>Ga0206116_1000122_pt1 | contig 117377 bp, 118 predicted proteins | sample 3A1Ametagenome_FD_178000 | JGI IMG/M metagenome (GOLD analysis project Ga0206116, IMG submission 178000) | Enriched microbial communities from leaf-cutter ant dump, University of Wisconsin, Madison, United States - 3A1A | ecosystem: Environmental > Terrestrial > Nest > Insects nest > Nest dump...
TGTTTCACGGGAATAAGAAGCCAAAACTTCGATAAAAAATCAAACGCAACAAAACCGTTTTTCTGGAACTAAATTAAACAAAAATTTATAATGTTTTCCAAAAATAGTATGATGGGTTAAGTTGAGAAAACAGATTACATTTAATTCATAAAAATGAAAAAAAAGCATTAAAGGAAAAAGAGATTCTCTCAGAGCCGGTCAAGGATTTTGAACTGAAAATTTACGGGAAACAAGGGGTGCAGGCCGGAAAAGGTGATTTTCATCCGGTTTTGGGTATATCATTTCATATGATGCGTCTTTTCGGAAATACAAAGGCGGCGCGACTACGGTTGAGTTCAAACGTTTTTGAATGGGAAAAACCCAAAGCCCTTCAAGGGTTTCAAACCCTTGAAGGGCTAATGGAGTATCTCAGCACCCGCGTTTATATGATTTCAGCGGACTTTGCATAAGATAGAATGTCGGAGTGCTTTGCTTTTTTAAGAAAGTCTTAACATAGTCGCTCTCCTCATACACTATCTATGCTTTATCTATGCTTTATCCATGCTTTATCCCAGCATCAGCGTTTTTGAATTTCAGGCTAAATTACTGGAAAACAACTGAATGTACAAGTCTTTGAAAATGACATTTGTGCCATAAGTGGACATTTGTGCCGTTTTGTTGATTTGGAGACATTTGGGACAAATTCATTGGAGGACGCTGCACAAAACAGGTTTAAAGAGGGGTGAATTTTGCAGGTAAAATTGATCAAAATTTAATTTTTTGAATTGTTGGAAGAAGGGGGGACTTACAGTTTTGTTGAAAAGGCTTTTCAATGTTTTGTCACTGTTTTTGGTTTGCTTCGCGCCAAAAACAGCGCCAAAACATTTTCTATTGTGTTCTCTTTTGGCTATACATATTCGATCCGCGCTGCGGATCGGCACGGGTAAAAAACTGTTGAAATAATTCGATCAGGATAATCAGCTTGTTTTTGCAGAGAAGAACGGCTGTTCGTTTCTGCATTCGAAAAATTTAGTCAACTATTGCATTTTCAAACTTTTTGATAAATGGGTATGTTTACCCGCTTACATCCAAAAGTAAATTTTCAAAACAGCCGACATCATTGCTATACTTCTCGAAAAACAAATCGTTTTGCGGTTCAGTCTTTTCAGGTGGACTCTCAGGCTTAGGTTAAAACGCTCTATGTGGTTGGTGCCGAAACGCGTTACTTTGTGGACATTGCGCTGTATGAGAAATTGATAATTCTTCAAACCGTCCGTATAAATAGATTTGGCTTCTGCAAGATGCAAGGTACGCAAAACAACATTCAGTGTTTTGTTGGTTCTCGCACCGGCATAGAAACTCACCACTTTTCGGGATTCTCTTTCCAAGGCATACACAACCCAGACTAGGCGTTTTTTATTGCCAACAAAGGTTCGTAGCTCATCTACTTCATAAGTTTTTCCTTTGCTGATGAAGGGACGGCGAATTGATTGGGCAATGGACAAAATCCTTTTCAGAAGCGTTGTAGCCGAAATACCCAAAACCCTTGCCGTGCTCCTGATGCCCAAACCTTCTTTGATCAGAATGATTATCTGCCGATTCAGGTTGGATTGATAGGCATTGTATTTATAACTCCATAATTGTCTTTTCCCACAAGATTTGCATTTAAAACGTTGTTTGCCATTTGCGTGAAATCCATTTTTTACACAAATGCTTTCACAATATTTACAATTCAATTTTTCCATGTCCCAATCTGATACATTAACTTCAATAAAAACAATTTTAAAGCGATTTAAGCAATTATAAATGACAAAACCAACCCATAGGTTGGCTTTGAATTTCTAAAACATTTTCTAAAATACACTGAATATAAGTTTTTTATGTTTTGATTTATAGCAAATGTCCCAATCTGGAACATTACCCAATGTGCTGTGGAGCGTTGGCAAAAACAACGCAAAAAGTATGACAGTTGCAAACGGTGGCAATGCCATATAAGACAGACGAAGCGTTGGCTTTGTGCGGTTGGGGTCTGGCTAAAGCCGTCTTTTTTTTGTGCGTGGGCTGGGAGGCTTAAATTTATACCAACACCTTCAAACCTTATTTTAGAATAACATAAAACAAAAAAACTCCTAAAGAAATGAACATCCAAAGTAGGCTTTTATTGTAATGCTTAAATTTTTGAGAAACGATATTTGCATTTATAAATACTTGAGAGTTCAAATCATTAAGATAGGTTGCTTCATCTTCATTATTGGATTCGTTCTCAAAACTCTCGAAAGTCTTTGAGGCTATTGAACCGAAAAAAATATTTGAATTTGTTTTTAATCCGTTCTGTTGATAGACATTTGTGTCAATCCTGCCTTTCAAAGTCAAATAAATCTGATAAAAAGTTACCACAGAAGTAACAAAAAACGTTATTGTGGTTAGAAGCAAAATAAAATTTACAATGCTTTCGCAATTAAGCTCCTTTGACTTAGTGAAAGAGAAAGAACCAATCATTTCTCCGCCAATACTGGATGTGAAAATAATTGTCAATACAACACCGTAAAAAGTCAAAATAAATGAACTTTTAGTATCACAATTAGAAATCCACTGATTTATCAGCTCTAATTTTTTCGTACTTTTATCTATATTTCCCATATTGCTAAATTACCCAATTTACAGTTCCACCATACACATCAACATCGACATTTTTAATGTTGTGATTACTTATCTTTTTCCAATAGTTTTTAGTAACATCATTTCTTGTTGGATTTGCAGATTTAAAACCATTAAATACTCTTGATGTCATTAGAATTGGAGGGAAATCAATTTTTGATTCTATTTTATCGAAACGGATTAATTTCCCTTCACTATAAGTTACTCCTAAAGTATCATTAAATGATAATTTCTTGGCAAACTCCTCGTTAGTTAATAAATCTTCGCGCGGAATATCTTGATATACTTTTCCTGTATTCCTTGTTGTAGCTTGCCCAAATGGAGAAGAAAAAGGCAAAGGAAATAAATAGGAAAAATCATAAGGATAATATTTTACCTTAACTTTAGAGTTATCAACTGATTTGTTTGCCACATCTGTTAATCTGGAAGCAATATTTGCTGGGTATCCGACCCAAACTAAATTTTTATTATCAAAACCTTCTGCACCTCTCCTTGGCAAGCCAACCTTAATTACTTTTAAATTTCCATAGTCAATTCCTATGCCACACTTAAAATCAACATCAGTAAAAACTTTGTTTATTAGATAATGAGAAATGTGATAAATAGAAATGGCACAATTAACAGCATTGGTATAACAATTATCTTTTGGAAAAACAATCATTACTCTATCTCCAATAATATTCCTTACAGAACCGTTGTGGTATCTTGCTATTTTCAACATTGCTTTTGAAAAGGCAGTATAAATTCTACCCATAGTTTGGGTATGATGTATCCTATTTAATTCAACAGAGTTTCTTATATCCACATATAAAACACAAGTTTCAATTTCTTTACCCATTTTATCTACGCCTCTTTCAAAAGTTAATGACGTATCGTGTCTGGACGGGACTTCTTTTGTAGTAGTATATTGGAAATTCTTTACCTTAATATCCCGTATATCTGTTTCTATTTCATTTAAAATATTTTTCATTTAGTACGCCAATATTTATTAGTTTGAATGTATTTATAATCAACACCTTTTAGCTTTTCTGGTATATCCTTAATTTCTTCTAACTCCCAAAATGTGTCATTATTTATATCAGAGTTCCAATTTGAATTATATCTGTATTTGACAAAATAGTTTATTCGCTCATTTTCACTAATTGATTCTAATCTGAATAATTCAGTGAGAGGCTTGCCAACAATTGTCAACTCATTATAAAAACCTGATTTATTTTTGAAGTAATTTATTGTGCCAAAATGAAATGCAATTTTACTTTCAAATTTGTTCGTATTATAAGTCTCCTTTATTATCTTTTTTGCACACTTATCAGCTTCTTTTATGCAATCTTGTAGCGATTTTGACAGGAATGGTTGTCCAAAAACACAAACAATTCCATCGCCAATTATTTTATCAATTTCTCCTCCATACTCGTATATTATGGGAATAATCTTGTCATAATACTCATCGAAGTATTGACTAATTTGTTTACCATTTAGGTGTCCGAAACGAGTTGAAAAATTGCACACATCTATAAATAATAAAACTACATCCGCGTCTTTACCTTCATCAAAATACCTACTATAATTAGTGCCTAATGTTTGGATATTGTTCTGTATCGAGGCCTCAATATTCCTTGTGTCAAAAGACTCATTTAGTGAAAAGCTTTTTGTAGAAAGAGTGAAAGGGCTCCTTTTATTATACTTCTGATTTAACTTCTTTATTAATTCAAGATTTGCCATTTATTGAATCTTCTTATTTGTTTTGGCTATTTGTTAATCCATTCAGGATATTCTATTTGATGAAAGAAAAAAGAATCAATAAACTTCCATTCTCCACCCGATTGTCCAAAGACAAGGTTTTCTCCCTTTTCATTTTGATATATCATTCTGAGTTTGATTTCTTTCTCAAAATTCTGTTGGTCAAATTCAAACGTTACATTGGCCATTACTTCTGTAATTGCAGGTGCACAATCCTCAATAGAAATTAGTTCATATGTCTTCAATTTCTTATTGTCAAAAATCTTTCTAACCCGACCTGCTTCTTGCCCAATATTGATTTCCTTTTTAAAAAAACTTATTTGCTTAGCAATGCCTCCATAATTTTTATTTTTCCAATTCATTAGAAATTTTACCGTATCTCTTTCTGGTGTATATTCCTGATAGTCCTCTAATTCTCCATTTGAAAGAATGTCTTTCCCAATCATTATTTCTCTTTTCTTCCAAGTGTCAATAAAATGATGCGTTTCTTTCATCTTTTTTTGATGCTCGTTATAATCTGAAATTGTGTTTCTCAATTCATTTAATGATTCTGTAAAAGATAGCTCTTTTTGCTCTTGTGGAGGATTTTCTTTATTCTTTTTTAGAGCCTTAGCCCAATCGTTGATTGCAATTAGTGTCAACCAACATTTTGCCGAAACATATTTGTTAGCATATGATATATCTCTACCGTGTAAAATACCATTTCGATACGGAAGAAATATTTCTTCTGTATTGGTACGATTTCTTCCTTTGTTTAAAATGTCCCGAAGTTTTGATAATCCCGTACTATGTGCAGAGATAGAATCCCAAGCGGTTAAATCTGTTGTTTCAGTAAAAAAACCTTTATTCTTATCTATATCATTTACTCCTCCGTCAATAACCATCAAAATAACAGGAATTGCAGAGTGAAATCTTTTTGAAATAGTATCCTCATACGCAAGTCTGATTAGTTCGTATCTTTTAAAAAACTCGGGAATCCCTTTTAATTGTTTAGAAAGCCATTTTAAGTTTTCAGAGGTATAATAATCCGCAAGCTTTTCTTCTGCTGTTTTAATATCATTATTTTTTGCAAGCTCTATACATTCCAACATTAAATCGTGATTCATTGATTCGTGAGCTATCCACCCCAAATCACTAAAATAGCTATTGAATAAATCTGGGCTTTTTGAAATTTTGTTAAACTGCTTTTCTAAATCGTCAAATCCTTCAAACGAGTTTGATATATTTCTGGCGGTTTTGCTAAACGGAGCTATTAAAGATGCTATATTTTTTAGCGCTTTTGCACCTTTAATATTTTTTCCAAATTCTCTGAATGATGGATTATTTTCAATTTTATCTTCCATACTTTGAAAGTATTTCAATTCGTTTGATTGTGTTATTTATTTTCCTTCTCCCCAAAACTCTCCAATTCCTTGTTTACTTCTTCCAATAATTGTTGTTCAGTTGGTAGATATAATTCGTATTGGCTTGCGATAATCTGTTTTTGGTTTTCGGGTAATGTGAATTTTACTACTCCATCATTTTTATTGGCACAAAGCAAAATACCAATAGTCGGGTTTTCGTGTGGTAGTTTTTCTATTCTGTCGTAATAGTTTACATACATCTGCAACTGCCCAATGTCTTGATGCGTTAATTTATGCGTTTTAATTTCAATAATGACAAAGCACTGTAATAGGCGGTTATAAAATACCAAATCCACAAAAAATTCATCGCCCTCAATGTGTATTCTTTTCTGTCTTGCTATAAAAGAAAATCCATTGCCTAACTCCAATAAGAACTCCTGTAAGTGTGTGATAATGGCACTTTCCAAATCTCTTTCGTAATAAGAAGCTTCTCTTTTCAAGCCCAAAAACTCTAAATACATCGGGTCTTTAATGATTTCTTTGGCATCGGATGGTTGTTTTTCGTTTCGGGCAACTGCCAACACGCTTTCTTTATCGTTGCTCAACAAAAGGCGTTCGTAAAGATTGCTGTATATTTGTCTTTCCAGTTGACGTACTGTCCAATTATTCTTTATTGTTTCAGCAATATAAAACTCTCTTTTATCTTGATTGTCAACACTTAAAAGCAACTTGTATTGGCTCCAACTCAATTGTGCATACAGTGTATGCACATTCTCAAATGTGCGGTAAAATTGTCGATAAAGGTTTATTTGTCTTGTAGAAAAACCACTTCCGAACTCGGGTTGCAGTTGTTCTGAAAGATATTTGATAAGAAATGTTCCATAATCTGCACGTTCTTTTCCCTCTTGTTCTTCTTCAAAAATACGTTTGCCAATATGCCAATACATCAGCGTTCGCTGATGATCAACAGCACGGATAGCTTTATCTTTCGATTGGGCTATAATGGCTTTTATATCTGTTATTATGGATTGGTTTATAAGCATTTTTATATGAAAATTTTGTTTATTGAGGTGTGGATAACAAAGATATAAAAAAGAATCTTTCAGGATAATAGAGTGCAAACAAAAAAAGATAAGTAGGATAACTTCATTTCCATAAAAAGATTTTTTTGTATTTCGCAGAAATATAAAAACCGATTTATCGGGATGATTGAACGCAAAACAGTAAACCGCAGGTTTCTGTTTGCACTCAAAAGTTTTGTTTTGGCTTGATTTTTTTCGGAACGAAAAAATGAAAAATGTTTTTGCCGAAAAAAGGTTATCTTACTTATCCATTCCAAAGAATGAAAAAAGGTGCATTTTGCACCTTTGTCAATTCTCGAAACGAAATTTGGATTGCTCGGGTGGTTTTGGTTGTTCCGGTGGTGGTTCTTTTTCTTTATTCTTGTTATCCACTTCTTCCCAACTCAATTCCCGAACGGCATACACATAGCCGTTCTTTTTGGATAATCGCAGATAACCGTGTTTCTTTAATGCTTTGCCTAACTTCATAACTGTACCGTCTGTAATATTTAATTTGGCTTTGTCGGCTAACTTGGCTGCGATTTGTGTGGTGTTCAGAAAATTGTTTGCGGTATCTCTGTCGGCAATCTCAAACCAGGTTAAAAGCAATTCTTCTTCGGGACTGCGGATTTGATATTGTTCGTTGTTCAGATTGATTTCTTTGATTTCTTCCTGATTGAACCAATAACGGAAACCGTCTTTATACAATTGCTTTGCTTGTGCATAAGCGTTGTTGATGTCGATGTTATGGGTATATTCGATATGTTCCACTTCAAAACACAAGAAACGGCGTGAGCCGGTTGTATCGTTTAAAAATTGGGCAGTGTTTACACTGCCTGCAAATGAAGCCCTGCGAGGCAGGGTTTCATTATTATGTCCATAAGCTTTCCGCATACGGATGTGCGTTTTGGTAATTAATTCTTTGAGCGTACCGATTTCGGTACGGTTCAGGTTTTCGAGTTCGTCCAAATTGATAAGCATACATTCCGCTAAATGTATCAAGGTATCTTTATTGTTGGGGTTGATTGTTCCCGAAAACATATAATCTTTTAAAGGCTTGGGGATTAATTTTTCTATCCACGTTGTTTTTCCTACACCTTGTTTGCCGCTAAATACAATTACGGTTTGATTGATTGCTTTATCATTGGTTACGCAAGCCACCATTGCCACAAACCATTTTTTAAAACATTCCAACCACAAATCTTGCCTTGTGGTAGTTATGGTATTGGCAAGCTCTGTGATGTAATCCGTTTCCTCTTTGTTATTTGGTAAATTATCAAAATAAGTTTTGAACGGATCAAATTCCTCGCAGAAATCAGAACGTAACAGATTCCGTAAGGTATTGATGTTGCATTTCACTTTTGCTTTCAAAATCTCACGCAGGATCGAGTTTTCAACGAAATCCGTTACAGGTTTCCAAAGTGTAGCTTTCACGGTTTTATATTCTAATTTTCCAGAAACTACATTATAGCGAAAATTATAACGGTTGTTTAAAAAGTTTTCCAAACGGTCTATGAAACTCGGTTTTTCTTCTTCCTCGTCCGTATCTTCTTCAGATGATTTATTGCTCTTGGATTGCTTGGAAATTTCGCCATTTGGCGAAATGGATAAACTACTTTTGTTATGCTCTGTAATATTTTTATAAGCACTATTTACGGTTGCTGTTACTTCCTGTACATTGTAATTATAATCGGATAAAATAAAGCCTAATGCCGCAGGCATTGGCACACCTTTACGGTTGAGATTGCAAGCTAATAAATGCACAAAGTTGTTACGATTACCACTTACATAGCGTTCTTTTTTCTCGGTAAATCTTACGCAATGTTCATATATCGCTAAATAAGCCTCACCCCCAACCCCCTCTCCAAAAGAGAGGGGCTTTTAGAACCCTGCTCAAATATCACTTTGGAATTTTGCCCGATGTATGGCGTTAAATATTCGGTTGATATTACAGGATAAACGGTTGCATTTTCATTCAAATACAAATCCGTGTCGTAAGACACGAAGCAAAGGCGTGTAACGTCTTTGCCCGATTTGTCAATGGGTAAAGATAAAAATTCTTCATAGAATTTTTGGAGTGCCCAAAACGCTTCTTTATGGTTTTCCTGTGCTGAATTTACACGAACGAAGATTTTTAAACCGTTTCCCGATGGACTGACGAACGAAGCAAAAGTGTAAGGCGTTTCTTTTGCCAATGCTTTAGCATTGGTCAATTGTTCTTTGGAAAGTTTATCAATATCTAACACAATCATTTGCGTATAAGCTGTGATAAATTCTAACTTTCTACCGCTTTTGAAAGAAGCCGAAGGCGTGAAAGCGGGCAAAGATTTCTTTGCCCTTTCGTATGCTTCCATTTTGCTTTCTGCCAATGACTTCCGCAGATAAGTAATTACATTGATGTACTTTCCTGTTTTGATGTCGCTTAATACTTCAACTATTTTGGTATTTTCTACCACTTCATTGAAGTTTTTAAAAATACTTACTACCATAACTTTTAGATGTTAGATTTGAGACATTAGAGGTTAGACTTATTTTTTTGAAAAAGCCTTGTTGTAATGTTCCTGCAATAGTTTTTCTACGTCTGAAAGTTTGTAGTAGATTTTGTTGCCGACTTGTGAGAATGAAATACGCCCCTCATCACGCCACGTTTGGGCGGTGCGTTTGGAAATCTTCATCAGTTGTAAAAACTCCTGATTGTCTAAGAACGTGTCTTTTTTAGGTGCGTTCTTTGAATTAAGACGGTTGGCAATTTCGTCTAATTTTTCTACCAATTCTGCGTATTGGTCTTTGGATAAAATAATTGCTTCCATTTTCAAATAAATTTAGGATTATGGAAGCAAAGGACTGAAATGTATTAAAGTCAAAAAGTCCCAAAATGGTCTTTCGGGACAAGATTTAGCCTCTCCCTAAATCCCTCTCCAAAGGAGAGGGACTTGAAAAGCCTTACAGGAGCTTATCTATATCAATTCTTTTGTGGGGTTTGGAAGACGGATATAGCTAAGAAAAGTAGAAATTCGGGTATGTATTTAGAAGCGTATTCATTTTAAAAATTGGAAATAATGCCATTTAACCAAATTTACGGGGATTTCATTTTGGTTTTAAAACAAGGGTTTATAATGTTTGTCTGCCTCTAAAATAGCTAATTAGATATTTAACGTATCTACGGTTTCTATAATCGTATCTTCTTTTGGTCTTGGATTCCACCCCAAAATTGTTTTTGCTTTGTCTGTTGAAAGGTGTACGTAAAAGTCAGCATCTATTGGTTTTAAAGATGGTGAGATATTAGCGGCACGCTGTGGACGCTCTTTGCTTATTAAAGCGGCTATATCAAAAAAGCTCATCGCCTCACCAGAGGCAACCAAGAACCGCTCACCCGCGGCATTTGGATTTGTCATCGCTGCTAAATGAATATCTGCCGTATCTCTCACATCGACGATATTAAATGTCCATTTTGGAGTTTCTTTTATATCTCCATTTAAAATGCCGAGAAGTGCGTGTTCAATAGAAGCAGAATAGTTTCCTGCGAGTAATGGACCGAAAATACCAACAGGGTTGATAACCGTTAGCTCCATTTCTTTTCCTTCATTTTTAATAAAGTCCCATGCAGCTTTTTCTGCTATCGCTTTGGATTTTATATAAGGTGTTAACGGCACATTGACATCTGTCCAGTCCTTCTCGGTGAAGAGGTAATTTTTGGGTGATTTACTGAACCCAATAGCGGCGAATGACGACGTTAGTACCACACGTTTTACCCCTGCGTTTTTTGACGCTTTCAATACTCTAAGCACTCCGTCTCTTGCAGGAATAATAACTTCATCTTCGTTTTCAGGATCTACAGCAGGGAACGGAGAGGCAACGTGTAATACGTATTTGCACCCCTTAACCGCTATGTCCCAGTTTTTATCACTGGTAAGGTCGGCTTCAATAAAACTAAGCTTATCAAAGTTATTAATTCCTCCGGCTTTTAAGCTTTCAAGGACTTGTTTTTTCTTAGATTCGGTACGAATTGTCGTTTTAACCGTATATTGTTTCAATAATAAATGGAGGATACACTGTACTCCCAAGTAACCAGATCCTCCGGTTACTAATACGATTTCTTGTTCTTTCATTTCTATAATGTGATTTTAAAAATTAATATGTTCTCCATAGGCAAATAACCCCGCTATGCCACCGGTATGGATAAATAAAATATTTGAGTCTTTGTTGTATTTTCCCCGCTCGATGTCGTTGAGCAAACCGGCGAATGCTTTTCCGGTATAAACAGGGTCGAGAAATATGCCTTCTGTTCTTGCAAGCAATTGTAATGCTTCAATCATTTCATTTGTCGGGATTCCGTATCCTTTACCTAAATATTGGCTACTGATATTGATTTCGTTTTCGCTAATTTCGACATTAGGTTTTAAAAGTTGGAGGAGCGATTTCGTTTTTTCCAGCGTATTGTTGCAAGCTTGTTGCCACGGTAAAATGACTGAATAGGAGTGAATAATATCCGCATCAAGTTTATTTACTATTGCACCTGCCAATAGACCGGCATGTGTTCCTCCACTTCCGTTTGCCACAATGATTTTGTCAAATGACACGCCTATTTCTTTTTCTTGATGTAAAATTTCGTCCACACATTTAACATATCCGAAATTGCCGATTGCGGTACTTCCTCCTAATGGTATTACATAAGGCTTTTTACCCAATCGTATGAGTTCCTTTTTTCTATTTTCCATAAATGTAGTAGCATCTTCATTTTCTGACAAGACGTGTATTGTAGCTCCTAATATATTTTCTAAAAGTATATTCCCATTATGGCGATATGCATCATTTTTGATAGCTACCTCTTGTGTTAATATGAGCTCACACTCAACCCCTGCATACGAGGCTACTGCTGCTGTAAGTTGCGCATGGTTAGATTGAATACCTCCGGTAGTCAATATGATATCACAACCTTGTGCTATGGCATCGCCCATTAAATATTCCAATTTGCGAAGTTTATTTCCACCCAAACTAAAAGGTATTGTATCGTCTCGTTTGATATAAATTTGGATACCTTTCAGTTGACTACTAAGATTACTCAGCAATTGAATTGTTGTAGGCTTAGTTAAGAGGGGGTATTTTGAGTATGAGTTCATCATTAATTATTAAATATTAGTACGTTTATGACCTAATTTCCATGTGCAGCTATCGAGACTTCCTTCCATTTTTCAAATTCAACCAATTTTTCCTGATAGGCTTGTTTTACTGCTTGATAAGCCATTTTTCCAAACAGCAATCTTAAAGGAGGATTAGGATTTTTGATTAAATTCACAATTGGTTCTGCGGTGGCTTCAGGTTTCCCAAATATGTCGGCACTTGCTCCTTGATAGAACGCTTCTTTTATATGGTCATATTCCTTAAGAGAATTTGTACGTTCTGCTGAAGCATTTGCCCAATCTGTAGCGTAGCCATTAGGTTCTACCAAAGTTACGTGAATACCATAACCCGCAACTTCGGATGCCAATGTCTCGCTTAGTCCTTCTACGGCAAATTTAGAAGCATTATATAATCCTAAAATCGGCAACGTTACCAATCCTAAATAACTTGAAATTTGAATGATATGTCCGGATTTTTGCTTTCTCATAAACGGCAGTACAGCTTGAGTCATCCACAACGTACCGAAGAAATTAGTTTCCATTTGTTTTCTAGCTTCCTGTTCCGTAGTTTCTTCTATGGCACCAAACAACCCATATCCCGCATTATTGATGAGTACATCAATTTTCCCGAAATGATTATAGGCTTGTTCTACGACATTAAAACATTTTTCGCGTTCAGTTACGTCCAAAGGCAAAACAAGTAAGTCGTTTGTATAACGGCTTGCCAAATCATCCAGCGCGTTTATGTTTCTGGCTGTTGCGATTACTTTATTACCTTCTTTAAGTATGGCTTCTGTCCATATTCTTCCAAACCCTTTGGAAGCACCAGTTATTAAAACTACTTTTTGCATAATTATTACTTTGAAATTTATTGTTTAAAAAATAGAAAAGAGCGTTTGTTTTTCTTTATCTCAGGTTGTTTGTCCTGATTTGCTGTGTTATATATTATTTTACTTTCATTTTGCAAGTGCAAATATACACTCAATTGCTTTTAATTTCCAAGAAAAACACTTTTATTTTGCAAGTGAAAAAAAACAAGGTGTATCTTTGCATAAATTTTATAAACAGTAAACGTGTTATTTACTATGAAAGAAATTGTTCATCGATCCACTTGTCCCATCAGTTTTACACTGGATTTTTTTGGTGACAAATGGACTTTGTTGATTTTAAGAGATATGATTATTAAAAACAAAACAACCTTTGCCGAATTTCAGCAATCAGACGAAGGGATTGCGAGCAATATCTTGACGAATCGTTTAAAAATGTTAGAGGGATACGGTTTTGTGTTTAAATACCCTGTCCAAGGGAAGTCGCGCACTGCTTATTTTTTAACCCCTAAAGGCATAACTATTGTTCCTATAATTATCGAAATGGCTTTGTGGGGTGCAGCCCAAGGCTATGATTCCGAAGAGAAGGAACTCGCGAAGTCCCTTAAAATAAACAAGGAAGCTACATTAAAATCACTGTCCAAGAACTTGACGAAAAAATATAAACTAATTGTTGAAAAACAAGTGATAACGGATTCCGTTGCTTCCAAGTAGCTCATTTTTTATATCTCAATCATGACAACCTAAATAGTATAGTCCAAAGATTTTTTATAATGCAGACTTGTTTCCGTTTTGTTTTTATTAGTAAGCTAACCGATTTCTTAAATTCGACTAAGATAAAAGTAGATTTGGTTAAGTATGAAAAATTGAAACATCTCAACTTTGTGATGTTGAATGCTTCAAAGGGCATGATAAACAATCCATTGTATCGAAAGTCGATATGAATCGGTAACGAAATAATTTCAAAAGGATAAAAAACAAATTGATATGAGTACCAAACAAAAAATCGCATTAGTCACAGGCGGTAGCCGTGGTTTAGGTAAAAGCATGGCATTAGCACTTGCGAAAAAAGGTGTTGATGTAATCATTACCTACAATTCTAATAAAGAAGTAGCTAATAACGTGGTAAAAGAAATTGAATCGATCGGGCAAAAATCCGTAGCCTTTCAATTGGATACAAGGGATGTTGCCCGGTTCGGTAATTTCGTTCAGCAGGTTACAGAATATTTGCAGGAACATACAGGTAGCGCGAATATTGACTTTCTGATAAATAACGCCGGGACTGCCTTATATTCACTTATTGCCGATACTAGCGAACAAGAATTAGATGAGGCTTTTAATATTCATTATAAGGGTGTCATATTCTTGACGCAGAAATTTGTTCCGTATATGAATAACGGGGGAGGAATTATCAATGTGTCGTCGGGACTAACACGGATTACAGTTCCAGGTTCGGGCGTTTACGCATCACTGAAGGGAGCCGTTGAAATTTTCACACGTTATTTGGCCAAAGAATTGGGAGAAAGAAAAATCCGAGTGAATGTAGTTGCTCCGGGGGCTATTGCGACAGATTTCGGAGGAGGTCGCACCCGAGACAACAAGGAAATCAATGATCATGTTGCCAGTCTTACGACATTGGGACGCGTAGGTTTACCTGATGACATTGGCGGGGTTGTCGCTTTCCTATGCACAGATGAAGCTTATTGGATAAATGGACAGCGGATTGAGGTTTCTGGAGGAATGGCTCTTTAACAAATTATCTTGTCAATGGAAAACGTTAAGCCTATTAGAATAAAAACAATAACCGAATTTCATCGCTCTCGGAATTTGCCACCTCCTGAGCATCCTTTGATAAGTGTTGTTGATCACTCGGCAATTCAGCATTCGTTTGACGTTAAATATCGAAATGAAATATTTGATTTTTACTCTGTTTCAATCAAACGTGGTGTCGAGGGTAAAATAGCTTACGGACAGCAAGAATACGATTTTGATGAAGGTGTTATGTATTTTATTGCACCTAATCAGACGTTCAGATTAGAGCTAAACAGAGATATGGTACAAAGACCAACAGGGTGGGCGTTGCTCGTTCACCCTGATTTCTTTTGGAACACTTCATTGGCGAAAAATATAAAGCAATATGAATTTTTCGGCTACTCTGTAAATGAAGCTTTGTTTCTTTCAGACAAAGAAGAAAGAACAATAAACGGAATCATTCATAATATCCGACAAGAGTATCATTCCAATATTGATGACTTTAGTCAAAGTATCATTATTTCTCACCTTGAAACCTTGTTCAATTATGCGGAACGCTTTTATCATAGACAATTCATAACTCGCAAGAAAACGAATCATAAGCTGTTAGAGCACTTGGAGCATTTATTAGCCGACTATTTTGAAAGCGACAATTTGGCATCACAAGGGTGTCCATCCGTTCAATATATTGCCGAAAAACTACATGTATCTCCAAATTATTTAAGTTCATTGTTGAAACTTCTTACCGGACAAAGTACCCAGCAGCATATACAGAATAAATTGATTGAAAAAGCAAAAGAGAAATTATCTACTTCGGATTTGTCAATAAGTGAAATCGCTTACGAGTTGGGGTTTGAGCATCCTCAATCATTCACTAAACTATTCAAAAGTAAGACAAAAGTTTCTCCCTCTGCATTTCGTGCCTCATTTAATGCAGATTGACATTGTTGACGAACTATTTAACACCTATTCATTGTACGCTTTAAACAATTTGAAAAATTCAAATTGTTAATATTTCAATAATAATACTCTTTGTAAATGAATTGAATCGCATTATGAATTATTCTTATTGTTAAGCTATAAGGTAGATGTTTTAAAGGTTAAAAGTTATACTTTTTCATAAATTCAGAAGGCGTCATTCCTTCTTTTTTCTTAAAAATTCTTACGAAATGAGAGTAATCATCATATCCAAGCAAATACGCGATCTCGTTAAAATTGTTATCTGTGTACATTAGCATTCTTTTTGCTTCTAATATTACTCTTTCGGAAATGACCTCTATTGTTGTTTTATGGATTGCTGTTTGAGTAACTCTATTAAGATGTTTGGGGGTAATATTCAGCCACTCAGCATACTTTGAGGGAGATTTTTCCTGCTTGAAATTTTTTTCTACTAAATTTTCAAAATTCTGAAAATGTATCATGTAGGTGCCGTAGTTGTCGTTATTAATTTTATTTAATTTTCCAAGCATACGATTCACTTCAATATAAACTTGTGTGATTAACGACAAAATATATTGCTCTTTATGCCATTCGTCAGAAGTTGATTCATTGAGCATTTTTAAAAATAAACTTTTTAAGAAATTCTGTTGGTCATGATCAATATATAATACTCTCGGATAAGATACAGAACTGAAAAATGAATAGTGCTTGATGGTATCTTTTACGTAATTCATATCGTAAAAATCCTGTGTATGAAAAAATATGAAACCTTCTGTATCTTCTGACAATTCCCAATGGTGAATTTGTCCGGGGGAAAGTAAAAAAACGCTACCTGGTTTAACATATGTGAGTTAAAATCTATTTCATGTATTCCACTGCCTTTTGTAAAAAGAATGGTAGCATAGAAATTATGTCTGTGTGGCTTTTCGATATGAATGTGGCTGTTTGGCAAATGTGCTTCCAGTGTATTCACATAAAAAAATGCTTCGTTAGATTCTTTCTGAAATTGGTTTATTTTAAGTACAGATATATTGTTCATTTTTAAAAATGTCTTAAAAAAACATATTTTGGATGTTTTTACATCCAAATACATACTGTTTTAAAAAATGTATTTTTTGGACATAAAAACATATCAAATGTAGTGAAAAATATTTAACAACCAATCATTGCGGATAGTTTATTGTGTAAAAAAGCAAAGAGATAAAGTTTTCTCAGACTTTGATATACTTTTTGTGCATTTTCCAATATGCCAGTCATAATAAATGATTTTGAGGAGTGTTTATGTTTTTTTTAATAATCCAAAAAATTGCTTGTAAAAATAATAGATAAAAGTATCTTAAAAATGTATTTTAAAGACATTGGAATATATGTTTTTGCATGTTTTACTTTTTAGTTCTTTAACATCAAAAAATATTATAAAATGAAAATGTCTTTTTTGTTCATTTTTATACGCAATTATAGCAGGCTTACTTAGCTTACCCCTTAATAACTTTGCACAGAAATCAATGGAATAATAGACCTAATTATCCCTTTTTAATTTACAATAATAATTATCAATTTATGAAAGATTCAGATGCCTTAAAAGAGGAACATTTCAAACCTCTCGGAACCATAACGTTTATGGTAGTTTTATTGTTCCTGACAGCTCTTGTCTGGTTCAGTGTTTATTACATACAAATAGATCGAACTTAAAAACAGTTTAAAAATGGACAAATACGAACTACGGGCGATAATTATGAGTGGTATGTTGCTTATGGTTTTCTTCTTCGCCGTGCTTTATAATTCTTATGGTCGAAAAATAGATATGCCGACTTGTATCCCGTTTGATAAAACGTTTAAAAAATCGGAAGTAAAAAAAATAGACGAGCACCTTTATGAGGTTTATTTGGTAGCAAGAATGTGGACTTTCGATCCCGAAGAAATCGAGATTCCGGTAGGTTCAACAGTAGATTTCTACTTGACCTCTCAGGACGTGGTGCACGGCTTCCATATCAATGAAAAAGGCGTAAATATGATGGCTGTTCCAGGAAACATTAACAAGATTACAGTGAAATTTGAATATACAGGTTCTTATAGATTTGTCTGTAACGAATTTTGTGGGACAGGACATCAGAATATGATGGGAAAAATTATTGTCAAATAAACTATAGTATCATATATGATTATCAGCAAACAATTTAAACAAACCATACTTATTGGCTTAACAATGCCTATGACACTATTTATACTGGGAGTATATAATGGCGTTATGCAGACACTATACCGATCAGGAGTGCTACATCAGCATGCCACCGCAGGTATTAATTATTATCAGGGATTGACCATGCACGGAGTCATCAATGCCCTTGTTTTAACTACTTTTTTTGCCGTTGTTTTCGGGCATTATACGGTAACACATTACCTTAAAAAAGAACCTCCGAAGTGGAGTTATATCTTATCTATGATATTAATGGTTGTTGGAGCGGTGATGGACTTGACTGTTATGGTACTCGGGAAAGCATCGGCATTATACACCTTTTATGCTCCTTTACAAGCGTCGGCTTTTTTCTATATAGGTACCGCAATATTGATTATCGGCAGTTGGATTGCTTTTTGGGGATGGGTAAAAGTATGGTACGAATGGAAAAGAGAGAACCCAGCTGCTAAAATGCCAATAGCCATATTGGGAACATTTGTAAACTTCACCATGTGGGTTATGAGTAGCATACCTGTGTTATATGAACTGTTAGCACTTTTAACTCCTTGGGCAATGGGGCTTACGGATACGATACACGTACCAATGACAAGAACCCTTTTTTGGATGTTTGGTCACCCATTAGTATATTTTTGGATTTTACCCGCTTATGTTGGATACTACACTATGCTTCCTAAAATTTCCGGAGGGAAGCTCTATTCAGGAAACGCAGCAAGATTAGCATTTCTTCTATTCCTTATCCTGTCAACGCCCGTGGGGGTGCATCATCAGTTTAGTGAAGGTGGGATTTCGCCAAGTATTAAACTTTGGGTAAGTATATTGACATTTGGAGTTTCTATACCAAGTTTTATGACTGCATTTACCGTTGGTGCTTCACTTGAATATGCCGGAAAAAAAAGAGGAGCAGTAGGATTATACCAATGGATATCACGTTTACCGTGGTTAAGAGCAGATAACTATTTGTTTGGTTATTTTATATGTGGGTTAATCCTTTTCATATTTGGAGGGTTGTCAGGAATTGTCAATGGTTCTTATACGCTCAATCAGTTGGTACATAATACAGGATGGGTTCCGGGACATTTTCATATGACCGTAGCAGGACCGACTATTTTGTTTATCCTTGGGATTACACTATTTATATTCCATCATATTTCAGGAAAACCGTTGAAATCCAAATATACTGTAACGATTATCCCTTATTTATGGACTGTAGGTGTTGCACTTTTGTCACATGGTTTGATGGCAGGAGGACTGATGGGGGAACCAAGAAGAACCAATATGGGGCTTACTTATACTAACCCGGAAAGTCCATTGTTCAACAGTCATTGGGTACCATCAACTACCGTAACGATGATTGGAGGGCTTATAATGGGAACAGCTGCACTATTATATTTTATCTGCTTTTTTAAAATGGCATTCAGTAAGCCCACGGAAAAACCAATTATAACAATGCCTGAATCTGAAGAGTTACATTCAGAGAAAGACATTCCCTTGTTGTTAAATATGAAACCGTGGATAATTCTAGCGATTATTTTAATAGGAAGTACCTACATTCCTTCATTTAAGAATGTTTTTAAGTACGGAAAATCTGTGGAGAACAGATATGAAATGAATAACCCTTCTAATTTAATTAAAAATGATAAGTAAAACAAAAGTATATTTTTGGTTCGTTACATTGGTCATCCTTGTACCATTATTGGCCTTTGCCATAGTTCGTTATATCGAATCAAATAAAGAGACATTACCATATTATGGAGAAAATTTTGTTAAGATAAAAGAAACTGAATCTAGTAAAGTGGGAAATTTTGAATTTACTAACCAAGACGGTTTATCCTTAGACGGAAAATTTGTTGAAGGTAAAGTTTGGGTAGCGTGTTACTTTTTTACGACTTGTCAAACAATCTGCCCAAAGATGATCTCAGGGATGGCGGATATTCAAGAAGCTTACCGAGAGGAAGAAGGATTGAGGATGGTGTCTTTTACCGTAGATCCAGATGTAGATACACCCGATGTGTTGAAAAAATACGCTGAAAATAGAAATATCAATACTCGTCAATGGAATCTTGTAACCGGAGATAAGAAAGAGCTATATCGATATGCAAGAAAAGAATTGACTTTATTGGCGACGGATGGCGATGGAGGACCACAGGATTTTATCCATAGTGACCGCCTTGTTCTTATTGATCAAGAAAACCGCATTCGCGGTTATTATGACGGAACTGAACCTTTAGAGGTTAAACAGCTTATTACTGATATAAAAAAACTACTTAAATAAATGTATAAGATGAAATATATCTCATTTATCATTATAAACTTGTTGTTTTTATCTATACATACATCAGGTAAAGCACAAGAAAACATTACTGAAGGACAGACGATATTCAAGAGCAGATGTGCGTCTTGCCATGCAGTGGACAAGAGGCTTGTCGGTCCAGCTCTGAAAGATGTATATAATAGACATGATGAACAGTGGATCATTGATTTTGTACATTCTTCCCAAACTTTAATCAAAAAAGGGGATGAAACGGCATTAAAACTGTTTGACGAATATAATCAAACAATCATGCCGGATCACAAAGATCTGACAGAGAAACAAATTAAGAATATTTTAGCCTATATAAAGGATGAAAGCACTCAGGTACCTATCGTTTCCAAGGGGTATGTTCCTGAATTCACTAAGCCTTATCGTGATAAAAAGAGTATAATTGATAAGATTGTTTATCTTAATTTTGATGAACCCCAAAAACCAATAAAACCAGAAGACACGGTTTCTTGGGTGCTTATTGCTACGATTATCGTTTTGTTGGGGGTATTTTTTTACGTAATTGCTTTTTTAAACCATTTTATGGATGTTTATGTTAAAGAAATAGAGTTTCAAAAAAAAGAAGATGGAGACAAAAATAATATAGAACGAACTATAAATAGATGATATGAAAGAACACGATAAATTTATAAAACGCTGTATTGAGTTAGCCCAGATAGCATTAGAAAATGGAGAAAGTCCAGTTGGGAGTGTTTTGGTAATAGACGGAAATATAATTTCCGAGGGTATTGAAAAAAGTAAGCACTCAAAAGATATTACCAGACACGCGGAAATTGTAGCGATATTAAATGCTGTCGAAAACTCCTATGATTTAAGCAGAGCAACACTTTATACAAATGTAGAACCCTGCATACTTTGTTCCTATGCCATACGTCATTACAGGATTAAACAAGTTGTTTTCTCAAAATATTCCGGGGAATTGGGAGGAACACAGGAACCCTTTAATGTATTGACGACTTCAATTTTCAAATCATGGGATACACCTCCGGATGTTTTATTCTATAAAAAAGGAGATTAATCGCAGATAGTTAATAATTATACCTTCCGGATTAGTTGTTTTTTCTAATTTGAAGAAATAAAAAGTTAGAATACTTGGATATCCTGTACCTACTGAAAATTTAAAAATCGTGAAAAAATATTGTCCTGAAAGATTCTTTCGGGACAATATTTTTTACAGCATTTTATCAACATCTATTCGTTTGTGAGGTTTAGGACGTTTATCTGATTTTGAGGGAGTAAGTATTGTTTTGACCGTTTCGGAACTTAGTTCCCTGCCGTCTTTATCAACAAATGAATTCACAATGACTGCAATTATATCATTTACATTGCCATCAATTATAGGTTTTCCATCTGTAAATAATTCTCTGTGCAATTGATAAAATATATCTACCAATTGATTGATGTTACAGTTTATTTTAAGTCTATTAAAGGAAATATCGCTCGAATTATGTCGCATTTGTGTTTTAGAAAGCTCATCGGTTAAACGGATTAAATGTTGGATTTGGTCGATTTCTTTTTGACATTGATCGGAATAGTCGGGCAATTTGGGATTAATGAAAACTATACTTGCTTGTTCGTAATTGAATTTTTCTTTGGTTAAAAACATAATTTTATCGGTATAATCTGACATTGCATTGACTTTGTTTTTTACCTCTCTGAATGAAAAATACCTTTCCTCACATTCGGCATTTATATATTGCATTTGAGGTTTAGAATGGATGTTTCTGGAGCTTAAAATTTCTAATTCTTTACGTTTGCTCTCAATAATGGTATAACATTTCATCATTCTACCGCGCATAGTTGTATTGACAAATATTTCTTCGTTTTCATAAATCAATTTTTCTAATTTGTTTAGCCATTTAATAGGGGCTTCCGCATAATTGCAGTGATGTGAAAAGAAATCCGGTAATTTAGCATAAGGTAATTTTAAAATTTTATTCATTAGCTCCTGACAATACGTCTCATTATTTTTTGCATTCTCTATTAAAATATCAAACAAAGCATTTTCCGAGAGTTCTTTTGAAACTGCCGTGTGTTCAGTGAATTGAACAATTTTTTGAATTTTAAAATTGAATAGCATACTTTATATCAATACTTCTTAAAAATGGAAGTGGCGATATGTCCACCAAAGCCGAAAGTGTTATTCATTGCATAATTGACTGTTTTATTTTGTGCGGTACGCAAAGTCATATCAAAGATATTTTTAAATGCAGGTTCAATTTCAACGGAATTAATGGTTGGTGGTATTATATTTTCCTGTACCGCTTTGATGCAAGCAATAGCTTCAACTGCACCCGCTGCGCCCAATAAATGTCCTGTCATTGATTTGGTTGCACTAATGTTGAGCTTGTTTTCTCTACCAAAAACTCTTTCAATGGCTTTTAGTTCACTGACATCACCTTGTGGTGTAGAAGTGGCGTGTGTATTAAGATAATCAATTTCGCTTGCGGAAATGTTTGCATCTTCCAGAGCAGCAAGCATTCCCAAATATGCACCTTCACCTTCGGGATGTGCTCCTGTTAAATGGTAAGCATCGGCAGCCATACCACCACCAACAATTTCTGCAATTATTGGGGCATTTCGCTGAATGGCGTGTTCATAACTTTCCAAAATAATTGCACCGGCACCTTCTCCCATCACAAAGCCGTCCCGATTAATGTCAAACGGACGAGAAGCAATTTGAGGATTTTCGTTGTGTGTAGAAAGTGCTTTTGCTGCATTAAAACCTCCAATACTGATTTCGTTTATGGGGGCTTCTGAACCTCCTGTGATCAGCATATCGGCTTTACCCCAACGGATATAGTTAAACGCATCAATAATTGCCGTATTTGAAGTGGCACAAGCCGATACTGTTGTAAAGTTTATGCCTCTTAAACCGTGCTTAATCGAAATAACTCCCGAAGCTATATCTACAATCATTTTTGGAATAAAGAAAGGATTGAAACGCGGTGTACCGTTTCCTTGTACAAATTCAGTTACTTGCTGTTGAAACGTACCAATACCGCCATTGCCAGAACCCCAAATCACCCCAATTCGATTTTTATTTAGTTTATCGAAATTAATATTAGCGTTTTTAATAGCTTCGTCTGTAGCAATTAACGCATACTGTGTAAACAAATCATATTTTCTTGCTTCGGATTTTTCAATATAGTCCAAAGGGTCAAAGTTTTTGAGTTCACAGGCAAACTTAGTTTTGAATTTGTCTGCATCAAATTTGGTGATAGGAGCAGTTCCGCCAATTCCATTGGTAAGTGATTTCCAAAAGTCATTTAGATTATTTCCTATGGGCGTTAATGTGCCAAGCCCAGTAATTACAACTCTTTTCATAATTGTACGATGTTAAATCATTTATAATTTTATTTTCAATTTTTTTAAATTGTACTGATAAGTAATCTTTGAAAAATATTCAGAATCCAAAATATTTGTAATAATCATCAGTACTTTTGTCTGGCTATCCATATTATAGATAAAAACACTTCGGCTTTCCTGTTTTTAAATAAATATATAACTATATTATCGGTCATTATTTTGAATTTGTTATTGATCAATGATCTGCCGATGCTATAACTATTTTTTTATTTTTATTCCTTTTCAGGAAGAACAGTAGTAATGGTAATGCAGCCGCGAAAAATACACCAACAAACAGATAAGCATCTAAATAGGCTGAAAGTGATGATTGTTGTTGTACAACTTTTTCCATTAGAGCCAACGCTCTTTCTTGAGCATCCTGCAATCCGAAACCTTTTCTTTGGAATAAGGATGTATATGCGTGTAATCTTTCCATAGAAAACCCATTGGTTGGTGTAATATTTGAAATCAAATCTATCCGATGCTGTGCTGCACGTCTAATAAGATACGTGTTAATAATAGCGATACCGAAAGATCCACCGAGTTGTCGCATCATATTATTGATAGCTGTTCCCTGAGGTATGTCTTCCACGTCTAAAGACGATATTGCGAGGGTAGCAAGCGGCACGGTCAGCAATGCCATCCCAATCGCTCGATATACTAAGTTAGTCGAAATCGTTTGAAACGAAACGTCTAAATTTACTTGTGACATTGTCCAATTGAAATATATAAAACAGCCAAAGCCCAACAGGACAATCAAGGCCGGCGACACACCTTTTTGCAATAGCCGTCCCGTAACCACGAGTACAAACACGGCGATGATAGAGCCGGGCAGTAGCATAGTACCTGCCATTGTCGGTGTAAATTCCAAAAGTCGCTGTGAAAATACAGGTGTCAGATAAATAGAAGTAAACATCCCGATTCCTGTAATAAACGTCAGTATAGCAGAAATACTTAATGCTGGGTGTTTAAGGACAGATAACTTAACTACAGGGTGTTCTGTTGTCAACTCTCTGTACACAAATAAAATCAATGAAAGTATTGCCGTAACAGTAAGTGCAACAATGTACCTTGTTTCAAACCAATCTTCGGTTTCTCCCCGTTCTAATATGGTTTGTAAAGAACCAACACCGATTATTAATAAAATAATCCCTATCCAGTCAATTTTCTTTACTTTTTCGCGTGTAGGGGATTCGGGCAATAACCAATAACAAAGAATTGCAGTGATGATGCCAATAGGAACATTGATATAGAAAATCCAAGGCCACGAATAGTTGTCGATTATACTTCCTCCCAATGTTGGACCGATTGTCGGGCCGATAAAAACACCAATACCAAACAATGCACTTGCTATATTTTGTTTTTCCTTAGGAAAGCATTCATAGACTACAGTTGCGGAGACAGATAATAACGCACCACCGCCAATTCCCTGAAAAAAGCGGAAGGCTACTAATTCCCAAATATTGGTAGCATTACCACACATAAAGGAACAGAGCGTAAAAAGTAAGATAGAGCCGATATAATAATTTCTGCGACCTAAGTTATTTACGAGAAAACTGGTCATTGGAATAATAATAACATTTGCTATACCGTAGGCGGTAACAACCCAAGAAGTATCTTCTAAGGTTGCACCAAGGTTACCGCTCATGTGGTTTATTGCCACGTTTACGATAGACATGTCTATCAGCTCCATTATTGCAGCTGATATTACGGTTATGATAAGGATTATCCTGTTCATACTCTCTTCCTTTTTCTCAATATTTCAAAATAATATACCGATTGGTATATTATTTAATAAAAAAAATACACAATCTTCTTAATGAATTTCTTTAACTATTTATCCGTTTTAACGCTTCCAAAGGAGACGATAGAAACAAGTTGTAAATCTCTTTGGTTTGTCCAACGTGGATTTCAAAATTATCTTTTTCAAAATTCTCAATGAATTGCCCTGCGACTTCCGGTGCAGGCATTCCATTATGTCCGCCAATAGGGGCAGAAAATTCAGTATCAACCAAAGGAGGCATCAACTCAAACACTTTCACGGTTGGAGCACTACGTTCTAATGAAATTCTCAACGCCTGTGTATAGGAATGTAGCGCCGCTTTGCTTGCGGAATAAGTTGCCAAAGCTCCTGGTACAATGGCTACAATAGAAGAAATGTTCACGATGGCTGCTTGTTTCTGAGATTTAAGCATTGACAAAAGCTTTTCATTTAATCTGATAATGGAAAAATAATTTGTCTGCATTTCGTCTTCTGCTTTTGCTGATGCGTTGATATATTCTTCCGTAAGGTTGTAAACGTGAGCTGTACCGGCACTATTTATCAATATATTTAAGTCTTTGTGTTCTGATTTTACTTTTTTGACTAACGCATTTACGTCATCTTCATTGGTAATATCACATTGAAACCCTATTGCTTTGGGCAACAACTTCAATGCCTTGTCTAAACGTTCTTTTGTTCTGCCTGTGATAATGACTTTGTTTCCTTTTTCAGCAAATAATTTTGCGATTTCCAATCCTATTCCTGCTGTTCCACCCGAAATAAGAACTGTATTGTTTGTTGTATTCATTTTTGTATAAAAATATATGTTTGATTAGTAATTGATATTTTCAATAATAATGGCTGTTGCACCACCGCCACCGTTACAGATTGAAGCACCACCGTATCTGCCTTTTTCCTGTCGTAATACGTTTAACAGTGTTACGATAATTCTTGCGCCTGAAGCTCCAATTGGATGTCCCAATGCGACAGCACCTCCATATACATTGACTTTATCTATATCAAAACCTAAAATTTGTTGATTAGAAAGAATAACGGACGCATAAGCTTCATTGATTTCAAAATAATCTATATCTGAAATGGATAAGTTTGCTTGTTGCAAAGCTTTCGTTATCGCAATAGATGGCGAAGTGGTAAACCATTCCGGTGCTTGTGCGGCATCTGCAAATGAAATAATCTTTGCTAAAGGTTTAAGGTTGTGTTTTTTTACCGCACTTTCGGAAGCAAGTATCAATGCTGCTGCACCATCGTTTAAATTGCTTGAATTAGCGGCAGTAAGAACACCTCCCTTTTCAAAAGCGGGTTTTAGCTGCGATACTTTTTCAGGAATAAGTTTGTAAATGTCTTCATCTTTATCTACGATAATATCTTGTGTTTTTCCCTGAACAGTTATGGAGATCAATTCATTCTTGAATTTTCCTTTCTGGGTAGCTTCCTGTGCTTTCTTGTAGGATAGCAAGGCGTATTCATCTAATTGGGCTCTTGTAAGCTCATATTTTTTGACACCCATTTCTGCGGCGTTCCCCATATGAAAATCATTATAGACGTCCCACAAGCCATCTTGGGTCATTCCGTCAATTAATTGGATGTCGCCCAGTTTTGTGCCGTTACGCAAATAAGCATAATGTGGTACGTTGCTCATGCTTTCCATGCCTCCCGTAACCACGATTTCATCAATACCTGTTTGAATTTGTTGCGCCCCCAAAGTGGTTGCTTTCATTCCCGAAGCACATACTTTGTTTATGGTTGTCGCATCTTTTTCATTAGGGATTTTTGAAAATATAGCTGCCTGTCGGGCAGGGGATTGTCCAACGCCGGCGCTCAACACATTGCCCATATAGACACTATCTATCCATTCCGGATTTAACGATATGCTTTCATAGGCATTTTGAATTGTAATGGCACCCAATTGTGTCGCTGAGAATTTCGACAAATCGCCTAATAAACCACCTATCGGGGTTCTTTTGGCTGAAACTATAAATACTTCTTTCATTTTATTAAATTATACCGATTGGTATATTATTGGTTAAAAAAAATTACATTATTAATTCCTGTTCTATTATACGTTTGATTCTATCCGTTGCTAACTGAAAATATTTAGGTTCGTTCATTGCTTTGGCTAAAAAAATATTACCTTCAACAATACTGAAAATCATGGATGCATATTCTTCGGCATCAGCATTTTTGGTTATTTCTCCATTTGCCTGTCCTTTTTCAATCGTGTTTTTTATTAAATTGATAAAGCGTTTTACGTTTTTGCGGACACTTTCTCTTAAATAAGGTGAGTGGTCGTCTGCCTCAACTGCTGCATTAAGCATTGGACAGCCGCCAACTTTGAAAACTTTTTTCCAGTTTTCGGTATAATAATTTGAATAAGCAAGTAGCCCTTCTGTTGCTGTGCCTGAATTAGATATGGCTTCTTCGATACATTTTGTAATTAATGAACAACTATAATCAAATACAGCGATTGCCAGTTCGTTTTTATCTGTAAAATTGCCATAAATCGCACCTTTTGTTAATTTGGTTGCTTCTTGAATATCTGACAAAGATGTGTTTTCATAGCCCTTTATATTGAATATAGGTGCTGCTGTCTGAATGATAAATTCTCTTGTTCTCTCTGCTTTTGACATTGCTTTTGATAGATTAAAGTAAAGTAATTTAGTGCAAAGGTATGAAAAAAAATACCAACTGGTATATTTTTAAAGTTGTTATTTCAGAATTTTATCTTTTGTATAAAGTTGAAAAAATTATTTGATGTATTTATCTACTGCATTATCCAATTCTTCACTAACGATTTTTGCATATACTTGTGTTTGTTGAATGGTAGCGTGGTCAAGTAATTTACTTACATACTCTATGCGCATACCGTTGTTTAAGGCATTGGTAGCGAATGTATGACGGCTTAAATGGAAATGCAGGTTAAAAGGCAGTTTTATATCTTCGCCCATTTTTTTTAGGTGTACAGCACCCAAACGAGTTTTTCCACGGATTTTTAAACTTTTATATTCTTCATCGTTAAATATTCTTTCGGGGTTTTCTAAGACAGGGAATATAAAGGCTTCCGGATCTATTTTTTTAGGCTTGTATTTATTGAGTATTGCAATGGATTTAGCACCTAATTTAAAGCTGTGCTGTTTCTGTGTTTTCTGAATAACTTTTGTGATTTTTTGTGTTTGTTCATCATAACATTTCCATTGTAATAACATTACATCGCTGATACGCAAACCTCCACCAAATACACTAAATAGAAACATATCGCGGTGAACTACAGCTTTTGGACGTTGGCTCAAATCTAAATTTTCTAAATCTTCAATTTGTTTTTTATTAAGATAAAGACGCTCTACTTTATTCTTAGGAATATCAATTTTGTAGAATGGCGAGGCAACCAATGGTATCAATTCTTCTTCCATTGCATCGTTATAAAAGAAACTTAGTATTCGCAACGATGTAAAAACGGTTGTGTTGCTATTGCTTAATTTCTTTTTGCAGTAGTTGGCGTAATCGTTCAAAATTCCTACGTTAATATCCGAGAAATAAAAATCTCTGTATCCCAAAAAACGTTCAAATTTCTTGATATATCCTTCGTAAATGACCGTTGTTCGATAAGAAACAATACCTTTTAGAACCTCTAAGCGTTTTTCGCAGTATTCAAAGAAATTGGGGTCTGCTTTTCCTTTTATAGCTTCTTTGAGTTTTCGGGCTGATATGGATTTCTTGGTTCTTTCGTGGTCAGCAACCTGTGCTTGTGCATCGGCTACCTTTTGAGCTAAGAACGCATTCATCCTGGCACTATTAGGATAATTTTTTTTGAGTTTCTGTTTTGCCTCATCCCATTCGCTAATTTTTGCTTTTATTCCGGTAGTAACAAATTTAGCTTTGCGGTCTTTGATTAGTCGAATATAGATGGGACATTGACCTGTTGCATCTTCTTGTTGTGTTCGAAGTACTAATTTGATTGAAGCCATACTAAAACTGTTTTTGAAATGTTGTACTATTAAATGAAAGTGATGCAGAACAGTGAAAGTGCTGTTTTTGTTAGTATTTCAAAGTAGTGCAACACGGTACTAAAGTACAACAATTAGTACAACAAATCAAGTATTTCCTTGCTTTTTTGTGCATCAATTTGCATAATTAAATTTTATAACTATCTAATTTATAGGTTAATTAGGTGTAAAATGGATTTTTGAATTTTTTGTTTCGTATAACACCCAAATATACGCAAGTTTTTCATTTGTGAAGAAAAAATATGCAATTTTATCAATTGCAATTAAAATCAATAAGTTAAATGGGAATTTTTGTTTCGCATTTTGTATTGTTTATTCGTTTATTTTGTATTTTTGGATGAATTATCAATACAAAATACGAAGGTCATGGAAGCCGATACCCAACAATCGTTTCGCGCTGAAGATTATTCCTACCAAACGGGAGTGCATAAAAATAGAGATGTGATATGGATTTCTTTTCCCTACGATGCTTCATTGATTGTTCATCTAAAAGAAAACCTGAAAGCGCGTTGGAGTCAGTCCAATAAAAAATGGTATGTGGCCGATAATGCTTTTCACAGAGAGTTGTTTGGTCTGGAAACCAAATATTTTAGTCAGGCTGTTTTGTCTGAAATTGCGGAAGTCAATAAAGAAGCGCTTCAAAAATATGTTGAGCAGCTCAAGTTGCTGGCTTACAGCGAAAGTACGATAAGAACTTATACCAATGAATTTATTCAGTTGTTGAAAATTTTAAAAAATCATCCGGTATATGCTTTGACTCCCGGCAGACTGAGAGCATATTTTCTATATTGTATCGACACATTAAAATTGTCCGAAAATCTGATTCACAGCCGTCTGAATGCCGTGAAATTCTATTTTGAACAAGTATTGAATCAGGATAAGTTTTTTGTGGAAATTCCGCGTCCCAAAAAGCCAAGTATTTTGCCTAAATCATTATCAACAAACGATATAAAAAAAATGCTGGAGGCGGTGAAAGGAAACCTGAAGCACGAATTATTACTGAAATTGTGTTACGGAATGGGGCTTCGGGTGAGTGAAATTGTAAAACTGAAAATCACCGACATCGACAGCAGCCGTATGCAGGTTTTGGTGGAACGGGGAAAAGGAAAGAAAGACCGTTATGTACCTTTGCCGGAATCTGTATTGAGTCTGATGCGAAACTATTATCAGGAATACAAACCGAAGCATTATCTTTTTGAAGGACAATACGGTGGGCATTATTCGGTGCGTTCTGCTCAATTGGTTTTTAAAAATTCAATGTCAAAAGCAAAAATTAACAAGAAAATAGGTATTCACGGATTGAGGCATTCGTTTGCCACGCACCTCATTGAACAGGGAACCGACGTCCGTTTTGTGCAGGAATTGCTGGGGCATAATCATATAAAAACCACAATGATTTATACAAATCTTACCGATGCTGCAAAACGAAAGATAAAAAGTCCTTTGGACAACTTAATATAACAGTGATGAAAGCTATTGTAACTGGCGAAAGGAATCGGCCGCACAGCTTTTGGGTGATTCCGGATTTGATGAGTTTACGGCTTTGGTGCGGAGACCTCGTTTTAATGTACAGTCTAAATTAAATGAAAATTGTGTCCTGTTTCGGGAAATTGTCTGATTATCAGTATTAAATTTGATTCTTTTTCTATTCTGGGAATGAATTTGAAAGTTGCCTGAAACAGAAAAGTCCGATGGCGTGCCGACCATCAGTTGGTTGAAGAATTATTTGATTGTCAGAAATTTAATGTTGTCCAACTTTCTCCCGTTATGTTTTGTCAGTTCTGTTTTGAATAACATTAAACTGAAAAATTCGCTGTTCCCGATTCAGTCCGTCAACTGGTGAAGCGGAACCGATTGATTTTGATTATCAATAATATGCACTCAAAAAAAATCAGATTTTCTCAATTTTATATCCCGCCTTCTGAACCGCTTTTTCAATTTGTTCTCCGTCCGTTTCATCGGTTTCAACAGTCAGTATTTTATCCGGATTTTGGATGTCCACAGACCATTTTATGCCTTCAACCCGATTGAGAAATGGAGTAACGCCCGCCACACAGCCGCTACAGTTGATATTGGTTTTGAATTTTAATATTTTCATTTTGCTGTTATTTTGATTCTTCCTTGTTTTTGATCAATGTCGAATGCAGAAAGTTGATTTTCCAGCTTCCGTCCGATTTTATAAGACTTGCACTTTCAAGCCAGTTAAATTTCATAATCGGCAGTCCGTCGTATAAAAATTCTGCAGAGTTTTTGTAATACACCTGAGCCGAATCTCCGTTGGTCAGTGTTTTAATAAATTCAAATTTATTTATTCGTTCCAGTTTGTGTCCCTTTGCCGCTTCATCGTCAAACTGCTGCTTCATCGTTCTAACCATCTGACCGGCAGTTTCGAGATTATAAATTTCTCCGTCTTCAAATAGAATCAGATCATCTGTAAAATATTTTGAAATCAGATTCTCGTCAGTTTTTGAAAATACATCTTCAAACATATTTTCAATCACAGACTGCACATCTTTTTCTTCTGTGGTCTGAGCCGTTGCAAAAGAAAAAATCATTGCCAAAAAAGGAATCAGCAGTTTTTTCATTGATTGTCAATTTAAATTCAAAGATACTCAATTTTCAAAGCCTAATATCAGTCGATTTCCTTCATCCTGAATTTTTCATAAACTTTTTTTGAATTCAGGTGATAAATCAATGTCGCCATCAGGCAGAACCCGCCGCTGATCAGAAACATATTTGAAAATCCGGTGTATTCTGCGATATAAGCGCCGAGCAGCATTCCCAAACCGATGCCGAGATCAAAACCGGTCAGATAAGTCGAATTGGCAGTTCCTCTTTTTGATGCGGGAGCCATATTGATATAAATTGTCTGAAGGGCAGGGAAGAGGGTGCCGTAGCCGATCCCAATCAGAAAGGCTGATATGCAGTATGTTACAATGCTGTGCAAGAGTGCGAAACCTGAAAAACCCAAGGTGATCACTATCAGTGCAAAAGTCATTACCAGATGAAGATAACCGCGGTCCACAAATTTTCCGGAAGCCACTCTCGACAATACAATTCCGCCCGCAAGAAACAGAAAGAAGATACCCGAATTGTGGATTCCAATCTGTTTTCCGTACAAAACCGCAAATGCAATCAGCGTTCCCCAGCCAAAAGAGATAAACAGCTGATTAAACAATATCGGAACCGCCTTGATCAGTATAAACCGGTCAAATGACATCGGCGGGATTTTGTCCAGTTTTTTTCGAATCGGAACTTTGATGAAACTCACCACCACAATCGAAAGTATGCCCATTCCCAATGCGGAGCTGATCAGCGCGTTGAAACCGTATGAATCATAGATGTTCACCGCAATATAGGGCGCTACTGCCATTGCAACATTGCTGTTGACCCCAAAATATCCGATTCCTTCGGCACGTCTCGCCGATGGTATGATGTCGATTGCAACCGTATTGGCAGAAACCGTTGACAAACCCCAAAACATTCCGTGAAAAAATCTGAGGATGACAAAGAAAAGTACAGTAAATGCAAAGTAATAACCGACATAAGCGGCAACAAACAATATGATTCCCAGCACCAGCAAAGGTTTTCTCTGAAATACATCGACCCAGTAACCGCAAAACGGCCTGATGACCAGCAGTGCAATTGCGTAAGACGAAAGTGCAATCCCGATTTTTGAAGGTTCCACTCCGAGTTCCTCAGAAAGAAAAATCGGAATGGTCGGCATCAGCAGATTGAACGAGCAGGCGACAAGAAAGTAGGTGATGCAGGCGATGATAAAGTTCCTGTTCCATAATTTTTCCTTTTTAGCCATATGTGCTTCTCAAGTTTAAAGTGCAAAATTAAACAGGATGGGCCGCCTAAAAAATTATTTTGAATTCGAATTTTAAATCCGGCAATAGAAAAAACTTTTTGAAAATATTATTTTGATTTTCTGCAGTTGATGATCCGGATTCCGTCTGTGTTTGAGGTCAGAATCAGATTTGATTTGTCGCCGGTCACCGAATAAATCCACATTTCATTTCCATCCAGGTTCAGTCTGAGTTCTTCGTCCAGATACCAGTAGCCGTCTCTGACCGTCGGTTCTTCACCTCCTGTAAATTCTGACCGATGATAGGTGTTGTCGGCATGAAATTCAAACCAGTTGTCCTGAACTTTGTCGGCCGGCGTTCTGTCTTCGATTGATTCAAACTGCTGAACGATTACATTCCATCTGCCCGAAGTGATCAGTTCTATGATTTCTTCTTTGGTTTTTGGCGTCGGAATATAAACGTAATGAATCAGCCCGATTTTGAAACCGCCGTCAAATGCATAATCGAGCACCAGACTCATATCGCTGATTTCCTCAATGACTGCTTTGTATTTTGTTCTTCCTTCGTCAAAATAAAGGATACGGCTCTCAGGTTCATAAGTCCATTCTCCGATTACTTTTCCGCTGATTCCGCCCGGCATTTCATATTTTCCGTCATTTCTGAAAATTACCCAGCTTGATTTGATTTTTTCCTGATCATTTTCATCGATTCTTTCGCCTTCGGCAGAAATACTGTAGGCGATATTCCAGGTGGATGAAGTCAGAAGTTCAACAGTTCTGTCAGAAGGAGCATCCTGCCCCAACAGATAAACGGGCAGCAGAAAAAGTATCAGATATTTCATAATTTTCAAAAGTACATAAAATTCAATCAAAAAAAATTTCTTTGATTATTCTTTAATTTTCATTGCCTGATTGGGTGTAATCCTCGAAATCAGCCAGGAGGGAATCGTCAGCACCGCAGCCGAAATCAGTATGGCCGCCAGATTGAGCAGCAGAATTTGAAACAAATCAAGATGAACCGGTGCATAAGACAGATAATAATTGTCTGACGGAAGCCTGATCAGCCTGAAGAATTTCTGAATCAGCAGCAGACTGATGCCAATCAGATTTCCGATGACCAATCCGGGAATCATGATAAACAGCGCATAATAGATGAAAATCTTCCTAATCCTCCAGTTGGTCGCGCCCATTGTTTTGAGCAATCCGATCGAATGTGTCCGTTCGAGTATCAGAATCAGTAAAACCATGATCATATTGATTGCCACCACCACCATCATGATAAAAAGTACCACAAAGATGTTGGTGTCAAAAACCTCAATCCAGTCATTGATCTGACTGAAAGTGCTGGTCGCAGATTGGGCATACAGACTGAAATCTATATTATCATTTACCTTTTGGGCTACCTGATCCAGTTTCTCAATGTCTTTTGTAAACAATTCAAAACCGCCCACAGTATTTTGCTCCCAATGATTGAGCCGCTGTACCTGTTTGATGTCTCCGAGTATGTAGATATCGTCAAAATCCTTGATGTCGGTTCTGAAAATCCCCGAAATCCGATATCGTCTGTAAACCGGATTGCCCGAATCTCCGATAAAATAAATCACAAAACTGCTGTCCACATCAAAATGCATTTCGTCTGCAATCTTCTGGGGGACAACCACTTCTGTCGAAAGACTGTCTTTGTTGATTTTAGGGAAATTTCCCTTCAGCATATATGGGCTGAACCGCAGTGTATCAAAATCGGTTCCTACGCCTTTGAGCACCACTCCGCTGAAATTATCAGCGGTTCTGATGATTCCGCTTTTGGTTGCAATCGCCTGTACATGCGTGATTTCGGGTACTTCTTTAAATTCCGGATAAAAATTCTGATGAATCGAAAGTGAATCTGAATTGAACGACTGATTGCTGTTGTACGGACGAATCGTGATATGACCGTTGAAATCCGCGAGTTTCTGTTTGATTCCTTTTCTTGCTCCGATCCCGGTCGAAACCGTTATCAGGGCCACAAGTATCCCGATGGCAACAGCGATCTGACCAATCCGTATGATGGTAGTGGAAAGATTGTTTTTATTTGTCTTTCCAAATCCAATTTTTTTTGCAAACCACCAACTGAAATTCAAAACCTCCGAATTGTTTAATAAACGCTTCAAAAGTACATAAAATTATTTCAGTGAAAGTCAATCGGAAGTATGGCTTTAAAAATTTTTGAAATCAGTTCAAAAAATCATTTCAAACCGAAAGAAAATAACTTAAATTTGAAACTCTTAGTCAATTTTAAATCAAAATTCGATGAATTACAGAAAAGAAAGCGACCTGATCGGCGAACTTCCGGTGCCGGAAGCAGCCTATTACGGCGTTCAGACCCAAAGAGCAATCAACAATTTCAAAATATCAAATCAACTGTTGTCTGCCTATCCCGATTTTGTCAAAGCACTGGGCTATGTCAAAAAAGGAGCGGCAAAGACAAATTTTGAACTCGGAATTCTTTCTGAACAAATCTGGAATGCAATTGATCGGGCCTGTGACGAAGTAATCGACGGAAAATTTAATGATCAGTTTCCGGTCGATATGATACAGGGCGGAGCCGGAACTTCAATCAATATGAATGCAAACGAAGTCATTGCAAATCGTGCTTTGGAACTGATGGGTTATGAGCGCGGCGATTACAAACACTGCTCGCCAAACGACCATGTCAATTATGCACAGTCAACCAATGATGCCTATCCGACCGCAGTGAAAATTGCGATTTTTCTGATGAATCAAAAATTGGTGAAAAAAATCAGCAATGCCGCAAATGCATTCAGGGCGAAAGGAATAGAATTTTCGGATGTAATCAAGATGGGGCGCACCCAGCTGCAGGATGCAGTTCCGATGACTTTGGGTCAGGAATTTGAGGCTTATGCGGTTTCGATCGAAAAGGACATCAAAGAATTGTATTGGAATGCAGAACAGCTGCTGTCGGTCAATATGGGCGGAACCGCAATCGGAACCGGACTGAATGCACCTTTGGGTTACAGAGAAAAATGTACCGGCAATCTTGCTGAAATCACCGGGCTTGCGCTTACACTTGCAGAAGATTTGGTGGAATCCACGCCCGATACAGGTGCTTATGTCAGCTATTCATCAGCCCTGAAAAGAACCGCTCTGAAACTTTCAAAAATCTGCAATGACCTCAGATTGCTGTCATCGGGTCCAAAGGCGGGACTGAATGAAATCAATCTGCCGCCAATGCAGCCCGGATCTTCGATTATGCCTGGAAAAGTAAATCCGGTTATTCCCGAAGTGGTCAATCAGGTCTGCTTCAGAATCATCGGTAACGATCTGACGGTTTCGTTCGCTGCCGAAGCGGGGCAGCTCGAACTGAATGTGATGGAACCGGTTCTGACTTTTTCAATCATGGAAAGCATACAATTGCTTGGCAATGCGCTCGACACACTGGTTGAAAGATGCATTGGCGGAATCACTGCCAACAAAGAGGTTTGCGAAAATATGGTCAAAGCCAGCATTGGTATTGTGACTGCGCTGAATCCGTATATCGGTTATAAAAATTCGACCAAAATTGCAAAAGAAGCCCTGAAAACCGGAAAGCAGGTGTATGATCTGGTTTTGGAACATCAGCTGCTGAGCAAAGAAAAACTGGATGAAATTCTCGATCCCGAAAATATGCTCTCGCCACACAAAAAGATGTAGATTTACTGCAAAATTGCAGAAAATGATTTTTGATTTTATCAGAATTTTTCTTTTTGGATTGATTGGAACTGCTTTTTGCATGGGGCAGAACCATTACGGATGGCAGATTGTAGCCGGTGCGGAGCAGCCTGATTTATATCTGACTGCGGTCAAGGGGAAGGCTTTGGGAATCGTCACCAATCAAACCGGAATTGTCAGAATCAGTCATGATGTGCCCTGTGAAAACAATCCGACGACATCAGATTGTCTAAAAACCGATACGCTGAGTGTGGTTGATTATCTGATTGACAACGGATTGGACATTAAAAAGATATTCTCTCCCGAACACGGTTTTCGGGGCGATGCGGATGCAGGTGCAACTGTTGCATCGGGCAAAGATTCAAAAACCGGTCTGCCGGTGATTTCACTTTACGGAAAAAACAAAAAGCCGACCGTCGAACAGCTCAAAGATTTGGATGTCATCATCTTTGATCTTCAGGATGTCGGCGCCAGATTCTATACTTATATTTCAACCCTTCATTATGTGATGGAAGCCGCAGCCGAAAACGGAAAGAAGCTGATTGTTTTTGACCGCCCCAACCCGAATGGGCATTATGTGGACGGTCCGGTTTTGAATCAGAAATTCAAATCATTTGTCGGCATGCACCCGGTTCCTGTGGTTTACGGAATGACAATCGGCGAATACGCGCAAATGATCAATGGCGAAGGCTGGCTGGCTGGCGGTGTGAAATGCAATCTGACCGTGATTCCGCTCAAAAATTACACACACCAAACACCATATTCACTGCCGGTCAAACCGTCGCCCAATCTGCCAAACGACAAATCGGTCAATCTGTATCCGAGCACCTGTTTTTTTGAGGCTTTCAACGGCAGTGAGGGCAGAGGTACCGACAAACCTTTTCAGATTTACGGTTCGCCCTATCTGAAAAACATGGATTATCAGTTTGTTCCCAAACCGAATGCAGGTTCAAAAAATCCCAGATTTCAGGACGAAGTCTGCTTTGGCGAAGATTTGAGCAGTACGCCTTATCTGTCAGAAATCAATTTGTCATGGCTGATCAAAGCACATAAAAATTATGTTGGAAAAGATCCGTTTTGGATTAAAAATTCAGGTGAATTCTGGATTGACAAACTCGCCGGTACCGACCGGCTCAGACAGCAGATTGATTCGGGTATGAGCGAACAGCAAATCAGACAAAGCTGGCAAAAAGATTTGGATGCATTCAAAAAAGTCAGATCGAAATATCTGATTTACGACTGACTAAACACTTCATTTTAAACTGTAAATAAGCCATTCATTCAATTGATTTTCAGTTAATTTAACATATATTTCGAAGATGAGTATCTCTGAACGAACGCAATGTATCATATCGGTCATCGGGATACTGAGAAGAGCACTCGGCAAAGCACCGATGAAACTTTTTTGAACTTAGATCTTTGAATTTAAAATTCTTTGTAATTTAGGAGTCAATAAATCCAAATTTGTTTGAGCCTTCTTCTGATCATAGAAATCCTGTACGTACTGATCGTTATTGGGGTCGTCGTGAAGATTGTTTATGACACCGACAACTCAATCAAAGCGGCTGCCTACATACTTTTGACGGTCTTGGTTCCGGTGATTGGTATGATTGTTTATTTTTCGGTCGGACTGAATTACAGAAAACAGTCGATTTATTCAAAGAAACTGCTGGTTGACAAAAATCGGAGCGATGAGATCAGAAAATTTATTGTCGGCTACAGACAGAGGTCTTCTGCCGAGATTGAAAACCTGTTTCCGAATTTTTATGAACTCAATCTGCTGTTCCCAAACTCACCGCTTGCCTTTGCAAGCAACAGAAACAGGGCAGAACTGCTGATCAACGGCGAACAAAAATTTCCCGAACTGCTCAAAGCAATTAAAGCAGCAAAACATCATATCCATATCGAATATTACATTTATGAAGATGACCAAACCGGTAATGAAATTGCAGATTTGCTGATCAAAAAAGCAAGAGAAGGAGTAGAGGTCAGATTTATTTATGATGATTTTGGCAGCCGATCGATCCGAAAAACGATAGTGCCGAGACTGATCAAAAACGGCGTAAAAGCATATCCGTTCTATAAAATAGCATTTATCAATTTTGCAAACCGAATCAACTACAGAAATCACAGAAAAATTGTGATTGTTGATGCGGAATGTTGTTTTATCGGCGGTATCAATATTTCGGACAGATATGACAATTCGCGCAAAAACGAACTTTATTGGCGAGATACTCATCTGAAAGTCAGTGGAGAAGCGGCATGGAGTCTTCAGAATATATTCTTTGCGGATTGGAATTTCTGTTCGAATGAAAATCTCAAACCGACCGGCGATTATTTCAAAGCTCATCACAAACCGGACGATGCGGATGAAATGAGCAGAATTCAGATTGTTTCGAGCGGTCCCGATTCGAAAAAACCCGAAATTCTTTACAGTTATCTGCAACTGATTGGGAATGCAAAAAAGAATGTTTGGATTACCACGCCTTATTTTATTCCGAATAAGGAACTGCTGACTGCTGTCGAAATTGCAATCCGCAAGGGAGTGGATGTTCGGATACTGGTTCCCGGTGTTTCGGATTCGGCCATTGTAAATGCAGTTTCAAAATCACATTATCTGGAATTGCTCAATGCCGGTGCAAAAATTTATCTGTACGAGAAAGGATTTGTTCATGCCAAAACCATTGTCTGTGATGAAGAGGTTTCATTTGTCGGAACTGCAAATCTGGATCACAGAAGTTTTGAATTGAATTTTGAGGTCAATGCAATTATTTATGACCGCAGAATTGCCAAAGAGCTTCAAAAAACATTTTTGAACGATCTTGAAAATTCATCTCAAATTGATGTTTCAGAATGGAAAAACAGATCAGGATTCAAACAGTTTTTTGAGAAATTACTGAGACTGATTGCGCCTCTGATGTAGATTATTCAATTTTCTCCCAGACCTCATTCAGCGGTTCACCTTTGCTGCTCAGTCCGGTATGGTTCCATTTTTCGTTTTCAATTTTGTCGTTAAATTTCAGTGAAGCTCCCACACGGCTGTTGTCTTTTGAAAAGAATTCAATGTTTTCGGTGTATTCTCCATCCTTAAAAGTATAGGTGCCTCCACCGGTTCCAAAAAATTTCTTTTCACCCGGATCAATTGCAAACCATTGAAAATAAGTTCCGGTCAGCAGTTTGAGCGTTTTTCGTGTTCCGCTATGTTTGATTTTGGTGAAATTTCCGTCCTTGTCATTTCTTCCGCTGATCTGCCATACGCCGGCAAGCGGAGCAGAACCGTTATCCGCGCGTTGAAATTTAAGATAATCAACCGTCAGCAGATCGTCGTGAAATTCATATTCAAAATCACGGATATTTAACTGATTTGCAGCTGTGTCGAATTCTGTGTTGAGCCTGATTATTCCGTCTTTGATTTCAAAAGTTCCGCCGATTGATTCCACAAATTCGGTCGGTGTAAAAACAGTTCTTGTAAAATAATTGTCCTGAATCAGAATCAGTATTGATGATTGCCCGTTTTTGTTGATCCAGGAACCGTTCAGGTTTTGTGCGCTGATCAGCAGAGAGATACAGCATGAGAAAATGAATAAAATGTTTTTCATAATTTCATTGGTTTTATGAACAGGTTAAATTACGAAAAAAAATTAATTGGGACATCCGGATTTAACGGCTTTGGTTTCAAATCATTTTTTATAACTTCGCAAATCATAAAATGAAAATGAAAAGCATTTGTGTGTTTTGCGCTTCTGCTATCGGCAAAAATCCGGTTTACGGCGACGCTGCTTTTGAACTCGGATCAAAACTTGCTCAAACTGAAACCACTGTGGTCTATGGCGGCGCAAAGCTGGGAGTGATGGGCAGATTGGCCGAAGGCGTACTGTCAGAAAATGGGATACTCATTGGAATCATTCCCGATTTTTTGAAAAAAAAGGAAATTGCACACCGGGGACTGACAGAACTGATTACGGTGAGCAGTATGCATGAGAGGAAAGCGCTGATGCAGGAGAAATCTGATGGTTTTATTGCGCTGCCCGGCGGCTTCGGAACCATGGAAGAACTTTTTGAAATTCTGACCTGGGGACAGCTCGGGCTGCACAGAAAGCCGGTCGGTATCCTCAATGTGAACGGATATTATGATTCGCTGATTGAGCTGATTGAGCGGATGGTTGAAGAAAAACTGCTCAGAGAAGATTTTAAAAAAATGCTGCTAGTCAGCGATTCTACCGATGAATTGATTCAAATGATGAAATCCTATGTACTGCCTTTTGTGCCGGTATTGGATGCAGATAAAATTATGTGATAATGAAGAAGATAAAATTTGCGATTTTAATGCTGACTCTTTCGGTCGGACTGAATGCCCAGGATGTGCTGATTCCGTTTAAAAAGGCTGATAAATTCGGGCTGATTAATCAGAATTCCGAAATAAAAATCGAACCCAAATATGACCAGCTGAACTGGCTGACCGGAAAATATTTTATTTCGACCGTCAATGACGGAAATAGAGTGTTGCACGGTCTGATTCATAAAGACAAAGAAATCATAAAACCTCAGCCCAGCCTGATTTACAGAGTGCTTCCCGATATGATGATACTCGGTGTGCTGAAAGACGGTGCCGAACCCGACAGCCCGCTTCGTTATGTGCTTTATGATTCGAACGGAATAAAAGTTGAATCTGCGGAATTTAAAAAACTCGAACTGATCAATACAGCCGGAAAGAGTGAGCTCGACCCGCAAAGACCGAAATATGCGCTGTTGTTTTCGGAAGATTTTCAGGACCTTCCGGGGATTTTTGTTTTTGACGGAGATACAGGAAAAATCAAAGAATGGTATTTTAAACAGGTAACCGATTTCAAACTGCTGAGAAAAAACAAAGTCGGTGATACTTATTATTTCAGTTACAAAGATTCGGAAAATAAAGAACAGCAGAAAATACTGAAAATAACAAAAGAAAATTTCAGTTTTGAAGATTTCATTGGTGAGGTACCCGAACCCGAAATCATCGGAACAGATAAGAATGCGGTGATTCAAGGCAAAGAAACAGCAAAAAATCAAAAACAGGGCAAAAGATCGCTGTACAAAGAAGAAGACGGGAAAGTTTTTTACAGAAAAGATTCCGCAGAATTTCGTCAGTTGGAATTGTCAAAAGAAATCCTTCCGATTTTTAAATTTACAAAGATCAAAAATCAGACAGGCGATCTGATTTTCAAATCAAACGGCAAATTCGGCTGGATCAGAGATGGCGTTCCGACCAAAGCAGATTATGATTCAATCACCTACTTTGGAAACGATTATTATCAGGTTTGTCTGAAAAAAGAAAACAAATTCAAATGCGGTACATTTTCACAGGAGCTTCAGCCGGTACTGCCGATTGAGTATGATTCAATCCTCGGAGTGATGAACCGTTTTGGATTTGAGCCGATAAAAGGAAGCAGAGATTTTGAACTGAAGATGAAATCCGGAAACGGCAATGTGGAATCCGATGAAATCTCGTATATGCAGCCGGTATTCAGAAATATAGTCGGTTACAGAGACGGAAAAGCTTTTCTGATGTCACCCACCGGCGAACAAAAGTTTTCTTCGGGATTTGATGAGGTGGGGCAAAACGGTTTGAATCTGCCGGGCGAAGTCGAAACCAATTTTGTTGTTTTGAAAAAGGATGGTTTTTACGGTCTGATTCTGACTGAATATGACCCGGATTCCGGTTCAAATTTCCAGCAGATTATAGAGCCTATATTCAGGGATTATCCTGCGTTTTATATAAAGAATTATTACGAACAGCCCGGATATATCCTTTTTGGGCTGTATGACGAAAAAGGCCATTTTTCTGCTTATGCCTCCGATTTTGGTGTGGTTTATTCGGATTGATATTTTGAATTTTTCTCAGGTCGGATTTTTCGACAAAAAGAATTAAATTGCAATCAAATTAAACAGGAGATGAAAATTGGAATAGTTTGTTACCCGACTTATGGCGGAAGTGGTATTGTGGCTACCGAATTGGGTATGGATCTGGCCGAACGCGGGCATCAGGTACACTTTATCAGCACCAGTCTGCCGGCGCGATTGAATGTAACACTTGCAAACATCTATTTTCACAAAGTTAATGTTGAAACTTATCCTTTATTTGAATTTCAGCCTTATTCGCTGGCGCTGAGCACCATTATCGTCAATGTGGTGGAAACTTACGGTTTGGATCTGATTCATGTGCATTATGCAATTCCGCATGCTTATGCTGCTTATTTTGCCAAACAGATTTTGAAAGAAAAAGGAATCAACCTGCCGGTGGTTACAACCCTTCACGGAACCGATATCACCCTGGTGGGCAGTCATCCGGCTTATAAACCGGCGGTTGAATTTTCAATCAACAAATCAGATCGTGTAACTTCTGTTTCAGAAGATCTGAAAAAAGAAACCTTTGAATTTTTCAATATTACAAATCAAATAGAAGTTATACCGAATTTTATTGACAACACCCAGTTTCCGACCCAAAATGAATGCGACTGTGAGGACAACTGTTTTGACCGAACCGAAAAAATTGTAATCCATGTTTCTAATCTGAGAAAAGTAAAACGGGTGAAGGATGTAATCAGCGTTTTTTATGAAATCCAAAAAGAAGTGGATGCGCGTCTGATTATCGTTGGTGAAGGGCCTGAATGGGAAAGGGTAAGCGATCAGATCAATATGCTTGAAATCAATGATAAGGTCAAAAATGTGGGTAAGGTCAATGATCTGTATCGGGTTCTCTGTTCGGCCGATCTGTTTCTTCTCCCTTCCGAAAAAGAGAGTTTTGGTCTGGCAGCACTTGAGGCAATGGCCGCAAGAGTACCGGTGGTTTCATCCAATGCGGGCGGCATACCGGAAGTAAATATAGAAGGTGAAACCGGTTTTCTGCTTCCGGTCGGAGATGTCAAAGGAATGGCAGAGAAATCAATCATGCTGCTGAAAAACGAAAATATGCTCAGAGAATTTAAACACAATGCAAAACAGAGGGCGCTTTTATTTGACAAGAAAAATATACTTCCGCTCTATGAACAACTCTATTATTCCATTTTGGAAAAAGTGAAATAATTCAAAAGGCAGTTGATGAACAATTAATTACAGCAAAAAGCCAATAAAGATGAAAAGAATCTTCACATTATCAACTCTAATCATTGGAATGCAAATGACAGGCGCACAGGAAATGCAACAATGACAATTACAGAGAAATAAACCATTTTTTTAACAAACCAAACCCTGATTTTTTTTTTAAAATAATCAGGGTTTTTTATTTTGAATAATTCTAAACTATTGCCGGTACGGATTTGATTGACATTTTTCATTGTTAAAGACTGCTAACTTCTCTAAATTTGTTTCCATCAAAAATTAATAATCCGTTTTATGGCTAAAGAATCTTTACTCGGCTCATCTATTGGTCGAAAATTTGCAATGGCGCTTTCGGGCATGTTTCTGATGTCGTTTTTGATCATCCATTTGGCATGCAATCTCACTTCTCTTTTCCCGGACGGTGGTGCCACTTACAATTCCGTATCAGAATTTATGGGTTACAATTGGATCATTCAGTATATCCTTCAGCCTGTACTTACTTTTGGCATCATCTACCATTTTGTAATGGCACTGATTCTGACTGCCAGAAACAAAAAGGCACGCCCCATTAAGTATGCAATGAACAGTCCGGCGGCAAATTCAAGCTGGATGTCGCGTAATATGCTGATTACAGGCGGCGTAATTCTCGCATTCCTTTTACTGCACTTTATCGATTTCTGGTTTCCTGAAATGAATCTGAAATATATCGAATTTGCACCCAACGATCCGGAGAGATTTTTCCCCGAACTGCAGCATAAATTTTCAAACCCGATTCGTGTGATCGCATACGTATTCGCTTTTGTACTGCTGATGCTTCACCTGCTGCACGGTGCGCAGTCATCATTTCAGTCAGTTGGTTTTAACAACAAAAAATATACACCGGCTGTCAAGTCTGCATCCAAATGGTTTGCCATCCTGATTCCGGCCGGATTTATACTGATCGCCATTTTTCATTACCTAAAAAGCATAATTTGATATGAATACATTTGATTCAAAAGAACCGAAAGGTGTGGATATAAAAGATATGTGGAGCGTCCACAAATCCCGTTTGAGACTGGTTTCGCCCAATAACCGGGACAAAATTGAAATCATCATTGTCGGAACCGGATTGGCCGGCGGTTCGGCGGCGGCAACACTGGCTGAACTCGGTTACAAAGTCAAGGCATTCTGTTTTCAGGACTCACCCAGAAGAGCACACTCGATTGCTGCTCAGGGCGGTATTAATGCTGCAAAGAACTATAAAGGTGATAATGATTCTGTTTACCGCTTGTTTTACGACACCGTAAAAGGAGGTGATTATCGTTCGAGAGAATCCAATTCATACCGTCTTGCCGAAGAATCTGCAAACATCATTGACCAGTGTGTGGCACAGGGCGTTCCGTTTGCACGCGAATACGGCGGATACCTCGACAATCGTTCTTTTGGCGGGGTTCAGGTGAGTCGTACTTTTTATGCAAAAGGACAGACAGGACAGCAGCTGCTGCTTGGTGCTTATTCTGCAATGAACCGTCAGATTGGTCTGGGGCGCATACAGATGTACAATCGTCATGAAATGCTCGATTTGGTTGTGGTTGACGGAAAGGCGAGAGGAATCATTGCAAGAAATCTGGTGACCGGTGAGATTGAAAGACATTCCGCACATGCTGTTGTGATTGCATCGGGCGGCTATGGAAATGTGTATTTTCTGTCGACCAATGCAATGGGTTCAAATGTGACCGCAGCATGGAAGATTCATAAAAAAGGAGCTTATTTTGCAAATCCGTGTTATGTGCAGATCCACCCGACCTGTATTCCGGTTCACGGCACCAATCAGTCAAAACTGACACTGATGTCTGAATCTTTAAGAAACTCGGGCAGAATATGGGTTCCGAAAAAGATTGAAGATGCTGTCGCAATCCGTGAAGGAAGGAAAAAAGCAAAAGATATAGCCGAAGAGGATAGAGATTATTATCTCGAAAGAAGATATCCGGCATTTGGTAACCTGGTACCGCGTGATGTGGCTTCGAGAGGAGCCAAGGAAAGATGCGATGCGGGATTCGGAATTGAAAACAACGAAACCAAAGAAGGTGTATTTCTCGATTTCTCAACCGAAATCAAGAAAAGAGGAAGAGAAGTCGCATTTGCACAGGGAAATCACAATCCGACAGATGCCGAAATCGATAAACTCGGAAAGGAGTGGATTGCCGAAAAATACGGAAATCTCTTTCAGATGTATCAGAAAATTACAGACGAAAATCCCTATGAAACACCCATGAAAATTTATCCGGCAGTTCACTATACCATGGGCGGCGTTTGGGTGGATTACAATCTGATGAGTACCATCAAAGGCTGTTATGTGCTGGGTGAAGCGAATTTTTCTGATCATGGCGCCAACCGGCTCGGTGCTTCTGCGCTGATGCAGGGACTGTGCGATGGTTATTTCGTATTGCCTTATACGATTGCAGATTATCTTGCGGATGACATCAGAACCGGAAAAATCCCAACCGACACACCCGAGTTCGATGAAGCCGAAAAAGATGTGAAAGAGAGAATCAATTTCTTCATAAACAATAAAGGTACACGTTCGGTTGACAGTTTCCATAAAGCTTTGGGACACATTATGTGGAATAAAGTCGGAATGGCAAGAAATGAACAGGGGCTTAAAGAAGCGATAAAGGAAATTGAAGTGTTGAGAAAAGAATTTTGGGAAGATGTATTTGTTCCGGGAGATGCAGATGAGCTCAATCCGGAGCTTGAAAAAGCAGGTCGGGTTGCCGATTTCATGGAGCTCGGTCAGCTGATTGCGATGGATGCCCTGAACCGCAACGAATCCTGCGGCGGACACCTGAGAACCGAATATGAAACAGAAGATGGAGAAGCGATGAGGAATGATGCGGATTATGCTTATGTTGCAGCTTGGGAGTACAAGGGAGAAGACATCAACAAGGAGCAATTGCATAAAGAAGAATTGAAATTTAATTTTATTGAATTGAAACAGAGAAGTTATAAGTAATTATTAGTAACGAGTAATTAGCGAGGAGTAATTAGTAATTAGAAGACAGAAAATTATGACAGAAATTAAATCATATAAAGATTTGCTGATTTGGCAAAAAGGTTTTCAAGTTGTAATTGCTGTTTATAAACTGGTTAAATCCTTTCCGCAAGAAGAATTGTATGCTTTGACTAATCAAATCAAAAGAGCCTCGGTTTCAATTCCTTCAAATATTGCTGAAGGTTATGGAAGAAACAGGGAAAAATCATTTAATCATTTTATAGACATCGCAAGAGGGTCACTTTATGAACTTGAAACCCAATTATTACTTTCAAAAGAATTAGAATTTGTAACTGATAACGGATTATTTAACGAAATACTTAATTTAATAGAAGAAGAATCTAAAATGATAAATTCTTTTTCAAGAAAATTAAAAACAGCTAATCACTATTCACTAATCACTAACAAAAAGATTATGGCATCAAAAAATATAAATATCACACTGAAAGTCTGGAGACAGAAAAACGCAAAAGCCAAAGGAAGTATGGAAACATACAAACTGGACAATGTCTCTACAGACAGTTCGTTTCTGGAAATGATGGACCAGCTGAACGAACAGCTGATTGAAGAAGAAAAAGATCCGGTTGCATTTGACCATGACTGCCGCGAAGGAATCTGCGGTATGTGTTCGATGTACATCAACGGTCGTCCGCACGGGCCGGACAAGCTGATTACCACCTGTCAGCTGCACATGAGGAGCTTTAACGACAACGATACCATCTATGTGGAACCTTGGCGTTCGGTTGCTTTTCCGGTGATCAAAGACCTGGTGGTTGACCGTTCTGCATTTGACAGGATTCAGCAGGCAGGCGGGTTCATTTCGGTCGGAACTTCAGGAAATACGGTGGATGCCAATTCTATTCCGGTTCCAAAAGATGATGCAGATACTGCCTTTGACAATGCGACCTGTATCGGTTGCGGTGCCTGTGTAGCTGCCTGCAAAAACGGCTCGGCCATGCTGTTTGTCAGCGCCAAAATCTCACAATTCGCACTGCTGCCTCAGGGAAGGGTAGAGGCCAAAAGAAGAGCTCAGAACATGGTCGCACAGATGGATGCCGAAGGATTTGGAAACTGTACCAATACCGGAGCCTGTGAAGCCGAATGCCCGAAAGGCATCACACTTGAGAGCATTGCAAGAATGAACAGAGAATATCTGCATGCAAAAATTTCTCACGAAAAATAAATAAATCATACAAAGTTTTTCAAAGCCAGCCAATTGGGTTGGCTTTGTTTTTTGTATTAAATTTGAATTATGGAAATCAGCAAAATATTTGAAAACAATAAAGAATGGGTAACAAAAAAACTGTTGGCCGATCCGGATTATTTTAAAAATCTTGCAAAAGGACAGGATCCCAAAGTGCTTTTTATTGGCTGTTCAGACAGCAGGGTGACTGCCGAAGAACTGATGGGACTCCACCCGGGCGAAGTTTTTGTTCACCGCAACATTTCAAATATGGTAATCAGCACCGATTTGAATCTAAATTCGGTAGTCGATTTTGCGGTCAATCATCTGAATGTTGAACATCTGGTAATCTGCGGTCATTATTTCTGCGGCGGCGTAAAAGCAGCCATGCAGGCCAAAGATCTCGGTATACTGAATCCCTGGCTGAGAAATATCCGTGATGTGTACAGGATTCACAAAGATGAATTGAATTCAATTTCTGATGAAAATAAAAAATACAACCGTCTGGTTGAACTCAATGTACAGGAGCAATGCATCAATCTGATCAAAATTGCTTCGGTTCAGAAAGCATACAAAGAAAGAAATATACATGTTTACGGCTGGGTGTTTGACATTCATTCGGGCAGACTGATCGATCTGAAAATCGATATGGAAAAAGAACTCAAAGACATTATGGAAATCTATGATCTCGGCTGAAAATCAGCCTGTTAAAAACAGAAAAACCCGAAAATTCTGTTCTGAATATTCGGGTTTTGCATAAAAGGCCGGTTGGGTAATTTATAGTTACTATGACAAACTTAGCAATACAAAATTAAGCTGTCAATACGTCAAAATACGTCGTTGGAAAATAAATTTCACTTTTTTTTTAAATCAATGAAACTCCGTTCAAATCGGTGGTCAGAACTTCTGACATATAATTAAAAAACGGCCGAACGGTTTTGTAGGCACTGTCCACCTTCTTTGTAAAATCAGCCGAAAGCACTTCTTCGTCTGCAAATGAATGTCTGAAAAGCCACTGTTTGTAGTTGATTAGGTCGATATTCGGATTTTCCCGGCTGTAACCTGCCGGCGCAGATTTCAGCTGTTCACCTTCCATTTTGCCCCAGATTTTTACAAAATTTTTATCGGAAAGAATTTCTCGGATTTCTGCCGTATCCGTATCCCATTCCTTTCTCACCCGGTCCACATCGTCCTTGACCGGATTCCAGAATCCCGCACCGATCATCGAATTTCCGCCCGGCTCGATATGCAGATAATAACCGCCGCGCAATTCGGGTTTTCGTCTGCCAAAATAAGCTGCAAAATGATGTTTGAAAGGAGTTTTGTCTTTTGAAAAACGTATGTCTCTGTAGATTCTGTATGCTTTTGATTCTGAAATATCGTCGTGTTGCTTCATCAGCTTTTCAACTTCAAGATAGAAAGCCTTCATTTGGGTTTCCAGCGTTTTGAATTTGCTTTTGTGCGCATTGAACCATTCACGGTTGTTGTTTTTCTTTAATTTATCCAGAAAAACCAATGCTTCTTTTGGAACTGTTGTCATTGGCTAAAGTTAAAAAAGATATTCGAATTTGAATTGATGAAATTTCCCGGATAGGGAAGAAGCGATAAAAAAACAGCTCAATTGGTTTTGATCCCAATTGAGCTGCCGTTCCAAAAAGCGTTTGAATTATCTCAGCAATGTAAATTTGGTGTTGATCACCTCTTTTCCATTCTGGTTGACTGCTTTAAGAACGTAGATTCCGGGCAGTAGTGAACCGTTGAGTTTCAGCTGATGGTCGCCTGCAGATTTTACAGTGACTGTGTTTGAATAAACACGTTTATCGCTCAGATTCCAAATGCTGACATTCAGTACAGCGCTTTCGTCTGATTTTGAAACAATGTTCAATTCACTGCTTTTAACGATGGTCGGATACAGACTGTAGCCATCATCTTTGGTGATTTGGTCCATCTCATTCTGACGAAGGAAATAAGGACTTGAAAGATCGTAAACAGACAAAGCATAATCGGCTTTGAATTCGGCTTCCAAGGTGTCGATGTTTAAGGTGTAGAAACCGTTTTGGGAAGAGGTTCCCAAAAGAATGCTTCCGTCTCTTTCAACCGCCGCACCGTTTACAGTGTAATTGCCCGGCAAACCTTTGATTTGGCCGAGATACTCGGAACTCAATTTATTCGGATTGATTTTAAATACATGCTGACTTGCGCTGAATACATATAGATTTCCAAACGCATCTGCAACCATATCGCCGCCATATACAGCCGTTTCCTGAGCAAATGATTTTGCTTTTTCAACAAATTGACTGATTGCCCCCAGATTCTGAATCGTTCCGTTGTCCGAAATCTTGAGGAATTCGGTTCCGGCATTGTTCAGAGCATACATATAACCGTCGGGTGCAGTCGCCATTCGTGCATAATAATTTGCCTGGTTTCCGCTGTTGATGTCAAGTCCCTGAAAAGTATATTCGGTACCTGTTTTTGAAACCACATCAATCTTCATAACTTTTTGACCCGACATCGGAATGTAGAACAGATCGCCTTTGAGTGATTCTGTGATCGCAGCAATGTATTTTCCGCAGCTGCAGATTTTCCCGATTTCGGTTTCTTTTGACTCCAGATTGATTTTGTCATTTTTCGTAAGCAGCACACTCGATGAATTCAGATTGTTTGAATTGATAATTCTGAAATCATTGAATTCAATCCTTCCCTTTGTCTGACCGGTCGCAGCAGTGATGTCCTGTGCGGCTGCAAAATATCCGGTCATTAATACTGAAGTAAGAAATAAAGCTTTTTTCATAATTCGTTTTTCTTTTTTTGATTTCGAACTAAAGTTAAACATAAATTCAATACGCAATGTTATTTGAATATTTTTTTTTGAAATTAGGACATTCTGTCGCTTTTTTAGTTGAATTAATTCAATAAAATCATTAAAACACGACAAAATGACATTAAATTTATTCGGAATCCGATTGGAATATAAATTGACTTTATCCGGTCAAACAATAAAAATAATATGACGATGAATGCAATTATGAAAAAAAACCAGGATTTGTTTGGCGGTTTTCTGGACAGTTTGTTGAATGATTCTCCATTGTTCAGTTCTGAATTGAGCAGACATTATTCGGTTCCTGCAGTGAATATCAAAAACAGCAAAGACAGTTTTGAAATTGAGGTGGCTGCGCCCGGATTGAAAAAAGAGGATTTCAATATTGAAGTTGAAGACAATGTGTTGAAACTGAGTGTGAACAAATCTTCTGAAAATGAAGAAAAAGAAGAGCATTTCACCAGAAAAGAATTCAATTATTTCAATTTCCGTAGAAGCTTCACCCTTCCAAGAAATGTGGTGGATGCAGAAAAAGTTGAAGCCGGTTACAAAGACGGTATTTTGAGTATCGTCCTGCCAAAACAGGAACAAAAAGAAATGGTGAAAAAAATCACGGTTCGGTAAACTGTATGAATTCCCGATCGGCAGAAGGATTGGCAGCGATAAATTGCTGAACGGAATTGAATTTTGTAACGGAAGACTTCGGTCAAAAATTTATAAATTGAATTTATTTCGTTTTGAAAAATGACACAAAATCAAACAAATAAAAACATTTGACAGGCAGTACAGACATTCGTGTTTGTACTGTTTTTTTTTTTCTTTTTAATTCGATTTAAGTTGTAATTGACTGTATGTCAGTTGAATTATTTAGTTGAGGTGATTTCGCATATCAAAAATTATGCCTTAGATTTAAAGACTATGTTAATATTGTTTATTTTTGCACCAATATTGAATGACTATGCTGAATTATACCATAAAAGATTTATTGAACAAAGGAAAAGAATCAGTGCTTCAGGAGGTCTGTGTACAAGGCTGGGTTCGCTCGTTCAGAAGCAATCGTTTTATTGCGCTTAACGACGGTTCAACCATTCGAAACTTACAACTGGTGGTTGATTTTGAGAATTTTGATGCTGAAATTCTGAACAAAATCAATACGGCGGCATCGCTGAAGGCAATCGGAGAAGTGATTGAAAGTCAGGGTTCGGGTCAGGAGATTGAGATTCAGGTGCAAAGTATTGAAATTCTTGGCGAATCAAACCCGGATGAATTGCAGTCAACCATCCTCCAGCCAAAGGCGCACAGTCTTGAAAAACTGAGAGAACAGGCGCATCACCGCTTCAGAACCAATACTTTTGGTGCGATTATGCGGGTGAGAAACAGCCTGATGTTCGCGATTCACAAATACTTTAACGATAACGGTTTTGTGTATGTAAACACGCCGATTATCACCGGTTCGGATGCAGAAGGCGCCGGCGAAATGTTTACGGTGACCAATTTTGATTTGGGAGAAGAATTGCCGAGAAATGAAGAAGGAAAGATTGATTTTACAGAAGATTTCTTTGGCAGACACACCAATCTGACGGTTTCCGGACAACTTGAAGCCGAAGTGGCTGCGATGGGCCTCGGAAAAGTTTATACTTTCGGTCCTACTTTCAGAGCCGAAAATTCAAATACAACACGGCATCTTGCAGAGTTCTGGATGATCGAGCCCGAAATGGCATTTTATAATCTGGATATGAATATGGATCTGGCTGAAGATATGCTTAAGTATGTGATTGCTTATGCGATTGAAAATTGTGCGGATGATCTGAAATTCCTGTCCGATAGATTTGACAAAGAACAAACTCAGAAACCTCAAAATGAAAGATCTGAACTTTCGCTGATGGAAAGACTCGAATATGTGCTGAACAATAATTTTGTGAGACTGAGTTATACCGAAGCCATTGAAATTCTCCATAATTCAAAACACAATCAAAAAAAGAAATTCAAATATCCGATCGAAGGCTGGGGAATGGATTTGCAGTCTGAACATGAAAGATATCTGGTCGAAAAACATTTCAAATCGCCTGTAATTCTGTTTGACTATCCGGCAAAAATCAAGGCTTTCTATATGCGTTTGAATGATGACGGAAAAACCGTCCGCGCGATGGATGTGCTGTTTCCGGGTATCGGCGAAATCATCGGCGGATCTCAGCGTGAAGAAAGACTGGAAGTGTTGGACGAAAAAATGGATCAGCTGGGAGTGAGCAAAGAAAATCTTTGGTGGTACCGAGATTTGAGAAAATTCGGAACCGTTCCGCACAGCGGCTTTGGTCTGGGACTGGAAAGACTGGTTCTGTTTGTGTGCGGAATGGGCAATATCAGAGATGTGATTCCTTTCCCGAGAACACCTAAAAGTGCTGAATTTTAATTAAATTAAACAGATGTTAAAGCAAGAACTCAATTTAAGACTGCAGCAAAAATTATCGCCACAGCAGATTCAGCTGATGAAACTGGTGCAGCTGCCTACGCTTGCTTTTGAACAGAGAATCAAACAGGAATTGGAAGAAAATCCGGCACTTGAAGAAGAGAAAGAATTTGGCGATGATGAGTACGGTTCTGAATATGACGAATGGGACGTAGATGACGACAATCAGACGATTGATGCCGATGACATCAATATAGATGAATATCTGAGCGACGACGAAATTCCGAATTACAAAACTTATACAAACAATTACAGCGATGACGATGAAGACCGCGAAATCCCGTTTGCACAGGGAACGAGTTTTCTGGATCATCTGGAAAGCCAACTGTCGATGTTCAGGCTGGATGAAGAGGAATTTGAAATTGCAAATTTCATCATTGGAAATCTGGACGATGACGGTTATCTGAGAAGAGAACCTCAGGCAATTGCAAACGACCTGGCTTTTGCGCAAAATATATTTACCGACAAAAATGAGATCATCCATCTGCTGGTCAATTACATCCAAAAACTCGATCCTATCGGGGTGGGTGCAAGAGATTTGCAGGAATGCCTGAAAATTCAGCTTCAAAACAAACAGCCGCAAACCGAGGCGACCGAATTGGCGCTGGAGCTGATCACCAAGTCTTTTGAAATGTTTTCTAAAAAGCATTACAAAAAACTGATGGAGAAATATGAAATTTCTGAGGAACAGCTCAAAGAAGCGATTACGGAAATTGAAAAACTGAATCCGAAACCGGGCAGATCTTATTCCGGAAATACAAAGACGATCGAACATATCACACCCGATTTTACAATCAAAATCGTTGACGGCGAACTCGAACTGTCGCTTCACGGCAGAAATGTACCCGAACTGAGGGTTTCAAATGCCTATTCGGATATGCTGAAAACCTATAAGGTGACCGAAAAGAAATCGGAAGAACAGAAAAAGGCGGTGCTGTTTGTCAAACAAAAACTGGATGCTGCCAAATGGTTTATCGATGCGGTGGAACAAAGACGAAACACACTGATGTACACCATGCAGGCGATTATGGATTTTCAGAGAGATTATTTTCTGACCGGAGACGAAACCAAGATTAAACCAATGATTCTGAAAGACATAGCCGACAAAATCGGAATGGATATTTCAACGGTTTCGAGGGTTGCAAACAGCAAATATGTCAATACGCCCTATGGAACTTTTCTGATCAAAGATCTGTTTTCTGAAAGTCTGACCAATGAGGATGGCGAAGAGGTTTCGACACGAGAGATCAAAAGAATCCTTCAGGATGTGGTGGCTGAAGAAGACAAAAAGAAGCCGATGACTGACGAGAAACTGATGGGAATTCTCAAAGAAAAAGGATATCCGATTGCAAGAAGGACGATTGCAAAATACAGGGAACAGCTTGGAATTCCGGTTGCCCGGCTGAGAAAGGAAATTTGATGACCGTCTGCGGTTTTGAAGACTTATTAAATTAACACAGAAAAGCCATTTCAGTTACCTCAAATTATGCGGAGAATATTTGTATATTCACCGCATCAATCAGATTCAGGATGGCAATCTATATTCATCAGCTCAAAGACCGCGAATTCATTTCGCTGTTGACCAAAGTCGGAAATTTGCGGAACAAACCAATGGGTAAAGTTGAATTGGCCGGCTATGAACTGAATGACAAAGTCAATTCAGAAACCTTGATTCGGGATGTGGTTCAATCACCGGAGATTGAAGCCCGAATTTATAGTCTGCTTAAATCAATAATATTCAGGTGAGTTTTACAGATTCAACAGCCAAAGTTCAGATTGTGGATTTCAAAAAGGTTCTTATCGTTACTTACTACTGGCCGCCTGCAGGCGGACCCGGCGTACAGCGCTGGCTGAAGTTTGCTGAATATCTGCCCGAATACGGTATTGAACCGATTGTTTATACACCAAAAAATCCGTCCTATCCGATGATTGACAACAGTCTTTTGGAACAGTCTCCCAAGGGTTTGGAAGTCATTAAAACCCCGATTTGGGAACCTTATCGGCTGGCAGAATTCTTTAATCCCAAATCAAAGGACTACAAAGCCGGAAGATTTGAAAAAAAGGAAAATCAGTCATTGCCGACACGGCTTTCGGTTTATATCAGAGGAAATTTTTTTATACCCGATGCAAGAAAATTCTGGGTCAAACCTTCGGTTAAATTTTTGGGTAATTATCTGAAAGAAAATCAAATCGATGTGCTGATTACAACCGGGCCGCCGCACAGCATGCATCTGATCGGTTTGGAACTGAAAAGAAAATACTCCGATTTGAAATGGATTGCAGATTTTCGTGATCCCTGGACACAGATTAGTTATCATTCTGAATTGAAACTGACAAAAAATTCGGAGAAAAAACACAAAGAACTGGAAGAAGCTGTAATCAAAACTGCAGATTGTGTGCTTGCAACCAGTTTTATAGATGCTGAAAATTACCGTAAAATCGGAGCGCCCGAAGCAGAAGTAATCACCAACGGTTTTGAGTCGGATGATTTTGAAATCAAAAAGAAAATTCAAAATCAGAAATTCAGAATCAGTTATTCGGGCAATCTCGAATCTGCCAGAAATCCGGTTGAGTTGTGGAAAGCGTTAAAAGAACTGACAGATCAGAATACTGAATTTAAAAATCAGCTCGAAATCAATTTTTACGGTATATTGAGTGCCGAAGCCGAAGAAACAATCATTGAAAACGAATTGTCAAAATATTTGAAAAAACACGGTTATGTGAATCACCGTGAGGCTGTTGAGGGAATCGTCAATTCGGAATTGCAACTGCTTACAAATTTTCCCGACTCCAAATCAAAAGGAATCATTCCGGGCAAGCTGTTTGAATACCTGGCAGCACGAAACCCGATTATTTCAATCGGTCCATCGGACGGAGATGTTTCAAAAATTCTGAACCGGACGGACGCCGGAAAGCATTTTGCCCATTCGGATCGGGAAGGAATGAAAACTTATATTTTGGAAGTTTACAGCGATTTCAAATCAGGTCGACCGAAACCGGAATCAAATTCAATTCAACAATTTTCGAGAAAAGAAATAACAGGAAAACTTGCTTTGACCGTAGCCCGAATCGGAGGTTGGGATTAGTACAAAAAAGCAGAGCTGCTTTCCTTTGACTCTTTGATGGTTTTTGTAAATTGGATATTGCCCTTCGATTGTGCGGCTTTGAATATCAATGCTTTAATATCCATATCCATCTCAACTGTTTTTATTTTTTCAGCCATTTTTTTATTATATTTGTTTATCTTTGTTTTATGAAAAAATATCTAACCTTTAAGAATTTAATTAAAGCGATAATTTATGTTTTATCGTGGATTTTCTTTCCGATGTTCACTTATTGGGCTACGCTTATTTTTTTATTTATTTGTTTCGTCATCGTTGTGGTTGGTGCTACAATACTTTTTCTCATTTATTTGATTTTTGGTATAGATTTAACAGAATCGAGAACTAAAGATTAATCTTAATCGCTTCCACTTTTGCCAAACTTCCAACTTTAAATTTCACTTTATTTAATTTGTAGTAAGCTGCTTTTTGCCGAATGTAAATTGGTTTTGAAAAATCAATCTTACTTATATCCATTTCATTCAAAAGCAGCTTTCCTGAAATTTCTTCAATAAAAACATAAAATTTAAAACACACATAATCAATATGTTATAAAATAATTTTAAAAAATATACTACTATGTATTGCATAATACTATCTTTTATCTATATATTTGCATTACCAATTGAATGATAAAATGGATATCGAAAAGACAAAAACACAAATGAGAAAAGGGATACTCGAGTATTGTATCCTGAGTATCATCAGTCGGGTAGGAGATGCCTACGCATCAGATATCATCGACGAACTGAAAGGCACTGAGATGATTGTAGTGGAAGGCACCCTTTATCCGCTGCTGACCCGGCTCAAGAATGATGGTCTTCTCAACTATCGGTGGGAAGAATCAACTTCCGGTCCGCCGCGCAAGTATTTTACACTGACCGAGGACGGAAATGCTTTTCTGACAGAATTGAAGAAAAGCTGGATTAATTTGAAAGATGCAGTCAATAAACTAACTATAGAAAACAATTGAAATGGACAAGACAATATCAATCAGCCTGGGCGGTTACTCATTCATCATTGATGAACCCGCTTATTTGAAACTGAAAAAATATCTGGATGATATCCGTCGTTCGCTCAAGGGAATGGAAGGAATCGACGATGTAATCTCTGATATCGAAATCAGAATTGCAGAGCTTTTTAAAGAAAAACTCGGCAACAGAGAGGTGGTCGGCGAACCTGAAGTGGATCGGATCATCGGTATCATGGGAAAACCCGAACAATACATGGACGGTGAAGATTCAGAAACCGGAAGCGACAGAAAAACCGGATTTACACCCGGTGCCGGAACTGCCGGAAAGAAAAAACTGTATCGCGATCCGGACGACAAAGTGCTGGGAGGCGTGCTGTCGGGCATAGCACACTACATCGGCATTGAAAGCTGGATTACCCGTGTGATTTGGATACTGCTGTTTTTTGCAGACATTCCGATGACCGGAACCAGTTTCACCATTATTTCCTATATCATTCTCTGGATTATACTGCCAAAAGCTGAAACCGTGACCCAGAAATATGAGATGTTTGGTGAGACCGGTGATATTGAATCGATCAGAAGAAGCGTTGAAAGCGGCGTCGAAACCGGAAAGAAAAGACACAATCCGTCAGATTCATTTGCAGAAGCACTCAAGATATTCGGAAAGATAATACTCATATTTCTCGGTTTTATCTGTATCTGCATCGGCTTTTCGCTGGTTTTTGCAGCCATTTTCACGCTGATCGCCACTGCGGGCAGCGTACCGATGCAGTTTTTCGGACGAATCTTTGACTTCCAATGGCAGGATACCCTTATGAAAGTACTGCTGCTGATCATGCTGGGCGTACCAGGCGTATTGTTCACTTATCTGGGGGCGCGAATGATATCTAAGCGAGTGAAAATCAACAGAATTTTGATATTTAGTATGTTCGGTCTGTGGTTGCTTTCAATCATCGGAATTTCGGTTCTGGGCATAACCACAGTCAAAAGTTTCTCAAAAGAAGTTGAATTTACAGAAAGAAAATCGTTTACACCCGAGCAGGATACCATTGCGTTGAGTATCAATAAATTCAAGTTGGTGAAAAACAAAAAGATCAAATGGAGTCTGAATTTTGATACCGATCTGTTTACCGAAATGGACGGTAAGTTCTATCGAAAAATCGATAATGAAATTGAGCTGAGGCCTTCTCAAAACGACCAGTTGTATGTAGATGTGACTTATTTTTCGAGAGGATCAAGCATAGACGATGCAAGACAAAATTCGGAGAAAATCGTTTACAATTACACAATGAATTCAAACGGAGAACTGGTACTCGATAATTATCTGGAACTGCCTGCAGGCAGTAAATTCAGAGATCAGGAAGTATCTGTGACTGTGTATGTGCCGAATGGAAAAGTGATTCATTCGACCAATGTGTCCAATCTGATTTTTTCGGACGAAGACAGTGAAAATAAAATTTATAGGAACGGAAACAATAAATTTTATAAATTTGTTGACGGAGAAATTGAATGTCTGAACTGTGACAATCATTCTGCCGAAACCGATGACGATGAAAGCGATACAGCAGACATCAGCATAGGCAGAAAAGGAATCAGGGTGAAAGACGGTGACAGCAAGGTTGAAATTAGTAACAGAAAAATCCATATTACAGATGGTACAGATACTATTAACATTGGCGGTTCTGGTGATTGATTTGATCATAAAACTGATTAATTAAGACTGAAAAACTCATAAGAGAATAAGAAAGTCGGATGTAGAATTCCGACTTTTTTTATGTCCGGGCTTCAACCAATCCGGCCGATTTTTCAAAATGAATAACGTATCTTTGTTCATTGGATTTTGATTATGAAACGAGCAATCGGCTGGCTGTTTTTTAAGATTTTTGACTGGAAATTTGATTTTGGCATCCCGATCAAAGACATACCCAAATGCGTACTGGTCGCCGCACCGCATACTGCAAATTCAGATTTTTTCTTTGCGATTTTTGCATTTTGGTATCTGAAAATCCCGATTCGGTTTTTTATCAAAGATTCATACACCAAACCCTGGTATGGATTTATATTCAGAAGTTTGGGTGCTATTGGTGTTGACCGCAGCCAAAGGAGCAATCTGGTAGATTATGCGGTCGGACTGTTGAAAGAAAGAGATCATCTCTATCTGCTCAATACGCCCGAAGGAACCCGTTCAAGGGTTGAAAAATGGAAAACCGGCTTTTATTATATCGCCGAAAAAGCTGAGGTTCCGATTGTGCTCGGTTATTGTGATTATTCAAAGAAAATAGCGGGCATCGGTCATTTGGTCCGGCAGAAGGGAAGAACAAAAGAAGAGGTGCTGACCGAAATCCAGGATTATTACAAAAATATAAAAGGAAAATTTCCCGAAAATTATAACCCAAAAATATTCTGATGACAAAAGAAGAAAAATTGGAAATACTGAACCGGATGAACAGCAATACACTGATGGAAACACTCGATATACGTTTTACGGATTCGGGCGATGATTTTCTTGAGGCGTCGATGCCGGTTAACCGGAAGGTGCATCAGCCGTACGGAATTCTGCATGGCGGAGCAAGCATTGCTTTGGCGGAAACCGTCGGAAGCGTATTGTCAGCCATGTCGATAGATGTGAGCAAGTTTAAATCGGTGGGTATGCACATGAGCGCCAGCCATCTGAGGCCGGTTACCGAAGGAATTGTGACCGCAAGAGCCGAGTTCATCAAACAGGGAAGAACTTCAAATTTGGTGAAAATTGAAATCAAAGATGACAAAGGAAGACTGATTTGTTATTGTCATTTGACCAACTCCATTGTTTCAGCAGACTATGTCTGATGATTTTCATTGATTAATAATTTGTTGATTATGAATAATTTGGAAAATAAAATTAAAGAAGCAATTCAACATCGAAACGCTTTTGCAATTTTAAAAAAACCGGATGAAAATGAAATCAGGGTACTGACCGATGACAAATCGGGGAAGAATCGTTTTTTGATGAATTCATTTGACTCAAAAACAGAAGTTTCAATTTCAGATTCAAATCAAATGATTGTCAAACCGTCAGAATTTAAGATTTCGTTTGACATCAGCCCAAGACTCCAACCGTCGGGACCGCTTCGACCTTTGAATCAGGATCAGTACAGACAGCTGGTTTTGAGAACGGTTGAAGAAATTAATAAAACCGATATCCGAAAAATCGTAATCAGTCGTGTCAAAATCATTGAAAACCGAAATTACAGACTGTTTGAACTGTTTTTGAGACTGACGGAAATGTATCCGTCCGCAATGGTTTATTTTTGGAATGACCCAAACGCTGAAACCTGGATGGGCGCCACACCCGAACTGCTGTTGAGCAAAAAAGGAAATCAGCTGAAAACGGTTTCGCTTGCCGGAACCAAAAAACCTGAAGCAGAATGGACTTCAAAGGAAATTGATGAACAGCAAATCGTAACCGATTATATACTTGCTGCGATGAACGGTTTGCCTGATTTGGAATCAAAAGGCCCCGAAACGGTTTCGGCCGGAAAATTTCAGCATTTGAAAAGTTATATTTCGGCTACTGCGGCTGATGATCTCAATTTGCCGGAATTACTCGCAAAACTTCATCCGACACCCGCTGTATGCGGTCTGCCCAAAAAAGCTGCTTTTGATTTTATCATCAAAAATGAAGGATACAACCGCGGATTTTATACCGGCTATATCGGTTTTGAAGACGAAGAATCAAATGAATATTTTGTAAACCTCAGGTGTGCACATATTTTTAGGGACAGTCTGAGAATATATGTGGGCGGTGGAGTCACTGCTGACAGCCAACCCGACAGGGAATGGGACGAAACCGAAATGAAATCGGGAACCGTTCTGAATGCGCTGATCAGCTGAGAAATCACTGTTTTGTATCACTGTTCATCATCAAAACCGATTTCTTCATTTTCGAATTCATCCAATAATTTTGAATCAATCTGTTTGCTTGTTTTTGCACCCAATTTTTTCAGTCGCTCAACTTTTGTCAGCAGGTTTCCTCTTCCGGTCAGCTTTTTCATGGCACTGTCCAAAGTGTTTTGTGTGGTATTGAATTGTTTGCCCACTCTTTCAAGATCATCAAACAGATTGACAAACGAATCATAAAGTTTCCCTGCCTGATAGGCGATTTCCAGTGCATTTCGGTTTTGTCTTTCATTCTGCCACATACTGTCGATGGTCTTCAGCACAGCCAGCAGGGTAGTGGGCGTAACCAGAATGATTTTTTTGTCAAATGCATCTGTATAAAGTCTTGGGTATTCTTCTGAGGCAACGGCAAATGCGGCTTCGACCGGAATGAAGAGCAGTACGAAATCAGGGCTTTCGGACTGAAAAAACTGCTGGTAATTCTTTCCGCTCAGTTCATCCACATGTTTTTTGATTGAAAGTAGATGGTCTTTCAGATGCTGCTGTTTTTCTGATTCCTCAGTCGAATTCACATAACGTTCATACGCATTGAGCGACACTTTTGAATCTATGATTATTCGTTTTTCGCCCGGCAGATAAACCACCACATCGGGCTGTCTTCTTTGGTTGTGGTCGTTTACAAAGCTTTCCTGGGTTTTGTATTCTTTGTCTTTTTGCAATCCGCTGAGTTCGAGTACACGTTCGAGTATCATCTCGCCCCAATTTCCCTGGGTTTTTGTATTTCCTTTGAGTGCGCGTGTCAGATTAAGTGCTTCGTTACTGATTTTCTGATTTTGTTCGTTCAGATTTCTGAGCTGTTCGCCCAATTCGCTGTGTCTTTTGATCGATTCTTTTTCGCTGTCTTCCACCTTTTTTTCAAAACCCGAAATCTTTTCTTTCAGCGGATTCAGAATGGTTTCAAGATTCTGTTTGTTCAGACTGGTGAATTTTTCTGACTTTTGATCGAGTATTTTGTTGGCGAGATTTTCAAATTCTTTCTGAAATTTCTGCTGCAATTCTTCGACCTCTGTTTTTTGGGTTCGAAGTTTTTCTTCCAAATTTTTTAATTCAGTGATTTTGCCCGCAAGCTCGGTGTTCAGTTTCTCTTTTTCGGATCTGATCTGTTCTCTTTCGTTCTCTGCCGATTTCAGGCGGTTTGTATAATCATTTTCAATCTTTTGAACTGTTTCCAGATGAAGTTTTTTTTGTTCTTCCAACTGATTTTGAACATTGCCGAGATTTGATTCTATCAGATTTTTTTCGTTTTGAAAATCTTTTTTCAAATTCCCCAATTTCAATCCAAAAAAGGTGCGGCTTATGACGTATCCGATTAGCAGACAACCAAAACCGATGATTGCAAAAACCAAAATTTCGTCCATTTCTGTTTATTTTTTTTAATTAATGAGCTAAAATTACGTTTTTAAAACGACAATCTGAGTCGTTGGTTTAGAGTTTTGGCAAAAATCTTCCGGTTCGGTTCATATAGGCTTTGTAATCCGAAAAGACATTGGTCAGCTTTTGTTCTTCATATTTTGATTTGAAATAAAACAAAACCAAAAGTAATAAAGTCACGATGAGCCTGAAACCCGAACCTGAATATACCGAAAAACCAAGAGCTGCGACTATGATTCCGGTGTAAATCGGATGGCGGATGTATTTGTACAAACCGGTTTCAATCAGGATTCCGTCTTTTTTGGGAGTGGGGAAGACAGACAGATTTCGGTTCAGTTTGAGCACCGACAGAAAAACAATCAGCATTCCGATCAAAAACACCGCTGAACCGATCAATTGCAATACATCTGAAACGCCAAAGCTCAACGAATTGAGATTAAAAAGAAATAAGCCAAAAAGAAAAAACTGGACAGCGACAAAAAATATATCCTTCGGATCGGTTTTCATATAACAAAGTTAGTCTTTGTCTGACGGATAGTCAATTTTTTGATGATCAGTTAAAAAAACCGACTAAAAAAGCCGGTTTTGCAATTTTTTTTTAATTTCAGGTTGTTTAAATTGTTTGATTTTCAGTAAGATAATTGATTGTAAAAAGGGCACAGTTATTGAGGAATGGGATCACATCCTGAGCACCTCATTCCCCTTTTTTTATCCTTTAATAAAAACTACTTAACCAACCTGGAGGTGCTCAATTTTTTATTTCCTTCCTCTTTTTCGTTTGCTTCCATAGCCGGTTGTTTTTCCGTAACCCGAAGTTTTTCCTTTTCTCGAATTTGATCTTCCGAATTTTTTGCCTTCGAAGCCTGATTTCCGGCGGTGTCTTTTTTCTTTTCTGTCTGATCTTTCTTCGAAACCGAAATCACCTTTTTGTTTTCTTCCGACCGGATTTGAGATTTGGACTTCAACTTCTTCGTTTTTGAACGATTTCAGAATCAGCTCCTCAAATTCGCTGTCGGCCTCAAAAAATGAGAAATTTCTCAAAATTTCAATATCGCCGATTTTGATGTCTCTGGTTTTGGTTACCTCATTGATCAGACCGATCAGATTGGGTGCTTTCAGTTTTTGTTTCTGCCCGATGCTGATAAAGAAACGGGTGTAATTTCTGCTTCTGTCCTTTTCTTTTCTGTCATCTCTGCCCGATGATTCGGTTGAATTCAGGTCTTTTGCATTTTTGTAATATTCCAAAAACGAATTGAATTCCATCGAAACGAATCTTTTGAGCAGTTCATCCCGATCCATCCAAGCCAGTTTTTTGGAAATGGTTTCCATAAATGGCTCAATCTGTTCTTCGTCCACATCTATGTTTTCAATCCTGTCTATGGATGAAAACAGGCGTTTTTCAACAATTTCCTGACCGTTTGGAACCGGTTTTCTTTCGATTTTCTTATGGATCAGTTTTTCGAGTTCTTTGATTCTTTTTCCTTCTCTCGAATGCGCAATGATGATCGAAATCCCTTTGTGTCCGGCCCTTCCGGTACGTCCGCTTCGGTGTACATAAGCTTCCGGATCGTCCGGCAGATTGTAATTGATTACGTGGGTGAGTTCATTTACATCAATTCCTCTCGCAGCCACATCGGTTGCAACCAGCAGCTGCAGATTTTTGCGGCGGAATTTTTCCATCACCGTATCCCGCTGTGCCTGCGACAGATCGCCGTGAAGTGCATCTGCATTGTAGCCATCCTGAATCAGCGAATCAGCGATATCTTTGGTTTCTCTTCTGGTTCTGCAAAATACGATTGCATAAATATCGGGATTGAAATCTGCGATTCTTTTGAGTGCTGCATAACGGTCGCTTGCTTTGACCATATAATACTGATGTTCAACATCGAGTGAAGCCTGATTGGTTTTTCCGATCGAAATTTCGACCGGATTTTTCATATAACTTTTTGTGATTCTCCTGATTTCGGGCGGCATGGTTGCCGAAAAGAGTAAAGTCTGTTTTTCAGAGGGTGTGTCTTCGAGTATCGAATCGATGTCGTCTCTGAAACCCATATTGAGCATTTCGTCCGCCTCGTCGAGTACCACATAATTCACATGATTGATTTTGAGTGTTCCTCTTTTGATCAGGTCGATGGTTCTTCCGGGTGTCCCGACCACGATCTGGGGTTTTCTTTTCAGGCCGTCAATCTGTTTTTTGATGTCGGCACCGCCGTAAACCGGCTGGATATGGACTTTGTCAAGATATTTTGAATAGCTGTCCAGGTCTTTTGAAATCTGGAGGCAAAGTTCACGGGTGGGGCAGAGTATGATTGCCTGTACCTGATCGGTTTCGTTTGTGAGCTGTTCGAGAAGCGGAAGACCGAATGCGGCTGTTTTTCCGGTTCCGGTCTGTGCCAGAGCGATCAGATCCTGTTTAGATGCTAAGATTTGAGGAATTGCCTGCTGTTGGATTTCGGTGGGTTCAAAAAAACCCAAGTCGGTAACTGCCTGTAGTATGGAATCGCTTAATTCCATTTGTTCAAATGTTGTCATTTTTGGTTTGTTATTGTCCGGTCAGCTTTCATTTTCTCGCTCCGGAAGATTAAATCTGTCGAATGCGAAAGATGAAATTAAACGGCTGCGCAGCCCAATAAAACCAAAATGAATCTTCAACATTCGTGTTTCCATTCTGAAAACGGCGGCAAAAGTAATGATTATATTTGAATAAGTCAATTTTCCGGATTTCAAGTTTTTGGATTTTGGGATTCGGGACATTAGACTTTGAGGTCGGAAATTTTCTTAGGTCACTGACAGGAGGTAGAAGTTTTTATTCTTTTACTATTGAAGCAGGAAAAACAAAAAAATATGAAGAAAAAACTTCGTTTTATTTAAAGGAAAACAGTTTACAACCTGAATTCGTTAAAAAATTCGAAAGGAAGAATCAGAAATTGAGTCAATAAAAAAAGCAAAACTCAAATTGAATTTTGCTTTTTAATCGGAAATAATCAGAAGATCTTATGCCAGTTTTACGTTTACAGCACTCAGACCTTTTTTGCCCTGAGCCTCTTCGTAAACGACATGATCGCCTTCTTTGACTTGTTCTTTCAATCCGCTGACGTGTACGAAAATGTCTTTTCCGCCGTCATCCGGAACGATAAATCCAAAACCTTTTGATTCATTGAAGAATTTTACTTTTCCTTCTTTCATAATTAAAAAATATTAAAACTTTCGGCCTCCGATCAGCAAATTCCGAACTGAAAAAATTTTAGATTTTAATAGGTACAGGAAAAGCAAAGACAGATGCTGAATAAATTATGTTGCAAACCTAAACTAATTTACAATAAAAGCCTGTATTTATTTGAATTATTTTTTTGTCAGGCTACAATTGGGATTTTGACCGTTGCGGTTCAGCGGTCATAAAGTTCTTTTAATGCAGACTTGATCGCAACCGGCTGACTGATTCCGGACATCTGAATGCTTTCATTCTCCGTATAATTATTTTACGGTCAGGGTTTGTCTTTGATTTTATAAAAAATATAATCGGTTCTGAGTGGTTCTGCCACTCCCGATTGACGGAACAGCAGCGCCAGCTGACCTCTGTGATAGGTTCCGTGATTTGACAGATGATAATAGATATCGCCAAGCGTCACCGTTGAAATTCCTCCTTTTGAATTTTTAAATGAAATTTCTTCTGACAAATCGCGGCTGTTCAGAATTGAATTGGTGATGATATGATTTTCTTCATTGATTTCGAGCAGATCTTCGGGCGGATGGATGATCCAGCGGTCGTTGTCGGGCTTACCGGTACATCGGTTGTTCCAGAAAATATGCGAATTGAGTATATGGCTCATGACTTCTTCGACTCTTTTTGGGAATTCGTGTGTTTTGGGAGCAATCACCCTGATCAGTTCCACATTGCACCAGGAATTGTATTCAAAAAAATCGAGCAGACGTTTCTTTTCGTTCATCATCATCATTCTTTTGAGAAAGTTTCAAAAGTACATAAAATTTGATCGAAAGTCTGTTTTAATATGAAAAGATTTATCAATTCAGGATTTTTTTTAATTCGGCTTTGTAATCCTGATTTTCATTGACCCGATAGTGATTCTGATCTTTCAGAATAACCAGCCTGTCACCGGGTTTGAAATCTCTTGAAAGTTGTTTTGAGTCGCTGCAGTCAATCAGCTGATCGGCATCGCCGTGAAAAATAACAATCGGCATTTTGCAGTTTCTCAGATATTTATGGGTAGCAAATTTGTATTTCAAAATAAATACCGGCAGATAGGGATACAGACTTTTCATCATTTTGGTCATACTATAATAAGGTGTCAGCAGAATCAGCATTTTCGGCCGGTTGTCAGCTGCGAGTTTTGCTGCCATGCCGGAACCGAGTGAATGACCGAGAATGATGATATTGTCTTCGGTATATCTTTTTTTGATTTCGTCATACATCAGCTGATTGTCGGAGAACAGTTGCCGCTCACTGCTGATGCTTCCTTCACTTTTGCCGTAGCTTCTGTAATCATAGATAAATACATCATAATTCAGACGGATATAGTTGGTCGGCGCCATTCCCCACGAATTGAGCGAACCCACATTGCCGTGCATATAAAAAATCAGACCTTTTGAATTTTCGGTTTTAAACAACAGTCCGTTGATTCGTTTTTTGTCGGTTGCGCTGACAAATAATTCCTCAAAATCCTGATTGAATTCAAATTTTTGATGGGCAGGAATTTTTTCGGGTTTGAAAATTAATTTTTCCTGAACAAGAAAAAGAATCAGACACAAAAGTATGTAGAGTCCGATGGCGGCTCCAATGATGATCAATATTAAATTTATGCTGAAATCCTGCATACTGTTTTTAAAATTCAGCCTTTGTCAAAGAGCTGCAAAACTAACTATTTTTTAAAGAATCTTCCGGCAGTTGGCTGCTCAATAAATTTTTTTTACTTTTGGAAGAATTAATTTTCAGATGAAGAAATTTTGGACTTTGTTTTTTACGGCTGCTGCCGTTGTCCTTCAGGCCCAGCAGCCCGAATTTGTAAATGCCCGAAAAATTACATTGAACGGAGAGAAACTGTCAAAAGCAGAGGTTTTTGATCTGATGGAAACCAGACCCGAAGCACAGAAAATGTATAAATCCGGAAAATCGTTCAAATCCACAGGAGACGTACTTCTCTTTGGGGGGTTGGGTGTGATCACAGCAGGTGTTTTGCTCGATACCTATGGCGGTGTCGGCAAAAAATCACATAAGATCCGGATGTATCCCGGACAAACCTATAATACGAAATATGATGACGATTCCACTCTTTCTGTGGTTTCGCTTATCGTCGGCGGAAGCATGATCTTAACTTCGATTCCGCTGAAAATTATTGGTCATAAGCGGGTCAGAAATTCGGTTGATCTTTATAACCGTGATTCAGATGCCTTTAATCGGCCCGACAGCAGTCCTGCCGTCTTTTTGGTCTCCTCGGGCAACGGGTTGGGACTGAGGTTTGAATTTTAAAACCTCACAAAGAATAATTGAAACGGTCGGGGTGACAAAAAAGAAACGATCGGGTTTGGTCATTTATATAAGAAATCTTACATTTGCAACCCAAATTAAAAATTAATTAAATGACTCATTACGAAACTGTTTTCATTTTAACTCCCGTTCTGTCTGATACTCAGGTGGAGGAAGCAGTTAAAAAAGTCAATGACCTTCTTTCTGATCAGAAAGCAGAAGTCGTTGCGCAGGAAGATTGGGGCCTTAAAAAATTGGCTTACCCGATCCAGAACAAAAGAAATGGATTTTACCATTTGATCGAATTCAAAACTGAAAACCACGAATTGGTTGCAGCTTTGGAACTGATGTACAAGAGAGATGAACGAATCATCCGTTACCTGACCGTTAAACTGGACAAACACGGAATTGATTGGGCTGAGAAGAGAAGACAAAAAATCAAAACCGAAAACGCTAAGGCTTAAAAACAGGAATTATGGCAATTGATGATTTAGCAAAAAAAGCAGCAGAAGGAGGTGAAAGCGAAATCCGCTATTTGTCTCAGCTTGATATAGACACACAAACCACAAAGAAATTTTGCCGTTTCAGAAAATACGGAATCAAATATGTGGATTACAAAGATCCTAATTTCCTGCTTCAGTTTGTAAACGAACAAGGGAAAATTCTTCCGAGAAGATACACAGGGACTTCACTGAAATACCAGAGAAAGGTTTCAACCGCAATCAAACGTGCGCGTCATCTGGCGCTGATGCCGTTTATTGGAGACCAGTTAAAATAATTAAAACCTAAAAAGAGAAAGATAATGGACGTAATTTTAAGACAGGATGTAGAAAATTTAGGTTTTGAATTCGAAGTTGTATCGGTAAAACCGGGATATGCGCGAAATTTTCTGATCCCCCAGGGAAAAGCAGTTGTAGCCACTCCCCAAAAGAGAGAGGAACTGAACAAAACTTTGGAAGCAAGAAAATCTGAAGAAGATAAATTGATTGCTGAAGCAAAAGAGAAATCGGCGAAACTGGAAGGATTGGATGTTAAAATCGAAGCCAAAGTGGGCACCGGCACCAAACTGTTTGGTTCTGTAAACAATGCGGATCTGGCAGAAGCGCTGAATAAAGCAGGTGTTGAAATCGAAAAGAAACATATCAAAATTGCAGGTAATACCATCAAAAGACTGGGCAAAAGTTCTGCAAAAATCCGTTTCCACCGAGATGTCGAAGTTGAATTTGAATTTGAAGTGGTTCCGGATCAGGATTCAATCAAAAGAGCTGAGGCTGCTGCACAGGCAAAAGCCGAAGTTGCAAGAATGGATGCCGAAAGAGCCGCAGCTGCAGAAAAGTCTGACGAATCAAGTTTCAAATACGACAATCCTCTGGCTGTAAAAGAGCCCAAGAAAGAAGAGCCAAAAGCCGAAGCCGAAGAAGCAAAACCGGCTGAGGAATCAACTTCTGAAGAAGCATAAAAAACACATTTTCATACAAAAAACCACTCAATCGAGTGGTTTTTTTTATTTGAAATTCATCTGAAACCGAATAATTGATCAATTTTGCTCTAAACAATTTCTGCGCTCAAACCGCGCTCGAGCAGTGCTGTACACATTGGTTCCAGAAAATCATAACTTCCGTTTTTCACATCACATTTTCCTTTGAAGTGAACCAGCCAGGTGCATTGTTCCGCCTGAATCACGGTATGGTGACAGATGTCAATCAGAGATTCAATTACAAAATCAAAAGTATTGACCTCGTCATTGTACAGCACAAGCAGTCGTTTTTCCTCGTCTTCAACCAGAACGTCAACACCCGATTCCTCGTGCCATTGCGGCTTTGTGTGAAATTTTGTATTCAACATTGTTAATTTTTGACAAACTTCATTGCAATCCATTCATTGATCTGTTTGCTTGATTCAAATTTGAGCCCAGATTCTTCGCATTTCATTTTGATGTCTTCATAATCAAACTCCATCAGTCCGCTCAGTATCAGCTCTCCGCCTGCAAAGTTAAGACTTTTTACATATTCGGGGATATCAGCCATCAATATGTTTTTGTTGATATTGGCTAGTATGATGTCAAATTTTTTATTTTTCAGCAAAGAAACATCTCCCATTTTCACATCGATTTGGACTCCGTTTCGTTTTGCATTTTCGATTGAATTTTCAACCGCCCAATCGTCAATATCAATTGCTTCCACTTTTGCGGCGCCTTTTTTCATGGCGAGAATACCCAAAATTGAAGTTCCGCAACCCATGTCCAGTACCGATTTCCCGTCAAAGTCGGTTTCGAGTTCATACTGTATCATCATCTTTGTGGTCTGATGATGACCTGTTCCGAACGACATCTTGGGCTGAATGACGATTTCGTATCTGATGTCCGGTTTGGGGTCGTGAAATTCTGCACGGATATAACACTGGTCATCGACCAGTATCGGTTTGAAATTTGATTCCCAGATTGCATTCCAGTTTTGGGGTTCTATGTCGTACTTCAGATAAGTGATATCAGCTTCTGTCAAATTTTTCAAAGTTTCTTTGACAAAATCTTCATCATCAAGTTCCGCCTTCACATAGGCGTTCAAGTCGTCCAATGTTTCTTCAAAACTTTCAAAAGCCGACTCAGCCAATTCCGCAATCAGAATTTCGGTCCAGGGTTCTTTGGGATAAACACTGAATTTGTATTGGATATAATTCATTATTAATCGGACACAATATTTGTGTCCTGTTTTTATTTTCTTGCTGAAATTATGGTGGTGAAATCATCAAAATTCAACGAAGCTCCGCCAACCAAAGCTCCGTCAATGTCAAATTGATCAAACAAATCGCTTGCATTTCCGGCGTTCACACTTCCGCCATAAAGTATGGTGGTATTGTGCGCTACCTGAAGTCCGTGCTGGTCGCCGATGATCTTTCTGATAAATGCGTGCATTTCCTGAGCCTGATCGGGCGCGGCATTTTTTCCGGTGCCGATTGCCCAAACCGGTTCATAAGCTACAATCAGATTGTCTTTCAGGTTTTCTGACGATTGTCTTTCCAATGCAATCGAAACCTGTTCTTTTACTACATCAAAATGTTTTCCCGCCTGACGGTCTTCCAGTTTTTCACCCACACACAGAATCGGACTCATTCCGTTTTCGTACAGATGGGTGATTTTTTTTCCAATGTATTTGTTGACCTCGTGGTGATAAGCTCTTCTCTCCGAATGCCCCACGATGCTGATTTTGGTTCCGACAGACAGCAGCTGCTGTGCGGAAACATCACCGGTATATGCACCATCGGGCATGGCCGAAACGTTTTGAGAGATGACTGTGATTGAGCTGTTTTTCAAATCTTTATTGAGTTGTTCCAAATAAAGATGAGTCGGGGCAATGAATACTTCTGCCACCGGTTTGTGGGTCTTGACCCAGGTATTCAGCCGAAGCGCCAATTCTTTTGCCTGTGGAAAAGTGAGGTTCATTTTCCAGTTTGCGGCAACAATTTTTCTTCTCATATCAGTGTATTTTTTGTGGTTTTGGATTTCTTTTCAAATGTTGTATAAATTTAGCCAAAATAATAATTTTAATGAAATCTAAAATCGTTTTTCGGAAAAAAATTCTATAAAAAGTTATTGAAGTCTGACTTTCGGATCCAAAATTCCGTAAAGTATATCGACGATTATATTGATGATGATAAAGGTGACCGCAATAATCAGTACCGCTGCCGTCACCACCGGCAGATCCAGAGTATTCAGAGCATTTACGATTTCTTTTCCCAAACCGTTCCAGCCAAAAATAAATTCGACAAAGACCGCACCTGCAAGCATCGAAGCAAACCAGCCCGAAGTCGCTGTAATCACCGGATTCAGCGCATTTCTCAAAGCGTGTTTCCAAATCACAACCGAAGGTTTCAGTCCCTTTGCAAATGCAGTCCTGATATAATCCTGACTCATCACCTCGAGCAGTGAATTTCGGGTCAGCTGTGTGATCACCGCCAGCGGACGAATGCCCAATGTAAATGCGGGCAGCACCAGATTTTTTAATGTCAGATGTTTTCCTTCGCCCATATCGTCGATTTCATACAGGCTGCCCGTCATATTGAAACCGGTATAATGATGGAGCAGAAATGCAAAAATATATGCAATGATAATCGCTGAAAAGAATGACGGAATGCTCATCCCCAGACTGGTCACCACCAGAAGCGTCCTGTCGATCCCGCTGTCTTTTGCCAAAGCCGACCAGATACCCAACAGTATGCCGATAAATGAAGCAAAAAGTATTGCGCTTACAGCCAGCACCATCGTATTGGGCAGGGTTTCGGCAATGATGTCAACAACCGGTTTCCCCTGTTTCTGAAACGAAGTTCTCAGATAAGGATATTTCAGCAGCATCGCAGTTTCCTTTCCTTTGTAAATCGTTTCCCCTTTGTATTTTCCGGTCTGAAGCGAGGTATAACTGTCGCCGGTATTGGCATGAAACGAAATCGGTGAAAGATCGTTCAGGTAATAAAAATACTGTTTGATGACCGGCTGGTCGAGACCCAGATTTTTTCTGATTTGAGCCAGTTGTTCGGGATCTTCTTTCTGGTCGAGCATCATTCTTGCCGGATCGCCCGGAAAAACGGTAAACAGCAGAAAGACAATCGTTATCACTCCGAGCAGTGTCAGAAAGCCGTAAAATATTTTATTGCTGAGATAACGAAGCATTTATTTTTTTGTTTCGGATTTCGGAATGGGCTGAGCCTTTTCAACTGATTTTTAATCTTTCATGATCTGATCTGCCGATGGCAGCGGATTGTTGTGGTATTTGTTCACCACTGTTCCTTTTTTCAGCACCACAATTCCCGGATTGCTCCTGATAATCGTTTTCAGTGTAGTCTGATCCACAAAGCAATATGGAAAAATTGAGTTGTCAACATCAGAAGCGGTCAGTCCGACAGCCCGGATTCCTTTTTCCTCCAATTCTTTGTACAGTTGATTGAGCCTGTCCACATCAGCCGCACTGACTTTTTCGGCAAAAGGTGTAACAAAAAAAACAATTTTGTCGGCAGCCAGATAATCTTCTGTCATATCGCCGTCCTCACAGTCGAGCATAAAATCATGAATCGGCGGTTCGTAACCGTCAGCAACTTTCCTGCTTTCGGTCAAATCGCTCATCAGCTGCCAGGGTGTGCCTTCTTCATACCATTTCGGATTGTTCAGATATTCGCTGTCGCTTATCTTTTGGGTTTCGCCCGTATCCCTGTTTTTCATGGTGTAGGTTACCTCAAACTGAGGCGGAAGTTTTCCGACTTCTTCAGCCGATTTCATTCCTTCGGGTATGCTTTTTCCGATGGCATAAGCTCTGAAATCGATAATCGGCAGTTTTGAAATTCCGGTGTAGGAAATCCAGCCGCAAATCAAAAGTGAAACTGCAATCAGCGCATAATTGATTTTATTGTTTTTGAACAATGGTTTGATATGCTTTTGCCCAATAAATACAATGACAATCAGAATCAGCAGCACAATATCTTTTTTGAATGACTGCCAGGGTTCCAGATGAAGAGCGTCTCCAAAACAGCCGCAATCGGTGACCTTGTTGAAATAGGCAGAATAAAAAGTCAGAAAACTGAAAAACACAATCAGAACCAGTAATGACCAGCTGGTGAACAGTCTGAAAATGCCAAGGATGAGCAATACGCCCAGCATGATTTCAAATATGCTGAAAAAAGTTGCCTGAGGCAAAGCCAGATCATGCAGAAAACCGATGTTGAACACATCCGGAGCATAATATTCTTCGAGTTTGTAGCCAAAACCAATCGGATCGACCGCTTTGACAAAGCCCGAAATGATAAAAATGATTCCGACAATAAATCTGCAGATGTTAACGATATATTTCATTTTAATTATTTTTTAATTGGATTGTTGTTTTAATAAAATCAATGCAAAAACCGCATAATTAATGATGTCCAGGTAGTTGGCATCCGGACCTTCAGAAACCAGCAATTCCCCTTTGTTGTCTTCTATTTGTTTGACTCTCAGTAATTTTTGGAGAATCAAGTCGGTGATTGAACTCACTCTCATTTCTCTCCAGGCTTCACCGTAATCATGATTTTTTGCGCTGAGCAGGTCGATTGCCTTTTGGGTTTGTTTGTCAAATTCATCCAAAGCTTTTTTTGCCGGGAAATCGGGGCTTTCGGCCACGCCGTTTTCAAGCTGTATCAGCGCCATAATTGAATAATTGATGATGCCGACAAATTCACTGTCCTGACTTTCGTTTACTTTTTGCTCGGACAGTTCCTGAAGACTTCTGATTCTTGCCGCTTTGATATAAATCTGATCGGTCAGCGATGGCAGTCTCAAAATCCGCCAGGCAGAACCGTAATCTGCCAGTTTTTTTTCATAAAGCGTTCTGCAGTCTTTGAAAATTTCCCGAAATTGATTTAAAGTTTTTTCCATAAATTCGTTTCGTTTTCAAAAGTACATAAAAATTATCTCATCAAAAATTATAGAAAAGACTTCAAAAATGATAATCAGCTGCAAAGGAAAGTTAATTGATTTGTCAATGCCCCGGGTGATGGGAATTCTCAATATCACACCCGATTCTTTCTATGAAGGCAGCCGGACACAGAACGCTGATGCCGCATTGAAGAAAGCAGAGCAGATGCTTGAGGAGGGCGCTGATTTTCTGGATGTCGGCGGAATGTCAACCCGTCCCGGTTCTGATATTTTGAATGAAAGCGAAGAACTGAAAAGGGTGATTCCGGTCATTGAAATTATTTTGAAAAATTTTCCGGAAACATTGATTTCAATCGATACCTGGCGTTCAAAAGTGGCTTTGGAAGCAGTCGGATCCGGTGCTGCGATTGTGAATGATATTTCGGCCGGAAGTCTTGACCCCGAATTATTTCGGACCGTTGCGCAACTCAATGTACCATATATACTGATGCACATGCAGGGAACACCGCAGACGATGCAGCAAAATCCGGTTTACAAAGATGTGGTTTTGGAAATCAATCAGTTTTTGTCCGAAAAAATAGTTGAACTCAGAAAATCGGGTGTCAGCGATATCATACTTGACCCCGGATTCGGTTTTGGAAAAACGGTGGCACACAACTACAGTCTGCTCAAAAATCTGGATCTGATCGGTTTTGGTGAATTTCCGATTCTGGCGGGCTTGTCGAGAAAATCGATGATAAAAAAACTGATTGGTGTCGATGAAAAAAATGCACTGAACGGAACGACAGCAGTGAATACGATTGCGCTTCAGAATGGTGCAAATATTTTGAGGGTTCACGATGTGAAAGAAGCAAAACAATGTGTTGAAATTTGGAAAGAACTCAAAGCAGTGGATTGAGTTTTTGGTTCAATTGAAACTGAAATAAATACAAAAAATTATGGCGGAATTTGATTTAAAAGATCTGATCTCGATTTCAAAAAGCAGTGAAATCATCGATCTGCTGGTGGCGAAAAACATCATCAAAGAAAAAGCATTTCTGAAACAGCTCAAATACGAAAGAGAATTGGACAAACTGCAGTATGAACTGCTCAGACTTCAGGAACAGATCATCACGAACGGCGGTCGGATGCTGATTATCTACGAAGGAAGAGATGCGGCCGGAAAGGGTGGTACTATCAGCCGTACGATTTCAAAACTCAACCCAAAAAATTTCAGGGTGGTCAGTCTTTCAAAACCGACCGAGAACGAATCCAAACAATGGTATTTTCAGCGTTATTTACAGCATCTTCCCAAAAAAGGAGAAATCGTTTTGTTTGACCGCAGCTGGTACAATCGGGCGGTGGTTGAACCTGTTTTTGGTTTTTGCACAGAAGCAGAACATGAATCATTTATGAATCAGGTCAATCGCCTGGAGCATCTGCTGATTGATGACGGGATTGTACTGATCAAGTTTTTTCTGAGCATTTCAAAGAAAGAACAGCAAAAAAGGTTGGAAGCACGGAGCAAAGACAAGATGAAACAATACAAAATCGGTCCGCTGGATCAGCAGGCAACTGAAAAATGGGATGATTACAGTTTTTATATCGGGAAAATGCTCAGTCAAACTTCGACCGAAAAATCACCTTGGATCGAAGTCAGTTCAGACAGCAAGAAAAAGGTGAGGATTGAAACAATGAAATATATTCTGAGCCGCGCAGAAGATTTTGAAACAAAAATCGATGTCAAAAAGGATAAAAACATTGTGAAAATCCGTAAATAAAATAAATCCGAATAATTTGGCTGTTTGAATTTCTTTATTACATTTGAAAAATGAGGGAAAATGATTTTTATCATAATTTTGTAAAGCGAAACAGCCGATTGACTGCAATTCTCTGATCAGAATTAGAAAAATTCAAAAAACTGACTTCACAACGAATTAATTGACAACAGGATAAATTTAAAAACCAATCAATATGGCAAAGAAAATCGGAATTTTGTTTGGAATGGAGGATACATTTCCATGGGCATTTATAGACAAAGTGAATGAACTGGGCAAGGGCGAATATATAGCCGAAGCGGTAAAAATTGACAAACTCGAACAGGGAGCAGACTACGGTTATGCAGTGATCGTTGACCGTATCTCTCAGGATGTTCCGTTTTATCGGGCTTATTTAAAAAATGCGGCACTGATGGGAACTTATGTAATCAACAACCCTTTTTGGTGGAGCGCAGACGAGAAGTTTTTTAACAACTGTCTGGTGACCCAGCTTGGAATTCCGGTTCCAAAGACCGTTTTGCTTCCGTCAAATGAAAGACCTGATGACACCAGTGAGAAATCTTTCAGAAATCTTGCCTTTCCGCTGGATTGGGATTATATTTTTGAATACATCGGTTTTCCGGCTTATATGAAACCTCATGACGGAGGCGGGTGGAAAAGTGTTTTCAGAGTGGACAGCCCGGAGGATATGTGGGGCAAACTGAAAGAAACCAATCAGTTGGTGATGATGCTTCAGGAAGAAATTGTTTTTGAAGATTATTACCGGGTGTACTGTTTGGGCAAAAAATATGTACACATCATGCCTTATGCACCGACCAACCCTCATCATTTGAGATACGCAGCAGAGTCAAAGACAAAAGGAAAAGAACTGAAAGAGTTGCTGAAAACCATCAAAGAATACACCATCAGAATCAATGAAGCATTGGGTTATGATTTCAACACGGTCGAGTTTGCAGTGAGAGACGGTATTCCGATTGCAATTGATTTTTGCAATCCGGCGCCCGATGCAGACAAAAACTCTGTGGGTGAAGAAAACTTCAGATGGATTGTTGAAAATGCGGCAAAACTTGCAATTCAGAAGGCAAAAGCATACAAACCCGGCAAATCAAATGTGTCTTGGGGTAATTTTGTGACAAACAAATAATTAAGCTATGGAAATGGCGGATGATCATATATTCACGCTCGGCGTTGAAGAAGAATTTCAAATCATTGATGCGAAAACCAGAGACTTGGTTTCTCATGTTTCAAAGATCATTGAAGGCGGAAAAGCGACACTGAACGAGAGCCTCAAACACGAGATGCACGAATCTGTGGTTGAAATGGAAACGGGTATTTGCAACAATATATCTGAAGTGCGCGAAGAACTGACCAGTCTGAGAAGAAGACTCGTCAAAGTGGCACACGAACAGGGATTGAGGATAGCCGGAGGCGGAACACATCCCTTTTCGGACTGGCAGAAAAACAATATCACACCCAAGGAGAGATATGACAAAATTGTCAGCGATATGGGCGATGTGGCGCGCGGCAACCTGATTTTTGGTCTGCATGTCCACGTTGGTATTCCGGACAGGGAAGAGGGAATCAGAATTCAGAATGTGATGCGTTATTTTCTGCCGCACATCTATGCGCTGTCTACCAATTCACCTTTTTGGATCGGAAGAAATACAGGTTTCAAATCTTTTCGTCAGGAGATTTTCGCGAAATTTCCGAGAACCGGCATTCCGAGTTATTTCAGCAGTGTAGCCGAATTTGATGCCTATGTCAATCTGTTGGTCAAAACCGGAACCATCGACAATGCCAAGAAAATCTGGTGGGATTTGAGGGTGCATCCGTTTTATCCGACCATCGAATTCAGGATTTGCGATATGCCGATGACCATAGACGAAACCGTTTGTCTGGCAGCAATCATGCAGTCTCTGGTGGCAAAAATCTATAAGATGCACTGTCAGAACATCAGTTTCAGAAGTTACAGAAGACTGCTGCTGACCGAAAACAAATGGCGTGCTTCAAAAGACGGTATGGATGCAATGCTGATTGATTTCGGAAAAGAAAAAGAAGTTCCTTTCAGAAATCTGCTTGAAGAGCTGCTTGCGTTTATAGACGATGTAGTGGACGAACTCAATTGCAGAAAAGAAGTGGAGTATGCCAGAGAAATCATGAAAAACGGAACCGGAGCAGACCGTCAGCTTGCAGTTTACAATAAGACAAAAAGTCTGAAAAAAGTGGTTGATTATATGATTTTTGAAACAGAAAAAGGTGTGATTGATCTGCCCGAAAAAAGATTAAAAACAATTTCGAAGAAAAAAAAGTAATTATTTTATAATTAAGTAATTACAAAATTATATGAACAATAAAATAAAAATAGCCGTTCTGGATATGAACGACAACAAACCCAATCAGGGGTTAAAGAACATCCTTGAAATCTGTGAGGAATTCAAATCGGCTTCAAAACGGAAAGTTTCATACAAAGTATTTGATGTCCGATACAAATGTGAGATTCCGAGAGTCAGAGATTATGATATCTTCATTTCATCGGGCGGCCCCGGCAATCCGCATGGAGACGGTAAATTATGGGAAGATAATTTTTCGAATTTTTTAAATGATCTGTGGGCACACAATCAGCAGAAGAAGAAAAAGAAGTATGCATTTCTGATTTGTCATTCTTTTCAGATGGCAGTGATTCATTGGGGACTGGCACTGGTCAATATGCGGAAATCTTATTCTTTTGGCGTACTGCCGATTCATAAAACCGAAGAAGGAAAAAAAGAATTTCTGTTCAAAAATCTACCCGACCCGTTTTTTGCCATCGACTCAAGATCATTTCAGTGCATTCAGCCCAATGAGGTTGCGCTGCTTGAAATGGGAGCAAAGATTCAAACCCTCGAAAAAATCAGACCGCATATCGATTTGGAGCGTGCCATCATGTCCATCCGTTTTTCAAAAGAAATTTTTGGAACCCAATTTCATCCCGAAGCAAATCCCGAAGGACTGATGGCGAGTCTGAAAAACAAGGAATACAGAGATGCGATGATTGCCACCCACGGAATGGAGAAGTTCCTTCAGACACTTGACAGGATTGACGATGAGGACAAAATCGTTTTGACGCGTGCACAGATACTGCCGAGATTTCTGAAACAATCGGCACGAAAGATTATGAAAGCAAGAAAAGCCGAGAAAGAGCAAAAACTCAAAAAAGAAAAGAAAGCCGAAAATGCAGGGTAAAATAATTTCAAAAGATTGAAAATATGATTCCAAAGTACAGAAAGGAATTCAACCGCCGGTTTACGGCTGAAAAATATCGGGAAATTCAACTGTCGGTCAGAGAAAACTTCGGAACAGACTGCGGTTTCAGATTGTCCGAAAGTCCTGTTTTTCTGACTTCTGAATTTAAGAAAAAACTGATTTCGGCATCCGATTCAATCATAGAACAGATCAAATCGATGAGCGCAGAGGAACTGTCAAAAGCAATTCCAAAAAATCATAGCGTTCCGAATGATACCGATAAACCGCATTTCCTGGCGATTGATTTTGGAATCTGCAAAGACGAAAATGGAGAAATTTCTCCAAAACTGATCGAACTTCAGGGATTTCCTTCGCTTTATGGTTTCAAAAAACTGTATGAGCAAATGCTGATTGAGAACTATCCGTTTTTGGAGGAAGTCAGACATACGATTTCGAAGGATGAATATTTTGAAAAACTCAAAAATGTTATTTTGGCAGATGAAAATCCAGAAAATGTGGTACTGATGGAAATTCATCCCGAAAAACAAAAGACCTATATAGATTTCAGGGCAACTCAAAAAATGATTGGGATTCCGATCATTGATTTGGCGGACGTAAAAAAGTCGGGCAGAGAATTGTATTATGAAGACGGAAATAAAAAAATTCAGATCAGAAGGATATACAATCGAGTGATTTTTGACGAACTGGACAGGATTTCGGATTTGAAAACCAATTTTGATTTCAGAGACGAGTTGGACATTGAATGGGTGACACATCCCAATTGGTTTTTTAAAATTTCAAAATACATACTGCCCAAACTGAAACATGAATTTGTTCCGAAAAGTTATTTTTTGAATGAATTTCCTTCGACCGAAAATTTGAGCGATTATGTGCTGAAACCTCTGTTTTCGTTTGCGGGCAGCGGCATTGATCTGAATCCGTCAAAACAGAAAATAGATCAGATCAGCGATCCCGAAAATTTCATCATGCAGCGAAAAGTCAGTTATGAACCGCTTTTTGAGGATACCAAAGGCGATTTTTCAAAAGCTGAAATCAGAATGCTGTTTTTGTGGAACCCGAAATCAGAAAATCCGGAATGGGTGATCAACCTGGTCAGAATGACAAAAGCGGCGATGGTCAATGTTGATTTCAACCGAAAAGATGCAATCTGGATTGGAAGCTCGATGGCATTTTTTGATGAATAATTTCAAATATGTCTGAATTTTGAATAAATTAGCAATAAAAGAAACTAAAAATAAATTGTTCAATCACTAAAATCGAATTCAAATGAAAAATAATTTACTGCTGCTGTTGGTCTTGTTTCTGTCTCTTGGCATATTCTACGGATTCAACAGCAACAAAAAAGACAAAGGATACAAGATTGAGTCAAATCCTCAATACAAAAACCTTCAGGTGCTTCCGCAGGACATCACAAAAGAGGAGTTGGAAGCGGTTATGGACAGCTTCAAAGCTGCACTGGGCGTGAAATGCAGTTTTTGTCATGCAGCGGGAGCTGACGGAGAAATGGATTGGGCAAGTGACGAAAACAAACACAAGAATGTGGCGAGAGGAATGATGAGGATGGTGATGGAAATCAATACCAATCACTTTGGAACTTCAAATCCGGCCGAATTCAAAGTGAATTGTTTTAGCTGTCATCACGGTAAGAAAGTTCCGGCCACCGGACATTCGGAACAGCCGGCTGAGAAAACTGCCGATAAATAAAGAAATTTCAATTAACACATGAGCCGTTCTGATCTAATAGGTTGGGGCGGTTTTTTTTATTGTTTATTTTTTACAATTTCAAAAATCATTCGATTTTTTTATGCCGGCTGAACTTGATTTTTAATCTTTGTAAATCAAATCATAAATGAGATGTCCGAAAATTCAAATTCAAAAAAAATACTGATCATCGGCTCCGGCGGAAGAGAACATGCCATCGGCTGGAAATTCAAACAGGATGCAGAACGCAGCAACAATGAATGCGAACTCTATTTTATTCCCGGAAATGCCGGAACCGCTCAGATCGGAACCAATATTTCTGTCAAATCACCGGCTGAAATGTGTGATTTTGCCAAAGAAAATCAAATCGATTTGACCTTTGTAGGGCCCGAAGCAGAACTCGCTGCAGGCATCGTTGATCTGTTCAAATCCGAAAATCTTGAGATTTTCGGTCCCGACAAAAGAGCAGCACAACTTGAATCGAGCAAGGCGTTTGCAAAAGATTTTATGGCAAAATACAATGTCAAAACCGCAAAATACAAAACCTTTAACGGCCCCATGCTCGCTATTGAATATCTTAAATCTCAGGATTTTCCGATTGTTGTAAAAGCTTCGGGACTGGCTGCCGGTAAAGGAGTGGTGATCTGCGGTGATTTTGAAGAAGCCAAAAAAGCAGTTTTGGACATTATGGAGAACAAGGCTTTTGGAGAAGCCGGAAGTCAGGTGGTGATTGAAGAATATCTGGAAGGTTTTGAAGCTTCGATTCTTTCATTTTTTAACGGCAATGAAATTGTTCCTTTTATTTCGGCAAAAGACCATAAAAAAATCGGAGAAGGCGAAACCGGTCTGAACACCGGCGGGATGGGGGTAATGGCACCAAATCCATTGTTTACAAAATCTCATTTTGATGAGTTTTCAAAGGAAATCATGCAAACGACTTTGAACGGACTGATTGCAGAGGAAATGAATTTTTCGGGTGTAATCTTTTTTGGTCTGATGATTTCGGAAAAAGGAGTTTATCTGCTGGAATACAATCTGAGAATGGGCGATCCGGAAACCCAGGTTTGTCTGCCGCTGCTCGAAAATGATTTGTATGAAATCGTGATGAAATCAAACAGAGGCGAACATTTTGAACTGAAATTCAGTGACCGGCATGCCTGCTGTGTGGTGATGGTTTCGGGCGGTTATCCTTTGAATTACGAAAAAGGTTTTGAAATCCGCGGGATTGAAAAACTTGACTGTCCTTATTTTGTGGCAGGTGCAAAAGAAAAGGACGGTAAAATGCTGACTTCGGGCGGTCGTGTACTCAATATTGTCGGCATCGGAAATTCATTGGAAGCAGCCAGAAATCAGGCTTATGAAAATATTGCCAAAGTTCATTTTGACTATCAGTATTACAGAAATGACATCGGTTTGGTCTGAATTTTAGAGCAGACTGATTCCGTTTTTGCTGCAAATATCAATTATTTCTTCTGAGCGGATAGCTGATTGATTTTGAACACAATTTTTTTCCGGATATATTTTGGACATATCGGTTCCGGGAATTTCTGTTTTAGGCAGTCAAATCTTCAAATTTTTCATTGTCTGAAAAATCAGGATTACATCATGATTCAGCATAAAATTTCTCAGCGACTTATTTTGTCGCATTCTTAATTTAATTTTGGGAAAGCATCCGGGAAATCTGATTGTTTTTCAGTCGATGTTCTGATTTTGGGATGGATTAATTTTAATAAATTTGAAGCTATGATACAAACCAACAATGTCCATCTGCAATTTGCAGATTATTTCAAAGACAGGGAAATGCTGCCCTATTTTTATCTGTTGTCCAAAAAATTAGCAGAAGGCAGTGTTTGTGTGGATTTGAATCAAATCAACTGGAAAAAACTCAAAGAGGAAGAAGCTGCGCTGACCCAATTCAGACTGATTTCTACCGAAGATTTGAAGAAAAACAAATTTGTGAGTGAAGATGACAATACCAAAAAACCGTTGATTCTTGCCAACAACCGTTTGTATCTGCAGCGTTATTATCAGTATGAATCTGTGGTTTTGCAAAAAATCAAGGTTTTGATTGAAAGCGGAAAAGAAGACGAAACGGCCGAAAAGCTCAACAGCATCAAGTCTGAAGTTCAAAAACTTTTTGAAACTAATTCTACCGGAGATACCGACTGGCAGGCGGTTGCAGCGATTTCAGCCGTATTGAGCCGATTCTGTATTATCACCGGCGGTCCCGGAACGGGAAAAACCACCACGCTTGCCAAGGTGTTGTCGTTGCTCTTCAAACTGAATCCCGAAATGAAAGTTGCGCTGGCAGCGCCCACCGGAAAAGCAGCGGCGAGAATGGCGGAATCACTCAAAAATGCGGCCGACAATTTTCCGGATTTGAAAACCGAATTTGAGCGATTGATTCCTTCCACTTTGCACCGTCTTTTGGGATATCGGAAAAACAGTATTTATTTCAGGCATCATTTGGAGAATCCATTGCCTTATGATTTGGTCATTGTGGATGAATCGTCGATGATTGATCTGGCTTTGTTTGCAAAGCTTTTGGATGCTGTCGGCAGTGGCACGCGTTTAATTTTGTTGGGCGACAAAAACCAGCTGGCGGCCGTAGAAGCCGGAAGTTTGTTTGGAGATTTGTGTATGGCGCAGCCGGAACTGAATCTTTTCAGCCGGGAAAAAGCTCATTTTATCAACGAATTTTTGATTGATGAAAATTCAAAAATTAAAACCGAAAACATCAGTGAAAGCCGGCATCCGCTGTTTGAAAGAGTGGTGGAACTTCAACACAGTTTTCGTTTTTCGGACGACGGAGGCATCGGAAAACTGAGCAAAGCCATCATTAGCAATCAACCCGAAGAAATCAGTTCGTTTTTTGAAAATAAAGATGAGCAGGTGTTGACAGATACCGGATATACTGAGGAAATATTCAATGAATTTGCAGCAAATTATGCGGAATACATTCAGGAAAATGATATCAAAACTGCACTCAAAAAGTTGAACAATCAGCGAATTCTGTGTGCAGTCAGAGAAGGTGACAGAGGCGTTTATGCGCTGAACCGCAAAATTGAAAAATACCTGCACGGCAAAGGTTTGATTTCACCGGGCAGTGAATTTTACGAAAACCGGCCGATGATGGTGACCGGAAACAATTACGAATTGGGACTTTTTAACGGCGATATCGGAATTGTGCGTGAGGGCAGGGTTTGGTTTGAATCCGCCGACGGTTCGTTGAAGTCGGTTTTGCCGGCTTTTTTGGAGAATGTGGAAACGGTTTTTGCGATGACCATTCACAAGAGCCAGGGTTCGGAATTCAGCCGGGTATTGACTGTATTGCCGGAAAATCAGGATTTGGCTTTGCTGACTGCAGAATTGCTGTACACCGCAGTGACCCGGGCGAAAAATCAAATCATCATTCAGGGAAGCAGGGAATTGCTGTTGCACTGTGCCGGCAGCAGAGTAGAACGCAGTTCGGGAATTGCTGACAGATTTTGATTTTCAACTGCGATAAGATTAATATTTTTTGTCGTGCAATTAACAGTTTGTGTTTAATTGAAAATTCATTTTGTTTAATGGCATTATGGAGTATATATTAATGTATGTTTCTGCCTCAAAATAAGAGGCTTAGGATTTGCATTATGCAATTTTAACTCACACTTCATACCCATCCGCCACAGCAGACACAAATCTCCTGCAATATAATTCTCACTTTCATTTTTTGTGTAAATCTTACTAATTCACCACAAATTTTTTGGTTGTTGTTTCGCCTGTTTTGGTTTTGACTGTGATGATGACAATCTGATGATTGAATGAATTTGTGTCAAAGCTGAATTTGTTTTGATTGATTTCATTCTTTTTGAATACCGGTCTGCTGTTCAAATCAAAAACCTCAACTTCAGAAATCGGGTCTATGGTCGAACTGATTTCGATTTGCTGCCCGACTTTGAGCAGTCTGACGGCGTTTGTGCTGACGTTTACATCGACCGGCTGATTTGCAGGTCTGTAAATGATTTTGAAACGGTTTGCATAGTCACCTGAACGGGTCATAAATTTATAGGGCTTTCTGCTCAGGTTTACGATTCTGTTCAGCAGTCGGTCAATCAGCCAGATATCCTGAGATTCAGCAAAAATGCCTTCACTGTCATAAACCGAGATGATATGTGTGCCGGTACCGAATGCTCTGTAACCGAGCGGGAGTTCATCATTGATTCTGAATGGCGCTTTTCCCTGTATGGACAGTTTGTGGCCGTCTGCGATGGTATAAAGATCATCAGAACCGCCAAAACTTTCGGTGTCATCCAGCCAAAGATTGTCATTGCCCTGATCAAAATAAACAACAGCATTCATCACGCTGATGCCACCGGGAGTTTCCATGGTCAGCCAGTAGCGGTCCATTTGCGGCTGATCAAAGTTCTGACCTTTGCCAAAAAATCCCGGACCGCTTTCGGTCAGTCGCTGGGCGTTGTTAAAATTCAAAGGAACATCGTTGGCGGTCGCCTGAACCATAAAACCGGTCATTGCTTTTACATTTTTAGTGGGAATTCTTTCTTCGTAAGTTCCGCCTACGCCAACAGCAGCGGAGGTACCAGTAGTGCTGAGTGCATTGTATTTTGCGTAATGATCACCTTCGTATTGTGAACCCTGCTGAGTGAACTGTTCGTTGCCTCGGTTGTCCCAGAAGTAAAAATCGGGTTCAATTCGGTTAGAGTTGTCAGAATATAATTTGTCAATGTCCAGATTTGACGGATAAGGATTTCCGACCAGATTGAAGCCGCCGTCCGGAGTGGATTTTTTCAGCATGAACGACAGATTGTTTCCGTTGTTGGGCGTACCCGTGAATTGTCCGATTTCATCTGTTCCTTCAACTTCCTGTACCGCATAACCTTTTCCGGGTATGTAAGGTGCATTGGTTTCATAAAAATAATAATTGGCTTCATTGTACTGTTGTACACTTTGTGGGATTGCCGGAGCATAAATACTTGATTTGATGTCCGTGTCAGGATTGGTCACCGGTGCGGAAACAAAGTTGTATTGTTTTCCGAGTATCATATCCGAAAAAGTAAATTTTCTTTCCATGCGGATATGACCTTCATTGTCGGCATCGGCATCCTGCATCAGTTGGGCGTTGTTTTTGAATGTCAGTTCTCCGCCGGTTTCCACCTGAACCCCTTTGAGGGCATTAATGACATAAGGAGATTCAAAATCAGGAGATCCAAAATCAGGAGTAGAAGGTATGATGAATTTTCCGCTGGGTGTAACCGACAAAATATTTTGAATGTTCAGTGTTTTTCCATTGGGAGTTTTGTTTTCCCCCGAGATAATCACATCATAATAATCAGGGCCAACCTTTATGTTTGTTACCGAGTTTCCGGTAAATTCAATCGCACCGCCGCTTATATTATAAGTTCCACCCGGACGGGGCTGGGTGCCGCCGGTGCCAATGATCAGTTTACCGCCATCCATCGTAAAATTGGTGTTTGAACCCGTAAGTCCAAGATTGTGGCCGGTATAGTCAACAATAGGATTGCCTGTTATGGTTATGGAGCCATTGGTATGTACATTGGTTGCATTTTGCGGTGTTTTTATTCCTTCGCCCGAAAAAATTATATGATAATAATCTTTTCCGGAACTGATTGATTGATTTTCAGTTGCATAATATTCAACTGTACTTCCTTCGTTCAAAGCTAAATTAGCTGTATTACCTGGAATGGCAGAACCGGTACCCCACAAACCTCCTGTATGTCTTGTTCTCAATGTACCGCCATTGTTAACGGATATTCCGCCTGTGTTTGAGTTCGTAATGCCTTGATTGGTTATATCCAAAGTACCGTTTATATTGAATGTTCCGGAAATTCTTTGAAAACTTTTGACTGCGTTTGCATTATTTTCGATGGTAAAGTTTGCTCCTGAAGGAACAGTAGCGCCATTAGGAAATCTTAAACGATCGCTTGTGCTGTTGGTTACTATGGTGGCTGTACCGCCCAATTCAGGAACGATATTATCCAAATGATAAGTGCCATTGCCTCCTATGATTAGAGGGCCGCAGTTATCTTCCATAATCAGTTTTCCACTGCCTCTTACACCGCCCACAATGGTTTTGGTTTTTTGCGGACTGGAGGAGGTGCCCTGTTTTACAGTAAATGCAGCGGGTTCAATGATTTCAAGGACACAGTTCAAAACATTGTCAGTTGAATCGTTTCCAAAAGAGTAACCGGGTGTGGTAACAATTCTTAAAATCGGCATATCACCTTCTTCATAAGGGAAGAAGATGTCATTGTCTTCCGGTGAACTGGAACCAAATACTGTAGATGAATTATCCCATTCGCATATACCTCCGTCACCAAAATAAAATATTCCATTCTGATAACCCGCATAGGCATCTACAAATGCTGTCCCACTTCCCATATTTGGTCCCGCAACAAGCTTGCCGCCTGTTTTCACCAAACCAAAAGCATTTCCGGCAGGAACAGTAAATTCACCCGGAGAGTTGACCAAAAAAACACCGCCGTTTTCTATGGTCAATTCAATTCCGTTCTGTTCTCCTTCAACAGAATAAGCTCCTGCTGTGGTAACTTCTATGGTTCCATATACGGTTGTATTGGTAACTACAGCGGCAGGACTGTTGATTTCTACCGTATGATCTGCGAGAATTACTACACTTTCGGCACTTGCGCCGGGATAAGAAGTAGCATCATGCCAACTGATTCCGTCCTCTGAGGATTCCCAGGTGGAACTGTTTGTCCAGGAACCATCTGCCTGACTGCGGAAGTGGGTGTCGGCAGGATTGGAAGAACCGTTACAAAAGACGACAAAATCATCCAAATAAATTTCATTGCTTCCACTTGTACGGGTATGAAGTATTTTAATGTATAAATTCGAATAAGAACTTAAATCTGCTGTAAATTCAGTATATGTTGTTGTAAAAGAAGTTATATTTCCAATATCAGTCCATGGTCCGGAAACAGAAGTACTTACTTGAACTTTAAAGCCCGGGTTACTTGGGGAACTACTAGATCTCCTATACCAAAATGATAAATCAGATGGTGAAGTAATTAGTGGAGAAATAATATATTGATTATTGGAAGTAAATGTTGCAGTTCTTGCACCTGTTCTCGGATTATTAGTACCATGTTTTACATCGGAATAAATCCATCCGGGAGCAGGAGGTGAATCACTCTCAAAGCTTTCCTCCAAACACGGTCCTGTATATTCAATAAACGATGCAGAAATAGTATGATTTTCTGTGACATTTTCAAATGTATAAGAATTAACAGTTCCAACAGAAACGCCATCCACCAAGACATCATTTACGGCATATCCACTATCTGCTATAATTGTAAATATTTGGCTTGCACCACAGTTTACACTTGTTGCTCCATTGGGGGAAACAGATCCATTTGCTCCGGCAGAAGCCATTATGGTAAAAGGTGCAGTCGCATTAAAAACAGCTGTAATGTTATGGTCTGTTGTTACATTGGTAAATTCATAAGGATTGCTGTTTCCTGCATTTGAACCATCTACCACCCAATACCCAAAAGTATGGCATTCATCTGCTGCTGCAGTAAACGATATGTCTTCTCCATCATTTACTCCGGAAGTTCCGGGAGTAATTGTGCCGCCCGTGGCTTGGGTGACGGTAATGGTGTGGTCGGCTGTGGTGGTTTCTGTTGCATAAAACTTAATATTATCAAAACGGTTATTACCACCAGGATTTCCGGTAGCCCCAGAAATTGTAACTTTTATATAAACATTCGCTTTATTGTCTAAAGTAGTGATCGAACTAAAATCTATGGTTTGGGTTGAAAAAGAGGTGCTCTGCCTCCCTGTTTTTGTTTCGAAATTTGTAAAACCAATTCCATCTGTACTATATGACCATACATGAGTAGTATAACCTGTATTTGTACCTCTGGTTGAGTACGAAAGTTTTAAATCTTCATAACCGGTAGTAGGAAATTTGAAAACAATTCCTTTATTATTATTGGTTGTTCCTACAATTGCTAAGGCTTGGGTATCTGAATCCACATTACATACTTGATAAGTCGTACTGGGCGTATGCCCTGCAAATCCTGTAATACCTGTAAATGTAGAAGAGCCATTGGTTCCATTCATATAGATATTCGCCGATGATTGAAATTCTCCACATTCAGCAGCAATTACAGTGGCACTTGGAGCACTTGGAAAAGTCCATCCGGCAAGGTCAGTCTGCCCCCACGCCCATCCGGCAGTCAGTAGAAAAAGTGTCAAAAGCAGAGCGCTCCGCAATGCAGTCAGCCTGGTATTCATAGTCGATTGGTTTACAAATGATGTTGATGCAAAATTATCAATAATCCCGATAATATCGGTTAAAAAACGGTTAAGTTATTCGAGTTAACAAATATTCGGAAGCGATTAAAAATCAGGTAAATACAAGTTTTAATCAAATTATTTGGGTGTGTTGCCCGTTAAAATATATCGTCTTGCTTTTTTCCATAATCTCCAAACTGCAAAAAGTGTAATCAGCACCAGAACAAATGCAATCGGTGCCCAGATAATGGAGGTGAGGCTCAGCACTGAGGAAGCTGCGGTTTCGCCGGTGTTCACCAGAAAATTTCCGGTTCCGCCGGTCGTTCCGGTCGAGACCGCACGAGTGGCTGCAGTGGTTCCGCTCACTGTGGCAGCTACGCCTCCGCCGGCAATGATTGCCAGTGCCCAGGTGGCCACTTCGCCCAAGTCGGTCAGTGTGGAAGCCATCAGCAGTGTACCGGCTATGCTTGCCAATGGCACGGCCAGAGTGTCGAGCAGATTGTCCACCACCGGAATATAATAAGCAACGATTTCCACCACTGTGGCCGCACCCAAAGTGATGACCGCCGGCCAACTGCCCACCCATTGCCAGTTCTCGTTGAGATTCAGCATGTCCCCGCCGAAGTGAGCCGCCAGACTCAGCGCAAACAAAGGAACAAAAACACGGAATCCGGCTGATGCTGCCAGACCGATGCCGAGACAAAAAGACATAATGGTGGTCGGGTTGAGAAAATCCATTTTGATGATTGTTTTTTCAAAGATTAAATATAGTGAAAAATGTATTGGTGTTGTATTTTGGATCATATTGATGCGTTGGGAGCTGTATTGAACAATATTTGATTATTTGTGAAGTTCTGCGATGGTACAAGCAGGAGCAAATGAGAGCGGAGGTTTTTTCAGTCAGATTTCACAAAAAGAAATCCTTGGATTCTTTTTCTCGATGAAATTCATTGAATCTTAATTCAATATGAATACAATCTGCAGTTTTACAATACACAATGTACAGCAAACCGGATTCTGTGCTTTGGCTTGTTTTGGCATCGCTCAGCGGTCTGTTAACTGTCAAAAATAATGATTGAATGATGTAACCAATGCGATGTCAGTTGTTTGTGATTTTTGTAGTATATTTAGCGATAAAGATTTTAAATTCTATTGTACATTTGCGGTATGAAAACCGTAAAATCGATCGAAAGACAAAAGTGGGAAAAAATCGAGCAGTTTTTTATTGAAAACTTCACTGACGGAGAACGTCCGGATGTCGATACCATCCTGTTTCTAATCGGTGTTCAGGAATTGGGGCAGGGCAGGAAGAAATTTAAAAAAGACGACAAAGTCAATCTAATGCATATAGCAGTCTGTACCATACTGGAACCGTTTGGTTTCTATCGTTTTGACGGCAGGGATGGGGACGGCTGGCCTCAGTTTGAATTCCTTGAACCGCTGCCCGAACTCAAATCCAACGAACAGTCTCTGCTGATGAAATATGCGATTATCCAGTATTTTGAAGACAGAAATCTGCTTTGAAACCGGCTGACCGATTCCAAAAATAAATTCAAAAAACGTTCAAAACTCAAATACTTTAGTATATTTAGACTGACAATCAAAAATGTCGAGCCATTATGAAAATCTATCATCTGAGTGCTGAATGTTATCCGATTGCAAAAGTGGGCGGACTGGCCGATGTGGTCGGTGCGCTGCCAAAATACCAGAACCGTTTGGGTTGCGAAGTTTCGGTGGTCATGCCCTGGTACGACCGACCCTTTGTCAAAGAACATAAATTTGAAAATGTATTTGACGGAACGGTCGTTCTCAAAAATCTTCAGTTCAAATTCAAAGTACTGAAAGAAAAAAAGAACAGTCTCGGTTTTGAACTTTTTCTAATCAAGATTGACGGATTGACCGATCGCCCAAATGTTTACGGTTATGAAGATTCGGCATTGCAGTACATTGGTTTTCAGACGGTGGCGCTTTATTGGATGAGAGAAAGCAAACAGCTGCCCGATCTGGTTCACTGTCACGATCACCACAGCGGGCTGATTCCTTTTTTGATGAATTATTCTTCGGAATTTGAAAGATTAAGAGGAATTCCAACTGTAATCACCATTCACAATGGTCAGTACCAGGGGCAGATGGGTTGGGAAATGGTGAATTATCTGCCGAATTTCAATCTGACCGACGGCGGTCTGCTCGATTGGGATGACTGCATCAATCCGATGGCGGCAGGAGTCAAATGTGCAAATGCATTTACAACGGTTTCTGAAGGTTATCTGAACGAACTTATGGACGATAAAGGAGCCGGGCTGGAATCGCTTTATCGGCAGGAGAGTCAGAAAGCGTTCGGAATCGCCAACGGGATAGACACCGAAGTCTGGAATCCCGAAACCGATGAATTTTTAGTTGAAAATTACACTTCAAAAAATTTTGTTTCCAAAAAAAGAGCAAACAAAAAAGAACTCTGCGAACGCTACAAACTGAATGAAGACCTTCCGCTGATCTCATTTATCGGTCGTTTTGCAGCCGAAAAAGGAGCCGATCTGCTGCCCGGAATCATTGAAAGAGCAATTATGGAAAGAAGCGGTGATGTCAACTTTCTGGTACTGGGAAGCGGTGATGCGGCGGTAGAAAAAAAACTGTGGGACATCCACCATCGGTTTATCGGGAATTTTGGTTTGGAGACCGGATACAACGAGCCGCTTTCACATATCATCTATGCGGGATCCGATTATCTGCTGATGCCGTCAAGGGTTGAGCCCTGCGGTTTGAATCAGATGTATTCGATGAGATACGGCACCGTTCCGATTATCAGAAAAACCGGCGGACTGAACGATACAGTGCCGGATATCGGCACCAAAGACGGAAGAGGTATTCAGTTCAATGATGCGGATGAAAACGGAGCGGTCTGGGCGATTCACAGAGCGCTTGATTTTGAGTCTGATGCGAAAAACTCAAAAAAACTGAGACGAAGCATTATGAAAATTGATTTTTCATGGGAGAAATCAGCACAAAAATACTTAGCTTTATACGAGAACTTAAAACAACAGAGATGAAACCTAAAGTTTTGGCTGTCATACTGGGCGGCGGGCAGGGAACCCGTCTGTATCCGCTGACCGAATCACGTTCAAAACCGGCTGTGCCGATTGCCGGAAAATACAGACTGGTAGATATTCCGATTTCAAACTGTCTGAATTCCGGCATCAACCGTATTTTGGTTTTGACCCAATTCAATTCGGCATCATTGAATTCACACATCAAAAATGCATATCACTTTGATATTTTCAGCAGAGGTTTTGTAGAAATCCTGGCAGCCGATCAGGATTTTGACAACAAGAGCTGGTATCAGGGAACTGCAGATGCGGTCAGAAAAAGTCAGAAACATCTGAATAAATTTGATTATGATTATCTGATGATACTGTCGGGCGATCAGCTCTATCAGATGGATTTCAACAATCTGATTGATTTTCATATCAAAACCCAAAGCGAAATCAGCATTGCAACCATTCCGGTTGACAAAAATGATGCGACCGGTTTTGGAATATTGAAAGCAGACAATAATTTTCTGATTACTTCATTTATCGAAAAACCAAAAGCGGAAGTCCTGCCCGAATGGAAATCAGAAGTGAGCGATCAGAACAAATTATTGGGCAAAGAATATCTGGCTTCGATGGGAATCTATGTTTTCAATCGCGAAACTTTGAACCGGATTTTTGACGAAGAGGAAGGAAATGATTTTGGAAAAGAACTGATTCCGAAAGCAATACACAAATACAAAACAAGCAGTTTTCAGTACAGCGGTTACTGGACTGATATAGGAACCATCCGTTCATTTTTTGATGCCAATATGGATCTGACGAGCGACATTCCGCAGTTCAATATGTACGGCCCCAACAGGGTTTACACCAATTCGAGGATGCTTCCGCCCAACAAAATTACGGGTACACGAATTGATCATGTGATTTTTGGCGGCGGCTGTATTGTTTCGGCTGATACGATTGAATCATCTGTCATTGGCGTCAGATCAAGGATAGACACCGGGACGGTAATCAAAAATGTGTATATGATGGGAGCCGATTATTTTTCAAAGACCAAAGATTTTGAAGATTTCATCCAATACGGAAAACCGCTGTTGGGTATTGGTGAAAACAGTCATATTGAGAATGCAATACTTGACAAAAACTGCAGAATCGGGAAAAATGTAACCATCAAAGGAAGCAGAGATATGCCGAATGGTGATTTTGAGACCCACACCATCTCGGACGGAATTGTGATTGTCAAAAAATATGCACTGATTGAGGACGGAACTGTGATCGGTTGAGATAATTGAATTTGTTTAAAAAATTGTTCTATTTTTGTCAAAATTCATCAAAACTCATCAAAATGAAAAGAATTCTTTTATCTCTTTCTGTTCTTTTATTCAGCAACTTTTGTTTCTCTCAAGGATTTGAACTCGAATGGTCAAAAATCTATGGCGGTTCCGGTTATGACCTCTCGGAATATATGAAAAAAACAGCAGATGGTGGTTATATCATCTTAGGGAATTCAGGGTCACACGATGGAGATGTTTCCAATAATCCTTTTGACACACCTTCTGTTTGGCTGATAAAACTTGACGCAGACTACCACTTGGAATGGGAAAAATCTTTGGGCTATTTATCAGACTATGCCTATGGAAGAAGCATAGATCAAACATCTGACGGTGGTTATATTATCAGTGCGCATAATACTAACTTAAACCAACCTTCTCTTCTTCTAAAGTTAGATCAAGATGCAAATCTCCTCTGGAGCAAAGTATTACCTGGCTTTGGAGCTCGTGGATACATTCAACAGACTTCTGACAATGGCTATATTTTAGCAAATCTTATAGATATTATTAAATTAAATGAAAACGGAGAGATTGAATGGTCCAAACATATTATTAATAACACACTCGTAAAACAAGTAAGTGATGGTGGATATATAGTAGGAAGATTGGGATATGAAATAGGTGGAGCAATAATTCATAAATTATCACCTTCGGGAGATATCATTTGGTCAATAAACAATGAAGTAGTCAGCGCAATCTTAGAAAGCATTGAAACCTCTGACGGAAATTATCTTTTTATAGGTTATAAAGACCAGGATGATGATATTATAACCTGCGATTATCTTGCCATGAAAGTCACACCGAATGGTGAAGTCCTTTGGGAAAAAACCTATGGGGGAACTTGGGGTGATATGGCAAAAGGAGTTGTAGAAATGGCAGACGGCGGCTATGTTATTTCAGGTATGTCCCACTCCTTTGACGGAGACGTATCTCATACTTACGGAGAACTTGGTTCATTTGACAATTGGTTGGTGAAAATCGACTCAAACGGTAATTTACTATGTGAAAAATCTTTTGGAGGCTCTCTTAATGAAGGAAATTGGAGCTCATTGTATGGTCAAGGAATAGCCAAAACGCCGGATGACGGAATTTTATTGACCATTGGTTCAGAATCATCAGACTTTGACGTGCCGGAAAATAGAGGTGATTATGATTATTGGGTATATAAAGTCAATTTAAACGGTTGTGAAAATATGGCCACCACAGAAGTAAACACCCAATCTGTCGCCATCTATCCGAATCCGTTTTCTGACCATATTAAAATTGAGTCCAAAGGTAATTTCATCAAAAAACTACAGGTTTTAGATTTGTCGGGAAAATTGATAAAAGAAGAAAAAAACATTTCAGCTAAAAATAATTTTGAATTCAATTTATCCGACATCAAACAGGGAATTTACATCCTAAAAGTAGAAACCAACAATGAACCCCAAACATTTAAAATCGTCAAGAAATAATGTTTGAAAATATAAAATGAACAAATCCGCGATTCATTGCGGTTCTATAAGAAAACTTTATAATACCCCGATTTTTTTTATAACTTGTAGCTTTAAAATCAAATCTATTTAACCATGAAAAGAATACTTCTATCTCTTTCTGTTCTTTTATTCAGCAACTTTTGTTTCTCTCAAGGATTTGAACTCGAATGGTCAAAAGTATATGGCGGTTCCAATTATGACTTCCCGGAGGATATGAAAAAAACAGCAGATGGTGGTTATATCATCTTAGGGAATTCAGGGTCATACGATGGAGATGTTTCCAACAATCCTTTTGACTCACCTTCTATTTGGCTGATAAAACTTGACGCAGACTACCACTTGGAATGGGAAAAATCTTTGGGCTATTTCTCAGAACATGCCTTCGGAAAGAGTATAGACCCGACGTCTGATGGTGGTTATATTATCAGTGCTCATAATTTTGACTTGGAAAACGCTTCTCTTGTGTTAAAATTGGATCAAGATGCAAATCTTATATGGAGTAAAGATTTGCCATATTTTGGAGGCGCCGACAATATTCAACAAACATCTGACAATGGATATATTTTAACAAATACTGTCCACATCATTAAATTAGATGAAAACGGAGAAATTGAATGGTCTAAACATATTAACAATAACGCCCTTGTAAAACAAGTAAGTGACGGAGGATATTTAGTGGGAATGTTGGGATACGAAAGTGACAATGCTGTCATTTACAAACTTTCTCTTTCGGGCGAAATACACTGGCAAATAAATGAGATAGATACCGGGATTTTAGACTGCATAGAAACCTCTGATGGAAACTACCTGTTTACCGGATATAAAGATCAAGATGAAGGTCCCAATGCTACGGATTATTTCGCTATGGAAACTACACCTGATGGTGAAATTGTCTGGAAAAGAATGTATGGAGGATCCTGGGCAGATATGGCAAAGGAAATAATAGAAATGCCAGATGGTGGTTACGTTATTTCCGGTGTTTCCCAATCCTTCGATGGCGATATATCCCAACCACACGGAAATGAGGGAGAATTTGACAATTGGTTGGTAAAAATCGACTCAAACGGTAATTTGTTATGTGAAAAATCTTTCGGAGGTTCTCTTACGGAAGGGTTATATAATGCGCTATATGGTCAAGGAATAGCCAAAACGCCGGATGACGGAATTTTATTGACCATTGGTTCAGAATCATCAGATTTTGACGTGCCGGAAAATAGAGGTAATTATGATTATTGGGTATATAAAGTCAATTTAAACGGTTGTGAAAATATGGCTACCACAGAAGTAAACACCCAATCTGTCGCCATCTATCCGAATCCGTTTTCTGACCATATCAAAGTTGAGTCCAAAGGTAATTTCATCAAAAAACTACAGGTTTTAGATTTGTCGGGAAAATTGATAAAAGAAGAAAAAAACATTTCAGCTAAAAATAATTTTGAATTCAATTTATCCGACATCAAACAGGGAATTTACATCCTAAAAGTAGAAACCAACAATGAACTCCAAACATTTAAAATTGTCAAGAAATAATGTTTGAAAATATAAAATGAACAAATTCGGATGAAAGTTTAGAGGAATTCACAATCCGAACTCTGCTCAATCATCTGATAAACAAATAGATAGTTCGTACTCTGGCTAAATTGAGAAAGCCCGTGAAATGGGCTTGAAATACGTTTAATAATTGTGTATCTTCGCTCCTTGAGTTGATGTTCTTTTTTAAAAACATTATGTCCGGAATAATGATCTAATATAATGGATATCAGTTATTTATAAAACAAACACACTATTAATTTATTCGAAATCAATTAATTGTATTTTTTTGTCGTGTACCAAACAATAAACTATTTTTGTCAAAATTCATCAAAATGAAAAAATTCTTTATCATTCTGCTGTTGGCCGGTTTCGGGACAGCATTTGCACAGGAAGAACAAAAACTTCCGATCACCGATCCGGTTTCGGTGGGTGATTCATACGGCGAAGGTGTATCAGACGATGCGCTGAAAACTGCTGTTACTGCCGAACAGCTTGAAAAGATGCTCAACGATACAGATCAGATCGAAGATGCGGTGGTTTACGGAACCGTTACCGATGTTTGTCCGAAAAAGGGCTGTTGGGTAACAATCGATACCGAAAGTGACCAAAGATTTTTTGTGAAAATGAAGGACTACGGTTTCTTTGTCTCTACCGATTTGAAAGGTAAAAACATTGTTCTTCAGGGAAAAGCAGAGAACAAATCGGTTTCGGTTGAAGAAATGCAGCATTATGCCGAAGATGCCGGAAAATCAGAAGAAGAAATTGCTGCGATCACCGAACCCGGAAAAGAAGTGAGATTTCTGGCTTCGGGAATCCGTGTGGTTGAATAATCAAAAATGATAAAAAAATTAAAATGGAGGGTTTCGAAAGAAATCCTCTTTTTTTTGCGATAATCTAAACTTTGGCAGACGGCAGTTCCTTTAAAAAATTATATCGGCTGTTTTCAAAATCCATTTTGCAGTAATAATGCTGCAGACCGTTGGTCACCATCAGATATGTTGCATTGAGTTCAAGATTGTATCTTGCAATCTGATCAAAAACCGTTTCGCTGATCGGAACTTCGGGCGCTTTGCATTCGACGATGACAAACGGCTTTTCTTTTCTGAAAACCACCACATCAGCCCTTTTTTTCATTCCGTTGATTTCAACAACAACTTCAGAATTGATCGCAGATTTTGAATAACCTTTCTGTTCGGTCAAAAACCGGATGACGTGCTGTCTCACCCATTCTTCGGGTGTCAGTCTCAGCCATTTTTTTCGGATGTCGCAAAATATATAGTTGACTTCTTCGGATTGTTTCAAACGAAATTGGTATTTTTCGGGAAAATTCAAAACCGGTAATTCGATTGTTTGCATGACTCAGTTCGATAACATCATCAAAGATATTAAAAACAAAAAACTTCTTCCCGTATATTTCCTTTGGGGAGAAGAACCATTCTTTATCGACCGGATTTCGAAGACGATAGAGGATGAGGTGCTGACCGAGGACGAAAAAGGATTTGACCAGACCATATTGTACGGCAATGAAGTGAATGTAGAGCAGGTAATTGCGCAGGCAAAACAGTTTCCGATGTTTTCGGGCAAAAGGGTGGTCATCGTCAAGGAGGCGCAGCATCTGTCAAGAAGTATTGAAAAAATCGAATCTTATCTTGAAAATCCTCAGCCGAGTACCGTATTGGTTTTCAATTACAAAGGCAAAAAACCGGACGGCAGGCTGAAATACGCAAAACTGCTCAGCAAAAACAAATGGAGTTTTGAATCGCCTGTGACCAGAGATTATCAGGTGCCCGCCTTTGTAGAAAATTTCGCAAAATCAGCCGGTCTGACCATCGATCCAAAATCAAAAGCGATGATGACCGAATTTTTGGGTGCTGATCTCGGTCGGGTGTACAATGAAATTCAAAAACTTAAAATCGTTGCAAAAGACGGAAAGATTACACCCGAAATCGTTGAACAAAATATCGGAATCAGCAAGGATTACAATAATTTTGAACTTCAGGGGGCAATTTCCAGCAAAGACGGCGCAAAGGCATTCGGCATTTCAAAATATTTTGGCGAAAACCCAAAAAACAACCCGATAGTGGTTACGCTGGCTGTACTCTACAAAATGTTTTCAAGTCTGATTATCTATCATACGCTGACCGACAAATCGCAGGGAAATGTCGCGAAAGAACTCGGTATCAATCCCTATTTCGTAAAGGATTATCAACTCGCAGCCAAAAATTATCCGCTCAAAAAAGCCACTCGAATCATTTCTCTGCTCAGAGAAGCGGATGTAAAAAGCAAAGGTGTCGGATCAACCGGAAAAGTGACTGACAGCGAACTTTTGAATGAGCTGATTTTTAAGATTATCAGTATGTGATTTTCTTTCAGGGAGATTTGCAATCCCGACTGAAACGATGAAGATCAGCTGTCATGAATAAAATTTGTTGAAATTCAATGAAATTTTAAGTTGAAATTTGTCTTTTTCCTCCGAATTCAAATAAATCTCTGATGCTTACCGTAAAAACTGAAGCATAAGTGAATTTTTCAAAGAAAGAACCGAAAACACAATCCCCAACGCCGTATTTTGTCGCAGACTCTTTTTATTTTTGAAAATCGAAAACCATTAACTTAGTCCATTGAATTTTTGAAATTAATGAATAATTAAGCATCCATGTCCATTCAACTGAAAGTATCGAATTCTCTAAACAGCCTCGCAGATGAACTTTGCCGACAAATCCGGAATGAAAATTCGGTTTTTCGTCCGGTCTATATCGTGACCCAAACCGAAGGAATGAACAACTGGCTGAAACACCGGATAGCATCCGGAATCGGGATTGCCGCCAATATTGAATTCGTGAAACCCAATGAAATCATCAGCAGGGTTTTTCAATTTCTGGGCGGTACTTACCGGGATTCACTTTCGACGCACAATCTGAACTGGTTGCTTTACAGTCTGCTCAAAGATCCTGATTTTGTAAATGAATTTCGGCATATTGCAGATTATTACAAAGATGAAATTTCAGAAGCCGAAAATGACATCAAACGGATGGCGCTTGCCGAAAAAGTTGCCGATCTTTTTGACCAGTATCAGATTTACCGGACGGACATGGTGAAATGCTGGGATGAAAACCGTGCTTTTTATACCGATGACTGGGCGCGTTCCAAAGAAAGAAATTACGAACTGAATGCTCTGAAAAATGCCGAATCCTGGCAGAAGTCACTTTGGCAAAAAACACAGCAGCTGGCCGGAGAGCATTTTCCGAACAAAACTGAAATCGGTGATTTTATTCTCAATTCCACTCGGGATGAAGAAAAAATGGATTGGCTGGCCAAAAAAATGCCGCGGGTTTATTTCTTTGGCTTGAGCCTGATTACCGAATACCATCTTCAGATTTTTGAACAGCTTTCGGAGCGGATTGAGCTTCATTTTCTGGTGCAGAATCCTGCACCTTTGGATTATTGGTTCGAGGAAAGGTCTGAAAAAACAGTTGCTTTTCTGAAACAGAAAAACAAAATGCATTTCACCGAAGAATCGGCTGCGAACCCGATTTTGCCGGCTTGGGGAAAAATCATTCGAGAAACTTTCCTGATGCTTTTTCAGAATGAGCAAACCCTCAATTCATATACGGAAATCGAACTGATTGAACCGCCTAAAGACAGTTTGCTTCACCATATTCAGCACACGATTTTTAACAATCAGAAAGATGGAATTCATTTCGACAAATCCCTGATTGAGGACGGAAGCATCGTGATGAATTCCTGTTACAGTCCGGTTCGGGAAGTGGAGGTGCTTTACAATTATCTGGTTCATCTCGTTGACCGGAAAAATGAAGATTTATCTGCCCGCGACATCGTGGTGATGGTGACCGACATTGATTTGTATGCCTCATACATCAAAGCGGTTTTTGACAATGCTCCACACAAATTTAGATACACCATTGCGGACGAAAGTTATTTGGAAACCGACAGCATTGCCAATGCATTGGTGGAAATTCTTTCGCTGAATGAACAGCAATTGACTTCTGAAAAAGTGATGAATCTGCTTGATTATTCGGTTATCAGAAATCGTTTTGGCATCACGGACACTGAAAAAATCAGAAATTGGGTGAAGGCTGCCAACATTCGTTTCGGAATAGAAGGCAGCAGTGAGGATGATTCCGATTTTGTGAGCTGGAAATACGGTTTGCAGCGCATCATGTACGGACTTTGCATGAGCGGCGGCGAAGAGTTCGGCGAGGGCAGGCAGAGTTTTTATCCGCTGGATTTGATCGAAGGTTTTGATATGATGGAGGCAAGTCGTTTTGTTTATTTTGTTGAAAATCTGATTCAGTCGCTGGAAAACCGCCGGACGAAGAAAAATATTGCCGGTTGGGTGGAATATCTGAACCGGACTTTGAGTGTTTTTGTCGGTGAAAAAACAGAGGTGGAAGATGATGATTACCAATTGATTCAAAGGCAGTTGGAACAATACAATCTGGTGGATGAACTTTTTGATGAAAAAATTGGTTATGAGGTATTTATCAGAAGTTTCCTGCCGATGCTTTCAAGGGCCAAAAAAAGCAGCTCCTTCGCCGGAGGCGGTATTACTTTTTGTTCGCTGATTCCGATGCGGAGTATTCCGTTCAGAGTGGTTGCATTGTTGGGAATGAACCTGAATGATTTTCCGAGAAAAGACCGAAGGGTGAGTTTTGATTTGATGGAACTCGAAAAAAGAAAAGGAGACAGGAATATTCGTGAAAACGATAAACATTTATTTTTGGAAACTTTGCTTTCTGCGGGCGATTATTTGTATATCAGCTATATAGGTCAGAGTGTGAAGGACAATGCCGAATTGCCGCCTTCAGCATTGGTTGATGAATTGCTGGATTTTATCAGCTCAAAAACCGATGACCCTGAAACTGTTCGCAAAAACTTTATTTGCAGACATCCATTGCACGCATACAGTCGTAAATACAATTCGGAAAATCCAAAACTGTATTCTTATTTGTTGACGAATGAAACATCTCTGCCCGATCTGGCTTCAGTCCAAACTGAGGAAGAAGTAGTTTTTGATTTTGCAAGCATTGACCTTGCACATTTTATTTCATTTTTCAAAAATCCCTTCAAATATTTTTACAACCGTGTTTTGGGGATTTATTATGAAGAAGATGAGTTGAGTCTGCCTGAGACCGAGGTATTTGATTTGAATCATTTGGAAAAATGGAATTTGAAAAACACGCTGCTGAATTCAGCTGATATCAAAACTGAAGATTTCAGAGACGAAATGGTAAAGACCGGAGTTTTGCCTTTGAAAAATATGGCGGCTGTGATTTTGAAAGAGGCGACTGAAGACATAGATGTTGTGAAAGAAATGTATCATGACCTTGTGCAGGGATTTGAACCTGAAAATCAAATGATTGAAATTGAGCTTGAAAACTCAGTTTTGACCGGAAATATTCAGGGAATTTACAACCGTCAGCTAATTCGGTATTCGATTTCCAGCAATGAAAAGAAATACAGGCTGTCGGCTTATTTGGAATATTTGTGTTTGGCGGCTTCGGGCAGCAATATCGGTTTGAAATTCATTTCAAAAATCAATGAAAAAACAGATGACGGAAAAATCATTTCGCAGGAAGATGCATTAGACAGACTGAATGAACTGTTGAAAATATTTAAGGAAGGACACCGCCGGATAGTGGCATTTCATCCGGATTTCAGAAAAGATAAACCATTGACGGATAAAATAAATTTTGACAAAAGAATGAATGAGATATTTAACAATGAATACAGTTCGGGAGCGGATGCTTATTTGGTTAAAGAATATGAAAACGGGTATTTTTCGGCAGAAAATATTTTTGAAGCCTATTCTTATTGTGCAAAATTGCTGGTTGATGATGTGGAGCTGTTTTTTGGATGAATTGAGAACGGTCATTCGGTCATTTCGACTCCGCTCAATGACCGAAATCCGCTCAATGACCGAATGACCGAAACCCGGTTTCTGAGCATCGTTTTCTGAGTGGCGGTTATTGATCGACGGTTGCTGAATGGCAGTTTCTGAGCGGCGGTTGCTGATCGGCGGTTGCTGAGTGGAGTCGAAGCAAGTCGAAGCAAGTCGAAGCAAGCCGAAGCAAAAAATGAAAATAATAAAACTAAACTTTACTAAAATGAAAGGCTTTATGTATATTTTAGAATGTTCTGATGGAAGTTATTATACAGGCAGTACAAATGATTTGGAACGGAGACTAGTACAGCATCAGAACGGAGAAGGAGCTAATTTTACTAAAAAGAGGCTACCGGTTAAGCTGTTGTATTTTGAAGAATACAGCAGAATTGATGAGGCATTTTACCGAGAAAAACAAATTCAAGGTTGGAGTCGTAAAAAGAAAGAAGCATTGATGAACGGTATGACAGAGGAAATCAAAAGATTGGCAGAATGTATGAATGAAACGCATTGTAAAAATAAAAAATGATTCGGACTCATTTCGGGTCATTTCGACTCCGCTCAATGACCGAAACCCGCTCAACGACCGAATGACCGAAACCCGGTTTCTGAGCATCGGTTGCTGAATGGTAGTTTCTGAGTGGCGGTTGCTGAGCGACGGTTGCTGAGTGGCGGTTGCTGAGTGGAGTCGAAGCAAGTCGAAGCAAGTCGAAGCAAACCGAATCAAAAAAATAAATAAACAATTACATTAAAAATGAACGAAGAACCCATAGATTTCAAATCCTCAGACGCAGAACTGAGCGGCAGCAATCTGATTGAAGCCAGTGCCGGCACAGGAAAAACCTATTCCATTGCGATTTTGGTGTTGCGGCTGATTCTCGAAAAGAAAATTCCGATACAGCACATACTGATGGTTACTTTTACCAATGCCGCTGTTGCCGAACTTCAGGAGCGCATCCGACGTTTTGTGAGAAGTGCTTACCGTTATGCACAGGGCGAAGAAATTGCGGATGAGACCATCAAAAAACTGGTGGACAGACACGACCGCAAAGAAGCCGAAGAAGTCCTGAAATCCGCAGTTCTGAATTTGGATGAAACTTCGGTGATGACCATCCACGGATTTTGTCAGCAAACCCTTACCGAATTTGCGTTTGAAACCGGGCAGCTTTTCAGCTCCGAACTGATTGCGGACGATTCACCTGTTTTGAGAGAAGAAACCCAGAAATTCTGGCGAAAACACATCACCGGAATCCATATTGAATTGTTGTCTTTGCTGGTCAATATGAATTTGAATCAATCTGATATTCAGAATATTGTAAAAAATCACATCGGCGGAAAGAATTATATTTTCTTTGAACCCGATAAAGAATATGATTTAAGCGAAGAAAGACAACTGTCGGTTGTTTCCAAAATTAACGAGTTGAACTCATTAAGGCATCGGAAAGAAAAAGAATTGCTCGAATTTGTTCACAGTAATTTTGACAAATTGATAGAGCAGGGGAGTTCAAACAATTATGTCAATAAAAATATTTTGCCCAAGGCCACTGATTCGGAAATGCTCCTGCATGGAATTGAGGATAAAAAATCGCTGAAAAATGTACGGGATACATATCCCGAAATCATTGAATTGATCGAAGAAAGAGACCGCATCAATGAAGAGAAAAGCAGCATTGCAGAAGAATTTACGGATTATCTTTATGCCTTTGCGATTCAGGAAATCTCGACGGCAGTAAAATCTTTTATGCTTTCGCACAATCTGCTTTCTTATGACGATTTGATTGGGAATCTGCACAGGGCTTTGACCCAAAAACCCAATCCGAAACTGGAAGCCGGGCTCCGCAAAAAATATAAGGCGGTTTTCATAGACGAATTTCAGGACACCGACCGTCAGCAGTATGAAATATTCAAAACCGCATTTCAGGGAAATTCAATTATTTTCTACATCGGCGACCCCAAACAGTCGATCTATGCCTGGCGGAAAGCCGATATTGCCACTTATTTTGAAGCGCGCAATTCGGTGCAGAAAGTTTATGGAATGAACACCAATTACCGTTCTACCCAAAATTTAGTCACAGCAATGAACGAGTTTTTCCTTCCGACCGATGATTTTGACACCTTTCATTTTGCCGAAGAAACAGATAAAATTTATTACCACAAAGTGGATGCGCAGCAGAATGATGACAAGGGAAATTTGCAGATGGACGGAGAAGATTGTACGGCTGTAAGCATAACTTCATTTAAAAACAAGGATGAAATCGTCAATGAGACCGCCCGTCAGGTTTTGGATTTACTGACCAATAAAAACCATTATTTTTTTCAGCCGAAAACCGGTGTCAAAAGAGAAATCATTCCGTCCGATATCGGCATTTTGGTGCGTTCAAAAGGCCGTGCGGCAGATATTAAAAACGCACTGAACGGTCTGAGAATTCCTGCGGTTACCAATACCGACGACAAAATTCTGGATGCTCCCGAAACCACTGAACTCATATACATACTGGAGGCGATGCTGAAACCCGGCCGTTCCGCAATCAACCGTGCGCTGAAATCTTCTTTTACGAATTGCAGTACCGATTTCATATTGAATTTAGACGAAGAAAAAACGGTGCAATTGTTTAAAAATTACAATGAAGACTGGCAGAAAAAAGGAATTTACGCTACTTTGATGAAGTTTATAAAAGATTTTGAAGTTCGTTCTCATTTGCTTTCCGGAAATGTTCACAATGGCGAACGGATTTTGACCAATCTCTATCATCTGGCCGAAATCCTGTACAAGGCAGAAAGCCGTCAGCGGCTGAATCCGGCTGAGTTGACCGACTGGCTGAAAAAAAACAGCTCAAATGCCCAAGACGACGGAAATGAAATGGAACAGCGGATTGAAAGTGATGAAAATGCGGTCAACATCGTAACCATACATTCGAGCAAAGGTCTGCAATACAACATCGTCATCGCGCCGGAACTCGATTTGACCTACAACAACAAACACGAGATTATCAATCTGAGAAATGAAGATGGCAATTACATTACCGCCAAAAGAAATCAGTTGAGTGCCGCTGAAATTGAGACACACAAATACCAGGATGAACAGGAAAACCGGCGATTGATTTATGTGGCCATTACCCGGGCGGTTTACAAATGTTTTATTTATAAAAATAATTCCAATTACAACAAAAATTCAAGTCTGACTTATTTTACCGAACAGATTCGGGAGACTGAATTTATTCGGTTTACACAGCCTGTTAAACCGATTGCACCATATTATTCTCCGCCTGAGCCGCCCGAACAAATCCATCCGCAGACCGAAAAAATTGAATTACGGGAAAACAATTGGCTGCAAATGAGTTACAGCCGGTTGTCGGCGCACGGTGAATTACCTCCGAGAGAAAATTATACAGCCTTGGATGAAAGTTATGAAAGGTTTATTTTCAGAGATTTGCCCAAAGGAGCGCATACCGGGAATTTGCTTCATTTTCTGTTTGAAAATCTGAATTTCGGTCATCCGGACTCCTGGGATTTGACCATTGACAAAGTTTTGGCGAGATTCATTCCGGCCAAAAAAGAGGATGCTGAATTCAGGGGAAACATTCGAACACTGCTCAATCATGTGCTGAATACGGAATTGGAATCAGCGGAAGATACTTTCAAACTTTCATCGCTGCATTCGTTCAAAATTTTGCACGAACTCGAATTTGATTTTCCTGTGGCTCTTTTTCAGCCGAAACAACTGGAAAAACTAATGGAGGACGGCATATTGATTTCAGATCATTTTCAGTGGAAAATTGAAGGAATGATGACCGGTTTTGTGGATTTGTTTTTTGAGTACAATGACAAATTTTATGTACTTGACTGGAAATCCAATTATCTCGGCCCGACTTTGGATGATTATTCGGCAGAAAAAGTTGCGGCTGCGATGTCTGCCAATAATTATCATTTGCAATATTTGATTTATTCACTGGCCATAAAAAAATATCTGAAAAGCAGATTGGGCAAAAGTTTTGATTTTGAAAGAGATTTTGGCGGTGTTTTTTATTTGTTTGTGAGAGGCATGCGCAGCGATAAAGATTCGGGTATTTTTTATTTCAAACCTTCCTCAGAACAAATGAAAAATTTGGAAAATATACTGAAAAGACCTTGGGTGGAAGCCTGAATTTCTTTGTAATTCAACTGCGGGACAAGGAGTTTGCTGTTTGAGTTTTCTATATGTCCGTGACCTCTTCGAGAAAGGAGAGCGCCAAATTCCCGGAATTTAAAGAACATTCAGCGATTGTCTTATTTTTTTTATGTAATTTCCGGATTCGTAACATAACTTTGTATTGTTTAGTCATTAAAATTAGGAGAAAATGAAGACTTTATCAAAATTTGCCTTTGCGATGATGATGCTGTTCGGTGTACAGGCAGCAGCGCAGGAAACGGTGATCGACCAAAGTCAGTTGCCGGCCAATGCAAGAAGCTTTGTGACCAAATATTTTTCGGATGCCACTGTTGCTCATGCAGTGAAAGACAAGGAAATAGCCAAAACAGAGTATGAAGTTCGTCTGTCGGACGGTTCAAAAATGGAATTTGACGGAGACGGAAATTGGAAAGAGGTGGAGTCAAAAACCCAATCTCTGTCTGCAATGACGTTTGTTCCGCAGAGCATCAGAGATTATATAGCCAAAAACTTTCCGACTCATCAGATCAGAAAAATTGAGAAAAGCAGCCAAAAATATGAAGTGAAACTCACAAACGGACTTGAGCTCGAATTTGATCTGAATGGTAAATTTTTAAGAACTGATGATTAGGAGTTTGGAAATTAATTGATTAAGAGGGGGGGTGCGACAGTATTGAACTGCCAGATGATGTTGAATTGAAATTTGATTTTGACGGCGACTTTACCGGAACAGGAGCTCAGAGACTTGGACTGAATTTGAGACGACTTTGAGTTTTTGATTCGGAACGGTCTTTTTTATCTGACAAAGACAAGTTCATGCTCGGATGACAGTTTTTCGTCATAGGCATAACGGTCTTCATTGAACATTTTCAATTGATTAAGATTTGAAACTTCATTTTCAGCACAATATCTGCACATACTGCCTCTTGCATTTTTAAAATAAGCCATAATCGGTTTGAGTTTCCCGTTTTTGAAATCAAGAAATTTCACATCTATTTTTGGTGATTTCAGTTTTTTGTCGTCAATCGCTTTTGAATATTCAACGCTTGCAAGATTCAACAGTATTTCGTCTTTTTTTAATTTTGAATTGACATAATCGGTCAGTGTTTCTTTCCAAAATTCATACAGATTTTTTGAGTTTTCAACACCAAAACGGCTGCCCATTTCCAGCCGATAAGGCATGATTCTGTCTTTTGGACTCAGTATCCCGTACAATCCCGACAGTATCATCAGATGATTGTCCAGCCAGGTTTGGGCTTTTTCGTCAAGCAAAGCCGGATTGAGACCTCTGAAAGCTTCGCCCTGAAAGGCGAGTACTGCCTGAAGGCTTTCGGCTAATCCCGGTTTGGGTTTCCATTTCATATTACGCTCACGGTTCATTTCTGCCAGCTCGTTTGAAATCGACATCAAATCCTCAAGTTCGGCTGTTTTGAGCTTTTTGAGTTTTCTCATAATCGTTTCTGAGTGACCGATAAATTTCGGACTGCCGGATTTATTCCACTTTCCGTCTGATTCGAGCGACATCAGTTTGGCAGGAGACAAAAGTATTTTCATTTTTGAACTGCTTTACAGAAAAGAATAGATATCACCTTTTCCTTCTCTCAGTACCAGAACTTCTTCAGCCGAAATATCAACCACGGTCGAGGCGATATTGCCGCCCGGTCCGCTGTCAACGACCACATCGACCAATTTGTCGAATTTCTCTGCAATCAGCTCGGGATCGGTGGTGTATTCAATGATTTCATCATCATCTTTGATCGAAGTTGATGCAATGGGGTTGCCCAGTTTTTCAACAATCAACTGGGGCACCAGGTGATCGGGTACCCTGATTCCGACGGTTCTTCTGTTTTTATAAGTGTTTGGAAGTTTTGCGGAAGCTTCAATTACGAAGGTGAAAGGTCCCGGAAGCGCTCTTTTGAGCAATTTGAAACTTGTATTTGAAATTGGTTTTGTGTAATAGGCCAAATGGCTCAAATCATTGCACACAAATGAAAACTGTGCTTTTTCGGGTTTAATTCCTTTCAGTCTGCAAAGTTTTTCCATCGCTTTTGCATTGGTGATATCGCAACCCAAACCGTAAACCGTGTCTGAAGGATAAATGATGAGTCCTCCGTCTTTTAATGTTTCGACAATCTGTTCGATTGCTCTTTCGTGTGGGTTTTCCGGATGTATTTTAATCAGTTTCGCCATTTCTTTCAGTTTTATTCAAATCTACTAAATTAATTCTGCAATTTCTATTTTAAACATGTGATTTATTTCTTGTCAACAACCGGACGGTTTTCCGAATTTGCCAGTTCCCAGGCGGTTGCAAAAATCAGTTGGGATCTTTTGGCAAGCATATCGTAATTGATTTTGTCGGGTGTATCGGTCGGTTTGTGATAATCCTTGTGTACACCGTTGAAATAGAAGATGACAGGTATATTGTTTTTTGCAAAATTGTAATGATCCGAACGGTAATAGAACTGATTCGGATCGTTCACATCGTTGAATTTATAATCCAGATCAAGACCGATGTATTTTTTATTGACTTCCTCCGACAGATTGTGTAAATCTGTACTCAGCATATCCGAACCAATCAGATACACATAATTCGGATTGTCTTTGTGCGCTTCATCAACCCGGCCGATCATATCTGTGTTGAGGTTTGCAATTGTGTTTTCGAGCGGAAAAACCGGTTGTTTGTCAGCATAAAATTTTGAACCCAGCAAGCCGATTTCTTCTCCGGTCACATGAAGGAACAGTATTGAACGCTTGGGTTTGTAGCCATCTTTTTCTGCCTGTTTGAATGCTTTTGCGATTTCCATCACTGCAACCGTGCCCGAACCGTCGTCGTCTGCACCAAAATAGATTTGTCCGTTTTTGATGCCTACATGGTCATAATGAGCCGATACAATCAGAATTTCATCAGGTTTTTCACTTCCTTTGATAAATGCCATTACATTTTCAGTATCTTTTTTTATTCTTGGAAAAGTTCCTGCCGGAATGTGCTGGAAATGATCATTTACATGTTCGCCCGGTGGCGATGCAATTTCGTTTTTCTTATAAAAGTCACGGATATATTCGGCTGCTTTTTTCTGACCTTCCTCGCCGGTTGATCTGCCTTCAAATTCCTCAGAAGCAACGATGTACAACTGGGTTTTTAGCTCATCTGCAGTGATGGTCTGTATATATTTTGGCAGTACCTTGTCATAATCTGCTTTTGTAAATATTTTTTGGGTTGAGCAGCTGATGCCGAGTGTACCGATCAGAATCAGTAAAATTGTTTTCTTCATAAAATGAATTTTGAGATGAATTGATTTTTTATTGTTTTGTGAGCTGTCGGCTCCTGATGTTTTGAAATTCTTCAAGATTTAATTCTTTGAAATCAAAATTAATCAAAACAAATCAAAAAATCGGAATGAAAATTAAATTCAATAAAAAAAATCCCGCATTTTGTGTGGGATTTAGCTGTACGTAATTTTTATTCGCCTCCGTTTACAAGAGTTCTCAACCGGTTGGTCCATTCGGCCCATTTCCGGGCATCTTCCTCATTCATTCCCTGAGTGACTGTTGAGGCTTTTTTTGTCCATTCGATTCCCTGCCGGGTCAGTTCGATTGTTTTTTCGGGATCCCTTGATTTTGTCGCAGTCAGGAGTTCTTCAAAATATTTTGCATAATCGTTTGCGAAATTTTGCACTTTCTCATTGCTGAATTCGGGAATTTCAATTGCTTCCAGTTCTGCCAAATTCATGTTTGCCGTCTGTTCTTCCATATCTGCTGCCTGCTGTCCGGCATCTTCCAGAGCCTGTTCGGCTCCTGACTCAATTTGGTTTGAATTTTCGTTTTTACAGGACGTTGCTGAAATGAAACCAAGAACAGCAACAGTCAAAATAATTTTCTTCATCCTATTTTGTTTTTTTGATTCACTAAGTTATAAAAAATAAAAATACCATGCTCTAAGCCTTTGTTAAATTATTAAGCATTTGAAAAATTAGGTTTTGTGTTATTATTTTCATTTTTTGCTTCGACTTGCTTCGACTCCGCTCAGCAACCGCCGCTCAGCAACTGTAATCATGTATTTTATTGTCGTAATTTGAATAAAAGATTATTCATCTTTCTTAGACGCTCTTTAAGTTTTTCAATGGTGTTTTCATTATCTATTAAACTTCTTGTTGGATGAGCGATTCTATTTCTTAATTCATTGATGCTGCTAAAATTTGCCCATTTGTTTTTGGTTAGTTTAAACTTTTCATATAATGCAAAATCTGTTATAATGTTAAAAAAATCAACGAGAAAGAAATATTCAGTAACAGTTTCTGACTCACCTGAGAAACGATTATAATAATGAATAGACCAATTCAGATAGGTTTCATCTAAAAAACCCCAATGAATCTCAAAATCGGTATAGCTCCATGTATTCTGTTGTATATAACCTTTTTTACCTTTAAAAAAGGTTAGCTCTTCATCGAGGGTAGTTATAAGGTCTTTCCATTCCTTTTGCTGGGCATTGCCATTATAAGCAATTCCCAACAAACAGATAATCAATATAGCGATTGCTTTTTTCATTTTATTTATTGTTTAATTGTTTTACGGGTAGATTACACTACTTTGTCATTTTGAGCTTGTCGAAAAATCTTGAGAGATGCCTTTCCGCCGGTGCAAGGCTCTGGCTTGTACCTTTTGGATTCTTTGACACAAGCGTGGACGTTTAATTATTCACAAAGCCGCACAAATTTGCGACTCTACAAATCTTTCATATGGCTGCGCAACCAGTTTAAAGTTTCCGATTTGTTTTGTGCTTTTACTGCATTTACAGCCAGCAAAACACAGATAAAAAATAAATATCTAAAGTTTCTCATATTGTTTGGTTTTTGAAAAAAACCGTTGGGGTTATGTTTTGAAAAACCTCATAGATTTTGAAAACCTATGAGGTTTTTGGATTGTTGAAAACCAAGTTTTGCTTAATTAGCAAAAGGATCAGTTTCGGGTTCTGCTTTTAAAAGCTTTATTAAATGCTCTAAAGCATTTTTTAGCCGTTGGGCATCGTTTTCAAGTGCTATACAACACACCAAGTTTTTTTTACCATCAGATACATAATATTTACCATAAATATATCCATTAGCTCCAGATTTGCCTTCAACAACCTCCAAAGTGCCATATTCCATTAAATAGTACCTGTGTACAGGAATTGTAGCATTTGGATTTTTTATCACTAATACTTTCCCGTCAAGTGTTACAGATTCTACTTCATATTTGACACCGTTTGGATTAATCTCTAGATGTACTTGACTGTATAAATCACTGATATACTTTACGGTTTCCTCTTTGGTTTGTGCGTTTGCGGTTTGTGTGCCTGCAAACATAAACAGGCAAATCGTCAATAATGTGATTGCTTTTTTACTCACATTCATTTTTATTTGTTTTTTGTGTTCGTGAATCGTTGATTTCATTTTGTAAAATATTTAAAAGATTAATAATATTAATTGTTGTATTTGCTTTTGTTGAAATGAAAATAATTCAGTTGGCGTATTTCGTAGCCGTTTTGGCGGTATTCGCCCATCATTTCGTTGCGCCTTTTGTCTATCTGGCTATAGCTGCTCACGCTTTTTCCGATAAAGCCTGTCCGGTCTATATGGTAGGTGTTGTAATTGTCCACATTGGCTTTGAAATAGTCGTGCCATTGGTTGTGGAGGGCTGTGCCTGTGGCATCTAAGTAGGTGTCGCTGTTTTGTATGCCTTCTACAATATTGCTTACATAGAGCACTTTTACCTTGTAGTTGGTGCTATATGCATAGCCAAAACCATAGACTTTGTCTTCGGTTTTCTGCGCTTTTGCGTTTTGTGTGCCTGCCATAAACAACAGGCAGATGCTTAATAATGTGATAGCTTTCTTCATTTTGTAAAATATTTAAAAGATTAATAAATTCTTATTCCTCTCCCTAATCCTCTCCAAAGGAGCGGGGGGTAAGGGTTTTGTTGTTAATAATGTGAAATCACACAAGGTCCGGATTTGGTGTAAGGTGCACCGGGTACGTCTTTGCCTACACGGAGTTTGTCTATAATCAAATACCACGCTTTACCTTTGTCCACATAAGCACTAACCGTTTCGGTTTTGCCCGACTTTATTGTAGTGCGGTAAATTGTCTCGGCATCCCTATCGTTTGAAATACGGAAGCTCACAGAAATATTTTCTGAATAATTGTATTTTAATTTCACTTCTACCTCGTTCTTATCGTTGGTGGCAGATCGTTCCCGCATGCTATAGCTTACCATATAGTCATCACAGACGTATTTTTCTGGTGTCCAGGAACTCCATTGTTGTGCCGATGCACCGAATCCGATAAATAAAAAGATGATGGTAATCATCCATCGCTTTTTAATCTGTTGTTGTTTGTTTGTTCTTGTGTTCATTGTTTTTGAATTTTAGTTGTGATTGTTTGTTTTGTTTCCCTCACTCCCGGCTCCTCTCCAAAGGAGCGGAGCGCAAAGGTTTGGGTGTTATTTCTTTAGGCGGATATCAAAATCATCAAGAACAACTTGTGTGACTTCTACATCTCCCGCTCTGAGTGAGCCGTGTTCTTCCCAAATATCTTTTTTGTTTTTGTAATAGTCTTTGGCTTCCTGCGAAAATTCGGGCGTGGTAAAATCGCCCAGGCCATTGCTTAGCTGTACCTTAAACGGGGCTGTGAATTTTTTGGAATAGCCGCCTTCCGACAGCACAGCATCTCCCTGCATATAAACGGTGAACCGGTCTATCGGATATCCGGATTTGTATGCGCTATTGGGAATGGATACTTTGCTCAGCCCCGCATTCTCTGCCGCTGTTTCAAAGCTTTCGGGGCCGCTTACCACATACAGTTTGGTGTCGTGGATTTGCAATTGCGTGGCAAAGCCTTCAAAAGTAGCCTCGTAGGTTACTATAATTTCATAGCCTTGGATGTAATGGGAGGTTAATGCTCCATAGGATCTGGTTTGCTGGGCAAAGGCAGCGGTTGTGAATACAAGCGCCATTGCTGTCATCAGCATTCTGAATTTGATTTTTGTGTTCATTGTAAAAAATATTTAATAATTAATAATTCTTTTTTTATAGCTGTAAGCTTTAGGTTCCAAACCCCAAAATACACGTCCCGAAATGGTCGGGTGGGGTCTTTTAATCCTCCGTTGGGGTGTTTTACCGCTCGGTTGGGGTGGTCTGACCTCAAATTTGCGGTTCCGAACCCCAAAATCGGGGTCTTGGACCTCAAAATCGGGGTTCTGAACCCCGAATTACAGCTTACAGAACCGGGACAGAGCTGTAATTTACCCCGCCGGAGGAGTATTTGACCCCAACGGCGGGGTGTTTTGCTTGCCCGATGGCATAAACCAGCCCGGCGAACCGGTGTTTTACTCCTCCGACTCCTCCGACTCATCCGACTCATCCGTCGGATTCTTTTTGCCCGATGGTCTGGTAAAAAACTGTTTCAGCTCGTTGCGTTTGGTTTCGTAGCCGTGGGCTCCCGTGCCTGCCATAAAATTGGTGTAGGCATAATCGATCAAAGAAGCCTGAAAATTGTCGTAATCATACAGGGTTTTGGCGTTTTTCAGTCGGATGGTGAGGGCTTCCAGGCGTGAGATGAAGTCTTCCATCAATACCCGACTTCTGTAATCGTTCTCAAACTCCGTCCAATCCACCTGCGTGGTGCTCAGGTCGGGCTGGCTTTGGCGGTAGTCGAAAACTTTGTTTACAAACAGTTTGTTTTGCTCGTTTACGCTCCCGTAACGCTGGCGGTCTTCGGGCGTAAGGTTGATGCTTATGGCAGCCAAAGCGTCTTCCAGCTGGCTCAGGGCATCTTTTGCATCGTTTGCATCTTCTGCAGACAAATGCGTGTTGTTGAGATTTGTTAGTGACATAGCTTTATGGTTTTAAGTGTTTAACTGTTTAACTATTGCCGCCAAAGTTGCGGGCTCTGACGGCATTTTTTTATTTTTTAAATGTTTATTCTTCATCACAAAAGGTTGCCGGATGATTGATGACTTTCTTCATGGTTGTAAAACATTTAATGTCTAATGGTTTCTAATTAACTCTCCATTTTTATACATTTCTGTCATGACTAGTTTTCCCGACTCATTGTACCACTTTTCTTCGCCTTCTTTCTCCCCATTGACGTAGTTACTAACTGATAAAAGCTGTCCGTTAGAATAGTATGCCTTGGATTCCCCTTCAAACTTACCATTGACGTAGTTTCTAACTGATAAAAGCTGTCCGTTAGGATAGTACTCCTTGTATTCACCTTCTTTCTTCCCATTGACGTAGTTCGCAACCTGCCGAAGCTGCCCGTTAGGATGGTACTCCTTGTATTCACCTTCTTTCTTCCCATTGACGTAGTTCGCAACCTGCCAAATCTTCCCATAATACTCCTTGTATTCACCGTCTAGCTGCCAAATCTTCCCATAATACCACTTTTCTTCGCCTTCTAGCTCCCCATTGACGTAGTTTGCAACCTTCTTAAGCTGCCCGTTATCATGGTACTCCTTGTATTCACCTTCTTTCTTTCCATTGACGTAGTTTACAACTGACTTAAGCTGTCCGTTGTCATAGTACTCCTTTTTTTCTTGTGCTGCTGCCTCTTGCAGACCAAAGCCCGCGGTTATCAATAAAAGCATCATGACTTTTAAGATGTTGTTGTTGATTGTTTTTTTCATTTTGTAAAAAATTTAATGTTAATAATTATGTTTTAGTGGCTGTAAGCTGTTTGTTGCGACGTCAGTAACGCGTATTCATAGCTTATCTGTACAGAACCGTAATTGTCGTTGGAGGGCGTGTAAACTGTACTTCCATAATAGGTATTGCCTTGCTGCCCGAACGCCGTAAGGCTTAGAAGGCAAAGCAGGAGAATCGAAAATGTTTTGGTGTAAAGTTTTTTGTCCATTGTGTTTCAGATTTTAAATTAAACTTTATGTTCAAAGTTGATGTTTTCCCAAAAGTATAAGACCCCCATGCGGGATTTCGGGCTTTTATGCAGATTGTGCACAGAGTTTGATTCTGATTCTGATTAACGCAAAGTAGTTTGTTCATTTTCAATGCCTTAAAAAAATACCGTTAGCAATTCAGCTCAAGCAATATTTTCTTCAGCAGAGAGATTAGACTAACGTTTTCTTTGTTGTCTCACGGGAATAAAGAAGCTGAACTTCGGTAAACCCGAATGCAACAAAATCTTTTTTCGGGACTAAAATAGGAAAATTTTTGAAATAGAGTGATTTTCTGCAAATTAACCCAAAGTTTCTTCACGATCCTGAAAGCTCTATTTTAGATTACCTGAATTTTCAGATTAGTAGATTTTATTAAAAAACAAACCCCGCTTAAAAAGGCTTAAACGAGGTCGGTTTTTATGATTATTTGCTGAAAATCGGGGTTGTGCACTGTGTCGTTGGGGCGATTACCCTTGTTATGGGCGGGACCTTCCTTATTTCTTAATTTTTGTCGATTGGTTTTAGTTCTAGAATTTCTCCTGGGAGTCCGTCAAAATCTTTAAATTCTTTTGATACAAATCCATTGTTTGTCAATATTTTTCTTGAAGCTAAATTTTTTGGGTCAATTATTGCAAACAAACTTTCGATTGATTTTTGCCTTTTTGCTTTTTGAATTAGTTGTTTTCCGATTTTTCCTGCAATTCCTTTTCCCCAATGTTTTGGCAAAATCATATATCCAATTTCAGCTTCTTTACTATTTTTGTTTTTGATTTCGAGTTTAGCCAACCCTAAAAACTCCTCAGTTTCTACGTTGATTATTTTGAAACTTCCGAAGTTTTCATCAAGTTCATTGTTTTTGATTAATTTTTCAAAATCATTTTTCGCTTCGTCAAATTCAATAGGTCTTTCTGTTATCATTTCCATTACTTTTTCATTGTTTACGAGTTGAAAATATTTTGGAAAATCATTTTCTGAAAACTTTTCGAGTTTAAATTCTAAATCCATTTTTTTGAGTTTAATTTTTGCGGATACTTTGTTTGAGTATAGCTGCCAACGTTGCGCGGTTTTCTGTTTCACGGGAATAGGGAAGACCTGAACTTCGATAAAACCCGAACGAAACAAAAACCGTTTTTCTGCAACTAATTTAAACAAAAAAGTGAAAGAAAACGGTTTTTTATTTGGCAAACATATCCGACATTGCCGATGGTTTCTATTTCAGTCAAATTATTACTTTCATTATACTTTAAATCGTATTGAACGAAAAAAGTCCATTTTCACAATGATGCAAAATAATATTGCAACATTTATTATTTAGATGATTTTGGGCAAAATTGATTAAGATATCAAGTTAACGAAGGGGTAAATCTGTATTGCAACGACTGATATTGATCAGCTCTGTTTTCTTATTTTATTGAAATTAAGACAAATAAAATTCAGAATTCTTCAATTGTTGAAAGCCAACAAAAAAATAATTTGATTTTGTTTTTGAAGTCCAAATTTGCATGTATCTTTGCACTCCTTTTCGACAAGACATGAAGGGGTCTGATGGGGCGGCAGAGTTGTTTCATCAGGGGTTGAAAAAGCGGAAAATAATTTTCGCAAAAAAAGTTGCACAGATAGAAAAT
>Ga0206116_1000124_pt1 | contig 115287 bp, 105 predicted proteins | sample 3A1Ametagenome_FD_178000 | JGI IMG/M metagenome (GOLD analysis project Ga0206116, IMG submission 178000) | Enriched microbial communities from leaf-cutter ant dump, University of Wisconsin, Madison, United States - 3A1A | ecosystem: Environmental > Terrestrial > Nest > Insects nest > Nest dump...
TGCGGTCCTGCGGCAGCAGGCGCCAGCCGACCATCAGGAACAGCAGCCCGACCACCGTGATGCCCAGCCCGACCGGCAGGTAATCGAACATGGAGAATGGCTGGCCGACGATCTCGGTCCGCACGCGCGACACGATGATGTTGGGAGAGGTGCCGACCAGCGTCATCAACCCGCCCATCAGCGAGGCGAAGGCCATCGGCATCAGCACCCGGTGCGCCCCGGTCCGGTGCCGCCGCGCCAGCTGCATGGTGATCGGCAGGAAGATGGCAAGCGCGCCGATGTTCTTCATCAGCGCCGACATGAAGGCCACCGATCCGCACAGGAAGGCGATCTGCCGCGTCGGCGTATTGAGCTTCGCCGCCACGGGACGAACCAGCGCGTCGATCACCCCCGACCGGGCGATCCCGGCGCTGACGATCAGGGCGGAGGCGATGATGATGACGATGTCGTCGGCAAAGCCGGAAAAGGCGTCCTTCGCCGGAATCAGCCCCAGGAACACGCCGGCCAGCAGGGCCAGCACCGCGACCACATCGAACCGCCACCTGTTCCAGATCAACATCGCCACCACGATGCCCACCAGCGCGAAGGACATGAACTGCTGAAGGGTCATCTGGGGTCCGTTCGTTGAGGTGGCCCGAGGGTAACCCCGTGCCCCCCTCCTGCGTTCCCGCAAAGCCTGCGCTCGGGTCCGAATGACCGGGATGCGCATCGTCCGTCGCTTCCAACTGCACTTTCAGGCTGCCTCCCAGGGCGGCAGCCTTGTCGGCGCATCCTTCCGCGGTCGCTCAGGCGGCGATGGCCCGCCGGTCCCGCCCCGCGGTCTTGGCCGTATACAGCGCCTGATCGGCTGCCGCCAACAGGTCGTCCAGCGTGCTGCGCCGCCGCATCACGCTGATGCCGATGCTGACGGTGATGGCCAGCATACGCCCCGGCACGGCCACCCGTGCCTGACGGACGTCCGCCAGCAGCCGCTCGGCGATGCGGTCGGCGTCGGGACCGTCGGCGCCCGGCAGGATTATGGCGAATTCCTCGCCACCCAGCCGCCCGAGCAGATCGTCGCCGCGCACCGCCGCCTGGAAGATGTCGGCCAGCATGCGCAGCACATCGTCGCCGGCCTGATGCCCGAAGCCGTCGTTGATCGATTTGAAATGATCGGCGTCGATCATCAGGACGCTGACCGGCCGGCCCTGCCGCCAGATCTCCTCCAGCAGGGCGGCGCCGCGCCCCATGAAAGCACGGCGGTTCAGCAGCCCGGTCAGCGGATCCAAATTCGCCAGCTCCCACAGCTTCTCTTCCTGCAGCTTGCGCTCACGGATGTCGCGCAGCACGCCGACATAGATCGTTTCTCCTTCGCTGTGCGACGCGCCGAGCGTGAGTTCGACCGGAAACTCCACACCGCTGCGATGGCGCGCCATCAACTCACGGACTCCAGCCTGTTCCCCCAGTCCATGGCGCGCGAAGTGACCGGGATCCTGCAGGTCGCGCAATTGGCACGGCAGCAGCAGGTCGATGGTCCGGCCGATGAGATTCTCGGCGGCATAACCGAACAGGGTCGTTGCGGCAGGGTTGAGAAACTGGATGGTGCCGGAGCCGTCCACCACCAGCATCGCGTCGCGCGCGGTGGAGACGAAGGCGGTCAACCGCTCTTCGCTGCGCTGCAAGGCCGCCGTGCGCTCCACCACGCGCTGCTCCAGCCGGGCGTTGGCTTCGGCCAGCTGGAGCATCGCCCGCCGTCGCCGGGTGACCTGACGGTAGAGAGTGGCGGACAGCACCGCCCCACCGCCGCTCAGCACCAGGTCCAGCAGGAAAAAGACCGGCAGGCGTCCGAGCCAGCCGCCGATCGCCTCCCGGGTTTCAATGTTCGCCGCCGCGATGATGCCGTAGCGGGGACTGACCTGATAGGCGCCGGGACCGGCAACTCCCGGCAGGATGGAGCCCCGCGTCGTGCTGGTGGTCGTCCCCGGATCCTGCCCATGGTGGAGGAACAGCGGCCAGTCGCCGGCCGAGCGGCCGAGGCAGTCCAGGCTGGGCAGGCATCCGAACACGAAACCGGATGGCGAAACGATTGCCGCCTGCATGCCCTCCGGCAACGGAAAAGCCTTCAGCATCGCGGAGAAGATTTCCGGGTCGAGCGCTGCGGAAACGATGCCGACGAGGCGGCCGAACCGGTCCTCGACCCGGCGGCTGACCGGCACCATCCACTGGCCGTCGGTCCGGCTGACGACCGGCTTTCCGATGAACAGGATGTCCGCACCGCCGTTCAGATGATACTGGACATAATCGCGGTCATGCAGATCGACGCCGACGGGATGCGGCGTGCGGGAATCATGGCTCAGGCGCCCGTCCGGTTCGACGATGAAAAGGCTTCGCAGGATCGGTGTGATCCGGTGCTGATGAACCAGAAGACGATGGATGTCGAACTCTTCGAGGTCCGCGATCCTTTCGGAAACCCGCATGAATTCCGACACCACGGACATGGTGCGGTCCGCGATCTCCAGCACTTCGTCCATATGCTCGGCACTGTGGGCCGTGGTGAGCGAGGCCAAATCCACCATGGACCGGACGTCGGCGCTGCGCTCCGCCGAGAGCAGACCGCCGAGCACGCCGTTCAACAGGATGATCAGTCCGAGGGTCGTGGCGACCCATACCCGCTTCATGGCGCCCCGTATCGCACAGCGTTCGGAGGGAACCATGCCCGCCGATAGGCTGGGCACGCAATTGGGACCAACCGCAGTCGCCGAATGCCCGGTCCCCGGCCATCGTCCGGCGCTGCCAGGCATGCGTTTCTCGGTGTCGGCTTACTTTCCATCCGGCCCATGGCACTTGCCATTGTGAGAAGCCATAATTTGATAAATTGCAGTATCGCGGACGATATTCGAGATTTTTTAAAATAACCACTCACGATATCTGAATGGCTATAATTGGATTTTTCATGGACTCCTGATTCGTGCCCTGACATCGTTCGAACACGAACATTTACGGGGCAGGAAATCGGAGTCAGGGCAATGAGAACTTCATCCACAAGCTTCAAGGCGGCTTGCCTGTTCGCAATCGCCGGTCTCAGCATGGGCATTGGAATGGCGGCATCGCAGGATCACACCCTGATGCCGGCCCATGCGCACCTCAATCTTCTGGGCTGGGTGTCGCTGTTCCTGTTCGGCGTCTTTTACCGCCTGCATCCGGCATTTGAAACCAGCCGTCTTGCAATGACCCAGATCGTCGTCTGGAGTGTCGGCACCGCCTTCCTCACGGTCGCGGTGGCGGCGCTGCATCTCGGCTATGCCGCGTTCGAGCCGGTTGCCGCGGTCAGCGCGCTGCTCCTGCTCGGTTCTCTTGGGCTGTTCTCCGTCCTGGTCTTCCGGTCCGGCAAGCTGCCGCAGCCGGCAACTCGGGCGATGACCGCGGCAGAATAAGTCCAAAGGGCCCTGGGACCGCGCTCTTGCGTTGTCCCGCAAACATACGCAACGGGCGCGCACAGCTGGCGACAGCAGCGCGCCCGTTGCGTTTCCAATGTCCGTCACCGGCCGGCCGGTTCCGCCGGGACGCCTGTTTTGCGGCACAAAACATCGCCGATCGACAAAACGCCGATCTTTGTGGCGCGGCTCACATCCGGGATCCCGGCGCTTGGGTAGGGTCTGTCCATCGGCAACACGCCGCACCCCGCGGCCCCGAAAACAGGAGACAGACCATGATCCGCACCGCCCTGCTGACCGGCTTCGCTTCTCTCGCCCTGTTCGCCGCCCCGGCGATGGCCCAGAACATCTCCGACATCTCCAACACCGCGGCCGGCATCGGCAACACCGCCAACCAGAGCGCGCTGGTCATGCAGAAGTCCAAGGGTCCTTTCGCCGGCCCGAACAGCGCCACCGTGTCCAACCTCGCCGCCGGCATCGGCAACACCGCCAACCAGGAAGCCTTCGTGAAGCAGCGCAGCGGCGGCCTGTTCAACGGCGGTTCGGCGGCCACCATCGGCAACACCGCGGCGGGCATCGGCAACAACGCCGGCCAGATGGCGACGGTGATGCAGCGGAGCGGCGGCCTGCTGAGCGGCGGTAACGTCGCCACCGTCGGCAACACCGCAGCCGGCATCGGCAACACCGCCCTGCAGAGCGGCACGGTGCTCCAGCGTTCGGGCGGGCTGGTCGGCCCCTTCAACCGCAGCAACATGCAGAACCTGTCGGCCGGCGTCGGCAACTTCGCCGGACAGAGCGCCCTGGTAAGGCAGCGCTGACCACCCCTCCTCCCGGCTTCCTCCCTGACCTCGCTCCGGCCGGCAACGGCCGGAGCATTTTTCTGCCCGCCGGCAGCCCCGGAGGCCCATTCCGCACTCCAGCGGGAAATCCGCCGGCCGTTGTGGGGCAGCTCACAGAAGCGGTTCCGGCACTTCACTTAAGCTTTCCACAAGGACGCCACCTCACCCCATTCCCAACCGAAGGATATCCCGCCATGATCCGCACCTGTGTTCTGGGCACCCTCGCCGCCATGCTGCTCGCCACTCCCGCCCTGGCGCAAAACAAGCCCGTCGGTCCCATGACCGGTCCCGGCATGCCGTCGATGATGGCAGTGCCCGGACTGGTCAGCACCAATGTCGGCAACGCCACCAATGTCGGCGCCGGCATCGGCAACTCGGCACAGCAGCAGGGTGTTTTCCTTCAGGGCGGGGGCGGCGCTCCCATCCGCGGCGTCAGCCCGCTGGTCAGCACCAATGTCGGCACCGCCACCAACGTCGCCGCCGGCATCGGAAACAGCGCCGGTCAGAAGCTGCTGGGCATCCAGGGCAGCGGCGTGCAGGTCGGGCTGAACTTCAGCGGCCGCGGCCCCCTGGTCAGCACCAATGTCGGGGTCGGCACCAACGTCACCGCCGGGATCGGCAACACCGCCGCCCAATCGCTGACCGGCCTTCGCCGCTGAGCGCTCCTTTCCCTCCAGACCGGGAGGCCACCGATGCCGAAGCTCCCGACACTCCTAGCCCTCGCCGCACCTGTCCTGCTGGTCCTGGCCGTCTCGGCCCCGGTGCAGGCAGACTCCCTCTCCTGCCAGACGGTCAACGGCAAGACCGTCTGCATGCGGGGATCGGGAACGCTGAGCTGCGTGACGCAGAATGGCCGGACCCGCTGTTCGGCCACACCGTCCGACCCGCAGTCGGAAGCCGTTCCCGATGCGGAAATCCAAAGGCTTCCCCGCCCGGTCGCTCCCGATCTGCACAGCCTGCTCGAACGGCGGGGGTTCCCCTTCGACCATCGGGCCCATTCCCTGACCCTGGAGGACGACGACGATCCGGACATCGACTGATCCCCGCCGAGCCGCGAAACCGGAGATGCCGATGGAAATCTTTCGCTAAAGAGAATCCACCGCACCATCCCGCAATCGAAGGGCGGCCGGCAGACGCCGGTCGCCCTTTTTGTATCCGACGCGCACACGAATGGGGCAGAAGCGCCGACGACGGCGTACCGCCTTTGACGGCGGGGGTCGGGTCGGTTGCCGGCGTACCATTCCCCGCATCGCCACACCGAGATCGTCACACCCGCGTCGTCAGCCGAAGCTCAGCCAAGAGGCAGCCATGACCGCGATACGGATCAATTTCGACAAGGATCTCGTCCTTGCCGGACATTTCCTGCTCAAGCATCTGGAGCGGGAGGAAAGGCATCGTCTGGCGACCGCCGCGCGGCTGTCCCACCACGCGCGCGGCGCCATGATCTTCCAGAAGGGCGATCCCGGCGACAGCATGATGGCGGTCATCCGCGGCCGGGTGAAGATCTGCTGCCATTCCATGGACGGCAAGGAACTGGTGCTGAGCATCATCAACAAGGGTGGCCTGTTCGGCGAGATCGCCTTGCTGGATGGCGAGCCGCGCACCGCCGACGCGGTGGCGCTGGAGGAAACCGACCTTCTGGTTCTGGACCGGTCGCAGCTGATGCCGCTGCTGACGGCAAGGCCGGATCTGGCCTTCCGCATCATCAGCGTGCTGTGCCAGCGGCTGCGCCAGACCAGCGAGCATCTGGAGGACACGCTGTTCCTGGAGGCGCCCTCCCGCTTCGCCCGCGCCCTGAAGCGGCTGGGAGACGCCTTCGGCAAGCCGGGGCCGGAAGGGCTGCGGCTGGACATCAAGCTGTCGCAGCAGCAGCTGGGCTGCCTCGTCGGCGTCTCGCGCGAAAGCGTCAACAAGCTGCTGAATGAATGGCAGCGTGCCGGCGTGATCGGGATGGACGCCGGCTACATCGTCATCCGCGACACCGGCGCCCTGGACGATATCGCCGACTCCTGCGGCTGAGACGCCAATCCGCCGCCGCTTGTGAGCCGCGCCACAGCGCCCCGGCCCGAGCGTCTCCATCATGCTCCCCACACCCGGCCGTCAGCCACTGAGGGAGCCTGCGATGATATCGTCCCGCACCGTCTTTCTGCCTGCATTCGCCGCCCTGCTGCTGACCGCCGGGACGGCCGCAGCCCAGGTCACCGGCGGCATCGCCTTTCCGCCCGGTCCGATCCCCGGTGCGGCGATGGCGCAGGCCTTCGCCCAGACCCCGCGCCTGCCGGTGTCGGTGAACCCGACGCCCCGCGGCGCCCCTCCCGGCGCGATGGTCACCAACCCGTCCCTACGCCGGTCTTCCGTGAACCAGCAGGCGATCACCCGTATCCGCGGCGATGCCGGCTATCTGGCCGGATTCAACAAGGGGCAGCCGTTGGCCGCCAGCCGTCAGCCGCCGGTGCAGCCGGTCGATCCCAGCTTCACCATCATCGATGCGCCCTTCATCGTGAACAATTTCAACAGTGCGCTCAACTTCGCCTTCGGCGACGGCAACATCAGCCAGCAGCAGCTCGGCGACGGCAGCGCGGCGGGCAGCGCAGGCGCGGTGGAGACCGCCGCACCAGCGCCAGCAACAGAGCCGGCCCCAATCCCCGCCCCGGCCCCCGCTCCAGCCGCTAAACCCGCCGGGCCCTCGACGCTCGACATGCTGATGAGCACAGCCGGGCCGCTGCCGCATCTGCCGGCGGCGTTGGCCCATGGCGGCGTCCAGTTCAACAACGTGAACACCACCACCAACACCGCCGTCGGCAAGGGCAACCGGGCGACCCAGACGACGGTTACGGTCCAGCGCTGATCCCCATCAGTTCACCTCGCGCGCCACCCGGAAGCCATTGGTGAGATAGCGCACGTCGATGTCGTAGCTGTTGCGCATCGTTCCGTTGATGGCCTCCAGCTTGTCGCGCCAGGACCCGCCGCGCAGAACCCTCTTGCGGCAGTTCCCCTGAGTCCAGGCGCTACCGTCGGCCGGGGCGCCCTGGTAGTTCTTGTTCCAGCAGTCGGCAACCCATTCCGCCACGCCGCCGTTCATGTCATGCAGCCCGAACGGATTGGCCTTGTAGCTGCCGGCGGCGGCCGGGGTCAGATGTTCGTGCGGACCACCGCAATCGTCGCAGTCGGCGTGGTTCCCCTCCTCCGCCCCCCACCAGAAGGGCGTGTTGGTGCCGGCCCGCGCGGCGAACTCCCATTCCGCCTCGCTCGGCAGGCGATAGCGCTGCCCGGTCTTGCGGCTGAGCCAAGCCACATAGGCCTGCGCATCCTGCCAATGCAGGTTGTGGACGGGGGTTCCATCGGTCGGGTTGGTCATGCGTGGCATGTCGGTGCAGCCGCCCTCCTGAATGCAGGCGCGCCATTCGCCGACCGTCACCTCATACATGCCGAGTGCGAAGGGCTTGGCAATGGTGACACGGTGGACCGGCCGCTCCGACGGGTCGCCCTTGTCGTTCCCCATCATGAAATTGCCGGCCGGCACCCGTACCAGCACCGGGCAGGTCGGACAGTCCTGGAAGCTGTTGCCCGATCCATGATTGCGCGCCGTGCCGTTCGTCGGCCCGGATGGCGCTGTTGGCGTAGCTGCGGGCTGCGGTGCTGCCGGCGGCACGGTCGCCGCCACCTGCGGCTCGGCAGGCGGTGAAGCGGTGGCCTGGGCCGGTGGCGGAGGCGCTTCACGCTTCAACAGCGTGGCGGCGACGAAGCCCTGGGTCCCGTCCTCCAAAGCAATGCGGTACCACCCGCCGTCCGGCAGGCGGCCAAGAACCTGAACCGCCGCCCCGCGCACCACCCGGCCGACCCGTGCGCCGCCATTGGCCGGCGTCGCCCGCAGAGTGCCGTCCGCCGTGATGGTGTAGCGTCCAGGTTCGGCCGGCTCCAGTCCCGGCCCCATCGCCGTTTCCGGCTTGGCTTCCACTTTCGGCGGCGGCTCCGCCGGTTTGCTGGCGATCTTCAGTGACTCAAGCTGGCGGCGGGCCATCGGGGCGTAGCTTCCGCTCCCGAACAGTTGCAGGAAGGCCTGATAGTCGCCGGGCTCCTTGCTGGACTGGATGCGCTTCCACAGGCTGTCCTCCAGTTCGGCCACCGGGGCGGTGCCGGGGGCTGCGATCTCCACGCTGACGCTCGCCGTGGCGGTGCCGCCGCGCCCATCATCGACGCTGTAGCGCAGGGTGCCGGCCGGACCGGGGGCGGCGGCCTCCGGGTCGAAGGTCAGGCCGGTCAGCGCCTGGACGGTCAACCGGTCGCCCGACTTCACCACGGCCGCCCCATTGTGAACGCTGCCGCGCTCCGGCACCCCGGTGACGGTGACGGTCAGCGGGTCGCCGTCCGGGTCGGACGGCGCATCGATCCCCATTGGGTTGCCGGCGACGCGCAGCTTGCGCTCCGCCACCACCGCCGGAGGCTGGTTGCTCGGCTTGATGGTGACCGGGATGGCGCCGGTGGTCATGCCGCCGCGCCCGTCGGCCACCAGGAACTCGAAGGCGCCGGCATCGCCACGGAAACTGCCGTCGGGCTTGAAGCTGGTTGCCGCCAGCTGATCCACCGTCAGATAGTCGCCGATCAGCACGCTGCGCTCCCCGACGCGGACGGTGCCGCCGCGCGGCAACCCGGTGACGCGGGCGTACATCTGGTCGTCGTCGGGATCGGTCGGCTTGCCGGCCCCCAGCGGCTCTGCGCCGGCACGGTCGAGCACGGTCAGCGCCCGCAGCTCCCCCAGCACCGGCGGCCGGTTGGGCGGGCGCGGATTGAAGTAGAAAGGCGTGGCGCCGAGCGACCCGTAGACGAACGGCTCCTGGCGGCCGTTGGTCGCCTGCTTCACCGTATCGCGCACATTGCGGAAGAACAGGCTCAGTTCCAGCCCCGGTGTCTGGAGATGCTGGAGCAGCGCCGCGCTGAAGGGGCTGTGGTCGCCGGTGCCGTCCTCCGCCAGCTGGTCGGCCCGGGTCGCCATCGCAACCAGCGTATCGCTCGGCGTGTCGTCGACGCTGCCGAAGCCGGGATGCGCCTGGTTGCGGTTCGACCCGCTGCGGGTCAGGCGGTCGACGAAGGGATTGTTGCGGCAGGCGTCGAGGATGAGAATGCCGAGCTTGCGCGCTCCCGCCAGTTCACCCATCGGCAGGTTCAGCGGGATCGCCTCATAGACCAGATCGCGTTCACGTTCCAGTTGCGCGTCGGCCGGCAGCAGATAGTTGACGCCGTTCACCTGGATACCGTGCCCGGCATAGAAGATCACCGCCACGTCGGCCTGAGACGCCTTCAGGCCGAACTGGCGCAAGGCGGTGGCGAAGCCGCGGGCATCGAGATCGTACTGCTCGTTCACCGTGAAGTTCAGCGCCCGCAATGCCTCGCCGATGGCTTTCGCATCGTTGCGCGGATTCACCAGTTCCGGCGCATTGCGGTAGTTGCTGACCCCGATCACCAGCGCCAGCCGGCTTTCCGCCGCGGCACCGGCCGGCGTCTGTCCGGTGGTGGCCGGACCGGCCGCAAGCGCTCCCTTGCCGAGGCCCATGACTGCCAGCAACAGGAGCAGCACCGCGACCATCGTCCGGCAGGGTCCGACCGGTTTCACCATCCCCGCCTCCGTACCCGTGCAAAGAGGCGCCGCAGCCCGTGGTCGGTCACATGCGACCGGTAGGTTGACCGGCGAAGCTTGCGGCGCATAGCGGATGGCTGTTTGAATCGACTTCAGAAATTGCCGGCAGCCCGCCATGGATGGAAGAAAGCATACCATGGTTAAAATCCATTCCAAGCCGCCCCTTGAGCCTGAACCCGGCAAAAGAGGGGGTGGCATACCGAAGTGATTACTTCCTGTATCGAGGATTAATGCTGATGATTATCGCCGACGGCTATCGGCGTCTTCATCGTCGATCAACAGCCAGGTCCGCACCGCCTTCACCTTGCCCTTCAGCGCGACCTCTCCCACCGGCAGCGCCGTGCAGCGGAGGCCCGCCGCCTCCTGCTCCCCCTGCCGCACCGCCTGCCAAGTCGGATCGCCGACGATGACCCGGCAATGGCGCGACGTGCGGGCATCGACCGTTTTCCCATAGGCCTCCAGCCGGGCGGCGGTGTTCGCGGTGTCGCCGAGAAGCGAGTATTCGCTGTGCCGCAACCCGCCAAGGCTGCCGGCGACCAGCGGACCGGTGTGCACGCCGACCCGGATGCCGACCGGCGGCAGCCCTTCCGCCTGCCACCGGCGGTTCAACGCCACCAGCTCCCGGCCCATCTGCAAGGCACAACGGACGGCACGCCGGGCATCGGCGTCGATCTCGTCCTGCGCGCTGCGGGCGACCGGCGCGCCGAACACCGCCAGAATCGCATCGCCGACGAAGCGCAGAACCACCCCGTCATTGGCGGTGACGATGTGGACCATCGCATCCAGATAGCCCTCCAGCCAGCGGATCAGCGGTTCCGGCTCCAGCGTCTCGCAGATGGTGGTGAAGCCCTCGATATCGGAGAACAGCACGGTGGCGGTCAATTGCTGCGGGCGCGGGCGGTTGCCGGCCATGAAGGTCGCGCGTTCGCGCCAGATCTCCTCCGCCACCGGCTGGGAGACATGGTTGGCGAACAGCTGCATCATGACGCGCCGGTCCGCCCGTTCGCGCAGCGACATCTGCACGGTCATGGCCGCTAGCCCCGCCCCCCAGGCCAGCGAAGGCGCCACCAGCGGCACCAGCGGCCCGCCCGCCGCGAACAGCGCATTGGCACCGGTCCAGGCGGCAGCCGGCACAAGCAGCCCGGCCGCCGCCACCAGCCACAAGGGCAATCCCGCCAGCGCCAGCGCCACCCCGGCCGCCGCCATCAGCAGCGCCAGCGCCGCTTCTCCCACGAATGGCAGGCGCGGGCTGCTCCGCCCATCGAGAAGCTGGGCCAGCACATGCGCCTCGATCTCCACCCCCGGCGTCGACGCACCGGCCGACGACAGCGGCGTCCGGTGCTGATCGATGCCGGCCAGCGCCGTGCCCACCAGCACCATCCGCCCGGCCAGCCAGCTTTTCGGCAGAACGGCGACAGTCTCCGCGGGATAGATCGGAAACGGGGCGGTCGAGCCGTCCGGCCGGCCATGCCAGTCGATGCGGAATGGCTCCCCCAGCACAACCGACACACCGCCCAAACGGGCAAGCTGAACCGGCAGGCTCGGCGTGCCGTCGCCGCCGAACGGGACATGCCAGCGCACGGCGGCATCCAGCCGGTCCTTCGCCAGATTGGCGTGGCCGCGCGGCATCCCGTCGGTGAAGCCGTCGAGGAATCGGCGCTGCCGCTCGGTCAGCGGCGTCTGTTCCAGGGCGGTGATCGCCACCACTGGAACCGATGCACCCAGCATGGCACGGCGCAGCCGTTCGTCCAGGGCCGGAAGGCTCGGCTGGTCGAACAGCACGTCGATGCCTATGGCGCGGACCCCGGCCGCCGCCAGCACGCCGACGATGTCGGCCAGCATGCCGCGATCCACCGGCGACCGGCAGGCAAGGCCGGTGAAGCTGTCCTCGCCGAACAGCACCAGCGCGATGGCCGCATGCTGTGGCTGCGCCGGAGCGGCAACGGCGATCAGCCGGTCGCCCAGGCTCTCGTCGGCGGTGCGCAGCGGCGGCACCAGCCGCGTGGCGGCGAGCGCCAGCACCGCACTCGCCAGCATGACGGCCACCGGCAGCCACCGGCGCGACCATCGGCGATTGTCCGGCGGCGGGTCGCGCACCGCCGGTTTCGCGACGGCGGGAGGCTCCGGCCCTTCCCTGGGGTTCGCCGGCGGGCCGTCCATCCGCTCCTCACCGAACCTTCAGGATCAGCTGGGCGGAGGCCACCTCCGTCTCGCGCAGGCGGGACACCGCACGGTCGAGTTGGCCTGCGGCATCCTCGGCCAAGGGGCGGAAGGCGGCATCGCGGCCGGGAATCTCGCCATCCAGATTGCGGCTGGTGGCGATGCATCGCACTTCCAGGTCGGCAGGAGCGTCCCCGGCACGCAGTGGCATGCGGTCTCCGGACAGGCTGATCGGCACATTGCCCATCACCCGCGCGCTCATCGTGGCACCGGAGGGGAAGATCGGGATCAGCTGGCCGCGCGCGTTGCGCAGGTAGCAATAAAGGTGGGCGTCACGGTCGGTCTGCACCAGCAACCGGATGTCCTCGCCCGGCCGGTAGGCGGCATTGCCGGCCGGATCGGCGGAGAGAAAGAGGTCGAGCGGCACCATCGCGTCACGCAGGGACGCCATCGCCGCACCGATCTGCCCGGCGCAGCCGGCCGACGCCAGGCCGACCGCCAGCGCCGCCCCGCCAGCGGCCTCCACCATGCGGACATGGAGGGTGCCGACGGGTGTGCCATCCGGCCGCAGCATGCCGATGTCCGTCCCGTCCGCGAGCGGCAGGCCCCGCGGCCATGGGGCCGGGTTGCCGTTCAACCATTCGACCGCCGCACGCTCCCCGCCGGCCTGCAACGCCAGCCGGTCCAGTCCCGGCTCCGCCGGACGCCGCAGCAGGGGCAGGCTGCCGGCCTTGACGCATTGCGTGCCGGATGCCGACGGGTCGATGGCCAGCGCCTTCTCCAGCGCCGCATCCAGCGGATTTCCCAGCGCCCGCGCGGCGCCGAGGTCGCTCTGCATGAACCGGTCGTCGCCGGGACCGGCACGGGCCGACACGGCTCCGTCCGCCGCTTGACCGGGAACGCCCTCATAGGGACCGCGCAGCCGCAGCAGGCGCCCATTGGCGAACAGCAGCGTCGCATTCGCCCCGTCGGGAAGCCTGACCGCCTGCCCGTCGGTAACGAGCTGGCCCTGGACATAGCCGGGCGCGCTGGACGCCACGACCACGGCCTCTGCCGCAGCCTCCTGGCCGAAGCCCAGGGCGAGGACGGCGGCGGCTCCCAGCAAAGAAGAAAAGCGTCTCTTCGGCATGATGGTCACCTCCTGGATTTGAAGGGATCAGTCGCGGTTCCGGCCCCTGCCGGTGGCGGCCCCGTCATCGGGTGCCAGCAGGCAGGCGGTACGGGACTGCGTCACCACCGACACCGCTCCGTCCGTCCCGCCGTTGCGGCGGAAGCGCAGCCCGTTCATCTGGCTGGCGATGCTGAGCGAGACGACGGCAAGGTCCTCCTCGTCGATGATCTTGTGGCCGTCCTGCCAGCATTGGACCCGGACCCGCTTGCCGGCGGGAGCGACATCCACGCCGCCCGCGACACCGCCGCCGGTGGCGCCCGACGTGTCGCCCCCTTTCTTGCGGACAACCGTGGCATCGGCCGTACCGGCGAGCCATAGGGCGGCAAGACCGAGGCAGGCCGCGAGGAACAGAGCGTGCTTCATGGCATCCTCCTCCGTTCGGGCCGCACTCAACGGGTCGGCTTGAATTCGACGCGCCTGTTGCGGCCGTCATAGGGGTTGGCGGTGATCGGGGCCGTCGGCCCCTTGCCGTCCACCGTGATCCGCTTGGGGTCGATTTGGTAGACACGGACCAGATACTCGCCGACCGAGACGGCACGGCGCTGCGACAGCAGCATGTTGTAGGGAAGGCTGCCGCTGGCGTCGGTGTGGCCCTCCACCGTCAGGCCCAGGGTCGGATCCTCTTTCATCAGCGTCCCGACGGCGTCGATGTAGGAAGCGGACTCGGCCGGAATTTCGGCGGAGTTGAGCGCGAAGTTGATGCGGAAGCCGAAGGCCTGCGGTGCGTTGTCCTGCTGCTGAGCGACGGGAGCGGCGGGAGGCTCGGCGGTGGCCGTCTGGGCAGCCGGGGCCTCCGTGCGCACCTCCTGCCGGCGCTGCTTGTGGACCGGGCGGCTGGCTTGCGGCGCGGGTTGGGGCGCCGGTTGGGCAACGGGCTGCACCTCGGGCTGGGAAGCCGGCTGCGCTGCCGACGGGACCGGCGCCGTGCCGTAGTTGATTTCGTCGATGGGCCGGGGCCGCTTGGCGGCGGCACCGGCCGCACCGCCGATGATCTCGATGCTGCGGGTGCGGATTTTGGCTTCCGGCGCCACCACCTCGCGCAGTTCCTCCACGCTGGGCGGCCGGTCGAACATCATCACCTTCGACGAACCCTCCCCTTCCACCGTCTGGGCGGACACCGGACCGGCCCAGGCGGCGGCCAGCATCGGCAGGGTGGCGACCAGCGTCTGGGCCAGGGCATGGGACAGGATGGACTTGGTCATATCGGGCTCCATGGGCAGGAGTGAGGAACGGCGTTGCCCCGTTTCTATCGCCATCGTCCTTCCCCACGCTGTGAGCCGGCCAACAGTCGGCTCCCGATTCCGGCGGGACGCCCGAGGTCATTCCCCCTGTGCCAGCGTGGCGGGCAGCACCTTCACCGTCAGACGCTTGGCGCGGGCATCGCTGCCCTTGGCGGTCGCGAAGGCATTGATCACGTCATCCAGGGCGGCACCGGGAATGGGCTGGAGATCTTCGCTCTTGAACGCTTCGGGGATCCGCACACCGATCTCGTCGTGCGACAGGACGCAGGCGACCGTCTCCTCGGCATTGGGCCGGTCCATGCGCAGGTTGAAGGGCTTCTGCACACCGGGCGGGATTTCCACCTGCCGGCCGGCCTCGACGAAGGCGTCGGGCTGGAAGCGGTTGGGGAAGATGCGGGACACGGTGCCGGCGGCATCGCGGTAATAGCAATAGACGAAGCCGTCCGCCGTCGGCTGCATCCGGACCACCAGCGCCTCGCCGGCGCGGTAACGAGGTGCCGGGCCACGGTCCGACGACAGCAACAGGTCCAGCCGGGACGGCGACGGCTGGGCGCGCGGCAACCCTTCGCCGCCGGCATTGCTGACGCTCTGCAGCCTGGCCGGCGGCGCCCCGCCGCCCTGGCTGCCTTGGCCGGGCGGCTTGGCGAGCAGGCGCTGGTAGAGGTCGAAATCGATGCGGCCGGTGGCGATCAGGTCGCTGTCCGCCTGGAAGCGGCCGACCGCTTCGGCGGTCCGCTGGTCGAGCTGCCCGTTGACCGGCCCGTCGTAATAGCCCTGCGCCGACAGGGCACGCTGGGTGAAGGTCACGCGCTCCGACGGAGCCATGCCGTCGAACCAGCCGCGCGCCTCCGCCATGAAGGCGGGGTTGGTCTGGTCGATGCCAAGGCATTGCCAGTAGGGCACGCGGGTCAGCTTCCCCAGCACCTCGATGGTGCTGAGTTCGACCAGTGTGCGCACGCCCTGGTGCAACCCCTCCGACCGGTTCAGCGAGATGTTGAAGGACAGGCCGGCCTTGCCGATGACTCCGCCAGTGTCCGCCCCGCGCCCCGACGACACCACCGCCAACGTGTTGGACGCCGACATGCCGGGAATGATCTGGCGCGTCACCAGCTCCCCGACATTGAGGTCGACCGAGACCATCGAGACCACCTGATCGGCCGACACGCCGATGTCCAGCTTGGGCAGCGACAGCCCGGCTCCCGCCGCCTCGCTGACCACATTGTCGTCCAGCTGGGTGATCGCGCCGCGGATATAGTAGGAGGGCGCGCGGAAGTTCGGCTGCACCCCGATCATCCAGTACAGTGCGTTGACGTCGTCCAGCGCCGGCTCGAAATCCACGAAACGGAAGGCGTTGGAGCTTTCCGACATCCGCGAGACGGCGGTGATCAGCATCTCCTTCGTGCCGCCGGCGACCCGGCCGGTGGCATCGGGCAGGCCGTTGGCCGTGATGTAGATGTCGTGCTTGCCGTGGGTCCACAGCAGCGTGTCCATGCAGCGCAGCGCCTCGCTGAAGCTGCTGATGGTGCGGACCGCCGGAGTTTTCGGCTGCTGCACCACGCGGGCCATCTCGCCGGAAGTGAAACAGCCGCCGAGCGCCAGCGTCAGGCCGACGGAAACCACGGCGGAACCAAGGAACCGGACCATGCTCATCGGCGCTGTCTCCTGTGGGTTTGTGGTCCGGCCCAATGGTCCGGCTGGGGGCCTGCGCCGTCAGGCCGGCTCGGGACCGGTCACCGCGCCGACATTTGCGGGCTGCGGTCGGCGCGGACCGTGATGGTGATCTTCTTCGACATGATCGGTGGGTCGTGCGGCACATGGTCGGCATCGGCCAGGACCAGTTGCAGCGTGTGGCGGCCGGGCGGCAGTTCCAGGACCGTTTCGGTCTGGCCCTTGCCGAAATGAAGGTGCTGCTTGTCGCTGGGGATCGGCTCGTTGAAATTCTTGAGGTCGGTGTCGATCAGCAGATGATGGTGCCCGGTGCCGTCCTTGCGCACCCCGGCCGGCGCGACGCCGAAATTGCGCAGCCCGAACCACACCTTGAAGCGCGTCCCCACCACCTGGCCGTTGTTGGGCCAGCCGATATAGAGCCACGCATCCTTTCGGCCGGGCGTCCGCTGCGCGGCGCCAGGGTCGTTCTGGCCGGCCTTCTGATCAGCCTTCTGTTGGGCGGACGCATCCGCCGCAGCCGCGGGCCTCGCCGTGACCGTCACCGGCGCGAGCGACAGCACGCCCCACAGCACCGCGCAGGATAGCGCGTCCAGAACCGGTTGCAGGCGGCGAGCGGTCGTAAGCGCGCACGAAATCGATGTCATGGTGCCCTCCCTGGCAGGGACGAAGCGAACGGCTCCGGTCAACGGACGGTGATGGTCACCTTTTCCGACATCACCGGCGGGTTGTGCGGAATGTGGTCGGCATCGCCCAGGACCATTTGCAGCGTGTGGGTTCCGGGCGGAAGCTCCAGCCGCGCTTCGGTCTGGCCGGCGCCGAAATGCAGGTGCTGCTTGTCGTTGGGGATCGGCTCGTCCGGGTTCGTCAGCTCGGTGTCGATCAGCAGGTGATGGTGCCCGGTGTCGGCGTGGCTGACGCCCGCCGGTGCGATCCCCATGTTCTGGAGCCCCATGCGCACCCAGAATTTTCCGCCAGCGATGACCGTCCCGTTGGGAGGCCACAGGATATAGGCACGCGCGTCATCGGGTGCTTTCGCCCGGTCGGCCATTCCCTGCCCAGCCAGAAACAGCGGCAGAAGCAGCAGGGCGCCGACTGCGATCACGGCAGTCCGCAGCATGATTTCCCCCTGTTCTCTTCATTGCCCTTTGTCCGATGCCATCGATCTTAGTCTTCGACCGCGAAGCAGGGTTCCCCCGAATTCTTGGGTAATCCCATCCCGTTGAAAAACAACCCGGTCCTGCGCCGCATTCTTCCGAATTGGCGGACAATCGTCCTCTCCATCCCCACCATTGCGGGGGAGGACGGCTCAGGGAAGACAGGCAGGCGACCTTTTCAGCGCTTGATCCCGAACAGTTGCTCGTTCATCGCCGCCCGGTCCGCGGTTGCCACACCGCTGGCCCGTCCAGGCAGCGGCAATCCTCCAGCCATCGCCCCGTTCGCCAGGGCCGGGCCATTCGTCCGGCTGTTCCCCATCCAGGGCGGAAAAGCGCCGACGGGACCGGCCGAACTGGGCGGCGCGTTGCCGACCCGGTTCCCCAACACGGAAACGGCCGCGGCCGAAAGCGGCACGCCACCGGATTGCACCTCGAACGCGGCGGCCGGACGGACACCGGCGGCGATCGCAACGAGAGCCGAAAGGCAAAGGGCAAGGGCGACAAGGCTGCGCATCGGGGCTTTCCTCCACGAACAGGGCCGGGGGTGGCATGGACCCATCCTGCCGCAAGCCGTCCGCCCGCCGCTGTGAGCGGGGCCACAGCGGCGGGCGAAAAGCCGCGAAGCCTCAGGCCTGCTCGGGGATACGGGCGACGACCTTGATTTCGATATCGAATCCCGCCAGCCAGTTCACCCCGACCGCGGTCCAGTTGGGATAGGGCGCGTCGCCGATCACCGTGTCCCGCACCTTCATGATGGCCTCGAACTGGTTGGCCGGATCGGTGTGGAAGGTGGTGACGTCGACGACGTCGTCAAAACTGCAACCGGCGGCCTTCAGCACGTTCGCGAGATTGTCGAAAGCCAACCGCACCTGCTGCTCGAAGTCGGGCTCCGGCGAACCGTCGGCGCGGCTGCCGACCTGACCCGATACGAACAGGAGATCGCCCGAACGTATCGCCGCCGAATAGCGGTGCTTTTCATAGAGCGCGTGCCGGTTGGCTGGGGTGATGGCGTCGCGTTTGGCCATGGTCATAATCCTCCTTGACTGCCGGAATGGCCGGCTTCGGTCTTCACAGCGCGGCCGCAAATTGATATACGCCGCGTATGCGAACCACAGCATACATACGTCGCGTATGTCAATTCACATGCGCGACGTATGTGGAAATTTCTGGAGAGGACCATGGCCGCCAAAAAACGATCCGAGATGATGGAGGAAACCCGCGCCAAGCTGATCGCATCCGCGCGCAAGGCCTTCGCCGAACAGGGGTTCGCCGCCGCATCGATGGACGATCTGACGGCGGAGGCCGGGTTGACGCGGGGCGCCCTCTATCACAATTTTGGCGACAAGCGCGGGCTTCTGCAGGCGGTGGTCCACCAGATCGACACCGAGATGGCACAGCGTGCATACAACATCGGCGCCCAGGCCGGGACCGGCTGGGACGGATTGCTGGCGGAAGGTGTGGCCTATATCGAGATGGCGCTGGAGCCGGAAATCCAGCGCATCGTCCTGCTCGACGGACCCGCCTTCCTGGGTGATCCCTCGCAATGGCCGAGCCAGAACGGCTGTCTACAAATGACGCGGCAAACGGTGGAGCAGCTCATCGCTCAGGGCGTCGTCAAGCCCATCGACCCTGAAGCGGCCGCCCGGCTATTGAATGGAGCGGCATTGAACGCCGCGCTCTGGGTGGCGGCCAGCCCCGATCCTCAGGATGTTCTGGCCAAGGCGGTCGAGGCATTCCGCGCGCTGGCGGAAGGGCTGCTGGCGCGTAAATCCTGATGCGCCCGGCAGCCGAAAGAAAGCCGCAGCCCCGCACCGGCGGGACTGTGGCGACAGACAGGACGATGTTTCAGCCAGATCCGCGGTTACTTGGATTCGCTCTTCAGATAGGCAATCAAATCCGCGCGCTTGGCGTCGTCCTTGACACCGGCGAAGGCCATCTTGTTGCCCGGAAGCGCGGCCTTCGGATCCTTCAGATAGGTGTCGAGCTTCTGCTCGTCCCAGGTATAGCCGGCATCCTTCACCGCCGCGGAATAGTTGAAGCCGTCGGCGCTGCCCGCCTTGCGGCCGACGATGCCATGCAGGTTCGGGCCGACACGGTTGGGTCCACCGGCTTCGATGGTGTGGCAGGCCTTGCAGGTGTTGAACACCGTCTTGCCCGCCGCAGCATCGCCGTCCGCGGCCTGCGCGGCGGCGGTTCCACCGGAAATCAGGATGACGGACGCCAACAGAATTTTGCGCATGACGGACACAGCGAAACTCCCATTTCTCAACGTTGTCTCCGGCCAACCGAGAAAATTGGTCGGGCTTCCTTCCGGCGAGCAAGCGGAAGCTAATGGCGGCCAACGAGGCCAGGAAGCGAATTTACCCGATGGTTGTCATCGGTTTTTCCGATACGATCCTGCCGCATTAGGGGAACCGCCGGTCACGGCTGCATCCAGTGGATGCGACGAATCGTCTCACACCGGCCGGTCGCGATCAAGCTGCCGATGGCGTAGGTCTTGCTCCCCGTCCGTGGAGGCGGGGTTTCGAGCGAGGTATCATGGATACGGAAATGGCCCGGACATTTCTGGAGGTCACGGCGGCGGGCAGCTTCATGGCGGCGGCCGACCGGCTCCATGTGACCCAGTCGACGGTCAGCACGCGCATCCAGCAGCTGGAACAGCAGCTTGGCTGCCGGCTGTTCGTGCGCAACAAGACCGGCGCCACGCTGACCAGCGCCGGCCTGCGGTTCCAGCGCCACGCCGCGGCGATCCTCCGCCTGTGGGAACAGGCCCGGCAGGAAGCCACCCTGCCCGCCGGCCACAAGGCGCTGCTGCGCATCGGCAGCGAGGCCGGCCTGTGGAACCGCCTGCTCTATCGCTGGATCCCCTGGATGCGGCGCAACGCCAACGACATCGCCCTGCGCTGCGACGTCGGCCTGCCGAACGGACTGCTGCAAGGGCTTCAGGACGGAACCCTGGACGTCGCCGTCCTCTATTCGCCGCGCGCCCTGCCGGGCCTGTCGATCCGGCTGCTGCTCGAGGAGGAACTGGTCCTGTTCCGCATGCCGGCTGTCGCGGATTACCTGGAGGAACCCTATGTCCACATCGACTGGGGCGACGATTTCCGCCGCAATGTGCGGCTGCATCGCCCCGACGTGCAGGCCGCCCCGGTGTCGATCGGCGTCGGCACGCTTGGGCTCGACTATGTCAAGCAATGCGGCGGTACCGGGCATTTCCCCCGGCAGCTCGTCCAGCCGCTGATCGATGCCGGCAAGGGAGAAATCCTGCCGGAAGCCCGGCCGCTCAGCCTTCCCATCTACACCGCCTACCCGACCGATGCCGACGACGCCATCATCGACCCGGCGCTCACCGGCTTGAAGGCCATCCTGGGCGAACCGGCGGAGAGACGCGAATAACTTCGGAAAAGCCGATGCAACCCATCGGTTTATTTCGCTTTTTGCGATGAATAACGCTGCCTAGGATCGGCTTTATCCAAACCCAAGATAGAGGGTCCGATCCGATGTCCATGCAATTGGCGCAGCCGCCCCTGCTCGAAGAAGGCACCGCGGCGGAGACGAAGTTCCGCCGGTTCGAATCTCCCTACATCGTGTTTCCATCACTGATTCTGCTGCTGATCATGCCGTTCGGCATCGTCTTTCACCCGGCTTGGCTCGCCACCGCCGCCGAGGTGGGCGTGGTCGTGATGTTCCTCGCCATTTTCCGCATGATGCGCATGTGAGGCCGACGTTTCCGCCACTCAGCCGCGGGCGGCCCGCGTCCTCCAGGTGACGGTCGCAGCGACCGCCAGCGCACCGGCGCTCAAGGCCAGCGCCCAGAGCAGGAGACCGAAGCTCGTCCCGTCATGGCGCACCGCGACCGACAGCGCCGCCGCCAAGCACAGCAAGGCCGCCAGCCGCAGCCGGAACACCGTGCGGCGCGGCGGCGCGCGCCTGGAATCGACAAGGTCGCGCCAATGCCGCTCCACCGACAGGGCAAGGGCGGCGAAGGCGAAATAGCAGAGCCCGAACAGGCCGGGCAGCATCAGGGCATCAGGCATGGTCGGTCACCTTCGCAAGGGTTGAAAGATCGGGACCGGGCCGCTGGGCCAGCCGCCGCGACACCCGCCAGGCGGCAAAGGCGGTCAGCGCCAGCACCGCATCGACGCCCAGCACCGCCCAGTCGGCGGAAGCAACGGCACGGATGGGATGCTCCCCCGTCGTGATCCAGTTCAGCACCACGCAGGCCGCGGCCAGCAGGGCGACCGCGGTGCATTGCTCGCTCCAGGGCGGGTCCGTCCGGGTGCGGATGGCGGCATGCACGGCGCTCCCGATCCAGATCAGGAAGAAGAGGCCGGCCTCCACCAATTCGCGCGAGGGGATGCCGGCCGGCAGCAGCCGGTTGGCCGCCATCATCGCCAGCGTGGCGATCAGCATACCGGAGGTGCTGCCGCAGGCGATGGCGGCGACGCTGCGCCAGCCGACGCCTGGCTTGACGCCATGGGCGACCCGCCGCTTTTCCATCCAGTACAGCATGCCGGTGCCGATCAGCACGCAGCCGGACAGCCCGAACAGGAAATACAGCCAACGCAGCGGCCAATGGTCGAAGGCGGCGAAATGCAGCCCCGACAGGACACGGTGGGTCGCCACCACAGGCCCCGGCCGCTGGTATTTCAGCACCTGCCCGGTGACGCCGTCGAAGTAGACAGGCTGGACATCCAGGCTGATGCGGTCCCGCAGAGCGCGGTTGATGCGGACGACCGACGCGGCATCGCCGGCATTGTAGACGAACACCACGGCCGGCTCGCCCCCGCCCCACAGCCGGCGGGCCTCCGCCACCATCGGATCGAGCGGCGCCAGCGGGGCGGCGACGCCGCTGCGCGGGCGGCTGTAGTTGCGCAGCGCATCGTCGTAGAAGCGCCGCACGTCGCCGCCATAGAGCGCCTGGACGCCGGCCGGCAGCACGATGGGCAGGACGATGACGATCCCGGTGATCGTGATCATCAGATGGAATGGCAGGACCAGCACGCCGGTCAGATTGTGCAGGTCGAGCAGGGAGCGGCGGAACTGCCCCCAGCTGCGGAAGGTGAAGAAGTCCTTGAAGATCCGCGCATGGATGACGACGCCGGAAATCAGTCCGGCCAGCATCGCCACCGATGCGAAGCAGACGATCCAATAGCCGATGAAGCCCGCCCGCAGATGCAGGCTGTAATGCAGCGGATAGAAGAAGTAGGTGCCTCCCAGCGTCCCGACCGGCGGCAGCAGCTGGCCGTCGCTTGTCGCCATGCCCCCGGCATTGCCGGCCTCGGTCCGAACCTGAAGCGCCATCACCGGCCGCCGCTCGTCCGGCAACTGCACATACCAGTCGCGCACCGCCCGTCCGGCGGCGAGCTTCTCCACCGCCGGCAGCACGGCATGGTCGAGCGAGGCCGGCCCGGTCTCCACCGCACCGACGCGGGTGGCGGGCATCATCCAGCGGTCGATCTCGGAGGCGAAGACAGCCAGCGATCCCATGAAGAAGATCAGCATCAGCAGCCCGCCGAGCGTCACCCCCGCCCAGGTGTGCGGCCACAGCATGGCGGCGCGCAGCGCCGGGCTGATCAGCTTGCGCTTCTTCGCCGTCATGGTCCCACCGTCCCGGCAAACTGCGAGGCCGCGATCAGCAGCACTCCGCCGCCACCCAGCACCGCCCAGCCGACCGTGATCCGTGGCACCGCGAACGCCCACAGCGACGCCACCGGCAGCACCACCAGGGCCAGCAGACTGGAGGCGGTGACCGCCTCCGCCGGGGCCATGCCCGCGAGCGCTCCCAATTCCGCCCCGAAAGCAGCGAGCCCCCAGGCGAAGCCATAGGCGCCGAACACCGCCGCCGTCACCCGTGCGGCGATGCGCAGGCGCGGCGGCACAGCCCGTCCCTCACCCCGTCCGGACTGCCCGGCAGTCTTCATCGCGATGCTCCCCCGTCACTGTGCCTGCCAAAATGCCGACGCCCCCGGCACGGTTCGCGCAGCTCTAACCGTGATAATGATACTGATTCTCATTTGCAAGAATCTTCTCTTCCCAGGGGAGAAAGATGGGCCGCCTGCGACCGGCGGGGCGCGACGCTCCCGGCCGGACTGGGCTACACTCGGGCAGACATCGACCGGCTGTTTCCCGACCGGAACCAAGACCCGGCAGGGCCAAAAAGGACAAGAACCGATGACCACCGAGAGCGCAACCGAGAGCGCAACCGAAACGACCTTCGAAACCGCAGCCTTCGAAACCGGGGAAGTCCTGCTCGCCCGTCACCCCGGCGCCATCATCCAGCCCGTCAGGGGAGTGTGGCCGCGCATCGCCGCCGACGCCTATATCGCCCCCGGGGCGGTGGTGGTCGGCGACGTCGCCATCGGGGCGGAGGCCAGCGTTTGGTACGGCTGCGTGCTGCGCGGCGACGACCACAGCATCACGGTGGGGCCGCGCACCAACATCCAGGACGGCACCATCATCCACGTCATGCTGAACGAGTATCCGACCATCATCGGTGCCGACGTGGTGATCGGCCATGGCGTGCGGATGCATGGCTGTACGCTGGCGGACGGCTGTCTGGTCGGCATCGGCGCAATCGTGCTGGACGGGGCGGTCGTGGAAAGCGGCGCCATGCTGGCGGCCGGTGCGGTGCTGACCCCGCGCAAGCGCATCCCCGCCCGCCAGCTCTGGGCCGGAAGCCCGGCCAAACATCTGCGCGACGTCACCGACGCCGAGGTGGAGTTCATCGCCTTCGACGTGCGCCACTATGCCGGTCTGGCGCGGGCAGCATCGGGACGTGGATGACGGGGCCGGGGGCGCGTATGGCGGCCATATATTTTTCGGGCCTCACGCGCCCCATCGCATTTATATGCCCCGCAGCCTTCTTCTCAGTGGGATGGCGGCCATTGGCCGCCCCTGGACTGCGAGGCTGTCATGCAAGGAAAATCGCCTCTCGCGCTGCTCGACCGGACCATGCCTGCCCCGGCGCGGATGGAAGACTGCGATCCGCGGGCATCTGCCGACACCTCCCATGAGGCATTCCCCTCCCCCCGCGTGGTGCTGCGCGAGGCGGCGGTCACCATCGCCGCATTCCTGCTGATCGCATTTGCCCTGCAAATGCTGGCCTTGTGGGTCGGGGCCTGACCGGCGAAGGCGGTCGCGAGGATACCCGGACGGCCAGCCATATATGCGCCGTATATTTTCCGGCCCTTCCGCCCCCCATCGAATCTATACGCGGCTCCGGCGCACCCTCACAGGGTCGGACCTCCCCGCCACCGTCAAGGCGAGGGGGACCCAATTCCGGAGACACCAACGATGCTCGACCTGCTGTTTCTTGCGCTCACCGTCGGCTTCTTCGCCGCGGCGGTCGCCTATGTCCATGCCTGCGACCGGCTGTGAGGGGAGCGGCGCCATGTCCCTCGATTACGCCCTGGCCGGCCTCGTGACCGCCGGACTGCTGGTCTATCTGGTCTATGCCCTGATCCGCCCCGAACGGTTCTGAGGAGACCCATCCCATGACCGTCAACGGCTGGATTCAGATCCTGGTCTTCCTCGCCCTGGTCGTCGCGGTGACGCGGCCCCTGGGCGGCTTCATGACGCGCGTCTTCACCGGCGAACGCACGCTGCTCTCCCCCATCCTGGGGCCCGTCGAACGCGCCCTCTACCGTCTGGCCGGCGTCGACGAGCGCACCGAGCAGCATTGGGTGACCTATGCCGTGTCGATGCTGCTGTTCAGCGCCGCCGGCATGCTGCTGCTCTATGCCCTGCAACGTCTCCAGGCGGTTCTGCCGCTGAACCCGCAGGACATGGCGGCGGTCCCCGCCGACCTCGCCTTCAACACCGCGGCCAGCTTCACCACCAACACCAACTGGCAGAATTACGGCGGCGAGACCACCATGGGCCATCTGGTGCAGATGGCAGGGCTGACCTTCCACAACTACGTCTCGGCCGCCACGGGCATCGCGCTGGCGGTGGCGCTGGTCCGCGGCTTCGCCCGCACCTCTGCCCGCACGGTGGGCAATTTCTGGGTCGACCTGACCCGCGCCACCCTCTATGTCCTGCTGCCGCTGTGCGTCGTCTGCGCGCTGTTCCTGGTCTGGCAGGGCGTGCCGCAGACGCTGGCGGGCGCCGTCGACGCCACCACGCTGGAAGGGGCGAGGCAGACCATCTCGCTCGGCCCCGTCGCCTCGCAGGAGGCGATCAAGATGCTGGGGACCAACGGCGGCGGTTTCTTCAACGCCAACTCCGCCCATCCCTTCGAAAACCCCAACGCCCTGACCAATCTGGTCGAGATGCTGTGCATCTTCGCGCTGGGCGCCGGCCTGACCAACCTGTTCGGCCGCATGGTCGGCGACGAGCGCCAGGGCTGGGCCATCCTCGCCGCCATGGGCCTGCTGTTCGTCGCCGGCGTCTCCGTTGCCTATTGGGCGGAAGCCCAGGGCAACCCGGCCTTCACCGCGCTGGGCATCGACGGCGGCGCCGGCAACATGGAGGGCAAGGAGACCCGCTTCGGCATCGCCGCGACGGCGCTGTTCGCCACCGTGACCACCGCCGCTTCCTGCGGTGCGGTCAATGCCATGCATGACAGCTTCATGCCGCTGGGCGGCATGGTGCCGATGATCAACATGATGCTGGGCGAGATCATCGTCGGCGGCGTCGGCGCCGGCCTCTACGGCATGCTGCTGTTCGCCATCGTCGCCCTGTTCGTCGCCGGGCTGATGGTGGGCCGCACCCCGGAGTATCTCGGCAAGAAGCTTGAGGCGAAGGAGGTCAAGATGACCATGCTCGCCATCCTCTGCCTGCCGCTGATGATGCTGGGCTTCACCGCCGTCGCGGTGGTGCTCGACACCGGCACCGCGTCGATGGCCAATGCCGGGCCGCACGGCTTCTCCGAAGCGCTCTACGCCTATGTCTCGGGGGCCGCCAACAACGGCAGCGCCTTCGGCGGGCTGACCGGCAACACGCCCTGGTACAACGTCACGCTGGCCATCGCCATGCTGGTCGGCCGCTTCCTGGTCATCGTGCCGATGATGGCGATCGCCGGATCCCTGGCATCCAAGGCCCGCGCGCCCGTATCGGCCGGCACCTTCCCCACCCATGACGGGCTGTTCGTCGGACTGCTGGTCGGCGTCATCCTGATCGTCGGCGGCCTCACCTTCTTCCCGGCTCTCGCCCTCGGCCCGGTGGTCGAGCATCTGGCGATGACCGCCGGCACCCTCTTCTGATCGGGAACGCTCCCATGCATGCCAAAAGCAAACGGTCGGGCCGGTCTTCGGCGAGCACCCTGCTGGACCCCGCCATCCTGGTGCCGGCCATCGGCGGCTCCGTCGCCAAGCTTTCCCCGCGCCAGATGATCCGCAATCCGGTGATGTTCTGCGTCGAGGTGGTGGCCGCACTCACGACCCTGCTGGTCCTGCGCGATGCGGTCACCGGCGCCGGGGTGTCCGGCTTCGCCGTCCAGATCGTCGTCTGGCTGTGGTTCACGCTGATCTTCGCCAACTTCGCGGAGGCGGTGGCGGAGGGGCGCGGCAAGGCCCAGGCCGCCAGCCTGCGCAAGACCCGCACCGAAACCAGCGCCAAGAAGCTGGAGAACGGCACCGTCCGCACGGTGCCCGCCACTGCGCTGAAGCCCGGCGACCTCGTGCTGGTCGAGGCCGGCGACATCATCCCGTCCGACGGCGAGGTGGTGGAGGGCGTCGCCTCGGTCAACGAGGCCGCCATCACCGGCGAATCCGCTCCGGTCATCCGCGAGAGCGGCGGCGACCGGTCGGCCGTCACCGGCGGCACCCAGGTGCTGTCCGACCAGATCAAGGTGCGGATCACCGCCGCCCCCGGTTCGACCTTCCTCGACCGCATGATCTCGCTGGTGGAGGGCGCCCAGCGCCAGAAGACCCCCAACGAGATCGCGCTGAACATCCTGCTGGCCGGGCTGACCATCGTCTTCGTCATCGCGGTGGCGACGATCCCCAGCTTCGCCGCCTATGCCGGCGGCTCGGTCGGCGTGCTGGTGCTGGTGGCGCTGTTCGTCACCCTGATCCCGACCACCATCGGCGCTCTGCTGTCCGCCATCGGCATCGCCGGCATGGACCGTCTGGTCCGCTTCAACGTGCTCGCAATGTCCGGCCGCGCGGTGGAGGCGGCGGGCGACGTCGATACGCTGCTGCTCGACAAGACCGGCACCATCACGCTGGGCAACCGTCAGGCGGCCGAATTCCTGCCGGTCGCCGGTGTCGGCGAGGAGGAGTTGGCCGACGCCGCCCAACTCGCCTCGCTGGCCGACGAGACGCCGGAAGGCCGCTCCATCGTCGTGCTCGCGAAGGAGGAATACGGCATCCGCGCCCGCAGGATGGAGGAGATGCACGCCGCCTTCGTCCCCTTCACCGCCCAGACCCGCATCAGCGGCATCGACACCGACGGCACGGTGATCCGCAAGGGTGCGGTGGACGCGGTGCTGGCCCATGTCAACGGGGCTCAGCGCGTCGCTGTGGCCGGCGGCCGCGGCGTCACCGCGCTGCACCCGTCCGCCGGCCCGGCGGAGCGCGAAATCCTCGCCATCGCGGAACGGGTGGCCAAGGCCGGCGGCACGCCGCTGGCGGTGGCGCGCGACGGCCGGCTGCTCGGCATCATCCACCTGAAGGACATCGTCAAGGGCGGCATCCGCGAACGCTTCGCCGCCCTGCGACAGATGGGCATCCGCACGGTGATGATCACCGGCGACAACCCGATGACCGCCGCCGCCATCGCCGCCGAGGCCGGAGTGGACGATTTCCTTGCCCAGGCGACACCGGAGGCCAAGCTGCAGCTGATCCGCGACGAGCAGGCGAAGGGCAAGCTGGTCGCCATGTGCGGCGACGGCACCAACGACGCGCCGGCGCTGGCCCAGGCCGATGTCGGAGTGGCGATGAACACCGGCACCGTGGCGGCGCGCGAGGCCGGCAACATGGTCGATCTCGACAGCGATCCGACGAAGCTGATCGAAATCGTCGAGATCGGCAAGCAGCTGCTGATGACCCGCGGCGCGCTCACCACCTTCTCCATCGCCAACGACGTTGCGAAGTACTTCGCCATCATCCCGGCGATGTTCCTCGCTTTCTACCCGCAGCTCCAGGCGCTGAACGTGATGGGGCTGCACAGCCCGGAAAGCGCCATCCTGTCGGCGATCATCTTCAACGCGCTGATCATCGTGGCGCTGATCCCGCTGGCGCTGCGCGGCGTGCGCTACCGCGCGGTCGGTGCCGCCTCGCTGCTGCGCCGCAACCTGCTGATCTATGGCCTTGGCGGCCTCGTGGTGCCCTTCGCCGGCATCAAGGCGATCGACCTGATCGTCACCGCCGCCGGCCTTGTCTGAGGAGATTGTCATGTTGAAGGATCTGCGTCCCGCCCTGGTGATGACCGTCGCACTGACCGCGATCACCGGGCTCGCCTACCCGCTTGCCGTCACCGGCGCCGCGCAAGTCCTGTTTCCGCATCAGGCCAACGGCAGCCTGATCGAACGGAACGGGACCATCGTCGGCTCCAGCCTGATCGGACAGGATTTCATCGGCGAAGGCTATTTCCATCCCCGCCCGTCGGCGACCACCGGCGCCGACCCCGCCGATCCGGCCAAGACCGTGCCGGCTCCCTACAACGCGGCGAATTCGATGGGCTCCAACCTCGGCCCGACGAGCAAGGCGCTGGTCGACCGCGTGCAGGCCGACGCCGAAAAGCTGAAGGCCGAGAATCCCAATGTTCGGGTTCCGGTGGAGCTGGTGACCACCTCGGGCAGCGGCCTCGACCCCGACCTGTCGCCGGGCGCCGCCGACTTCCAGGTGCCGCGCATCGCCAAGGCCCGCGGCCTTTCGGAGGATGCCGTGCGCAAGCTGGTCGCCGATACCACCGAACCGCGTCCGCTCGGCTTCCTGGGCGAGCCGACCGTCAACGTCCTGGCGCTCAACCTCGCCCTGGACCAGGCGGCCGGCAAGCCTGCAGGAGGCAAGTAGCCGGCCAATGCTATCCGCCGGGCCGGTCGGAATCGGCTATCCTCCGCAACGGCCGGCGGAGTAATCCATAGCCGGGCTTGAAGTCGGGGTTGGGGGAGCGGAAAGGGACGATGCCATGACCGACGAACAGGGCGACCGCATTCAGGGCGACCGCGCCGGCCGGCCATCTCCCGACGCGCTGCTGCGTCAGGCGGCGAAGGAGGCGCAGGGACGGCTCAAGATCTTTCTTGGTGCCGCCCCCGGCGTCGGCAAGACCTTCGAGATGCTGCAAACCGCCCAGGCCAAGCGACGCGATGGCGTCGACATCGTCGTCGGGGTGGTGGAGACCCACGGCCGGCGCGAGACGGAGGCGCTGGTCGCCGGGCTGGAAATCGTTCCGCGCCGCAGGATCGAACACAAGGGCCATGTCCTGACCGAGATGGATGTGGATGCCATCCTCGCCCGCCGCCCGAAGATCGTGCTGGTCGACGAGCTGGCACACACCAACGCCGACGGCGGCCGCCATCCGAAGCGGTATCTCGATGTCGAGGAACTGCTGGCCGCCGGCATCGACGTCTACACCACCCTCAACATCCAGCATGTCGAGAGCCTGAACGACGTCGTCGCCAAGATCACCCGCGTCCGCGTCCGCGAGACGGTGCCGGATTCGATCCTCGACCGCGCCGACGACATCGAGGTCATCGACATCGCGCCCGACGACCTGATCCAGCGCCTCCAGCAGGGCAAGGTCTATGTCCCGCGCACGGCGGAGCGGGCGATCCGGCATTATTTCTCGCCTGGAAACCTGACGGCGCTCCGCGAGCTGGCGCTGCGGCGCACCGCCGACCGCGTCGACGAGCAGCTGCTGACCCACATGCAGGCGCACGCCATCTCCGGCCCCTGGGCCGCCGGCGAGCGGCTGCTGGTCTGCATCAACGAGGACGCCAGCAGCGGCGCCCTGGTGCGCTACGCCCGCCGTCAGGCCGAGCGGCTGCGCGCCCGCTGGGGCGCCATCCATGTCGAAACCAGCCGGGCGTTGCGCCTGAGCGAAGCCGACCGCGACCGCATCGCCGACACGCTGCGTCTGGTGGAGCGGCTGGGCGGCGAAGCGGTCACGGTGCCCGGCAGCGACGTCGCCGACACCGTCGTCGATTATGCGCTGACCAACAACGTCACGCACATCGTCATCGCCAAATCCACCCGGCCGCGCTGGTCGGAGCTGCTGCACGGGTCCGTGGCGCACAGCCTGATCCGCCGGGCGGGCGACATCAGCGTGCACGTCATCGCCGCCAGTTCCGGCGCCCCGCTTCCCGCCAAGACGGTCAGGACCGAAGCGGCCCGGCAACGGGCCTTCACATGGTGGCCCTATGTCGCCAGCACCGGCTATGTCGCGGCGGCGCTGGGCGCCGGGCATGTGCTGCACCGGGTGCTGGCCCTCAACAACATGGCGCTGGTCTTCCTGACCGCCGTGCTGGCGAGCGCCGTCACCGGCGGGCTGGCCCCGTCGCTCTATGCCAGTGTTATCAGCGTCCTTGCCTTCAACTATTTCTTCCTGCCGCCGCTCTACACCTTCACGATCTCCGATCCGGAGAACATCGTCGCCTTGCTGGTCTTCGCCGTCGTTTCGGTGATCGCCAGCAACCTGACCGCCCGTGTCCGCGCCCAGGCGGTGACCGCGAGGCTCCGCGCCAAGACGACGGAAGACCTCTACCAATTCAGCCGCAAGCTGGCCGGCGTGGTGACCATGGACGACCTTCTATGGGCCACCGCCTATCAGATCGCCGCCATGCTGAAGGTCCATGTCGTCCTGCTGCTGCCCGAGGATAGCTCCGGGGATGGCAGCGTTGCGGTCCGGGCCGGCTACCCGCCGGAGGACGTCATCGAGGACGCCGATCTGGCCGCGGCGGTCTGGGCATGGGAAAACAACCGGCCCACCGGCAAGGGCGCGGACACGCTGCCCGGCGCCAAGTGGCTGTTCCTGCCGATGCGCACCGGACGGGGCGTCGTCGGGGTGGTCGGCATCGACACCGGCGGCGGAAAGGGGCGGACCGGCGGTTACCTGACACCGGATGAGCGCCGGCTTCTCGACGCGCTGATCGATCAGGCCGCCCTGGCGATCGAACGGGTGACGCTTGCCGAGGATGTCGACCGCAGCAGGCTGGCGGCGGAAACCGAGCGGTTGCGCTCGGCCCTGCTGACCTCGATCTCGCACGACCTGCGCACGCCGCTGGCCTCCATCCTGGGCTCGGCGACCAGCCTCGTCGGCTATGGACCGATGATGGACGAGGAGGACCGGCGCGACCTCGCGGCGACCATCCAGGAGGAGGCGGAGCGGCTCAACCGCTTCATCGCCAACCTGCTGGACATGACGCGGCTTGAATCCGGGGCCATCCGGCCGCGCACCGGTGCGGTCGATTTGTCCGAGGTGGTCGGCAGCGCGTTGGAGCGGGTGTCCCGCATCCTCGCCGGCCATCGGGTCGAGGTCGATCTCGCCGCCGGCCTGCCGATGGTGGACATCGATGCCGTGCTGATCGAGCAGGCGCTGTTCAACCTGCTCGACAATGCCGGTAAATATGCGCCGGCCGGGTCGACGATCACGGTGCGCGGACGGCAGGACGCCGCCCTCGTCCGCATCGAGGTGCTGGACGAGGGCGGCGGCATTCCGCCCGAGGATGTGGAGCGCATCTTCGACAAGTTCTACCGTGTCCATGCCCAGGACCGGCAGCGCGCCGGCACCGGGCTGGGTCTGGCGATCTGCCGGGGATTCGTCGAGGCGATGGGCGGGACGGTCACGGCAGGCAACCGCCGCGACCGCAGCGGCGCCATCTTCACCCTGACCCTTCCCAAGGCCGCCGACCTGTCCGGATATGAAGAGGAAGCCGCCGCATGAAATCGGACTCCATCCCGCTGCGCGTGCTCGTCGTCGATGACGAACCGCCGATCCGGCGCTTTCTGCGCACCAGCCTGACGGCCCAGGGATACGACATCGTCGAGGCGGAGGACGGGACGAAGGCGCTGGAGGAGGTGCGGCGGCGCTCCCCCGATCTGCTGGTCCTCGATCTCGGACTGCCGGGCATCGACGGGCTGGAGGTCATCCGCCGCCTGCGCGGAAGCGGCGTGACCCTGCCGATCATCGTGCTGTCCAGCCGGGTCGACGAGGCCGGAAAGGTCGAGGCGCTCGACCTCGGAGCGGACGACTATGTGACGAAGCCCTTCGGGGTCGAGGAGTTGCTGGCCCGCATCCGCACGGCCATGCGCCACAAGCTGCAACAGCAGGGGGAACGGCCGCTGTTCCGCAGCGGCGACCTGACGGTCGATCTGGTCCGGCGCATCGTCACCGTACGCGGCGAGGATGTGAAGCTGTCGCCGCGCGAATACGACCTGCTGCGGCTCCTGGTGGCGCATGCCGGCAAGGTACTGACCCACCGCTTCATCCTCAAGGAGGTATGGGGCGGCGAAACCGACATCCAGTATCTGCGGATCTATATCCGCCAGCTGCGGCAGAAGATCGAGCCCGACCCCGAGCGGCCCCACCATATCCTGACCGAGACGGGGGTCGGATACCGGCTGCGCGCGCCCGATTGAGGTGGGTGCGCCTGCCCCGCAGGACGCCCTGAGGTTGCCGCCGGCGCATGGTTTCATGACGGTTTGATGAAGGCCGATCGCAAGTCGATTCCCGCTCTTGACCTTGGCCGGCCAGGGGAGTAGAGGGGCGGCATCGTCACCGCATGATCGTTCTTGTCCGCCCTGCCCACCGGGCCGGCGGCCGGATCGAAAAGGCAAGAGATGGACAGCCCCAGTAGTCGATCTACTCACATTCCCCTGACGACGCCGTTCGCGGGCTGACCTCTTGCAGGGGTCCACCCGCGGCCCGCCGTCTTCGGGCCGATCAGAGGTGGACCATGGTGAAGCTCCTCACCATCCCGGTTTCCATGCGCCGCCGCCCCAACGGGTGCCGGTGCTTTTCCGTGACGGGCGACCTGCGCCCGCCAAGTCGCTGACCCCACGCCACTCCTCCTGAAAATCCGCATCGGTGCCTCTGCGGCACCGCCACCGTTTTTCTTGCCGGCTGGTCCCTATACGGGGCCGCAGGATGGATTGTCATGGTCTGGATCAACACGAATGTCTCGGTGAAGGCGGTCGACGCCGCACCGAACCGCTGGGACGTCGTCGCCCTGCCGCTGGTCATCGGCCTCCTGGCGCTGCTCGCCATCGGCGGCCATCAGATGGCCCTGCCGCTGAGCAGCGTCGAAGAGGTGCCGGTCACGCTGGACCCCTGGATGCTGCCGGAATATGCCCTGCGCTCGACCCTGCGGATGCTGGCGGCGATGGCGGCCTCGCTGCTCTTCACCTTCACCTATGCCACGCTGGCGGCCAAGAGCCGGCGGGCCGGCATGCTGCTGATCCCGGTGCTGGACGTGCTCCAGTCGGTGCCGGTGCTGGGATACATCTCCTTCACCGTCGTCTTCTTCCTGGGGCTTTTCCCCGGCAGCGTGCTGGGAGCCGAGTGCGCGGCGATCTTCGCCATCTTCACCAGCCAAGCCTGGAACATGGCCTTCAGCTTCTACCAGTCGCTACGCACCGTTCCGCGCGACCTGGACGAGGCGGCGACCGGCTTCGGCTTTTCCGGCTGGCAGCGCTTCTGGACGCTGGAAGCGCCCTATGCCGCCCCCGGACTGGTGTGGAACATGATGATGTCGATGTCCGGCGGCTGGTTCTTCGTCGTCGCGTCGGAGGCGATCACCGTCGGCGACCACACCATCACCCTGCCCGGCATCGGCTCCTACCTCGCCAAGGCCATCGACGGGCAGCGGCTGGACGCCGTCGGCTGGGCGGTGCTGGCGATGCTGCTGGTCATCCTGGCCTATGACCAGCTGCTGTTCCGTCCGCTGGTGGCATGGGCCGACAAGTTCCGGGTCGAGCTGACCGGGGCGCAGGAAGCCCCCGACTCCTGGCTGCTCACCCTGTTCCAGCGCACCCGCTTCTTCCGTGCCCTCTTCGCGCCGTTCGACCGGATGCTCGGCCGGCTGGTCTGGTTGCGCCTGCCGGCGGGCGGTGCGAACCGCGGGGCGGCGGGTGGACTGCGGGCGGTCGGCGGAATGCTGGACCGGGTGGTACCGGCGCGGACCGTCGATATCGTCTGGTACCTGCTGCTGGCGGTGGCGGGCCTGTGGGCCGGCTGGTCGATGATCGCCTTCGTCGCGTCCGGCGTGGAGTGGGGCGATGTCGGCACCGTGCTTCTGCTCGGCGGCGCCACGCTGCTGCGGGTGATCGTGCTGATCGCGGTGGCGACGCTGGTCTGGGTGCCGCTGGGCGTGCTGATCGGGCTGCGGCCCCGGCTGGCGGAGAAGGTCCAGCCGGCGGCCCAGTTCCTCGCCGCCTTCCCGGCCAACCTGCTGTTCCCGGTGGCGGTGGTCGCCATCGTCCGCTTCGACCTGAATCCGGATGTCTGGCTCAGCCCGCTGATGATCCTCGGTACCCAGTGGTACATCCTGTTCAACGTCATCGCCGGCGCCACCGCTTTCCCCGGCGACCTGAAGGAGGCGGCGGCCAATTTCCGCATCCGCGGCTGGCAATGGTGGCGCGACGTCATGCTGCCGGGCGTCTTCCCCTATTACGTCACCGGGGCGGTCACCGCGTCCGGCGGATCGTGGAACGCCAGCATCGTGGCGGAGGCGGTGAACTGGGGCGACACCCGGCTGACCGCCCACGGATTGGGCAGCTATATCGCCCAGGCCACCGAGGCCGGAGACTACCCCCGCATCGTGCTGGGCATCGCCGTCATGTCGCTGTTCGTCATCCTATTCAACCGTCTGCTGTGGCGTCCGCTCTATGCGTTCGCCGAACGCCGCCTGCGCCTCGCCTGAGGGGGACCCCGCCATGCTGAACACCCGCAACACCACCATCTTCGAACTGAGCGGCGTCCGTCAGGCCTATGCCAAGCCGTCGGGGCAGGATTACGTCGTGCTCGACAATGTCGACCTGACCTTGCGCGACGGCGAGATCGTCGGGCTGCTCGGCCGCTCCGGTTCGGGCAAATCGACTCTGCTGCGCATCGTCGCCGGGCTGGTCAAGCCGACCGGCGGCTCCGTCCGCCATCATGGCGAACCGGTCGCCGGTCCGGCCGACGGGGTGGCGATGGTCTTCCAGACCTTCGCCCTCTTCCCCTGGCTGACCGTCTGGGAAAACGTCATGGCCGGCCTGAAGGCCAAGGGCGTGCCGGCCCGCGAGGCCGAGGTACGGACCGAGGAGGCCATCGACCTGATCGGCCTGTCCGGCTTCGAATCCGCCTATCCCAAGGAGCTGTCCGGCGGCATGCGCCAGCGGGTGGGCTTCGCCCGCGCGCTGGTGGTCCATCCGGAAATCCTGCTGATGGACGAGCCCTTCTCCGCACTCGACGTGCTGACGGCGGAGACTCTGCGCACCGACCTGCTCGACCTGTGGATGGAGCGGCGGCTGCCGATCAAGTCGATCCTGATGGTGACCCACAACATCGAGGAGGCGGTGCTGATGTGCGACCGCATCCTGGTCTTCTCCTCCAACCCCGGACGGGTGGCGGCGGAGATCCTGGTGGACATTCCCCACCCGCGCAACCGCCTGGACCCGCAGTTCCGAACCATGGTGGATGACATCTATGGCCGGATGACCGCACGCAAGCCGCTGGTGGCATCGTCGCCAGCCGCCAAGCAACCGCCCGCCCATGCCGTGCCGCTCGAACATGTGTCGACCAACCTGCTGGCCGGCCTGCTGGAGACGCTGGCCTCGCCGGCCTACCATGGCAAGGCCGATCTGCCGCATCTGGCCGCATCCCTCCAGCATGAGATCGACGACCTGTTCCCGATTGCCGAGACGCTGCAGATGCTGGGACTGGCCGAGGTCGCGGAAGGCGACATCCACCTGACCGAACCCGGCCGGCTGTTCGCCGAATCCGGCCTGGACGACCGCAAACGGCTGTTCGCGGAGCATCTGATCCGCTACGTGCCGCTGGCTGCCCACATCCACGGCCTGCTGAAGGAATCGGCGACGCAGCGCGTGCCGAGCAGCCGCATACGGGCCGACCTGACCCCCTTCATGAGCGAAGGCTATGCCGAGGAGACGCTGAAGGCGGTCACCAGCTGGGCACGCTATGCCGAGCTGTTCACCTACGACGACGAGACCGAGACCTTCGCGTTCGAGGACGCGGACTGACCGGGCGGGCGAAGCCGTTCACGGGAGCCGGGCGCGTCATTTCAGCGAAAGCCGGATCGGCACCGACGCCTCCCGTCGGCTGTCCGGTCCGGCCTCTTCCCTGTGCTGTCCGCAGGTCAGAGAGGGCAGCCGTTCATTTACGGGCGCATTTCTTCACATCGTCCTCACTGATCGAGAAGGCGTAGGCCTCGGTTCCCGACAGGGCGACATTGCGCAGGACGCAGGTGCGGCCCTTCTTGTCCTTCATGCTGACATCCCAGGTTCCTGGCTTGACGTCGCTGAGCTTCAGGCGCTCGTCGGCTTCGACCGTCTTGTCCTTGTCGTTCAGCGTCTGGTTCTTGCCCCACTTGTTCGTGCCGGGTTCGGCGAGCTTCAGCTCGGTGATGGTTTCCGTGGTCAGGTTCCAGAACTTCAGCGTCTGGGCAGTCTGGGCGTGCGCGGTCGTGGCGAAGGCTCCTGCGGAGAGGAGCAGGACGGGAATGAGGCTGCTTCGTTTCATGGTTTTTCCTCCCTTGGGTTGCTCGAGGCACGCCTGATCTGAGCACAGGCCAGGAAGAAGCGGAATGCGACAATGGGATAAGCTGATTGTGCGAGTGGCACCTCGCGATAAGCGTGAGGCAATGCGCAGGCAGAACAACTCAGGGAATGGGCAGCCAGCCGATCACCAACACACCGTCGAGGAAGATGGTCAAATCGTCCTGCCACCGCCGAATGGCTTGACTGGACGAGGCTGCGCGTGAAGGTTGGTTGCGGCTTTCCGCAACAGCCGGCTCCCCCGTATGGCCCGCCGCCAGACCGTGCGCAACACGCATGCCACCTCCCGGATCGGCACTCCCGCCGGTACCGCCGGATTGCGCCGCGCGCTGGTTGGCTGGCTTGCCGTCCTGGCTCTGCTGGTCCAGGTGACGGTTCCCGATCTGGCGATGGCGGCACGGGCACAGGCCGGATTGCCCGCCGGGTTCCTGACCGCCCCGACGGCGGACGATCATTGCGGCACCCTCCCATCCGATGCGCAGGACAGCGGAGAGAACGATGGCGGAGCCCATGACGGCACCGGCCATCCCGTCAGGGATCATGACGGACTCTGTGCCTTCTGCCTTGCACTCGGCACCCATGGCCTGCTTCCCGGCTCCACATTTGTCCGGCCGCAGGCTGTCCATCGCATCCCGGTCGCCGCACAGGTCGCCGCCGGCATTCGCCCAAACGATCATTTCCTGACCTGTCTCAATCCCCGCGCTCCACCGGCGTGACGGCCTGTTCCCCTCGTCACCGGACAGTCCCCGGACCGTCATTCCGTTCAGGAGCATATCATGACCCGCATCATCTCCCTGGCGCTCGCCGCCGGGACCCTTTGCCTTGCCCTGTCCGCCGGCAGCGCCAACGCGCACGTCACGCTGGAAACCCGCGAAGCACCGGCCGGCAGCTATTACAAGGCGGTGCTCAAGGTCGGCCACGGCTGCGACGGCTCGCCGACCACCGCCATCCGCGTCCGCCTGCCCGACGGGGCGGTGCTGGCCAAGCCGATGCCGAAGCCGGGCTGGACCCTGGCGACCAAGGAAGGCCCCTACGCCCAGCCTTATGAGTCGCACGGCCGCAGCATCACCCAGGGCGTCACCGAAATCGCCTGGACCGGCGGCAGCCTGCCCGACGCGTGGTACGACGAGTTCGTCTTCCAGGTCGTGCTGCCCAAACAGCCCGCCGGCACCATGCTTTACATCCCGGTGGTGCAGGAGTGCGAGAAAGGCGTCCACCGCTGGATCGAGATCCCCGAAGCCGGCAAACCGGCGGACGATTATCGGGAGCCGGCACCGGGCCTCAAGCTGACCGAACCCAAGCAGCACTGACGGCGCCCCGGCACTGGCCGGAAGACCGGGCTGCATGCCGACGCCCGCGATGGCAGATCGGCATGCAGACCCTTGGCCGCCTCTTTTCCGGCCCTCGCCCCTCCCGATAGCGAGGCATCCTCATGCGTCCCAGCCCGCGTCGCAGGCTTACGGGTCTGTCCGTCGTTTTCCTTGCCCTGCTGCTCCTCGCCGCCATGCCGCGGACCGGCTGGGCCCATGCCGTCCTGATGGAGTCCGTGCCGGCCGACGGCGCCAGCCTCGACGCCGCCCCGGCAGCCCTGTCGCTGGACTTCAACGAACCCGTCACTCCCATCCGCATCCAGTTGCTTGACCGGCAAGGGCGGGACATGGCCGATCCGCAGGGGGCGCTGGCGGAGGACAACCGCGTCCGCCTCGCCCTGCCGCCGGGGCTGCCGAAAGGCCTGTACGTTGCCAGCTATCGTGTCACATCCGCGGATGGGCATCCTGTCGCAGGCTCTTTCACGTTCGGGATCGGTATAACGCCGGCACCGACGACCGGCACGCCCCCGACGGACGATCCATCCCGGACTGCGACTTTCGCCGGGCTCCTGCTGCGGGCGATGCACTATGCCACCCTGCTGGCCGGCACCGGGGGCGGCCTGTTCCTGGTGCTGGTGACCGGGCGCTGGGCACCGCTCAACGACCGCCTGAAACCGGCTCTCTGCCTGATGCTGCTGGCGGCTGGCCTGTCTACGGCGCTGCTGGTGGGGGTGACCGGGGCGACCCTGGCCGGTCAGCCGCTTGCCGCACTGGCGACAGGGGCCCCCTGGACCACCGGGGCGGGGAGCAGCGTCGGTCTCAGCGCCGGCATCGCCCTGCTGGCCCTGCTTTGCTCGGCTTGCGGCTTGGCCATCGAGGCCCGCTCCGCGATGGGACCGGCGCTGCTGGTGGCGGGGGCATTGCTGGGGGCTGCCTCGTTGGCCGCCACCGGCCACGCCGCCACGGCCCCTCCCCGCTGGCTGAGCGCACCGCTCGTCGGCCTGCACGGGCTGATGGCGGCCTTCTGGGTCGGCGCCTTCTGGCCGCTCATCATGGCGTTGCGCCTGGAATCCCCGGCCGAGGCCGCGAGGCTGACGCGCCGCTTCTCGCGCATCGCCATCGGTGCCGTGGCCCTTCTGGCCGGAGCCGGCATGGTCCTGTCCGCGATCCAACTCCGGTCGGTGCAGGCCGTGCTGAGCAGCGGTTATGGCTGGATATGGCTGGGCAAGATGCTGGCGGTCCTGCTGCTGCTCGGACTGGCGGCATGGAACCGGAAGTTCCTGACCCCGGCCCTGGACAGAAATGGCGACCGCGCCGCCAAGTCCCTGCGGCGAAGCATCGGCCTGGAAATGGTGGCGGCGGCCACCGCCCTGCTGCTGACGGCGGCCTTCGCCCTGACGCCGCCGCCACGCGCACTCCACGCAACCGAGGAGAAGCCACCGGCAGGCTTTTCCACCGTCGCGGTGAAAGGCGGACTCATCGCCCTCATCGACGTCGGCCCGGCCATGCCTGGACGCAACAGCGTCCGGCTCCACCTTCAGAACGAGGACGGCAAACCGGTCGCCGCCCATGAGGTGACGATGAACTGGGAACTTCCTTCGGCTGGTGTGGCTCCGCTGCGGCATGCCCTGACGGGCTTCGGTCCCGGCTTCTTCGGAGCCGACGACACGACGCTGCCGCTGGCCGGGCAATGGTCGTTGCGTCTTGAGGTGCTGATCGACGATTTCGACAAGCGGGTGTTCCAGATAGAGGTTCCGATCAAGGACACCCCGGCCAGCACGGAGGGGATTCCCACAGGCCCCGAGCTTCGCTAGAATCGAGCCCGGTCCCGCCATCCACGGTCTTCGATCCCATGGTCAACAGCGCTGACAACTCCAGCCCGTCCATCGATCTCCGCTGTGAACATTGCGGCCGGCCACATGGGCAGATGCTTCGTTGCCTGCCCGACGGACGTTGGCTGTCGTCCGACAACGGGTGGATCGACGCCAACGGTGACCAGGCGTCCTGGCCGGATGTCGTCGACTACGCCCGTCTGCGTCACTCGCGTGCCGTTGTCGGTTTCTACCGTCAGTCGGCAGCGGCAAGGATGGCCGCTGAGGACAGTCAGCGGCTCTGCCGTCGCTGCCACCTCGTGACCGGTCGCGAGGAGCATAGACGGGTGGCGCGGCTGCGGGCTCTCACCCGGTTCGCCCTCGGCGACCTGTTCGACGGCACCTACGCAGTCTGAGCGGCGGCCGGACAAGCGCAGGCAAGCCCGGCGCATAAGTCACTGAAGACCGACGTTTCTTGTTGTCCTTGACCGACGGCTCGGCATCGCACCGCCGGCAAAAGCGCGAGGAATTGGTGCGGCGCAGCAACGCAAACGTTTGCGCAAACGTTTCGATGACGCTAGCGTCCGCCTGTCCCGCCCAGTTGGAGCCGCTTTGCGATGAAACGGATTGGCCTGCTCAATGCCCCGCTCAGCCACGCGATTGCCTCGCTTGGCCATACGCAGGCGTTGGCCATCGCCGATGCCGGACTGCCGATTCCGGCCGGGCCGGTGCGGATCGACCTCGCGGTGACGCCGGGCCTTCCCTCCTTCCTCGAAATCCTCGATGCGGTGGCGGAGGAAATGATGGTGGAGCGCGTGGTGATCGCAGGCGAGATGACCATCGCCAACCCGTCTCTGCGCGCCCAGCTGTCCGTCCGCCTCGACCGCATGGCCGCGGCGCAGGGCCGGCAGATCGCGCTGGAGGAAGTCCCTCATGAGGAGTTCAAGCGGCTGACCCTGTCCTCCGCCGCTGTCGTGCGCACGGGCGAATGCAGCCCCTACGCCAACATCCTTCTTTATTCCGGCGTAACCTTCTGACCGCAGGGGGCGTGATGGATTCCCAGTCCGGATTCCTGCTCGACCTCCAGGGGGTCGGCAAAGGCTTCAACGGCGTGACCGTGCTGGACGGGGTGGATTTCCGCCTGCGCGCCGGCGAGGTCATGGCCCTGATCGGGGAGAATGGCGCCGGCAAATCGACGCTGATGCGGATCGTCACCGGCATCGTCCAACCGGATTCGGCCAGCGCGATGATGTTCCGCGGCCAGCCGGTGCGCTTCGCCGCCCCGCGGCAGGCCATCGACGCCGGCATCGCGATGATCCATCAGGAACTGAACCTGCTGCCCCACCTGTCGGTGGCCGACAACATCTGGCTGGGGCGCGAGCCTCGCAACAGGCTGGGCCTGATCGACCGCGGCCGCATGCGGCGCGAAGCCAAGGCCCTGCTGGAGCGGCTGCGCCAGACCATCGACCCGGACTGCCCGGTCGGAAGCCTCAGCGTCGGCCAGCAGCAGATGGTCGAGATCGCCCGCGCCCTGTCGCTGAACGCCGAACTGATCGTCATGGACGAGCCGACCGACGCGCTGACCGACGTCGAGACCGCCGTCCTGTTCGAGGTGATCCGCGGCCTGAAGGCCGACGGCAAGGGCATCGTCTACATCTCGCACCGGCTGGGCGAGATCTTCGCGCTGTGCGACAGCGTCACGGTCCTGCGCGACGGCCACATGGTCCATCGCGGCGCCGTCGCCGATCTCGACGAGGCGGCGCTGATCCGCCACATGGTCGGCCGCTCCATCACCGACCAGTATCCCTATCTGTCCTGCCCCGCCGGATCCGAGCGGCTGACGGTGGAGGGGTTGAGCGCCGACGGCGTGAACGACGTCAGTTTCACCGCCGCCGGCGGCGAGATCCTGGGCTTTGCCGGGCTGATGGGCGCCGGGCGGACCGAACTGGGCAAGGCGATCTTCGGCGCCAGCCGGCTGCGCGCCGGCAGCGTCCGGGTCGACGGGGCCGAGGTCCGGCTGCGCCATCCCCGCGACGGGGTTGCCGCCGGCATCGCCTATGTGCCCGAAGACCGCAAGGCCGAGGGGCTGATCCAGGGCCATTCGATCCGCACCAACATGTCGCTGGCGGCGCTCAAGCAGCTTTGCGGCCCCGGCGGTGTCGTCCGGCAGACCGACGAGCGGTCGGCGGTCGACCGCTTCATGGCTGCGTTCGCCGTCAAGGCGCACGGCATCGGGGCGGAGGTGCGGACGCTGTCCGGTGGCAACCAGCAGAAGATCTCGCTGGCCAAGGCGCTGATGCTGTCGCCCAAGGTGGTGATCCTCGACGAGCCGACGCGCGGCGTCGATGTCGGCGCACGGCGCGAGATCTACGGCCTCATCAACGACCTGAAGGCCAAGGGCCTGTGCATCCTGCTGATGTCCTCGGACATGCCGGAGTTGCTGGGCCTGTCGGACCGCATCCTCGTGATGGCGGGCGGGCGGATCACCGGCCGCTTCGGCCGGGACGAGGCGACCCAGGAAAAGATAATGGCCTGCGCGATCGGCTGACGGGCAGGAAGAGAGACGACGATGACCACGCTGAAACGCTTCCTGTCCCGCAACAAGCCGCTGGTCGGCCTGATCGTGCTGATGGCCGCCGTCGCGGTCATGAGCCCCAGCTTCATGACCGTCGACAATCTGCTGAACATCCTGCGGCAGACCTCGATCAATGCGGTGATCGCGGTGGGCATGACCTACGTCATCCTGTCCGGCGGCATCGACCTGTCGGTCGGATCGGTGCTGGCCTTCTGCGGCGCGGTCTGCGCCTGGCTGGTGGCGGGGGACCTGTCGATCTGGCTGGCGATCCCGCTCAGCCTGCTGCTGGGCGCCGGTCTGGGCGCCATCAACGGCGTCGTCATCGGCACCGGTGGCGTGCAGCCCTTCGTCGCGACGCTGGTCGCCATGACGATGCTGCGTGGCGCAACGCTGGTCTTCACCGACGGGCGGCCGATCACCACCGGGACCGGTGCGGCGGCCGATGCGTTCTGGAGCGTCGGCGGCGGCTATCTGCTCGGCATTCCGGTACCGGTGGTCGTTGCGGCGGCGGTCTTCGCCGTCTGCGGCCTTATCCTGACCCGCACCCGCTTCGGCCGCTACACCTATGCGGTCGGCGGCAACGAGGTGGTGGCGCGGCTGTCCGGCATCCGCGTCAATCTGGAAAAGACGACGATATACGCCCTGTCGGGCCTGCTGGCGGCGCTGGCCGGCGTCATCCTGACCGCCCGGCTGGAAAGCGCTCAGCCGACCGCCGGTGCGGGGTACGAGCTGGACGCCATCGCTGCCGTCGTGGTCGGCGGCACCAGCCTGTCCGGCGGCAAGGGCACCCTGTTCGGCACGCTGGTCGGCGCCCTCATCATCGGGGTGCTGAACAACGCCCTGAACCTGATGGACGTCTCCTCCTATTACCAGATGATCGCCAAGGGCGCGGTCATCCTGCTCGCGGTGCTCGCCGACAGCCGCAAATCGCCGTAAGGCGACCACTTCACCGGATCGGCCCTCCTGGACCTGTTGCTTGCCCCAACCAGACGAACAAGAACGATGAGGAAGGAATCCAACCATGCGTAAGCTTCTGACCGCGGCCACCGTCGCCGCCACCGCCCTGCTCGCCTCGGCCAACGCCACCACCGCCCAGGCGGCGGACACCATCGCCCTGGTCGTCTCGACCCTCAACAACCCGTTCTTCGTCACGCTGAAGAACGGGGCGGAAACCAAGGCCAAGGCGCTGGGCTACAACCTGCTGGTCCTCGATTCCCAGAACGACCCGGCCAAGGAACTGGCCAATGTCGAGGACGTGGTGAACAAGAAGGTCAAGCTTCTGCTGGTGAATCCGACCGACTCAGACGCCGTCCGCTCGGCGGTCCGTTCGGCCAACCGCGCCAAGATTCCGGTGGTGACGCTCGACCGCTCGGCCAATGGCGGCGAGGTCGCGTCGCACATCGCGTCGGACAACGTCGCCGGCGGCCGGATGGCCGGTCAGCTGGTGGTCGACATGCTGAAGGGCCAGGGCGCCGTCGTCGAGCTGCAGGGCCTGCCGGGTGCTTCGGCCGCCCGCGACCGCGGCAAGGGCTTCCACGAGGCGGTGGACAAGGCCAGCGGCCTGAAGGTGGTGGCGAGCCAGCCGGCCGACTTCGACCGCACCAAGGCGCTGAACGTCATGGAGAACATCCTCCAGGCCCAGCAGAAGATCGACGCGGTGTTCGCCCACAATGACGAGATGGCGCTGGGGGCCGCCAAGGCGATCCAGGCGTCCGGCCGCAAGATCCCGGTGGTCGGCTTCGACGGCACCGACGAGGGCGTCGCGGCGGTCAATGCCGGCACCCTGACGGCGACGGTCGCCCAGCAGGCCGGCCTGATCGGCGAGAAGGGTGTCGAGACCGCCGACAAGGTGCTGAAGGGCGAGAAGGTCCCGGCCTTCACGCCGGTTGAGTTGAAGATGGTGACGAAGTAAAGCACGGGCCCGCCTCTGCCGGCGCGGCCAAGGGGGCTTGCGCCGGCAGGAGCGGAACGTGTTGAGGAGAGCGGCGGCATGGTGACGATCAGGGATGTGGCCCGCGAGGCCGGCGTGTCGATGAGCACCGTTTCCCACGTCATCAACGCCACCCGCTTCGTGGCGCCGGAAACCGAACAGCTGGTGCGCGCCGCCATCGACCGGCTGGGCTACACGCCGAACGGCATCGCGCGGGCGCTGAAGGGCAACCGCACCCGCACGCTCGGGATGATCGTCACCGCCAGTTCCAACCCCTTCTTCGCCCATGTGATCCACGGGCTGGAGACGGTCAGTTCCGACCGCGGCTACAGCCTGATCCTGTGCAACACCGACGATGAGCCGGACAAGCAGCTCCGCGCCTTCGAGGCCCTGCACAACCGGCGGATCGACGGGCTTGCGGTGCTGACCAGCAACGCCGATCCCGGCTTTCTCGACAATGTGCAGGGGCGCGCACCCGACCTGCCGCTGCTGCTGCTCGACACCGATCCGCATCCGGGCGCCTGCACGGTGACCGACGATTCGGTGATGGGCGGACGGCTGGCGGCACGGCTGCTGGCGGAGCGCGGCTTCCGCCGCATCGCCTGCATCACCGGTCCAGGGCGCCATCCGCGCTCCCGCGCCCGGCTCGCCGGCCTCGTCGAGGAGCTGGGCACGGCCGGCCTGACTTTGGAGCCGGGGCTACTGCGCGAGGCCGACCTGACCATCGCCGGCGGCTATGCGGCGGCGGCTTCGCTTCTCGACGGGGGGGAGCCGCCGGAGGCGGTCTTCGCCTTCAACGACCTGATGGCGGCCGGCGTGCTGCGCGCCGCGGCGGAGCGTGGTCTGGCCGTGCCGGACCGCCTGTCGGTGCTGGGCTACGACGACATCGAACTGGCGGCCTACCTCACCCCGCCCTTGTCCACCATCCGCCAATCCGCGGGCCTGCTGGGCGCTCGCGCGGCGGAGTTGCTGATCGACCATCTCGAAGACGGCCGGCCCCTGCCCGACCTGTTGACCCTGCCGCCCGACCTCGTGCTCCGCGCCTCGGTCGGCTGGCCCTGTGCGAGGCTTCCATGACTTCCAATCGCCCCATCGTCGTCTTCGGCAGCGTCAACATCGACGTCTGCGCCTATTCCGACCGGCTTCCCCGTCCCGGCGAGACCGTGCATGGCAGCGGCTACGCCATGGGGCTGGGCGGCAAGGGCGCCAACCAGGCTGCCGCCGCCGCCCGCCTGGGCGGATCGGTCGAGATGGTCGGCCGGACCGGCGGCGATGCCTTCGGCGAGATGGCGCGCAGCCGGCTGGCCGGCTTCGGCGTGCGGACCGGCCACCTGTCGAAGGATCCGGCCCACCCGACCGGGATCGCGGTGATCGGCGTCGAATCCTCCGGCGAGAACTGCATCACCGTGGTCGGCGGCGCCAACATGGCGGTGTGCGAACAGGACGTAACTCAGGCCGCCCCGCTGTTCGCCGACGCGTCCGTGCTGCTGCTCCAGCTGGAAATCCCGCTCGCCGCCGGTCTGGCTGCGGCAAGCGCGGTGCGTGCCGGCGGCGGCCGCATCATCCTGGACCCGGCCCCGGCCCCGCATGGTGGGTTTGCCGCCGACATCTTCCGCGCCGTCGATGCCATGACCCCGAACGAGACGGAAACCGAATCCCTCGTCGGGCTGCGGCCGACGACCCCGGACGAGGCCGCCGCCGCGGCAGAGCGGCTGGCCGAACGCGGCCTGTCCATCGCCATCGTCAAGATGGGCGCCAAGGGCGTCTATTTCCGCGGGCTGGGGCAGCAGGGCTTCCTCCCGCCCTTCCCGGTGACGGCGGTCGACACGGTCGCGGCGGGCGACTGCTTCAACGGCGGGCTCGCCTTCGCGCTGGCCCGCGGCGACGATCTGGCCGGCGCGGTGCGCTTCGCCGCCGCCTGCGGGGCGCTCGCCACCACCCGCGCCGGTGCCGCGGACTCAGCCCCGACGCTGGTGGAGGTGGCGGCGCTGCTGGGGTGACCGGGATCGCCGGGCACCGCTACACGGCGTCCTGCGGCACGGCTCCATCCCTGGCATTCGACGCGGCCTCATCCCGCCGCAACTTGTGCAGGGCGACGTCGATGGTCCGCTCATAGCTGACCAGGGGTGGTTTCAGCCCGTGGCTGAACAGCGCCTGCCGCGAAGCGTGGCTGGTCCCCGTCAGGATCAGCTTCACGCCGCGCCGTGCCGCCTTGTGCGCCAGCCCCTCGATGGTGTTGGCCGCGGTCGAATCGAGAAACGGCACGGCTCTGAAATCGACGATCAGAACCCGGTGGGTATCGGCGATGCGGTCGAGCACCGACCCGATGGACGCCGCCGCGCCGAAGAAGAACACGCCGGAAATCCGGTAGATCACGACCACGGGATCGGCCGCTCCCTGATCGTAGGGCTTGCGGGCGACCAGGGCGCCGTCCGCGCTGTCCTCCGCAACGAAGGGCGTCTGGCTCTCGATGGCGGTGATCGTCGACATGCGGTGGATGAACAGCACCGAACCGAGCGCGAAGCCGATGACGATGGCTTCGGTCAGGCCGGTGAAGATCGTCAGCAGGAAGGTGGTCAGCAGCACCGCGGCATCGCCGCGCGAGGCGCGCAGGAGGGCGGCGATGGCCGGCTTCTCCACCATGTTCCACGACACGACGGCCAGGACGCCTGCAAGGCTGGCGAGCGGAATGAAGCTGGCGAGCGGTGCCGCGACCAGGATGAAGACCAGCAGGAACACGGCGTGCAACATGCCTGCGACCGGCCCATGGGCACCGGCGCGCACGTTGGTCGCCGTGCGGGCGATGGTGCCGGTGACGCAGATGCCGCCGAACAGGCCGGACGCAATGTTGGCGACGCCCTGCCCGACCAGTTCGCAGTTGGACCGGTGGCGGCGTCCGGTCATGCCGTCTGCGACCACCGCGGAGAGCAGCGATTCGATGGAGCCGAGCAGCGCGAACGACACGGCGCTCGGCAGAACCGCCTGAACCTTCTCCAGGGTGATCGCCGGCAGGGCCGGCATCGGCAGGCCCGACGGAATCCCGCCGAACTTGGTGCCGATGGTCGCCACGTCGAGGCCGAAGGCCGCGGTCACGACCGCGCTGCCGGCGACCGCGATCAACATGCCCGGCCAGTGGGGCCGCACCGCCTTCAACCCGACGATGATGCCGATGGACGCCAGCGCCAGCCCGACCGACGCCGGATCGGCCGTCGGCAGGCCGGACCACAGCACCGGCAGCTTTTCAAGCAGAGGCCCTGGTTCCGGACCGCTCAGGGTCAGGCCGAGCAGATCCTTGATCTGGCTGGCGAAGATGATGACGGCAATGCCGGCGGTGAAACCGACCGTCACCGGATAGGGCATGAATTTGATGTAGGTGCCCAATTGCAGGAGGCCGATGGCCGCCAGCATCAGGCCGGACAGCAGGGTGGCGAGGATCAGCCCGTCCATGCCATGCGCCTGCACCGTGGCGGCGACCAGCACGATGAAGGCGCCGGCAGGCCCGCCGATCTGGAACCGGCTGCCGCCCAGGGCGGAGACGAAGAAACCGCCGAAGATCGCCGTGTAGAGGCCTTGGGCCGGAGAGGCACCCGAGGCGATGGCAATCGCCATCGACAGCGGAAGTGCCACGATGGCCACCGTCAGTCCGGCGATGGCGTCGGCGCGGAGGTTCGAGAGCCCGTAGCCCTCGCGCAGGATGGTGACGAGCTTCGGCGTGAACAGCTCGGCAAAGCTCGGTTGATGGGAAATCGGTGCTGTCATCTGTCCGGCGGCCTTCTGGAATAAGGCGGCGGGATCGTCGGCATCAGGTCGGCGGTCGCCGTCGCGCGGTCGATGGGGTGGGCGCTAGGGTTTGGCGTCAGTGTTTCAGGGCCTGGGTGCCGGTGTCTTCAGGCGGACGCCGCGGCCGCCGACGACGCTCTGCGCGTTGTCGCCGATCAGCTCGATACCGGCGAGGTCGAGGGCCTCCACCACCTTGGTCAGGCTCTCCACCACGCCGCGCACATTTCCGTCGCTGGCTTCCATGCGCTGGATGGTCGGCACCGACAATCCGGCCAGTTCGGCCAGCGTCTTCTGATCGATCCCAAGCAGCGCCCGGGCGGCGCGCAGCTGCGAAGCCGTGATCATCCCGAATACCCCGCTGATATATGCAAATCGGTATCTGAAACATACATCATGATGTTTTAAACGTCAGTAGAGATGTTTGGAGTCGCGGTGCTTTTCCGGCCCTCCGTTGCCGGCCGCCCCGTCCGTGCCATGCGATGGAGTGCATGCCCACCGGCGAAATAGGCCGTTTCGGACCCGGTATAATTTGGGCAGGATTGTCCCAGGGATTTGCTGGAACATAAGGACAAGACGATGGACGGGATGGTTACGGGGCTCGACGGGCTGACCGCGGACATGACGGATTGGCGGCGCGATCTGCACGCCCATCCGGAAACCGCCTTCGAGGAGCAGCGGACCAGCGACTTCGTGGCGGAAAAGCTGGCCTCCTTCGGACTGGAGGTTCATCGCGGCCTCGCCAAGACCGGTCTGGTCGGGATCCTGCGCAATGGCGAAGGGCCGATGGTCGGCTTCCGCGCCGACATGGACGCGCTGCACATCCACGAGGAAACCAACCTCCCGCACAGCTCGCGCAATCCGGGCCGCATGCATGCCTGCGGCCATGACGGGCATACCGCCATGCTGCTGGGCGCCGCCCGCTACCTGACCGAACACCCCGAGCTGTTCCGGGGCACCATCGTCTTCATCTTCCAACCGGCGGAGGAGAATGAGGGCGGTGGCCGGGTGATGGTGGAGGAAGGGCTGTTCGACCGCTTCCCCGTCGAGAAGGTCTTCGGCATGCACAATTGGCCGGGGCTCGAGGTCGGCCGGATCGCGCTGCGCCCCGGTCCGCTGATGGCAGCCTACGACATCTTCGAACTGACCCTGACCGGCAAGGGCACCCATGCGGGCATGCCGCATATGGGGACCGATACCATCATGGTCGGCAGCCAGATCGTCTCCGCCCTCCAGACCATCGCCAGCCGCAGCGTCCATCCCATCGATTCGGCGGTCGTCAGCGTCACGCAGTTCCACGCCGGCGACACGTGGAATGTCCTGCCCGGCACCGCCGTTCTCCGCGGCACCGTCCGCACCTTCCGGCCGGAGGTTCAGGATCTGGTGCAACGCCGCATGGGTGAGGTGGCCACTGCCATCGCCGCCGGATTCGGAGTCGAGGCCAGCCTGCGCTACGAGCGGCGCTATCCGCCCACCACCAACAGCGCCGCGGAGACGGATCTGGCCCGGCGGGCGGCGGCACGCGTCGTCGGGGAAGAAGCACTCGACCTCGATCCAATGCCAAGCATGGGGGCGGAGGATTTCTCCTTCATGCTGCAAAAGCGGCCGGGCTGCTACGTCTGGGTTGGTGCCGGACCGTCGGACCAGGGCCGGAACCTGCACAGCCCGCACTATGATTTCAACGATGCGGTGCTGCCGATCGGTGCCAGCTATTGGGTGCGGCTGGCAGAAACCGTCCTGCCGAAATGATGCAGGTCATGTACATGCGTCCCGATTTCCCGATCTGGACGCATGACATGAAAAAATTTCCGCGGAAAAATCTTGGGAATTGCGTACGTGTGTCCATTGTCCCATAGTCCGGAGGGAGACGGATGGCCCTAACTCCAAAAGGGGATAAGGTCATGGCGGATTTCAGCCGAACAGGGACGGGCGCGACGTGACGAACCAAGGGGCACATCAGGCAGCGGGACAGGCTCAGGACATTCCGGGCCGCGGCGGCATCTGGCAGCGCCCGGCCTCGCTGTGGGAGGCCACCGCCCCGCCGCCGCCCGTTCTGCCGGCGTTGCAGGAGAGCGTGCAGGCCGACGTGCTGGTGATCGGCGGAGGCTTCACCGGGCTTTCCGCCGGTCTGCATGCGGCCGAGGCCGGGCGCCGCGTGGTGGTGCTGGAGGCGTCCGAACTGGGACGGGGTGCCTCCGGGCGCAACAACGGACAGGTCATCCCGACGCTCACCCGCCCCGACCCTGCCGACCTCATCGACCGCTTCGGTTGGGAGAGCGGTGAGCGCCTGGTCGGGCTGATCCGCGACAGCGCCTCCACCCTGTTCGATCTGGTGCGCCGCCTCGGCATCGACTGCGCGGCGGAACAGACCGGCTGGGTTCAGCCTGTCCATTCGCCGGGCCGCATCAAGATTGCCGAGCGCCGGGCGACGCAATGGGGCAAGTTCGGCGCCGACGTCGAGTTGCTCGACCGCACCGCCGTCTCCGCCATTCTCGGCACGGATGCCTATTTCGGCGGCTGGATGAACCGGACCGGCGGGCACATCAACCCGTTGGCGCTGGTGCGCGGGCTCGCCGCCAAGGTGGTCGCGGCGGGCGCGGCGGTCTACGTCAATTCCCCCGCTTTGTCGGTGCAGCGCCGCGGCGACTCCTGGGTCGCCCGCACCCCGCAGGGCATGGTGACCGCCGATTCCCTGGTGCTGGGAACCAACGGCTATACCGCCGCTGTCTTCCCGGAAATCCGGACGGAGGTCGTACCGGTCCTGTCCTGGCAGATGGCGACCGCTCCCCTGGGCGACAATGTCCGCAAGACCGTCCTGCCGGACCGGCAGGCGATGTCGGACACCCATGGCGACCTGCGCTTCATGCGCTACACCGCCGACAACCGGCTTGTGACCGGCGGCGCGCTGCTGAACCCGGTGAATGGGGCGGAGCGGCTGAAGCGCATCGTCGGCGCCCGTCTGGCCGGAATGTTCCCGGCACTGAACGGCGTCACCTTCGATTACGTGTGGAATGGCCGCATCGCCATGACCCCCGATTACTTCCCCCGTGTCCACCGGCTGGGGCCGAACGGCTTCGCCTGGGCCGGCTGCAACGGGCGCGGCGTGGCGCTGTCGGTCTCGCTGGGACGGGAACTGGCCCGCGCCGCCATCGGACAGGATCCGAACGATCTCGCCCTGCCCTTCACCGCACCGACGCCCCTGCCCTTCAACGCCCTGCTGCAACGCATCGGGCCGCTGAAGATCCTGCAATACCGCTGGAACGACGCCCGCGAAGTCTGATCATGGAGACTGCCAGCATGTCCGACAGCCCCGACTATCCCACCCTGCTGCGCAATGCCTACGCGATGCGCGCGGCGTCCTACGCCCACATGTTCGATGTGCTGCGCGAGCGTTTCGGCACCGAGACGGCGCTGGAGGTCGGACAGGAATCCACCCGCCGTCTCGGCGAATCGATGGGCGTGAAGTTTGCGGGGCACGGTCCCGACGACCTGACCGGACTGTGCCATGCCTTCCTCGACGGCATCCCCAACCGCGACAGCATGTTCGCGCCGGAGATCAAGCGGTGCGACGGCGAGGCTCTGGAAATCCATTTCCACCGCTGCCCGTTGAAGGAAGCCTGGCAGGCGCAGGGCCGGTCCGACGCCGACCTGGAACTGCTGTGCAGGATGGCCGGCGCCATCGACGGCGGCCTGTTCGAGGCCGCCGGGTTCGTCTTCAAGGGCGAGACCTGGAAGCCGGGCGACGAGGGCTGCTGCCGGCTGAAGGTCCTGCCCGGCGCCGGAGCCGCCGAATAGACGCGCATCGCCGCAAAGCCTGCAAAAACAGACAAGAAGAGGGTGACATCGCCATGAATTTCCGCCTCCTCACGCTGACGACCCTCACCGCCGCCGGGATTGCCGGTTCGGCGTTCGCCGCCGACACCGTCAAGCTCGGCTATCAGCTGCCGCTGACCGGCGACACCGCGCAGTACGGCCAGGATTTCCGCAAGGCCGCCGAGATCGCGCTGACCGAGTTCAACGCCGCCGGCAAGCCGTTCAAGGTCGAGATCGTCTTCGAGGACAGCCGCTCCGACGCCAAGGAGGGCACCAACATCGCCCGCAAGTTCGTGGACGACAAGGAGATCGTCGGCGTCCTGGGCGACTTCACCTCCGGCGTGTCGATGGCATCGGCGCAGGTCTACAAGGAGGCCGGCATGCCGCAGCTGTCGCAGACAGCCTCGCACCCCGACTACACCAAGGTTTCCAAGTACCAGTTCCGCAACATCGCCACCCAGGCGCAGGAAGGCCCCTACAACGCCAAATGGATGGCGAGCAAGGGTATCAAGAACGTCGCGGTGATCGCGGAGCAGACCGACTGGGGCCAGTCGGTGGTCAGCGGCTTTTCCGACGCGGTCAAGGCCAACGGCGGCACCGTCGCCTTCTCCGAATTCTTCAACCGCGGCCTGAAGGACTACCGGTCGCTGATCAGCAAGATCGAGCGTGCGAAGCCCGACGCGATCTACACCGGCTTCTTCTATGAGGACGGCGCGCAGTTCCTGAAGCAGTTGCAGCAGCTGGGCATCAAGACGCCGGTCTATTCGACCTCGGCGGCCTACAGCCCCAAGCTGATCGAGCTGGCCGGCGGCGCGGCGGAGGGCGTCCATCTGACCTCCAACTTCCTGCCGACCGACCCGTCGCCGAACGTCCAGCATTTCGTCGACGAGTGGAAGAAGCGCTCCGACGGTGCTGTGCCCGGCCAGTTCCCGGCCCAGGCCTATGACGCGGTCCGCATCATGCTCGCGGCGGTGGAGAAGGCTTCGCCCAACCCCACCCGCGAGAAGGTGCGCGATGCGCTGGCCCAGACCAAGGACTTCCCCGGCGTCACCGGCAAGACCAGCTTCAGCGCCGACCGCGAGGCCGAGAAGGAACTGGTGAAGGTCGAGGTCAAGGGCGGCGCCTTCGTTCCGGTCGCCGAATAACCCTCCGGCAAACGATCCCCAGCGCCCCTTTTCTCAGCGCCCCCTTCGCAGTGACAGAGCCCGCATGTTCGATCCCTATTATCTCCAGCAGTTGGCCATCGGCCTGTCGCTGGGCATGACCTACGCGCTGATGGCAATCGGCTTCACGCTGATCTTCGGCGTGCTGAACGTCGTCAACTTCGCCCATGGCGAGATCTACACGCTGGGCGCCTTCGCCGGGCTCGTGCTGATCTCGGCCACGGCGCCGCCCATCGTGGCGGTGATCCTGGGCGCGCTGGCAATCGGGGCGCTTGCGGGCTTCTCGCTGGAGCGGATCGCCTTCAAGCCGTTCCGCCGCTTCACCGACGAGGCGTCGCTGAAATCGCGGGCGATGCGGGAATCGACTCTGCTCTCCTCGCTGGCGGTGTCCATCGTGGTGCGCGAGGCGCTGGAGATCGTCTTCGGATCGCAGATGCGCTCCGTCCCCTTCGAGTACCTGATCAACACGCCGGTGCGCGTCGGCCCGGTGATCCTGGTGACCGGCGACTTCATCATCTTCGGCGTCGCCGCCGCCATGCTGATCGGCCTGCAATATCTGCTGACGCGCACCCGCGTCGGGCTGGCGATCCGCGCGGTGTCCAACAACCCGCTCGGCGCCAAATATGTCGGCATCGACACGGACCGCACCATCATCACCACCTTCGTCGTCGGGTCGATGATGGGCGCGGCGGCCGGCATCCTGATGGGGCTCTATTACGGCGCGGTCTTCCCCGCCATGGGCTTCACCCCCGGCATCAAGGCCTTCGTCGCCATGGTGATGGGCGGACTGTCCTCCATCCCCGGTGCCGTGATCTGCGCGCTGATTCTCGGCATTTCGGAAAGCATGGCGACGACCTTCGTCTCGTCCGGCTGGTCGGACATGGTGGCCTACGGCTTCCTGATCCTGACCCTGATCTTCTTCCCCAACGGCTTGTTCGGAGCGCGCCGTGAACGCGTTTGAGACTGTCGCATCCGCCGATGGCCTGACCCGGCGCCGTGGGCTGCTGGTCCCGGCGCTGATCCTGCTGCTGGTCTTCGCAGCGCTGCCGGCGCTGCTGGCCGGTTTCGACAAGGGCTATTTCTACCAGATCGCCAATCTTGCGCTGATCTTCGTCCTGCTGTCGGCCTCCATGCATCTGGTGACGGGGGTGGCAGGCCTGCTGCATCTGGGCCACGCCGCCTTCTATGGAGTCGGCGCCTACACCGCTGCCCTGCTGACCTCAAAGCTGGGGCTGGGCTTCACCGTCACGCTGCCGCTGTCCGGTCTGGTGGCAGCGCTGGTCGCCTTCCTGGTGGCGCTGCCGACGATGCGGCTGGTCAGCATCTATTTCGCCGTGGCGACGCTCGCCATCGGACAGATGCTGTATCTGGTCATGCTGAACTGGGTGGACTTCACCAAGGGGCCCAACGGCATCATCGTCTCCAAGGGGTTCGAGCTGTTCGGCATCAGCCTGTCCGGCCGCCTCGCCGCCTACTACACGGTGGCGGCGGTGGTGACGCTGTCGGTCGTCGCCATCGGCCGGCTCAGCCATTCCTATTACGGCAACGCCCTGCGCTCGATCCGCGAGGACGACCAGTGCGCCGACGCCATGGGCGTCAGCACCGTGCGGCTGAAGATGGAGGCCTTCACCCTGTCGGCCTTCTTCGCCGGGGTGGCAGGCAGCCTGTGGGCGCACATGACCGGCTACATCTCGCCGGGCGACTTCAAATTCTCCGAATCCATCCTGATCCTGGCGATGGTGGTGGTCGGCGGGCTGGGCAGCCTGCCAGGGGCGGTCATCGGCGCGCTGCTGCTGATCCTGCTGCCGGAAGGGCTGCGCGGCTTGGGCGACTTCCGCAACATCATGGTCGGTCTGGTGATGTTCCTCTCCATCCTGCTGCTGCCGAAGGGCCTGCTGGGCGAGGTCTCCGCCCTGCGGCTGGTCCGCCGGCAGCTGGGCGCGGCGTGGCGGAACACAGGAAAAGGCGAAGGGATCGGCTGGCGATGACCCATCTTCTTGAAATCCGCAACGTCAGCCGCCGCTTCGGCGGCGTGCAGGCGGTCGGCGACGTCACCGCCCATGTCAACGAGGGCGAACTGGTCGGGCTGATCGGACCGAACGGCGCCGGCAAGACCACGCTGTTCAACCTGATTTCCGGCTTCACCCCGCTGTCCGGCGGCACCGTCGCCTTCGCCGGCAGGACCATCAGCGGGCTGAAACCCAATCACGTGGCGCGGCTGGGCATCAGCCGCACCTTCCAGAATTTGCGCGTCTTCCCCAACATGTCGGTCTTCGACAACGTGTCGGTCGGCGCCGTCGGCGCGCTGCCGCAGGGCGCGTTCGGCGCGCTGTTCGGCGGGCTCCACCGGAGCGGCCGCGACCGCTCCGCCGAGATCAGCCGCCGCACCTGGGAAGCGCTGGAGGCGGTCGGCCTGACCCATGTGGCGGCGGAGCTGGCGGCCAACCTGCCCTATGGCCAGCGCAAATATCTGGAGATCGCCCGCGCGCTCGCCATGCGGCCGCGCTTCCTGATCCTGGACGAGCCGGCGGCCGGGCTGAACGACACGGAAACGCGCGATCTGGCCACCTTCATCAAGCGGCTGCACGGGCAGGGCCTGACCATCATGCTGGTCGAACATGACATGACGCTGGTCATGGGCATCTGCCAGCGCATCCTGGTGCTGGCCTCCGGCCGCAAGATCGCCGACGGCACGCCGGACGCCATCCGCACCGATGCCGCCGTCCTCGAAGCCTATCTTGGGGTGGATGAATGACCGCGCCGCTGCTTTCCATCGCGGACCTGCATGTCGCCATGGGGCCGCAGGAGATCCTGCACGGCGTCCGCCTGGATGTGCCGGAGGGCGCCATCGTCGCCGTGCTCGGCTCCAACGGTGTCGGCAAGACCACGCTGATGCGCACCGTGTCGGGCATCTACCGGGCGAAACAGGGCACCATCACCTTCCGCGGCCAGCCCATCGCCAACATGCCGGCCCACCGCATCGTCCAGCTCGGTCTGTCCCAGGCGCCGGAAGGGCGGCAGATCTTCTCCAACATGAATGTCCGCGAGAATCTGGTGCTGGGCGGCGGCGATGTCGGGCTGGGCGAGCTGGACCGCGTGCTGGCGATGTTTCCGATCCTCAGCGAGCGCCTGCGCCAGAATGCCGGATCGCTGTCCGGCGGCGAGCAGCAGATGCTGTGCATCGCCCGCGCCCTGATGCGCCGGCCGAGCCTGCTTCTGCTCGACGAGCCGTCGCTGGGACTGGCGCCGAAGATCGTCGCACAGATCTTCGACCTGATCGGCCGCATCCGTGCCGAGGGGGTGTCGATCCTGCTGGTCGAACAGAACGCCCGCGCCGCCCTGCGCATCGCCGACCATGCCGCGGTGCTGGAGGATGGCCGGATCGTGCTGTCCGGCCCGGCCGACCAGCTCCGGGACGACCCGCGCATCGCCGAGGCCTATCTCGGCGGACATGCCCACTGAAGCGCACTGAACCCCCATTGTGACGCCACCTCATGGAAGGAAGCCAGTCATGACCCAGACCATGGGCATCCTCGAACGCCGCCGCATCGAGGCGGAAATCCTGAAGCCGGTCTATGAGGAGATGGCCGCCCGGCTGGGCGAGGCCACCGCTCAGGAGATCCTGGGGGCGGCGATCACCAAGGCGGCCCTGGCCGCCGCCAAGTCCTTCGCCGCGACCGAGCCGGAGGGCACCAGCCTGAAGAGCTTCGCCGATCTTCAGCCGCTGTGGACCAAGGACGACGCGCTGCGGCTGGACGTGAAGCGGCAGGACGACACGCATTTCGACTACAACGTCACGCGCTGCCGCTACGCCGAGATGTACCGGGAGATGGGGCTGGGGTCGATCGGGCACCTGCTGTCCTGCAACCGCGACGCCGCCTTCTGCACCGGCTACGACCCGCGCATCAAGATGGAACGCACGCAGACCATCATGCAGGGCGCCGACCATTGCGACTTCCGCTACCGCTTCGAGGCTAAGGAGGAGTAGGCGCGGCGGTCAGCCGCTTTTCCAGCTCCATCAGCAGGAACAGCATGGCGCCGATGGCGGCCATCGCCGCCCAGGCGGTGACGCCGAGCGGAGCCGTGCCGAACAGGGACTGCAAGGGCGGCGCATAGGTGATGGCCAGTTGCAGCAGGGTCATCACCGCGATGGACAGCCAGACCGGCCGGCTGCCGGCCAGGGCGGACCGCAGCCCTGCCCGGCCATGCAGGTCGCGGGCGCTGAGCAGGAAGAAGATCTCGCCCACCACCAGGGCGTTGACGGCGATGGTCCGCGCCTCCCCGATGCCGTCGCCCTGCAGGCGGTGGAAGTGGAAGAAGCCGAAGCTGGAGGCCACCAGCAGGGCCAGCACAACCACCATGCGCCGCACCAGCCGGCCGGTCAGGATCGGCTCGTCGCGCGGGCGCGGCGGGCGGGCCATGACGCCGGGTTCCGGCGCCTCGAAGGCCAGCGCCAGCCCCAGCGTCACCGCGGTCACCAGGTTGACCCACAGGATCTGCACCGGCGTGATCGGCAGGATGCCGCCCGACAGCACCGCCAGCAGGATCACCACCGCCTGCGCTCCGTTGGTCGGCAGCATGAACAGGATGGTCTTGCGCAGGTTGTCGTAGACGGTGCGCCCCTCCTCCACCGCATGGACGATGGAGGCGAAATTGTCGTCGGCCAACACCATCGCCGCCACCTCCTTCGCCGCCTCGGTCCCGTTGCGGCCCATGGCGACGCCGATGTCGGCCCGCTTCAGCGCCGGGGCGTCGTTGACGCCGTCGCCGGTCATGGCGACCGTGTCGCCCGCCGCCTGGAGCGCTGCGATCAGGCGCAGCTTGTGTTCCGGGGTGGTGCGGGCGAAGACGCTGTTGGCCTGCGCCGCTGCGGCGAAGCCGGCCTCGTCCAGCCGGTCCAGATCCGGCCCGCCGATGACGCCGTCCGGCAAGCCGAAGCGCCGGCCGATGGCGGCGGCGGTCGCGGCATGGTCGCCGGTGATCATCTTCACCGTGATGCCGGCCTGCCGACAGGCGGCGACCGCGACCAGCGCCTCTTCCCGCGGCGGATCGATCAGACCGCAGAGACCGAGCAGTTCCAGCCCCTCCTCTTCCAAATCCCCGGTGATCAGTTCCGACAAATCCACCGATGTGCGGCGCATCGCCAGCGCCAGGACACGCTGGCCCTGCCCGGCCAGTTCGGCGGTCACGGCGGACCAGTGGGGCCGGTCGAGCAGCGCCGTGCCGTCGCCGCGCCGCTGCCGCTCGCACAGCGCCAGCACCCGCTCCGGCGCGCCCTTCACCACCAGGATGCCATGGCCGGCATGGTCGTGATGCAGGGTCGCCATGTATTGGCGTTCGGACTCGAAGGGCAAGGCGTCGCGGCGCGGGAAGCGCGTCGCCTCGTCGGCAGGATCCAGCCCCGCCTTCATCGCCAGCGCCAGCAGCGCGCCGTCGGTCGGGTCGCCGGCCAGTTGCCACGCGCCGCCGGGGTCGCGGTAAAGGGCAGCGTCGTTGCACAGCAGGGCGGCCCGCGCCAGGTCCAGCAGCAGCGGCTCCCCGGCCGGGTCGACCAGCCGCCAGTCTCCATTCCCGCCACGGCTGATCTCCCCCTCGGGCGCGTAGCCACTGCCGCCGACGCGATAACGGGCGTCGGCGGTGACGATGCCGGTCACCAGCAGTTCGTTGCGGGTCAGCGTGCCGGTCTTGTCGGTGCAGATGGTGCGGACGCTCCCCAGCATCTCGACCGCCGGCAGATGGCGGATGATGGCGTTGCGCCGCGCCATGCGGGTCACGCCCACCGCCATGGTGATGGTCATCACCGCCGGCAGACCTTCCGGGATCGCCGCCACCGCCAGTCCGACCGCGGTCAGCACCATGTCCTGCCACGGCTCGCCATACACTGCCATGCCGAACAGGACGGTGACGGCCGCCAGCAGCAGGATGCCGCCGGTCAGCCAGCGGCCGAACCGCGCCATCGACACCAGCAGCGGCGTCGCCACCGTCGTGACCGAAGCCAGAAGATGGCCGATGCGCCCGACCTCCGTCGCGTCGCCGGTCGCCACCACAATGCCGGTGCCCTGCCCCTGCACCACCATCGTGCCGGCATAGGCCATGCCGCCGCGGTCGCCCAGGGCTGCGTCGGCGGCGACAGGTGCGGCGGACTTGGCGGTGGGCACGGACTCGCCGGTCAGCGCCGCCTCCTGCACCAGGAGGCCCTTGGCACGGTCGAGCCGGAGGTCGGCCGGCACCCGGTCGCCGGACACCAGGAACACGCGGTCCCCCGGCACAAGCATTTCCGCCGCCAGCGTCACGGCATGGCCGTCGCGTAGCACCACCGCCTGGGGCGACAGCAGGGTGCGGATCGCCTCCAGCGCCTGTTCGGCCTTGTCCTCCTGGATGTAGCCGATCAGCGCGTTGACCAGCACGACGCCGAAGATCACCCCGGCATCCGTCCAGTGCCGCAGCAACAGCGCCACCGTGCCGGACGCCAGCAGCACATAGATCAGCAGATTGTGGAACTGCGCCACGAGCCGCATCCAGGCCGGCCGCCGCTTCGGCGGTGTCAGGCGGTTTGGGCCGAAACGGGCCAGCCGCGCCGCCGCCTCCGCGCTGTCGAGCCCATCGGCCGGACTGTCGAGCCGTGTCGCGACCTCGGCGGCGTCCAGAGCGTGCCAGAGAGCTTCGAGCGGCTTGCCCTGCGGCGCGGAGACGCCTGGGTCTGTGTCTGCCAGCGGTGGCATCGGTCTCCCTCCATGGAGGAACCTGATCCCAAGGATGACAGCTTACCCATGCCAGGAGAAGGGCTTTGGCCGGCTGGTCCGCTCCGCAGCCGGCGCATGATGGCCGGCAACGGAGCGGTCGCAACGAATCCTCAAACCACGATCACAGCTGAGCGGTCAGACTTGGGCCATGCCGCCGTCGGCGAACAGTTCGATGCCGTTGACGAAGCTGCTGTCGTCGGAAGCCAGGAAGACCGCCGCCTTTGCAATCTCGTCCGGGTCTCCGACGCGGCCCAGCGGCACCTGGGCGGCCAGATAATCGACCAAACCCTGCTGCTGCGCCGTGTCCGGACCGGCCAGTTCGACCAGACCGGGCGTGCGGACCGGACCGGGGCTGAGCGTGTTGATGCGGATGCCGCGGTCCTTCAGGTCCAGGATCCAGCTGCGGGCGAAGTTGCGCACCGCCGCCTTGCTGGCGCTGTAGACGCTGAACGCCGCCGTGCCCATGCTGCCGGCGGTCGAGCCGGCGAGGATCACCGACGAGCCCTTGCCGAGCAGCGGCAGCGCCTTCTGCACGGTGAACAGCACGCCCTTCACATTGCGGTTGAAGGTGTCCTCATACTGCTCCTCGGTGATGTCGCCCAGCGGCAGCATCCCGCCGCCGCCGGCATTGGCGTAGAGCACGTCGAGCCGGCCGGCCTCGCCCTGGATCTTGGCATAGAGCCGGTCGAGATCGGCAAGGTTGGAGGAGTCCGCCTGTACCCCCGTCGCCTTGCCGCCGGCCGCGACGATCGACGCGACCGCGGCCTCCAGTTCCGTCTGGCGGCGGCCGGTGAGGTAGACGGTGGCGCCTTCGGCGGCGAAGCGATTGGCCGCGGCGAGGCCGATGCCGCTGTTGGCACCGGTGACGAGGGCGATCTTGCCGTCAAGCTTGCGTGACATCTGAAGTCTCCTTGGAATTGGGTCGTTCGCTGGAGACAAGGCTATCGACGGCACGATCTTATCGAAATAGAAATGACTGAAAACCATCGTTGCAGGATTGGCGATGTCGAAGCTGCCGGATTTCGAAGGGCTGGCGATGTTCGCCAAGGTGGTGGAGGAGCGTTCCTTCGCCGGTGCGGCCCGCGCCATGGGGGTTTCGGTCGCCACCGTATCGCGCGCGGTCAGCCGATTGGAGGAGCGGCTGGGCGCGCGGCTGTTCAACCGCACCTCCCGCCGGCTGGCCCTCACTGATTTCGGCCATTCCCTGGCGGAGCGGGCGACCCGCCTCTATGACGAGGCGGAGGCGGCGGAAAATGCGGTGCGCGAGATGTCCAGCCGCCCGCGCGGCCTGATCCGCTTTGCGGTGCCGATGTCCTTCGGGCTGCGCTGGGTGGCGCCGCTGCTGCCGGACTTCTTCCGTCTCTATCCGGAGATTTCCATCGACCTGCACCTGAGCGACGCCGTCGTCGATCTGGTTGGGGACGGCTTCGATGCGGCCCTGCGGGTCGCGGTGCTGCCGGACAGCTCGCTGGTGGCGAGGCGGCTGTGCGGGGTGTCGCCGGTGGTGCTCGCCGCCCCCAGCTATCTTGCCCGCCATGGCGAACCGCGGCACCCGCGCGAACTGAACGGCCACCATTGCCTGGGATACGCCTATCGCCGGAGGCAGGACATCTGGCACTTCACCAACAGCGCCGGCGATGAGGAGAGCGTCACCCCGACCGGCCCGCTGCGCGTCACCAATGCCGACGCGCTGGTGCCGATGCTGCTGGACGGGCTGGCCATTGCCGAACTGCCGGAGTTCATGGCGGCGGAGCATCTGGCCGATGGAAAGCTGACCGCCATTCTGACGGACTGGTCGCTGCCGAAGGGCGGCCTCTACTTCATAACGCCGTCGGCCCGCACACGGCCGGCAAAGGTCGGCGTCCTGGCCGATTTCCTGATCGAGCGCCTGTCGGACCCGGTCTGGCGGCGTCAGATCGATGGCATGAAAATGAGCGGATGACGGTCCGGGACATCAGTCCAGCGCCAGCAACGGGCCGAAGGCCTCCTCCAGGCTGCTGCGGTGCAGGCCGATCTTCGCGGGATTGCCGGGCGTCAGGTTGACCGCACGGATCAGGCGGCGGACCACGCGGTCGGCCGTTACGTCGATGTCGATGATGTTGATGCAGCCGTAATCCTGCTCGAAAGCCGACAGGGCGGACAGGCCGGCACCGCAGGCCCAGGACAGCAGCATGCGGTTCACCCCGTCATGAGCGACCAGCGCGAGATGGGTCCAGTCCGGTTGGCGCACCAGTGCTTCGATGGCAGGCACCACCCGGTCGCGCACGGCGGCGAAACCGTCGCCACCGGCGAAGCGCCCATCCTCCGCCGCCGTGTCGAAACCATAGACATAGGCGGCCTCGCGCCGCTCCTTCGGCACTTCCGACAGGCGCCCGGCGCGGATTTCCAGGAAGTCGGGGATGTCCTCCACCGGCAGCCCATGCGGAGCGGCCACCAGTTCGGCCGTCTGCCGCGTGCGGGCAAGGCCGGAACACAGCACACGGTCCAGCGGCACGCCGGCCAACAGGGCGCCCGCCGTCCGCGCCTCCTCCCGCCCGCGGTCGGTCAGCGCGGCAAGCTTCGGGTTCAGCGGCTTGCCGTCGGCATCGTAATAAGCGACGTGACCGTGGCGCAGCAGGTAGAGGCGACGGCGGGCGACCGTTCCCTCCAGGGGCGGAAACAGACTCATCGGCCGGGTTCCCGCCGTTCCGCGGACAGCCGCTTCGGGTTGCTCACCGCCAGTCTTGCCAGCGTGATGTCCTTCAGGACCGACCGCAAGGCCAACTGCCGGTCCGGTGCGTCGAAGCGCCCCGCGTCGATGGCGGCGCAGAGCCGCGGCAGCAAGGTCGGCAGATCGCCGGTTTCGCCCAGCAGGTCGCCGACGGCAGCGGCCAGCGCGGGCTCGGCGCTGGGACCGGCGGCCAGTTCCCGTTCGGCCGTGCCCAGCGCGTTGGCGATCATCAGTGCGGTGAAGCGCTGGTCGGCCGGCACAACCGGCAGGATCGCCTCACGAAAGCTGCGCAAGGCGATGGCGACCAGATCGCGGGCGCCGGGATCGTCGTTGATCATGCCCAATCTCCGATCATGGCGTCTCCGATCATGATGCGGCCTCGACGGCATCGAGGTGGCGCAGCAAATCCATTTCGATCTCCGGCAGCATCCGCCCGGTCAGCGCCAGTTCCAGCGACGGCTCGGTGCCGGAGATGTGGCGGTCGGCCTGCTGAATGGCGATGACCGCCCAGCGCATGCAGGCTGCGGCCTCCCAATAGGCGACGGCCTTCGGGTCCACCCTGCGTCCGGCGGTTTCCTCGTAGCCGGCATAGAGGTCGGCGCGGTCGGCGATGCCGCCGGCCTCGCGGTCGTTGCGGCCGAACCGCCAGCAAGCGGCGCAGAACCAGCCCAGATCCTCCATCGGATCCGACCAGCCCGCGAACTCCCAATCGATGATCGCGGTCAGCCTGTCGCCCCCGATGGCATCGTCGACCATGTAGTTGCCGGTGCGGTAATCGCGGTGGCAGAGCACCAGGTCGCCGGGCGGCGGTGCGTTCCGCTCCAGCCAGCGCAGGCCGTAGGCCAGCACCGGATCGCTGGCGGCATAGCGCCCGGCCCAGCGGCGGAAATCCGCCACCGCCTGCAAGGCCGCCGTCGGTTCCGGCAGCGCCAGGAACTCCAATCCTTCCGCGCCCGGCCGGACCCGGTGGATCAGGCCGAGCTGGCGGCCGAGTTCACGGGCCAGTTCGCGCCGCGGCTCCTCGCTCTTGACGATGCGGAAGCCGGCGGCGACGCCCGTCGCCCGCCGCATGATGTAGAAGGGCGCCCCCAGCATGGCGGGATCGGCACCGACGAACAGCGGCTCCGGCACCGTGGCGCCGGCGGCGAAGACGGCGCGCAGGACCGCGGCCTCCTCCGCCTTGCCCAGACTGGCCGAGACGCCGGACGCCGATCCGGTGCGCAGCACGCAGGCGTGACTGCCGGACCGCGGCCCACCGTCGACCTCCAGAGTCACCGCGAGGTTGAGCGAGATGGCGCCGCCGCTGAGCCGCCCCTCGTCGATCACGGTGACCGACCGCGCCCCGGCCTGTGCGGTCAGCCAGCCTTCGAGAGCGGCCTTCCGATCCGGATCGAGACCGGCCTTCCCGCCGCCGCTCACCGCCAGCCCCAGAAATCGTCGCATTCGGCGAGGTAGCTGCGGCTCAGCACCATCTTGTGGACCTCGGACGCACCGTCGACCAGCTTGGCCTGCCGGGCATAGCGGTAGATCCATTCCAGCACCGTGTCCTTCGAATAGCCGCGCGCACCGCAAAGCTGGATCGCCGTGTCCGCCGCCTTGAACAGCGTGTCGGCGACCTGGACCTTGGCCATCGACACCTCCTTGCGGGCGAAGCTGCCGCTGTCCAACGCGTGCGCCGCCTTCATGGTCAGCAGCCGGCCGATCTCGATCTGCATGGCCGTCTCGCCCAGCATCCACTGCACGCCCTCATGTTCGGCCAGCGGCATGCCGAAGCTTTCACGCTCCTTCACATAGGCGCCGGCGATCTCCAGGCAGCGCTTGGCGAGGCCGGTCCAGCGCATGCAGTGGGTCAGCCGCGCCGGCCCAAGCCGGATCTGCGTCGCCTTCAGCCCGTCGCCGACCTTCATCACCACATTCTCGTCCGGGATCTCCAGCCCGTCGAAGATCAGCTCGCAATGGCCGCCATGCTCCTCCGGCCCCATGATCGGAATGCGGCGCTCGATGCGCCAGCCGGGCTGGTCCTTGTCGAACAGGAAGGCGGTCAGCCCCTTGCGCGGATCGTCCGACGTGCGCGCCATCAGGATGAAGTGCTGCGCCGCGTCGGCCCCGGTGATGAACCATTTGCGCCCGGTCACCACCCAGCGGTCGCCCTTGCGCTCCGCCCTGGTCTTCATCATCGACGGGTCGGAGCCGCCGCCCGGATGCGGTTCGGTCATGGCGAAGGCGCTGCGCACCCGCCCCTCGACGATGGGGGCGAGCCAGCGTTCCTTCTGGGCCGGCGTGCCGACCATGCTCAGAAGCCGCATGTTGCCGTCGTCGGGAGCGGCGGCGTTGAAGCAGACCGGGCCGAAGATGGAGCGGTTCATCTCCTCGTAGCAGGCAGCGACGCCGACCATCGGCAGGCCGTGGCCGCCGACTTCCTTCGGCAGTTGCAGGGTCCACAGCCCGGCCGCCTTCACCTTGGCGCGCAGCGCCTCCAGCGGCGCTTCGGCGATGTTTTCGTGCTCGTCCCAGTTGGCGCGGTCGGCCTCGACGGGAAGGATCTCCTCCTCGACGAAGGCGCGGACGCGGCGGCGATAGTCTTCCAGCTCCGCGGGAAGGGTGAAGTCCATGGAACCGCTCCGTTCGGTCAGAGGGAGGAAACCAGATGGCCGCCGTCGACGGCCAGAACCGATCCGGTCATGTAGGCACCGGCATCGGACGCCAGCAGAAGCAGTGGCCCGTCGAGATCGGCCAGCCGGCCGAGCCGGCGTTGCGGGATGCGCTTGACCAACGCCTTGCCGGCATCGCTGGCGAAGAAATCGGCGTTCAGCTCGGTCTCGACATAGCCGGGGCAGAGCGCGTTGACGCGGATGTTGTGGCGCGCCAGTTCCAGCGCCATCGCCTTGGTCAGATGCACCAGCCCGCCCTTGGCGGCGATGTAGGACGAGACATGGCCCGCCACCCGCATGCCGAGGATGGAGGCGATGTTGACGATGGTCCCACCCCCTTGCCCGCCATCCTGCTTGTCGTCGCGCATGCGCTGCGCCACCGCGCGCGCCACGCGGGCACAGCCGGTCAGGTTGGTGTCGATCACCCTGTCCCACTCCTCTTCGCTCATGTCGAGGAAGGGACGGGTGGCGGTGACGCCGGCATTGTTGACGAGGATGTCGATGCGGCCCAGCGCGCCCCACGCCTCGCCGACCGCGGCGGCGACGGAAGCAGGGTCGGTGACGTCCATGGCGACGATGACGGCGCTGCCGCCGGCCGCTTCGATGGCGGACCGCGTTTCGGCCAGCGCCTCGGTCCGCCGGGCGGCCAGGGCGACACGGGCGCCCGCCTTCGCCAGCACACCGGCGAAGTGGCGGCCCAGGCCGCTGGAGGCGCCGGTGACCAGCGCAGTCCTGCCGGCCAGATCGATGGAGACGCTCATGCTTCCTCCCATGGTCGGGATCGTTTGGCGAGGCGATGGGGCACAGACCCGATCGGCACTCTTGAAAAATCGAGCGAGCGCTCGCTTTATATCCTTGGCGCCGATGATGTGCAAGAACGATCAGTATCGCAAACGATAGGACGGCCGGTATGAACAGCTTGCGGGACTTCCAGGCACGGCACGATCTGTCGATGGAGGCGCTGTGCGCCCGCATCCTGGAGCGGCATGCTGCGACCATCCGGATCAAGAAGCCGGCGGTCGCCATCGGCAATCTGGCGCGCATCGTCGAAACCACGCTGATGCTGGCGAACCGCAAGGGCTTCCATTCCACCAGCCTGCGCGACCTGACCGAACAATCGGGGCTGAGCATGGGGGCGCTCTATGCCTATTTCGACAGCAAGGACACGCTGCTGATGATGATCCTGGGCCAGGTCGTCGGCGTGGTGGAGGAGGTGCTGGGCCACCCGCCGGACGGGCTGGCGAACGACCCGGCCGCCCGGCTGCGCTGGCTGCTGAGCACCCACCTGTTCCTGACCGAGACCATGCATCCCTGGTTCGTCTTCGCTTACATGGAGGCGAAGTCCTTCCCCAAGGAGGGCAGAGACCTTGCCGTCACCAGCGAGATGCTGACGGAGAGCATGATCGCCGATGCGCTGGCCGACGGCGTTGCCCGCGGCCTGTTCGCCATGCCCGACGTGACGATGGCGGCGGCGCTGATCAAGCCGATGCTGCAGGACTGGTACGTGAAGCGCCCCAAGCACCGCCGCCGCGGCATCACCCCCGACCTCTATGCCGAGCAACTGATCGCCTTCGTCGAGGCGGCAGTGGGATTGAGGCGGGCCTAGATCGCGGACACCTGATCGCGCAACACCCGCTTGGTCACCTTGCCGTTGGCGTTGCGCGGCAGCGCGTCGCCCAGCAGCGTGACGTAATCGGGCACCTTGTACTCGGCGAGGCTGGCGCGGCAGAAGTCGCGCACGGCGTCTGCGGTCAGGCTGCCCGACTTTGAAATGACGAAGACATGGATCTTCTCGCCCAGCACCGGGTCGGGATGGGCGACCACCGCCGCCTCCACCACATCCGCATGGCGGACCAGCAGGTTTTCGACCTCCACGCTGTAGATCTTGTGGCCGCCGCGGTTGATGACGTCGTTCTTGCGGTCGTGGAGCCGGAGATAGCCGCGCCCGTCCAGCGTGCCGATGTCGCCGGACCGCCAGTAGCCGTCGACGAAGCTGTCGCGGGTGGCGTCCTCGCGGTTCCAATAACCGCGGATGGTCATGGGGCCGCGGATCCACACCTCGCCGCTCACCCCCGGCGGGCATTCGCGGCCCTGATCGTCGACAATGCGCAGGTCGCCGCAGGGCACGCACATTCCGACCGAATCCAGGCAGGCGCGCGTGTGGCCGATGGGGACGACGCTGATGATGGTTACGCATTCCGTCGAACCGTAGGCGTTCAGCAGATGCAGGTCGGGCAGCCGTTCCGCCATCGCCTCCACCGTCGCTTCGGGCATCGGCGCACCGCCGAAACCGCCGATCCGCCAGGACGACAGGTCGTAACGGCTGAAATCGGCGCGCAGCAGGCACAAATTGTACATGGCCGGGACCAGCACGGTGGTGGTCATGCGCTCCCGGCTCGCCAGTTCCAGAAATCCGGCGACGTCGAAGGCGGGCATCATCACGGTGCAGCCGGCGACGCGGATCATCGCCATGACGACGGCGACCAAGCCGGTGACGTGGGAGGCCGGCACCGCCAGCACCGCCCGCTCGCCCTCGCGATAGTCCCAGCATTCCTCGAAATGCATGGCGGAGTGAATGATGTTCACATGGGCCAGCAGCGCGCCCTTCGGCTTTCCGGTGGTGCCGGAGGTGTAGAGGATGACGGCGGTGTCCTCCTCCCGCTGCGGCTCGACGGGTTGCGGAAGGTCGGCGTCGGTTTCCAGCAACACGTCGAAGGGCCGGCAGCCCTCCACCGCTCCGCCGGCGGCGAAGCGCGAGACGAGCGACGGCACCTCCGCGGCGTCGGGCATCCGGTCGGCGAGGCCCGAGTCATGGATCAGGATGGAAGCGCCGCAGTCGTTCAGGATGCCGGCGATGCCCGGCCGCTGTTCCCGCGCGCTGACCGGCACCGCGACGATGCCGGCGCGGGCCGCCGCCAGCAGGGCGATGAGGAACTCCGCGCGGTTGGACAGGACCAACGCCATGCGGTCGCCCGGCCGGGCGCCTTGCGCCAGCAGGGACGCGGCGGCGCGCGTCACCAGCCCGTCCAGCCGCCCATAGCTGTAACGCCGCTCCCCATCCACCAGAGCCTCGCCGTCCGGCCGGCGCTGGACGGCGGCGCGGAACATGGCATCGATGGTGGAAGGACGCTCGCTGTAGCACGGTACGAGGCGCGTGCCGAAAAGCAGCTCGCGCCGTTTGGAAACGCCGATCCCGTCCGGCCAGGCCATGCCGTTCCTCCCTGACGATTCAATTGGATTTTCTGGATTCGGGCAGCGCCGAGGGAGCGATGCTTTACGCTCCAACCTGCACCGCACTTGTCGGTATCGCGAAAACTATGTCATCCTATGAACTGAGTGTCAAATAGCGACACCATCAGTTCGGCGAACCAAAGGCCCGCCGCGAGCGGAGCCGACGCTTCGCGCACCCATTCCCTCACGTCCGTACAACATCGAAGAGCAGGCGCTGGACGCCGGCCAATCGGGAGGAAACCGATGTCGACACCCCATTACGCGACCCTCGCCGACAGCCAGATGCGCGTCTGGCGCAGCGGGGCCGGCCCCGACCTGCTGGTCCTTCCCGGCCTGATCGAAGCGGCGTCCGTCTGTGCCGACCGGCTTGCGGAGGCCCTACCGGGATGGACCGTCAGCGCGCTCGACCTGCCGGGAACCGGCGGATCGGTCACAAGCTGGGCGAACGACGTCGCCGGATTGGCCCGCCTGATCGCCGATGCTGCCGGCCGTCTCGGCCTGACCGGCTGCCCGTTGCTGGCCTTCGACCTTGCCGCCCCCCTGGCGCGCGCCCTGCCCGCAACGGGGTGGCAGCCGGACGGCGTGCTGCTGATCGACACCGCCGTGGCGGAGGGGTGGAGCGAACGGGACCTGCGCCCCGCCCCGCTCACTCCCCGTGCGGATGGCACGCATCTGGCGGTGCTGTGGACGCATCTGCGCGATGCCCATGTCCTGGAACCGCGTGACGCCAGCCATCCGGCCAAGGGTGGCGCTCCCCTGCCCGCTCCACCAGAGCTGGATGCGATGCTGCGCAGCGCTGCTGTCGCACCGGACCGTTATGGAGCGCTGTGGTCGCTGTGCCTGGATGCCATGCGTGGGGACACCGGGTCCGCCGCCGGGGAAAGCCGCGTCGATGGGCTGGCGCAGGCCGCAGACCGTCTGGCACCGATGACCGCCGGCCGGCAACCCGCCGTCGCGCTGCCTCCCACCCGGCCTTTCGCCGATCCGCTGCGGGTCTGGCACGACTACGCCGACACACCCCACGGCCGTGTCCATCTGCGCCGCGCCGGGCGCGGCCGGCCGCTGCTGGCCTTCCAGTCGGCACCGGGTTCGTCGGCACCGCTGCTGCCGCTGCTGCACGGGCTGTCGGCGGAACGGGAGGTCATCGCCCCCGATTATCTCGGCAACGGCGAGTCCGGCAAGCCGGAGCGTGCGGTGGACATCGGCGTGCTGGCCGACGACATGCTGGCGCTGGCCGACGCATTGGGGCTGGACAGGTTCGACCTGTGGGGGACCCATACCGGCGCGCTGGTGGCCCTCGACCTGACGGTTCGTCATCCCGAGCGGATCGGCCGCGCCGTGCTGGAGGCGCCGGTGCTGATCCCGGCAGACTTCAGCGCCGACATCCTCGACCATTATTTCCCGCCGCTGGCCGCCGACCGCTGGGGCCTGCATCTGCTCCAGGCCTGGAACATGCGGCGCGACATGTTCCTGTTCTGGCCGTGGTACCGGCAGGAGCGCGCAGCCGCCCGCGACATCGGCGTCCCCACCGCGGCGGTGCTGCATGACTGGACCATGGGGCTTCTGGCGAGCGGCAGCCATTACGACCGCTCCTACCGCGCCGCCTTCCGCTACGACACGCGGGCGGCCCTGGTGCGCCTGACCCGTCCGGCCCTGATCTGCGCCGGGCCGGCCGACATGCTGGTCGAAGGTCTGGCGGAGGCGAAAACGCTCGCCCCGGCCGGAACGGAGGTCACGCCGACCCCCGCCACCGTCTGGTATCCCGGTCAGAGTGCCCAGGCGGTGCGCGAAACCATCACCTGCTACGCCGCCTTCCTCGCTGGAAAGCCGGGCACGGTGAATCCGCACCCGGTGTCATAAGGCGATACACGGCCGCCCCGCCTCAGCCGCCGATGGCGGAACCATCTCAGCCGCCGATGGCGGACTGGGCGCGGGCGGCACGGTGCAGCGGGGGGGCCGACAGCGAATAGAGGTTTGCCGAGATCTCCCGTACGGCATCGCGCATGTCGTCGAGGAAATTGGGCTGGCCGTTGCGGACGATGTGGGGGGTCAGGCCGGTCAGGCTGACGGCGGCGATCAGCCGGCCGTCCGGCTCGAACAGCGGCATGGCAATGGCAGCCAGCCCTTCGATCACGTCGTCGACCGCCACCGACCACCCGCGCTGCCGCACCTCCTCCAACTCCTTCGCCAATTGGCGGGGATCGGTGGTGGTGTGTGGCGTGAGGCGCGTGGTCCCGCGCGACAACACGCGGTCGACCTCCGCCTCCGGCAAATAGGCCAGCAGCACCCGCGGTGCCGCACCGCAATTCATCGGCAGCTGCCCGCCGACGATCCACCAGCGCACCTCCACCGAGCGGTCGCTGTGGAACTGGTCCAGACAGACGGCCGATCCGTCGTGATAGACCGACAGGAACACGGTGCTGCCGGTCGTCTTCGCCAGCCGCGACAGGATGGTGGAGGCGATCTGGCGCAGGTCCCGGCGTTCCGGCACCGCCCCGGCCAGCTTCAGGATCTCGAGCCCCAGGCTGTATTTCTGGCTCTGCGGGTCGAAGGCGGCGAAGCCGTCCTGCACCAGGGTCAGCAGGATGCGCCGCGCCGTTCCCTTGTCGAGCTTCGCGGCGCTGGCGACCTCCGTCAGGGTCAGCGTCGGGCCTTCCTGATAGAAGCTGCGCAGCACGGCCAGGGCCCGCGACACCGCGCGGACGCTGAGACCGCTCTTTTCCGTGCCCAACTCCGTGCCCTGGTTGTCCGCGCCCTGGTTGTCGTCCTGTTCGGTGTCCATACGTTCAAGCCCCTTATGTATGTCCCGCATCTCGAGTCCAGGCGGAGACGCCGCTGTCCGGCACAGCCGGCGGAAGACGGCGGAACCGCCATCATCCCGCCGCGGTAGCAGCGGCGGCTAGCATTGATGGCCAGCGCGGAGTTCCGCAACCCCTTTCCACCGTCCCTAACGCGATGCGCCATCAGTGTCAAACAGTGACACCAATTTTGCCTGTTGACACGACACAGCGCAAATGGTTTCCTTGCCCAACAAACAGAACAAGCGCGCCCCACCGCCTTTGCGGATGGCCGGCGCCCCATGCTCCGGCACGCCGCCGTCCTCCGATTTTCCGGACCGGCCGCCGGCATCCTGCACGAGGGGAGGACTATGCACACCATCGCCCTTGGTGCGTTCACGGTCACGCGGATCGAGGAAATGCTGACGCCGGGCTTCGACCCCGGCTTCCTGTTTCCGGCCTACGACGAGGCGATTCTGACCCGGAACCCCGAACTGGCCGAACCGAACTTCCTCGACCCGGCATCAAAGCGCCTGATGTCGAGCATGCATTCCTGGCTGATCCGCACCGACCGCCATGTGATCCTGGTCGACACCGGCTGCGGCAACCACAAGGAACGCCACACGCCCGGCTTCGAACGCTTCCACATGCTGGACAAGCCCTATCTGCGCAACCTCGCGGCAGCGGGCGTGCAGCCGGAGGACGTGACGCTGGTCATCAACACCCACCTGCACATCGACCATGTCGGCTGGAACACCCAGCTGGTCGACGGGCGCTGGGTCCCGACCTTCCCGAATGCCCGCTACATCTACGGTGCTGAGGAATTCAAGCACTGGCGCAGCCCCGAGGGCGGGCTGATCGGCATGCCGGGCAACGGCCCGGTGATGGAGGACAGCGTCCTGCCGGTCTGGGAAGCCGGACAGGTCGAGCTGATCGACGACGGCGACCGGATCCTCGACGGGCTGACGGTGGAGTTGGCCCCCGGCCATACCGCCGGCCAGATGTTCGTCCGGCTGGAGTCCGACCGGCACGCCGCTTACTTCACCGGCGACTGCCTGCACCAGCCGATGCAGGTGGCGCGCCCCGACTGGAACAGCCGCTTCTGCGAGGATCAGGCCCAGGCGGTGGCGACCCGCCGCCGGCTGCTGGACCATGCGGCCGACCGCGGCGCCCTCGTCTTCCCCGCCCATTTCGGCGCTCCCCACACCGGTTTCGTCCGCCGGACAGCCGAGAATTTCCGGTTCGAGCCGCTCGCGGCCTGATAAATCAGAGGGACATCCCCATGAGCATCGCCGCCCTCGACGGCCCGGCCACACTGATCGACACCCTGCGCACGGCGCTTGGGCCAGACGGCCTGCTGGATGACGAGAAGAGCCGCAACTTCTACGCCAACGACGTGTTCTGGCAGCCGGGCGTCGCGCCGCTCGCCATCGCCCTGCCGCGCGACCGCGACGCGGTCGCCGCCACCGTGCGCGCCGCCCATGACGCCGGCGTGGCGGTGGTGCCGCGCGGCGGCGGCATGTCCTACACCAAGGGCTATTTGCCCGAAGGCCCGAATTCGGTCGTCATCGACAGCCGCCGGCTGAACCGCATCATCGAGCTGAACACCGACAGCCTCTATGTGACGGTGGAGACCGGCTGCACCTGGGCGGCGCTGAACGAGGCGCTGGAGGGCACCGGCCTGCGCACCGGCTATTGGGGTCCGCTGTCGGGCATCAACGCCACCATCGGCGGCGCCCTGTCGCAGAACAGCGCCTTCTTCGGCTCCGCCCTGCACGGCACCGTGGCGGAGAGCGTGCTGGGCGTCACCGTGGTGCTGGCCGACGGGCGCACCGTCACCACCGGGTCGGGCGGCCGCGTCGGCACCAAGCCCTTCACCCGCTCCGGCGGCCCCGACCTGACCGGCCTGTTCCTGGGCGACAATGGCGCCATGGGCTTCAAGGTGGCTGCGACGCTGCGGCTGCACCGCCGGCCGGAGCACACCGATTTCCTGTCCTTCGGCTTCGCCACCATGCAGGCGATGGCCGCCGCCCAGGTTGAGATGGCGCGGGCGCGCTGCGTGTCGGAAGGCTTCGGCATCGACCGCACCAAGGTCGAGCATTCGGCCAGCGTCAACAAGCTGTCGGACGGGCTGAAGACGCTGGGCAACGTGGCGAAGGCCGGCAAGTCGCTGTTCCAGGGTGCCAAGGAGGCGCTGAGCGTCGCCACCGCCGGCACCGCCTTCCTCAAGGACCACAACTTCACCCTCCATCTGGTGGTGGAGGGGCGCAGCGAGACCCAGCTGCGCGAGGCGATGCAGACGGTTCGCGAGATCGGCGCCCGCCACGGCAAGGAGATCGAGAACAGCGTGCCCAAGGTCATGCGCTCCAAGCCGTTCGGGCCGGTGCGCGGCATGCTGGGGCGCGAGGGCCAGCGCTGGGTACCCATCCACGCCATCTTCCCGCTGGGCGACGCCGACACGGTGGTCGCCGCCAACGACGCCTTCTTCGCGGAAAAGCGCGGCTTCATGGAGCAACACGGCATCATCTATTCGGTGATGACCATGACGGTCGGAAACGACTTCTTCCTGGAACCGGCCTTCTACTGGACCGACGAGATCACGCCGCTGCACGCCGCCAGCCTGGGCGACGAGGTGGTGAAGCCCTGGCGCGACCGCCCGGCCAACCCGGCGGCGCGCAACGCGGTGGCGGAGCTGCGCCGCGCGACGCAGGAGCTGTATTGCAGCCTCGGCGGCGTCAGCTGGCAGGTCGCCCGCGACTATCCGTTCCGCGAGATCGTGACCCCCGAAACCTGGTCGCTGCTGGAGGGCGTCAAGCGCGCCGTCGATCCGCAGGGGCTGATGAATCCCGGTTCCCTCGGCCTCGGCCGCTGAGGACCGGGAGCGGAGACATCCACGCCATGGGCTACACCATCACCGAGAAGATCCTGGCACGCGCGGCGGGGCTGCCCGCGGTGCGCGCCGGACAGGACATCAAGGCGAAGCCGGACTTCGTGCTGGCCTACGACTTCCCCGGCTACACCGACGTCTACTTCAAGACGATGAAGGAGGATTTCGGCATCGAGCGGGTGGCCGAGCCGGAACGCTTCGGCATCTTCATCGACCACATGGTGCCGACCGCCACCGCCAAGGAGGAGGAGCTGCACATCAACACGCGCACCTGGTGCGCGGAGAACAATGTGCCGCTGTTCGAACGGCACGGCATCGGCCATCAGGTGGCGGCCGAGGTCGGCTATGCGACGCCGGGCGCCTTCGTCGTCCATTTCGACGGCCATGTCAGCCAGCTCGGCACCTTCGGCACGCTCGCCATCGGGCTGCGCCGCAACGTGATGGAAGCCTTCGTCAGCGACACGGTGTCGATCCGCGTGCCCGATACGGTGCGGGTGAATCTGCGCGGCAGCTTGCGGCCCGGCGTGATGGCGCGCGACGTCTTCCACCATCTGGTGCGCCGGCTGGGGCCGAGTTCCTGCCGCTTCCAGGTGCTGGAACTGGGCGGCCCGTCGGTGGCGGCGATGTCGACGGAGGGGCTGCAGACCATCACCGGGCTCGCCATGTTCACCGGCGCCCTGACCGCCATCGTCAACCCCGACCCGGTGCGGCTGGACTATGCCCTGCCGCGCGCCCGCAAGAAACTGGAGCCGGTGTCGAGCGACCCGGACGCGCAGTATTCGGCGGTTCACGACATCGACCTGTCGGACCTGGAACCCATCGTCGTCGTTCCGCCGACCCCGGCGGACACCCGCGACCTGACCGAGTTCCTGGGGCTGGAGATCAACGCCGGCTATCTCGGCTCCTGCGCCTCGGGCCGGCTTGAGGATCTGCGGGCGGCGGCCAAGGTGCTGGAGGGCCGGCGGGTCAAGACCGGCGTCTCGCTGCACATCGTGCCGACCAGCCAGGAGCTGATGGCGGCGGCGGCGCGCGAGGGGCTGGTGTCCACGCTGGTGGAGGCCGGAGCCTTCGTCTCCTCCCCCAGCTGCGACTATTGCTTCGGCCGCATCGCGACGATGACGGCGGGCCAGCGCGCGGTGTCCACCGGCACCCTGAACGTCCGAGGCCGCATGGGCAGCCCGGATTCGGAGATTTACCTCTGCAACGCCGCGGTGGTCGCCGCCTCCGCCATCGAGGGCCGGATCGCCGATCCGCGCCCGTACCTGTGAGGTCCGCCATGACGATGCCTGTTATGCGGGGCCGCGTCGCCTTCATCTTCGACGAGGTGAATTTCGACGTCGACCAGATCGTCGGCGTCAAGAACATCAAGATCACCGACGTGGCCGAACTGGCGCAGGTCGCCATGCAGGCCTACGACCCGGATTTCGCCAAGTCGGTACGGCCGGGCGACCTGCTGGTCGGCGCCGACAATTTCGGCTACGGCCACCCGCACTACCCGCCGATGAAGGCGATGCGCCATCTCGGCGTCACCGGGGTGATCGCGGAGTCCTTCTCGCCCGGCTACTGGCGCGGCGAGGTCAGCATGGGCTTCCCGCAGGTCAGCTGCCCCGGAATCCTCGGCTTCGTCCGGCGCTGGGACGAGATCGAGGTGGACTGGGCGGCGGGCGTGGTCCGCAACCACACCCAAGCCACCGAAATTCCCTTCGAGCCGCTGCCGCAGGCGGATGCCGAGATGATCGAGGCCGGCGGCCTCGTCCCCTTCCTGAAGCGGCAGGCGGCCCAGCAACGCGAACAAAAGGATCATGCTCATGTCCCGGGGATCTGAATTCCGCAACCGCGTGCTGGCGCAGAAGACCGTCTGGTCGGCCGGCGCCTATGACGCCCTGTCCGCCCGCTTCATCGAGGCGGCCGGCTTCGACGCGCTGATGACCTCGGGCTTCGGCGTCTCGGCCTCCTTCCTCGGCCAACCGGACGCCGAGCTGTACACCATGTCGGAAAACCTGACGGTGGTCCGTAACGTGGTGTCGGCGGTCAATGTCCCGGTCATCGCCGACATCGACACCGGATATGGCAACGCCATCAACGTGATGCGCACGATCCGCGAGTTCGAGGCGTCGGGCGTGTCGGCTGTCATCATGGAGGATCAGGTGGCGCCCAAGCGCTGCCCGATCTGCGTCGGCGGGGTCGAGGTGATCCCGATGGACGAGGGCGTCGCCAAGATCCAGGCGGCGGTCGAGGCCCGGCGCGATCCCAACATGCTGATCATCGCCCGCACCGACGTGGTCGATCCGGCCGCCGCGATGGAGCGCGGGCGCGCCTATGTCGCCGCCGGCGCCGACATGATCCAGCCCATCAGCAAATGCTTCAAGGACATCGATGGACTGCGCGCCATGCGCGAGGCGGTCGGCGTGCCGCTGTCGCTGCAGCTGCTGGGCTGGCTTGAAAAGCTGTCGGCCGACGAGGTCGAGGAGGTGGCCGGCATGGCGACCTACGCGCTGGTGCCGCTGATGACCGTCGCCTCGGCGCTGAAGGAGAATTTGGCGGCGCTGGTCGAACGCCGCTCCACCCGCGACCTGCCGCGCCCGGTGACCGACCACAACAGCTTCATCGACTTCATCGGCTTCCCGCAGATCGAGGAATTGCAGAAGCGCTACCTGAAGACCGCCTGACGATCCTTTGCCGGCGGGCACTGCCCGCCGGGGTCAAGGGGAAATCAAAAGCCGGCCGGGCAAAAGACGGCCAAGCAAAAGACGACCAATCCACGGAGGAACCCCATGTTCGGTAGGCGCACTCTCCTTGCCGCCGCGGCGGCCCTGGCCCTGACCCTTCCCGCCTTCGGCGCACAGGCGCAGCAGCCCCCCGTCCGCATCGCCCTCATCGGCCCGATGAGCGGCACCGGCGCCTTCGAAGGCCAGCTCGGGCTGGAAGGCGCGCAGGCGATGGCCGCGGTGATCAACGCCAAGGGCGGCGTGGCAGGCGGCCGCAAGATCGAGCTGCTGACCTACGACGACAAGGGCTCCCCCGAGGATGGCGTCAGCGCCGCCAAGCGGGCGATGGAGCAGGACAACGTCGACATGATCATCGGCGGCTGGTTCAGCGCCGTCGCCCTGTCGATGAAGGAAGTGACGCGCGACAAGATCATCACCGTCATGACCAGCTCGCAGCACCCGAAGGTGACGGAGGAGGGGCACAAGTACCTGTTCCGCCTCAACGCCACCTCGGCGATGATGTCGGAGTTCTATTCGAAGGCGATCTGCGAACGGATCAAGCCCAAGTCCATCGCATTCATGAACGTCAACGACGACTGGGGCCGTCTGGAACTGGACAACTACACCAAGCTGCTGACCGGCTGCGGCATCGAGGTGAAGGGGCACGAGTTCTACAACCGCACCGACACCGACTTCACCACCGCGCTGACCAAGCTGAAGTCGCTGAACGCCGATGCGATCTATGTCGCAGCGATCAACACCTCGCAGGGCGCCACCATCTACCGGCAGATCAAGCAGACCGGCTATCGCGGCAAGGTCATCGCGTCGGCCGGCAACATGAACCCGAAGCTGGTCGAGCTGTCCGGCAACTCGCTGGAACAGGTCTATTCCGCCTCGCCCTTCACCGAGGACGGCGCCGCCCCGTCGCTGAAGCCGTGGCTGGAACAGTACCGCAAGGACTACAAGAACGACCCGTCCTTCATCGCCGCCCTCGGCGCGCAGGCGGTGCAGACCCTCGCCTTCGGCGTCGATGCCGCCGGCGGCGACCCGCGCGCCTACGACAAGATCGCCGCGGCCCTGAAGTCGCAGGCGGTGCCGACCGTGATGGGGGAACTGCGCTTCTCCGACAAGGGCCAGGCGAGCCAGGCGATCCATCTGGTGCAGGTCCAGAAGAAGCAGATCGTCAGCGTCCGGGACTGAGCGGCGGCTGGTGAAAACCCCTCTCCCGACAAGGTAGAGGGAGACTCCCGACAGGAAGATTCGACATGGATTTCACCGTCTTCGCCCAGCAGATCGCGAACGGCCTGGTCAACGGGATGGCCTATGTGCTCATCGCCACCGGGCTGACGCTGGTCTTCGGGGTGCTGCGCATCGTGAATTTCGCCCATGGCGAGTTCTACATGCTCGGCGCCTACATCACCTATTTCGTCGGCACCCTGTTCGGGCTCGACTACATCGCGGCGGCGGCAATCTCGGCCGTGGTGGTGGCGGGGCTTGGCGTCGCCGCCAACAAGCTGATCTTCTGGCCGCTGCGCCGCGACCATGAATTCACCATCCTGCTGTCCAGCCTGGGCCTCGCCCTGCTGATCGCCAACGGCGGCGAGCTGCTGTTCGGCGCCGATCCGAAATATGTCGAGAGCCCCTTCGCCGACGAGGTGCTGGACATCGGCACGGTGACGCTGACCCAGCAGCGCGTGCTGGTCTTCGCCGCCGCGGTGGTGGCGCTGATCGCGGTCTACCTGTTCATCCGCTATTCGCGCTTCGGCAAGATGATGCGGGCGACGGCGCAGAACCCGGACGGCGCGGCGCTGACCGGCATCAACATCGGGCTGGTCCACACCTACACCTTCGCGCTCGCCTGCGGGCTGGCGGCGCTGTCGGGCGCGCTGGTCGGCCCCACCGTGATGATCTTCCCGACCATCGGCAACTGGGCGGTGCTGAAGGGCTTCATCGTCGTCATCATGGGCGGTCTGGGCAGCGTCACCGGAGCCCTCTTCGCCGGCCTGCTGCTGGGCGTCATCGAATCGCTGGGCGGCGGTTACATCTCCCTCGGCTTCATGGAGGCGATCGGCTACGCGATGATCATCGCGGTCCTGCTGTGGCGCCCCAACGGCCTGTTCAGCACGGCGCGGGGTCTGCGATGAACACCAACTCTCATGGGCAATCCCTGGGCCAGCCCCTGGCAATCGCCGGCGGCGTGGCCGCGCTGGCCGTCCTGCCCTTCCTGGCCGGCAACGCCTATCTGGAACATCTGCTGGTCCTGTGGATGCTGTATGCGCTGCTGGCGCTCAGCCTCAACATCGTGATCGGCTATCTCGGCGAGCTCACCTTCGGCCATGCCGCCTTCGTCGGCGTCGGCGCCTACACCTCGGCGATCCTGTCCACGCAGCTGGGGCTGCCGCCGCTGCTGGGCCTGCCTCTGGCCGGGCTGGTCGCGGCTGGCTTCGGTCTGGTCATCGGCTATGCCGCGCTGCGCGTGGTCGGGCCGCAGTTCGCCATCCTGACGCTTGGCTTCGGCGCCATCCTGTTCACCATCACCAACCATTGGGTGGACCTGACGCGCGGGCCCATGGGCATCACCGACATCCCGCCGATGGCGATCGGCCCGCTGGCCTTCGACAGCGCCCGCCCGACCTATTATCTGGTGCTGGCGCTGGTGCTGGCGACCGCCTATCTCTGCCACGCGCTGGTGGGCAGCCGCACCGGCCGCGCCTTCCTGGCGGTGCGGGAGAACGCGCCGCTCGCCGCCTCGCTCGGCATCAACGTCTTCCACACCAAGCTGATGGGCTTCGTCGCCGCAACCGCCATCGCCGGCATCGGCGGCGCCATCTACGCCCACTACATACGGGTCATCACCCCCGACATCATGGGCGTCCACAATGTCGCCGCCCTGATCATCGTCGTCATCATCGGCGGCCGCGGCACAATCCTGGGGCCGATCCTGGGAGCGCTGGTCTATATCGGCCTGCTGGAATCGCTGCGCGTCGCCGGCCCGCTGCGCATGGTCATCTTCGCGGCCCTGCTGACCGGCACCGTCGTCTTCCTGCCGGGCGGGCTGATCAGCCTGTGGCAGCGCTGGCGCAACGCCCACAGGTCGGAGAACAACCTTCCGGCCACGCCCACCGGCCTGCCCAGCACCGAGGGAGGTGCGAAATGAACTCACCCGCTCAAGAGATTCTGGCGGTCAGCAACCTGACCCGCATCTTCGGCGGCCTGACCGCGGTGCGCGACGTCACCATGACGGTGCAGGCCGGCGAGGTGGTCGGGCTGATCGGGCCGAACGGTGCCGGCAAGACGACGCTGTTCAACATGCTGGGCGGCTCGCTGCCGCCCTCATCCGGCAGCATCCGCTTCGCGGGCACCGACTGCACCGGCGCGCCGTCCCATGTCATGGGCCAGCGCGGCGTGTCGCGCACCTTCCAGATCACCAGCCTGTTCCCCAGCCTGACGGCGCTCGACAATGTGCGCAGCGCCGCCTACCGCACGACGCGGGCCGGCTGGGGTGCCGCCATCCTGCGCAGCCCCGCCTACCGGCGGGAAGAGGCGGAGCTGCAGCGCAAGGCGCTGGAAATCCTGGCCTTCTGCGACCTCGACCACCGGGCCGACACGCTGGCCGACGCCATGTCCTATGGCGAGCAGCGCCGGCTGGAGATCGCCATCGCGCTGGCCGCCGAGCCGCGCCTGCTCCTGCTGGACGAGCCGGCCGCCGGCATGAACCCGGAGGAGGGGCAGCGGCTGGTCGAGATGATCCGCCGCATCCGCGACCGCGGCGTCACCGTGCTGCTGGTGGAGCATCACATGCGGGTGGTCGCCAGCGTCTGCGACCGGCTGGTGGTGCTGGACCATGGGGTGAAGATCGCCGAGGGACCGCCGGCCAAGGTGCTGAACGATCCGGAAGTGATCCGCGTGTATCTGGGACGGGAGCCGGTCGATGCTTAAGGTCGAAGGTCTGAAGGTCCGCTACGGCCACCGCGAGGCGGTCCACAACGTCTCCCTGACCGTGGAAGAAGGGGAGCTGGTCACGCTGGTCGGCTCCAACGGCGCCGGCAAGACGACGACGCTGAAGGCGATCTCCGCCCTGCTGCGGCCGAGCGGCGGGACGATCACCTTCGACGGCGAGCGTATCGATAGGCTGGCGCCGCACCAGGTGATCGAGCGCGGGCTGGTCCATGTGCCGGAAGGCCGCCAGCTTTTCCCCGAGATGACGGTGCTGGAGCATCTGGAGCTGGGCGCGCTCCGCGGCCGGCCCGGCAGCATGGGCTTCGCCGAGCGGCTGCGCTGGGTCTACGAGCTGTTCCCCATCCTGGCCGAACGCCGCACCCAGAAGGCCGGCACGATGAGCGGCGGGCAGCAGCAGCTGGTCGCCTTCGGCCGCGGGCTGATGGCGAACCCGAAATGCCTGATGCTGGACGAACCGACGCTGGGTCTGGCGCCGATCATCGTCGACACGCTGGCCGACACCATCAAGAACCTGCACGGCACCGGCATCACCATCCTGCTGGTCGAGCAGCGGGTGGATCTGGCGCTGCGTCTGGCCGACCGCGCCTATGTGCTGGAGACCGGGCGGGTGGTGATGGAGGATTCGGCGCAGACCCTGCTGGCCGACCCGCGCATCAAAACAGCCTATCTCGGGCTGTGACGGCCATGTCAGGCACGGAGGTCGTGGAGCGGGCGCGGGCGATCCTCGGACCCGCCCATGTGCTGGTCGAGCCGGCCGACACCGCACCCTTTCTGGCGGACTGGCGCGGGCGCTTCCGCGGGACGGCGCTGGCCGTGGTCCGCCCGGCCGATGCGGCGCAGGTGGCGGCCATCGTCCGGCTGTGCGCGGAGACGGGGACGCCCCTGGTTCCCCAGGGCGGCAACACCGGGGTGGTCGGCGGCGCCATTCCCGACGACAGCGGACGGAGCCTCGTCCTCTGCCTCTCGCGCCTGACCCGCATCCGCGAAATCGATCCCATCGGCGACAGCCTGACGGTGGAGGCCGGCTGCACCCTGGCCACGGTCCAGGCCGCCGCCGAGGCGGCCGGGCGGCTGTTCCCGATGAGCCTGGGCAGCGAGGGCAGCTGCCAGATCGGCGGCACCATCGCCACCAACGCCGGCGGCACCGCCGTTCTGCGCTACGGCCCGATGCGGGACCTCGTTCTGGGGCTGGAGGTGGTGCTGCCCGACGGCACGCTGTGGAACGGGCTGCGGGCACTGCGCAAGGACAACACCGGCTATGCCCTGAAGCACCTGTTCATCGGGGCCGAGGGCACGCTCGGCATCGTCACCGCTGCGACGCTGAAACTGTTCCCACGCCCGCAGAGCGTTGCCACCGGCTTCCTCGCCCTGCCCTCGCTGGACGCGGCCTTGCAGGTGTTCGCCCAACTGCGCGGGGCGCTGGGCGACCGGGTGACCACGGCGGAAATCCTGTCGGAAGGACAGGTTGCTTCGGTGCTGGCCCATGTGCCGGGCAATGCCCGGCCGCTGGGCACAATCATGCCCTGGTATCTGCTGGTCGAGGTCACCGATCCGATGCAGGGACTGGATCTCGCCGCCCGGCTGGAGGATCTGCTGGGAACCGGGCTGGAGGACGGCACCATCGTCGATGCGGCGGTGGCCCGCAGCCAGGCCCAGGCGAATGCGATGTGGACGCTGCGCCACAGCGTGTCGGAGGCCAACCGCAGGAGCGGCATCGTCGTCGGCCACGACACCGCGGTGCCCGTCGCCCGCATCCCCGACTTCGTCACCCGCGCCACCATGGCCATCGAGGCGGTGCGTCCGGATGCCCGCGTGATGGCGGTCGGGCATATCGGCGACGGCAACATCCATCTGGTCGCCATCCTTCCGGAAAGCCTCCGCGAAAGCCTGCGGGCATCGGGCGAGCCGCTGGACCGCATCGTCCAGGCGATCAGCGCGGCGGTCCATGAAGAGGCAATCGGGCTCGGCGGCACCATCAGCGCCGAGCATGGCATCGGCCAGAGCATGCGCGACGCGCTCGCCGCCTTCAAAGGACCGGCGGAAATGGCGCTGATGCAGGGCATCAAGCAGCTGTTCGACCCGCAGGGACTGATGAATCCGGGCAAGGTCGTGGCGGTCCGCCGCTGACGGTCGACGAGATCGCAACGAAAGACCCCCGGAGCCATGCGTTGCGGCATGGCTCCGGGGGATCGCAGTCATCTAAGGAAATGGACGGTTCAGCGGTCCGACCGGGTGAGGAGCCGCAGGACCAGGGCTGCGGCCGAGGCGGCGGTGGCGACGGCGACCACGCCATTCCAGCCCCAGGCTGCCAGGGCCTGGCTGCCCAGCGTGGCGCCGGCCGCCATGCCGATGAACATGCCGACCATCAGCACCGCGTTCAGGCGGCTGCGGGCGGCCGGGTCGATGCCATAGACGATGGTCTGGTGGGCGATCAGCGAGGCCTGGACGCCAAGGTCGAAGCCGACGGCACTCGCAACCAGCAGCCACAGGCGGCCACCCTCGGGCAGCAGCGGCGACAGAGCCATGGCGGCGAAGGACAGCACGGCCAGACCGGCACCCAGCCGGGTCATCAGCGCCGGACCCCGGCTATCGGCGATGCGGCCGGAAATCGGTGCCACCAGCGCACCGGCAGCACCGGCCAGACCGAAGGCGCCCGCAGCGGCGGCACCCAGATGGAAGGGCGCGCCATGCAGCATCACCGCCAGGGTCGACCAGAAGGCGCTGAAGCCCAGCGACAGCAGCCCCTGCGCCATCGCCGCCCGGCGCAGGCCGGGATGACGGCCCCACAGCGTGACCATCGACCCCAGCAGTTCGCCGTAGCCGAGGTCGGTCGTCGGCTTGAAGCGCGGCAGCCCACGCCACAGCGCGGCACCCAGCAGGGCGATGCTGCCGGCCGCGGCGACGAACACGGCGCGCCAGCCGAACTGCTCGGCGATGACGCCGCTGACCACCCGCGACAGCAGAATGCCCAGCAGCAGACCGGTCATCACCGTACCGACCACCCGGCCGCGATGCTCGGCCGGAGCCAGCGTCGCGGCGGCGGGGACGATGTCCTGCGCCAGCGTCGCCGACAGCCCCATCACGAGGCTCGCCGCCAGCAATCCACCGATGGACGGCGCGAAACCCGCCGCCAGCAGGGCCGCGACCAGCACCGACACCTTCGCCAGGATGATGCGGCGGCGGTCGAAGCGGTCGCCCAGCGGGGCCAGCAGCAGCAGGCCGAAGGCATATCCCAACTGCGTCAGCGTCGGCACCCAGCCGACCGTCCGGTCCGCCGCCCCGATGTCTGTGCCGAGCACGCCCAGCATCGGCTGGCTGTAATAGAGGGTCGCCGCCGCCAGACCGGCGCCCGCAGCCATCAGGAACACCAGCGGCCGGCTCATCCCGCTGTCCCGCGCAGGAGCCAGCGACATTGGATTTGCCACCTGCGTTGCATGCGCAGTTTGAATGGTTGTCATCGTTCGATCCCCTCAAGGGCACACAGTGGCTTGGTTGAGGGGGAATATGACTGCGGTTAGCAGGTCACGGTAGCCGGACCGGGTGTAGATTTGCTATACGTTCCACGTATGAGCAATGACCTCTCGGCGGTCGGCAGCGACCGCATCGCCCTGCTGGAGACCTTCGTCCGCATCGTGGAGGCGGGGAACCTGTCGGCCGCAGCCGCACAGCTGGGCAGCACCCAGCCGACGGTCAGCCGCCGTCTGCAACTGCTGGAGCGGACGCTCGGCGTCCGGCTGCTGCACCGCTCCACCCACCGGATGAACCTGACGGAGGACGGCACCCTCTGCTACGAGCGGGCCAAGGATCTGCTGGCCGGCTGGCAGATGCTGGAAAGCGATGTCCGCGGCGCCGACGACCAGCCGACCGGACATTTGCGGGTGCTGGCGCCTCATGCCTTCGGACAGCAACAACTGATCGGGCCGGTGGCGGACTATCTGCGCCGCTATCCGCGGATGACGGTGGAATGGCTGCTGCACGACCGCATGCCGGACTTCATCGCCGAGGGCATCGACTGCGCCATCCGCGTCGGCGAGATCGCCGATCCGTCGGTGGTTGCCCTGCGGCTGGCGGAAGTGCCACGGATCGCCGTCGCCTCCCCCACCCTGCTCGGCGGACGGCCGGTGCCGCAGCATCCGGACGAGCTGGCGGACCTGCCCTGGCTGGCTCTGCGCACCTTTTACCGGGGCGAGGTGACGCTGGCCCATGCCGGGACCGGCGAGACGGTCAGCTTCCCCATCCGGCCGCGCCTGTCCACCGACGGGTTGCAGGCGATCCGCAACGCGGCAATCCTCGGGCTGGGGGCGGCCATCGCCTCGCAATGGGCGCTGGTGGACGATCTGGCGGCGGGCCGGCTGGTGCAGCTGGCGCCGGACTGGCAGGCACCCACCCTGCCCGTCAGTCTGGTCTATCATCCCGCACGCCACCAGCCGGCCCGCCTGCGCCGCTTCATCGAGGTGATGCGCGTCGCCGTGCCCCTCGCCTTCCGCGCGGTGCAGGCCCCATAGCGTCAAAAGGCGGCGGCATTGCCGCGGCTTTGCTATGGTGTCCGCGACTTGTTCAGGAAGGCCGATGTTCATGCACGAGTATGTCCGCAAAATCCTCACCGCGCGCGTCTATGACGTGGCGATCGAAAGCCCGCTCGACCCGATGCCGCGGCTGTCGCAGCGCCTGAACAACATCGCCCTGCTGAAGCGCGAGGATCTGCAACCCGTCTTCTCCTTCAAGCTGCGCGGCGCCTACAGCAAGATGGTCGGGCTTCCGCCGGAAGCGCGGGAGCGCGGGGTGGTGTGCGCGTCGGCCGGCAACCATGCCCAGGGCGTGGCGCTGTCGGCGCAGAAGCTCGGCATCAAGGCGGTGATCGTCATGCCGCGGACGACGCCGGCCATCAAGGTCCAGGCGGTCAAGAGCCGCGGCGGCAAGGTCGTGCTGCACGGCGACGTCTTCGACGACGCCTATCTCCATGCCCGCCAGATCGAAGCCGACAAGGGGCTGACCTTCATCCACCCCTATGACGATCCCGACGTGATCGCCGGCCAGGGCACCGTCGGCATGGAAATCCTGCGCCAGCATCCGCACCCGCTGGACGCCATCTTCGTGCAGATCGGCGGCGGCGGGCTGGCCGCCGGGATCGCCGCCTATGTCAAGTTCCTGCGCCCCGACGTGAAGGTGATCGGCGTCGAGCCCGACGACGCGGCCAGCATGGGTGCCGCCATCGCGGCGGGGAAGCGCGTACAGCTGGATCAGGTCGGGCTGTTCGCCGACGGCGTCGCCGTCCGTCAGGTCGGCAGCGAAACCTTCCGGCTGTGCAGCGAGCTGCTGGACGAGGTCATCACCGTCAACACCGACGAGATCTGCGCTGCGGTCAAGGACATCTTCGAAGACACCCGCGCCATCACCGAACCATCGGGTGCCGTCGGTCTGGCCGGCCTGAAGAAATATGCCGAGCGCGAAGGGTTGCAGGGCAAGGGTCTGGTGGCCATCGGCAGCGGCGCCAACATGAATTTCGACCGGCTGCGCCACATCGCCGAGCGGGCGGAGATCGGCGAACGGCGCGAGGCGCTCCTGGCCGTCACCATTCCGGAGCGGCCGGGTGCCTATCGGCAATTCATCCAGGCGCTCGGCAAGCGGTCGATCACCGAATTCAACTATCGCTACGCCGACGACCGCGAGGCGCAGATCTTCGTCGGCGTCCAGCTGACCGAGGGCGATGCGGAAAAACGCCAGATCATCGACCTGCTGCGCGGCCTGGAATGCCCGGTTCTGGACATGAGCGACAACGAAATGGCGAAGCTGCATGTCCGCTACATGGTCGGCGGCCGGGTGCGCGGGTTGAAGGATGAGCTGCTCTACCGCTTCCAGTTCCCGGAGCGGCCGGGCGCCCTGCTGAAGTTCCTGAACGGGCTGGCGCAGGAGTGGAACATCTCGCTGTTCCATTACCGCAACCACGGCGCCGACTATGGCCGCGTGCTGGCCGGCATCCAGGTGCCGGAGAAGGACCGGACGCGGTTCCGGCGCTGCCTGGACGAGCTTGGCTATCCCTGTTGGGACGAGACCGGCAACCCGGCCTATCGGATGTTCCTGGCCGAACCGCAGGGCTGAGTCCCGAAGCGCTCCCTAAAAGCTGGCAAGTTGGCTATTACATGTTTACAAATAGCTGACAGCACACAGGTGGCGGATGGGGAGCGACAGGATGGAGTCGAGTGAACACGGCGCGATGACCGCTGCGGTGTCGGACGGCGGGGAGGGCACGCCGCTGCTCCGCACCCGCCAGACGCCGCTGGTCACGCGGATCTACCAGCTGCTGCTGGCCCAGATCAGCGCCGGCGATTTCAAGCCCGACGAGCGCCTGCCCGGCGAGAACGACCTTGCCGCCCGCTTCCAGGTGTCGCGCCCGGTGGTACGCGAGGCGTTGAAGCGGCTGCGCAACGACGGGCTGATCTATTCCCGCCAGGGCGCCGGCAGCTTCGTCCGGGTGGCGGCGGAGGAAAGCCAGCCGGTGCTTGGCTATGCGCCGGTGGAGACGATCGCCGACATCCAGCGCTGTTACGAGTTCCGCCTGACCATCGAGCCGGACCACGCCTATCACGCGGCGCTGCGCTGGAACGACGCCGCGCTTGACCGCATCGCCGCGGCGCTGAGCCTGATGGACGATGCGACCCGTGCCCACCGGCACCGCGAGGATGCCGACTATGCCTTCCACACCGCCATCGCCGAGGCGACGAACAACCATTATTACATGTCGTCGATGCAGGCGCTGAAGGACCACATCTCCGTCGGCATGAAGTTCCATGGCGTGTCGCTGATGGGCCCGAGCTCCGGCCTGAGCGGCGTGTATGACGAACATCGCGGCATCTTCGACGCCATCCGGAACCGGGACGGCGAAACCGCACGCCAGCGGATGCGCAAGCATCTGGAAGGGTCGCGCGACCGCGTGTTCGAAGGGCGGGCGCTGGACCTCTCGCTGTAAATCGCTGACCTGCCATTGCTTTTCCGACAGAACCGCGCAGCCCGGCCGTCGCCGGCGCACGCGGATCGGCGCGTCCATGGCTTCTTGGCGCAACATGTAAACATGTATTGCCCGATAACTCGGCCATAACCCGGTTTTTTAGCATCAACAACATTACAACATATTGACATCTCCGCAGCGCTATGATGGAGTGGGTCATCATCGAGGGCGGCGGGAGCGCCCGGCAGCTGACCATCGCACTGCGAGGGCCGCCGCTCACAAGGATGGGGACCACCCATGGACAGCATGGTTCCACAGGACGGATCGCCGCAGGGCATCCAGGCGGCCGGATCAACGGCAACGCCGCATCCCTGCCTGATCGCCGACGACCTGACCGGGGCGCTCGACACCGCCGCCCAGTTCGCCGCCGTCACCGGTCCGATCCCCGTCTATTGGCGGAGCCTGCCCTATCCAACCCTGCCGAATGAATTGGCTTTCGACAGCGGCACGCGCGAGGCGACGCGGGACGAGGCCCGGCGCCGGGTCGCCGCCATCGCAGCCGGCCTGCCGCGCAGTCCCGGCTCGCTGCATTACGCCAAGCTCGACAGCCTGCTGCGCGGCCATGCCGGGGCGGAGATCGCCGCCTGGATTGCGGCCACGGCCCCCGATCATGTCATCGTCGCCCCCGCCTTCCCCTATCAGGGCCGCATCACGCGCGGCGGCATCCAGCTTGCCCGTGGCGCTGACGCCCGCAGCTGGACAGCCACTGCCAGCGACCTGCGCGCCGATCTGGAGCGGGAAGGCTTTGCGGTCCAGCCCTGCCGCCGCGGCACGGCGGTGCCGGCGGGCGTCAGCCTGTGGGATGCCGAAACCGATGCCGATCTCGACGCCATCGCCGCCGCCGGCCTCGCGCTGAACGGGCGCGTGCTGTGGTGTGGTAGCAGCGGGCTGGCCGGTGCGCTGGCCCGGCAGTTGGACGCTACTGCCAGCGATCCCGTCGCCATGCGGCTGAAACGCCCGATCCTCGGCCTGTTCGGCACCAATCATCCGGCGATGACGGCGCAGATCGACGCCTGTCCGGAGCATGTGCTGGCGCTGCCCGACGGCGGCCCCACCTCGGCCACGGTGCTGGCGCAGCGGCTGGACCGCGACGGCATCGCGCTCGCCACCCTCGCCCTGCCCGACGGGCTGGCGCGGAGCGACGCGGCGCAGCTGATCGAACGGGAATTCGCCCGGCTGGTCCGCCGGCTCGACCCGCCCGGCACGCTGCTGGTGGCCGGCGGCGAGACCTTGCGCGGCCTCTGCCTTGCCCTGGACGCCGACCGGCTGGACCTCGACGGACAGGTCTGGCCGGGGGTGCCCTGCTCCATCCTGCGCGGCGGACGCTTCGACGGGATCCGCGTCATTTCAAAATCGGGCGCGTTCGGCGACCCGGCACTGCTGCGCCGGCTGCTTGCGCTGGCTGCGCCGCTTCATCAGGGAGAACAAGCATGACACCGCATCTGGCCATCACCATGGGCGATCCGGCCGGCGTCGGGCCGGAGATCATCGTGAAGGCCTGCGCGCGTCTGAAGGACCGGCTGGCCGACGGGTCGCTGCGCCTGCTGGTCATCGGCAGCAACCCAGCCCTCCATGCGGCGCGCGATGCGCTCGGCAGCGACCTCGACTTCCCGGAGGTGACCGACATCGACGGCGAGTGGCCGGCGCTGGCCTGCCTCCAGGCCGGGCCGGAGGGCGAGCCGATCCGTCCCGGCGTGCTGTCGGTCGACGGCGGCCGCTTCGCCTATCTGGCGGTGGAGCGCGCGGTGCGGCTGGCCGAAGCCGGCCGCATCCACGGCATCGTCACAGCCCCCCTGAACAAGGAGGCGATGAACAAGGCCGGCTATCACTTCGCCGGGCACACCGACCTGCTGGCCGAACTGACCGGCGCCCGCGGCTCGGTGATGATGCTGGCCCACGGCAACATGCGGGTCAGCCACGTCACCACCCACATCGCGCTGGAGGATGTTCCGAAGAAGCTGACGCCGGAACGTCTGCGCTACGTCATCGACCGCACCGACGAGACTCTGGCAGGGCTCGGCCTTTCCCGCCGCCGCATCGCCATCGCCGCGCTGAACCCGCACGCGGGGGAAGGCGGGCTGTTCGGCCGCCAGGACATCGAAGTGACCGAGCCGGTCATCAGGCAATGCGTGGCCGACGGGCTGGACGTGGTCGGGCCGGTGCCCGGCGACACCATCTTCGTCAAGCTGCGCGCCGGCCAGTACGATGCGGTGGTCGCCATGTACCACGACCAGGGCCACATCCCGGTCAAGCTGCTGGGCTTCAACGTCAATCCGGAGACCGGCACCTGGGATGCGCTGAGCGGCGTCAACATCACGCTCGGCCTGCCGATCATCCGCACCTCCGTCGACCACGGCACCGCCTTCGACATCGCCGGCAAGGGCATCGCCAACGAGCTGAGCCTGATCGAGGCCATCGACTACGCCGAGAAGCTGGCCGCCGCCCGCGTGCGCGTCGCCGCCTGAGGAACCCGATCATGACAACCATCGACCTGACCACACCCATCGAACTGCTCCGCCCGCCCCGTGTTGTCTTTGGCGCCGGCACGGCGGCGGAGACCGGCCGCTGGGTGCGCGAGCGCGGCCTGACCCGCATCCTGGTGGTCGCCGACGCCTTCAACGCGGCGCGGCTGGACCGGCTGGGCCTGGAAGGTGAGGTCACCGTCTTCGCCGACATCAAGCCCGAGCCCGATATTCCCAATCTGGAGGCGCTGCTCGCAGTCGCCGAACGGGTCGAGCCGCAGGCGGTGATCGGCTTCGGCGGCGGCAGCGCCATGGATCTGGCGAAGCTGGCCGCCGTCCTACCCGGCAGCGGGCAGGCCATCCGCGACGTGGTCGGGCCGGAGAAGGTGGCGGGCAAGCGCGCCGTCCTGGTGCAGGTTCCGACCACCGCCGGTACCGGCAGCGAGGTCGGCACCCGCGCGCTCGTCACCGACCCGGTGACGATGAGCAAGCTCGCGGTGCAGAGCGTCCACATGCTGGCCGACGTCGCCGTGGTCGACTCCGACCTGACGCTGAGCGTGCCGGCCGCCGTCACCGCCGCCACCGGCGTCGATGCGCTGGCCCATTGCGTCGAGGCCTACACCAACCGCAAGGCCCATCCTCTGATCGACCTCTATGCGCTGGAAGGCATCCGGCTGGTCGGCCGCTTCCTCCCGCGCGCCATCGCCGACGGCAGCGACCGCGAGGCGCGGGCCGGCCTGTCGCTGGCGTCCTTCTATGGCGGTATCTGCCTGGGTCCGGTCAACACTGCCGCCGGCCATGCCGTCGCCTATCCGCTGGGCACCCGCCACCACATCCCGCATGGCGCCGCCAACGCACTGATCTTCCCGCATGTGCTGGCCTTCAACGCGCCGGCCGTCCCGGCCAAGACCGCCGCGGTGCTGGAGGCGCTGGGCCTGCCGGCGGTCACCGATCCGGCCGCGGTGTTCAAGGCCGCTCACGACTGGTGCGTGGATCTCGGCTGCACCATGCGGCTGTCGGCCTTCGGAGTGCCGGAGGCGGATCTGCCGCGCATGGCCGAGGAGGCGCACGCCATCCGCCGGCTGCTCGACAACAACCCGCGCGATCTCAGCCGCGAGGACATCCTGGGCATGTACCGCGCCGCCGCCTGACGGCGCGGCGCCAGCCCTCATCCCGTTCGTGAAAAGGCCAATCCCATGAGCAAGACCAGCGGCAAGATCGGCGGACCCTTCGTCGCGATCGTCACCCCCTTCGACGGCGAAGAACGCGTCGAATTCGCAGCGCTGCGACGGCAGGTGAAGCGGCAGGCATCCGCCGGCAATGGCGTCTTCTGCGCCGGCACCAACGGCGAATTCTACGCCCTGTCCTTCGATGAGAAGCTGGCGGTGGCGGAAACCTGCGTCGAGGCCGCCGACGGCAAGGTGCCGGTGCTGGCCCATATCGGCGAGATCTCCACCAACCAGACCATCGCGCTGGGCAAGGCGGTCGAGCGTCTGGGCGTCAAGGCGGTCTCCGCCATCACGCCGTCCTTCATCGCCTGTTCGCAGGCCGAGCTGGTGGAGCATTACCGCCGCGTCGCCGACGCGCTGACCGTGCCGGTCTATCTCTACAACATCCCCGCCCGTACCGGGAACACGCTGGAGCCACAGACCGCCCGCATCCTGGCCGACCACCCCAACATCATCGGCATCAAGGACAGCGCCGGCTCGCAGGAGAGCCTGGACGGCTTCCTCGCCATCGCGCGCGAGCGTGACGATTTCGACGTGCTGGTCGGCCCGGATTCGCTGGTGCTGCACGGCCTGCGCAACGGTGCGGCCGGCTGCATCTCCGGCCTCGGCAACATCGCGCCGGTGACGCTCAACGCCATCCACGCCGCCTTCGTGGCCGGCGACGATGCCGCGGCCGACAGGAACCAGGCCCATTTCAGCACGCTGCGCAAGGACCTCTACGCGCTGGGCTTCCCGCCGGCGATGGTCAAGCGCGCGCTCCGCAGCGCCATGCCCGAGGTCGGTCTCAGCCGCGCCCCGGTGCTGATCGCCGACGAGGTGGACAGCCGGATCAAGGCCATCGCGGCACGCTACGCCGAAGCGGTGTGACGCTGTTCCACGCCACATGGCGCCGCGACGAACAGAGGCGGCGCCAATCCCCCTGAACAACACCGAAGGCGGATCCATCCGCCCGTTAGGGAGACCCGTCCATGAACCATTTCACCAGTGGAGAAAGTGCGCTCATCCTGGGGATCGTCGTCCTCTACATCCTCTTCACCTCCTGGCTGACCGTCCGGCTGCGCAGCCGCAACAACGGCGAGTTCATGAACGCCGCGCGGTCGATGCCGGCGGCCGTCGTCGGCGTGCTGCTGATGTCCGAATTCATCGGCGCCAAATCCACCGTCGGCACCGCGCAGGAAGCCTTCAACTCCGGCATGGCGTCCGCCTGGTCGGTGCTGGGCGCCTCCATCGGCTTCCTGCTGTTCGGGCTGTTTTTCGCCAAGCGCATCTACGGATCGGGCGAATACACCATCTCCGCCGCCATCGCGAAATATTACGGCACCTCCACCATGCGGACGGTGTCGATCATCATGATGTATGCGCTGCTGCTGGTGAATGTCGGCAACTACGTCAGCGGTGCCGCCGCCCTGTCCACCGTCATGAACCTCAACCTGACCTGGGCGATGGTCATCATCGCGGTGGTCAGCACCTTCTACTATGTGTTCGGCGGGCTGAAGGGCATCGCCTACGTCACCATCCTGCACAGCGCGCTGAAGCTGCTGGGCATCGCCCTGCTGCTGGGCACCGCGCTGTCGCTCAGCGGCGGCATCGGTCCGATGGTGGAAAAGCTGCCGGCCCACTACTTCACCATCGACGGAACCATCGGCATGCCGACGATCTTCGCCTGGGTCATCGGCACTGTCGGCGCCATCTTCTCCACCCAGTTCGTCATCCAGGCGATCTCGTCCAACCGCAGCGCCGGCGAGGCCCAGCGCTCCGCCTTCTATGCCGCCATCTTCTGCCTGCCGCTCGGCATCATGCTGGCGCTGATCGGCGTGACCGCGCATTACCTCTATCCGGACATGAAGAGCCTGTACGCGCTCCCGGTGTTCCTCGACGCCATGCACCCGCTGATGGCCGCCATCGTCACCACCTCGCTCGTCGCCTCGGTCTTCGTCAGCGTCAGCACGGTGGCGCTCGCCATCGCCTCGCTGGCGGTGCGCGACTTCTACGTGCCGTGGAAGAAGCCGACGCCGGAGCAGGAATTCCGCACCACCCGCATCCTGTCCCTCATCATCGGCTTCCTGCCGCTGATCTTCGTCTTCTTCGTGCCGGAAATCCTGAAGCTGTCCTTCTTCACCCGGGCGCTGCGCCTGTCGATCACGGTCGTGGCGATGATCGGCTTCTTCCTGCCGCTGTTCGCCAGCAACCTGGGCGCCACGCTGGGCCTGCTGGGCGCCACCGTCAGCACCACGGTCTGGTATGTGATGGGCAACCCCTACGGCATCGACAACATGTACATCGCCCTGCTGACACCTATGCTGGTCATGGTTGTGGAGCGGCTGGTCCGCGGCCGCAGCGCCCCGGCGATGGTCGCCGCCCCGCCGCAGGCCGACGCAGGATGACCGCCATAGGCTGACCGGCCTGACCGTTTCCCCAGTTGCCCCCTCCCCAGTTTGCATGTGACCGACATGACCACACCCTCGACCCTGCCCTCCACCACCGACCGCGGGCGCGTTGCGCCCGTGGACGGGGACGCCGGGCGCCGCGACGCCTATCTGCCGTCGCCCTGCGTCCAGAACCATGCCGCCAACATCGTTGTGCTCGGCAACGGCGATCTCGGCTGCGTCTGGTTCGGCGGCACCCAGGAAGGCATTCCCGACATCTCGATCTATTTCTCGCGGCTGCCCAAGGGGTCCGATTGCTGGTCCGATCCGGTCAAGCTGTCGGACGACCCGACCCGCTCGGAACAGAACCCGGTGCTGTTCCCGGCGCCGGACGGCACGCTGTGGCTGTTCTACACCGCGCAAATCTCCGGCAACCAGGACACCGCCGTCGTGCGCTGCCGCAGCTCCGCCGACCATGGGCGGAGCTGGGGGGCGATCCGCACCCTGTTCGAAGGTGACGACGGCGACGGCATCTTCATCCGCCAGCCGGTGGTGGTCCTGCCGAACGGCGACTGGCTGCTGCCGACCTTCCTCTGCCACGGCACGCCGGGCGAGAAGTGGGTGGGCGACAACGACACCAGCGCCGTCCGCATCTCCTCCGACCGCGGTGAAAGCTGGACCGAGCATCCGGTGCCGAACAGCGTCGGCTGCGTCCATATGAGCGTCGTGCCGTTGCGCGACGGCACGCTGGCCGCCTTCTACCGCAGCCGCTGGGCCGACCATGTCTATCGCAGCGTCTCCGCCGACAATGGCCGGACATGGAGCGCGCCGGTCCCGACCGAGTTGCCCAACAACAACTCCTCGATCCAGGTGACGGCGCTGGCCGACGGCCGGCTCGCCATCGTCTTCAACGAATCCAGTGCGGAGAACGCCACCGAGCGCCGCGCCTCGCTCTATGACGAGATCGAGGACGACGTGCCGGCCGGTGGCGCCGCCGTTGCGGTCGCCGCAAAGCCGGCGCAGGCACCCGCCCGCAAGGCCTTCTGGGGCGCTCCCCGCGCGCCGCTGACGCTGGCCTTGTCGGAGGATGGCGGGCTGACCTGGCCGCTGCGCCGCAACCTGGAGGTCGGCGACGGCTACTGCATGACCAACAACTCCAAGGACAGCCTGAACCGGGAATTCTCCTACCCGTCGGTCACGCAGACGGCGGAGGGCGACCTGCATGTCGCCTTCACCTATTTCCGGCAGGCCATCAAATACAGCCGCGTCTCGCCCGACTGGGTGGGCGGCGGCAACTGACCGGCGATGGGGGCGTCTCCGGACGCTCCCGCCCGCTTCCTTCCTCTCCGGGGACTTGTCCCATGACCATGACAGCCGAGGCCGTTCTCGCGGCCGCCGGCGCGCTGCTCGGCGCGCGCCGCGACAACCGCCCGCTCGAATCGCTGCCGCCGTCGGCGATGCCCGCCGACAAGGCCGACGCCTACGCCATCCAGACCGAGGTCGCCCGCCGCATCGGTCCGGTGACCGCCTGGAAGGTCGGCGCGTCGGCCCCCGACGCCGAGCCGTCGAGCGCCCCCATCCATGCCGAGACGCTGTTCTTCGACACCGAAACGCTGCCCGCCGCGATGTTCCGCGTCATCGGGATCGAGGCGGAGATCGTCTATCGCCTGAAGAGCGACCTGCCCGCCCGTGACGAGCCCTGGACGCGGGACGAGGTGCTGGACGCCGTCGGCTCGATCCATCCCGCCTTCGAGATTTGCGACAGCCGTTTCGCCACCTATGGATCGCAGGGGCCGCTCGCCTCGCTGGCCGATCAGGCCAACCATGGCGCGCTGGCTGTCGGACCGGCCGCGGCGGACTGGCGCCGCATCGATCCGGTGACCCAGCCGCTGACGCTGGACATCGACGGCGGGCGCAGGATCGACACGGTGGGCGGCAACAAGGCCGGCGACCCGATCCGCCTGCTGGGATGGCTCGCCAATGTCGGCGCCCGGCCCTTCGGCGGCCTGCATGCCGGCGACACGGTGACCACCGGGTCCTGCACCGGAACCATCTTCATCCGGCCCGGCAGCCGCGCCGTCGCCGACTTCCCCGGCCTCGGCCGCATCGCGCTGACGGTGACGTAGGGGAGGTTGCCGGAATGAATGTGGAAAATACTCACCGGAGGGCGCTGGTCACCGGCGTCAGTTCCGGGATCGGTGCCGCGATTGCCGAACGACTGTTGCAGGATGGTTGGCTGGTCGAGGGAATCAGCCGCTCGGCCCCCGTCATCGACCATCCGAACCTGCGCTTCACCCCGGCCGACCTGATGGTGCCGGACTCCGTGGCGAAGGCGCTGGCCGCACTGCCGCCCGTCGATGCGCTGGTCCATGCCGCCGGTGTCATGCGGGTCGGCAGGCTTGGCGACGTCGCCGGGGACGATGCGAAGGCGATGTGGCGACTGCATGTCGAGGCCGCGACACAGCTGGTCGAGCATGTCGTCCCACATCTGCCGGAGGGCGGTGGCCGGATCGTCCTGATCGGCAGCCGCACTGCGCAGGGGGCCGCCGGCCGCAGCCAGTATGCGGCGACCAAGGCGGCGATGGTCGGACTTGCCCGCTCCTGGGCGCTGGAATTGGCGCCGCGCGGTGTCACGGTGAATGTGGTGGCGCCGGGAGCGACCGACACGCCGATGCTGAAGGATCCGAACCGCACCGGCGTGCCGCCGAAGCTTCCTCCCATCGGCCGCTTCATCAAGCCGGAGGAGGTGGCGGCGCTGACCGCCTTCCTGCTGTCCGACGCTGCTGCGTCCATCACCGGGCAGCAGATCCTCGTCTGCGGCGGAGCATCGCTTTAGGCTGGAGCGCGGGCGGCCATCGACCCGGACGGTTTCGGGCTATATGGTTGCCACGCACTTCCGTCACGAGGAAAGATCACAGGATGTCGAACACCGCCCCGAAGATAGCAATCGTCACCGGCGCCACCTCCGGATTCGGCGACGCCATCGCCCGGCGGCTGGTGGCGGAAGGCTGGCGGATCGTCGCCACCGGCCGGCGCCAGGACCGGCTGGACACGCTGGTCGAGGCGCTGGGGGGACCGGACGTCGTCCATCCGCTGTGCTTCGACATCCGCGACGAGGAGGCAACGCGCGACGCCCTCGACAGCCTGCCGGAAGAGTTCGCCGGCATCTCCGTCCTGGTCAACAATGCCGGGCTGGCGCTCGGCACCGGGGCGGCGCAGGACTGCGACCTGGAGCAGTGGCGGACGATGATCGACACAAACATCACCGGGCTGGTTACCATCACCCGGCTGCTGCTGGCCCGGCTGATCGCGCAACGCGGGCTGATCGTCAACCTCGCGTCGGTCGCGTCCAACTGGCCCTATCCCGGCGGCAACGTCTATGGCGGCACCAAGGCCTTCGTGCGGCAGTTCTCGCTCGGCCTGCGCAGCGATCTGTCGGCGCAGGGCGTGCGCGTGACCTCCATCGAACCGGGTCTGGCGGAAAGCGAGTTCACCCTGGTCCGCACCGGCGGCAACAAGGACGCCTACGACGCGCTCTATGCCGGGGCCAACCCGCTCCAGCCCGAGGACATCGCCGAGACGGTGCGATGGGTGGTCTCGCTGCCGAGCCACGTCAACATCAACAGCGTCGAGATCATGCCAGTGAGCCAGTCCTGGGCGCCGTTCAAGATTCATCGCGACACGCCGGCCTGACGCACCCACGACCATCCTGTGCAATCATTTGGCGCCGTTGCAGGCGCCGAATGATTGCACCACCGCAGATATACTAGTATCCAATGGCCCCGGCCAGGATGCGCGCCGGCACTCACCCCTCCGGAACGCGTCTGGCCGATCATGATTCTTGCCTTCCACATGATGCCGCTCGTCGGCACGATCCTGCTGCTTGCCTCCCGCCGGGTCAGCCTGCTGTCCGCCGGGATCGCCGGCATGGCGCTGGCCCTCGTCACGATGGTGGGGCCGATGCTTGCGGCGCAGCCGTCGGCCGGTCCGGTGCTGGGTCTGGCCGCCGTCAAGGCGGGGGAAGGGGCATGGCTGGCATGGCATGCGATGTCGATCATCGCCGCCGGCCTGCTGTTCCACCGTGCCTTCGAGGCGCGCGGCACGCGGTCAGCCGCGGTCGCCCAGGAAAACCGGCGGCGCGCCGTCTTCGTCGCCTGCTTCCTGGTCGGCCCCTTCGCGGAGTCGGTGACGGGGTTCGGCGTCGGTCTGGTGGTGGCGCTCGCCATGCTGCGCAGCCTGGGGCTGCCGCCGGTGCAGTCGGCGGTTCTTGGACTGTTCAGTCAGGTCCTGGCCGCCTGGGGTGCGATGGGCGTCGGCAGCCGGGTCGGGGCCGAACTGATCGGCGTGTCCTTCACCGAGCTTGGAACCGCCAGCGCCTTGCTGATGGCGGTCGTGCTGCCTTGCCTCCTGCCGGTGTTCTGGGGGCTGATCCAGTCTTCCGGACTGCGCTCCAGCCTGCGCGAGCGGGCGACCGACGTCGCCCTTCTCCTCTGTCTGGCCGGGCTGATCTGGCTGACCAACCGGTTCGTCGCGCCGGAACTCGGCGGCGGGCTGGCGACCGCCATCCTGCTGCTGGTCGTGGAGGGGCCGCGCCTGCTGCGCAGCGGCACCGGTGTCCGAGAACTGGCCGAGCGGCTCTGGCCCTATGGATTGCTGATCGCCGGGTTGATGGCGACCCGTCTGCTGCCGCCGCTGTCGGACTGGACCGGGCAATGGCTGGTGCTCGACCCGTTCGGCGGCCTTGCCCCGCTGGCTCTGCTGCGCCATCCGGCGACCTGGCTGGTGCTGATCGCCGCCATCCTGCTCACCGGCCTGCCGAGGGCCGAGGCCGGAAAAGTGGTGCGCGGCGCCCTGCGCGCCGCCCTGGTGCCGATGGCGGCGACGCTGGTCTTCGTCGAGTTCGCCACCTTCATGGCGGCCTCGGGTGGAGCGGCGATGTTCGGCAACGCCTGGCGCGAGGTGGCGGGACGCTTCGCCGTGCTGGCCAGCCCGGTCTTCGGTGCCGCGGCCGGCATGCTGACCGGCTCCAACACGGCGTCGAACGCCCTGATGATGCACATCCAGTTGAGTCTCGCCGCCGAAAGCGGCCTGCCCTCAATCCTGATCGCGGCGGTCCAGACCGTCGCCGGCAGCATCTGCACCATGCTGACCCCTGGCCGCATCGTGCTGGCCGCCGGTCTGGTCGGTCTGGAGCGGTCGGAGGGGGCGATCTACCGCCGCGCCCTGCCGATCGGGCTGGCGACCATCCTCGCCCTGCTGGCCGTCATCGTCGCGATGACCGGGCTCAAGGCAGGCGGATTGGTGTAACGCTCAGGCGAACCGCTTCGCTCCGGCGACGCAAAGCACGACCAGCCCGGTCGCGGCGATCATCGTCCAGGCGACCGGCTCGCGCAGCAGAAGCCCGGCCAACAGCAGGCCGAAAGCGGGCTGGAGCAGCTGCAACTGCCCGACGCCGGCAATACCGCCCAGCGCCAGCCCGCGATACCAGAAGACGAAGCCGACCAGCATGCTGAACACCGAAACATAGCCTAGCCCGATCCAGGCCGGCATGGCGACGCCGGTCCAGTCGTCCGGCATCGTCGCCAGCGCCGCAGCCACCATCGCCGGCAGCGCCAGCACCAGCGCCCAGGAGATGACCTGCCAGCCGCCCAGCCGGCGCGACAGGGCCGCCCCCTCGGCGTAGCCGAGCCCGCAGAGCAGGATCGCCAGGATCATCAGCAGGTCGCCGGTCAGCGATGCCCCGCCGCCCTGCCACAGGGCGAAGCCGGCGACGGTCAGGCTGCCCGCCGTCGAGAACAGCCAGAAGGCCGGCCGCGGCCGTTCCCTCCCCCGCAGCACACCGAACAGGGCGGTGGCGAGCGGCAGCAGGCCGATGAAGACGATGGACTGAGCCGAGGTGATGTGCTGGAGCGCCAGCGCGGTCAGCAGGGGAAAGCCGGCAACCACGCCGAGCGCCACGATGGCGAGCGAGGGCAGGTCGCGCCGCGCCGGCCAGCTCTGCCTGAGCAGCGCCAGCAGCGCCGCTGCCAGGGCCGCCGCGATCACCGCCCGCGCCGCGGTCAGGAACAGCGGCGTAAAGCCACCGACCGCAACGCGCGTCGCTGGCAGCGAACCGCTGAAAATGATCACGCCGAGCAGCCCGCTGCCCCATCCCGCCGTCGACGTCCGCATCCCGCTATCCTTCCGCGCCCCAGAATTTTCAGCACGATCCTAGCGCGGCAGGCTCTGGCGAAGACAGAAACGGTCCCATACAATTCCACCAAACTGTACTGGTGCAGAGATCAGTACGCCTCTCTTTGCGGTGGAGCTTCATGGGCAGGACAGGCACGCGCACCGGCGAGGTGATGGAGGCGATCCGCCGCAGGATGGCAAACCGCCAGCTGTCTCCGGGGGAAAAGCTGCCGTCGATCCGCAGCTTCGCCGCCACCATGGCCGTGTCCCCCTCGACCGTGGTGGAGGCTTATGACCGGCTTGCGGCGGACGGCGTGATCCAGTCGCGGCCGGGATCGGGCTTCTATGTGTCCGGCGCCATGCCGCCGCTGGCATTGGTCGAGGCCGAACCGCAGCGCGACCGGGCCATCGATCCCTTCTGGGTGTCGCGGCAATCGCTCGATGCCGGGACGGACATGCTGAAGCCGGGGTGCGGATGGCTGCCGGCCGACTGGATGCCGAACGCGGCGATCCGCCGGGCGATCCGACATCTCGCGCGGGCGGAGGACAGGATGCTGGCGGATTATGGTGGCACGCGCGGATCGCTGCCGCTGCGCAGGCTGCTGGCCCGCCAATTCGCGGACGAAGGCATTGCCGCCGGCGCCGACCAAATCCTGCTGACCGCCTCCGGCACGCAGGCCATCGACCTGATCTGCCGACTGCTGCTGCGGCCGGGCGACACGGTGCTGATCGACGACCCCTGCTACTTCAATTTCCAGGCGCTCCTGCGCGCCCATCGGGCGCGGATCGTCGGCGTGCCCTATACGCGCAGCGGGCCGGATGCGGAGCTGTTCGCCCAGGCGCTGGCGGCGCACCGGCCGCGCCTCTACATCACCAACTCCGCCCTTCACAACCCGACCGGCGCCACGATGGCGCCACAGACCGCCCACCGCCTGCTCTGCGCCGCCGCGGCGCACGATCCGGCCCAAGATCCGGCCGCGCAGGACCTGACCATCGTCGAGGACGACATCTTCGCCGGACTCGAGCCTGGGCCGTCACCCCGCCTTGCGGCACTGGATGGCTTGGTCCGGGTGATCCGGATCGGCAGTTTTTCCAAGACGCTGTCCGCCTCGATCCGCTGCGGCTACATCGCGGCGCGGCCGGACTTGGTGGAGGCACTGGTCGATCTGCAAGTGGCAACGAACTTCGGCGGTCCCAGCCCGGCCGCGGCCGAACTCGTCCTCGCCACCCTGAACGACAGCACTTACCGCAAGCATCTCGACGGGCTGCGCCGACGTCTGGCGCGGGTGCGGCGCGAGACGGCCGCCCGGCTGGAAGCGATTGGCCTGAAACCGTGGCTGATGCCGCGCGGCGGCTTCTATCTCTGGTGCAGCCTGCCCGATGGGCAGAACGCCGCCGACGTCGCCCGTGCGGCCTTGCGCGAGGATGTCGTGCTCGCCCCCGGCGATGTGTTCAGCGTTTCCCATTCAGCATCGGGATTTCTGCGCTTCAACGTGGCGCAGATGGGCAATCCGCGCATCTACGACGTTCTGGCGCGGGCGATTGCGAACACTCCCTCTCCATAAGCGCTTCACCGCTGAAGCGAGGGCTTTTTCGCCAGCGCCGCGTTGAGCGTCTGAAGCAGGCTGTCGATGCGGTAGGGTTTCGACAGGACAGCGATGCCTTCAGTGCGCGCCACGTCCTCGCTGTAGCCGGTCGTCAGCACGACCGGCAGGCCGGGACGCAGGAGCGTGGCCTCACGGCCGAGGTCGATGCCGCTCAGCCGGCCGGGCATCACCACATCGGAGAACAGCAGGTCGATCCGCTCGTCCCCTGCCAGCAGCGGCAGCGCCTCGTCGGCCGAAGAGGCGCGCAGCACGGTCCAGCCGCTTTCCTCAAGCGCCGCCGAAACGGAGGAGGCGACGACCGGATCGTCCTCCACCATCAGCACCCGTGCCCCACGGATGAGGCCGGCCGCGGCATGGACCGGAGCCGCCGGCGCCCTCGGCATGCCGGTACCGGCGCGCAGCAGCAGGACGATGCGGGTCCCCTCCCCCGGCCGGCTTTCGATCCAGACCGTGCCACCCGCCTGCCGCGCCAGCCCATAGACCTGGGCAAGGCCGAGACCGGAGCCCTTGCCGACCTCCTTGGTGGTGAAGAAGGGATCGAAGGCTTTTACCATCACCTCCGGCGTCATGCCGGTTCCGGTGTCGGCGACCGTCAGCCGCAAGAACTCACCTTCCAGGCCTGCTCCATCCAGACCGGTCGCTTCGCCGTGCCCGAGCGTCCGGTTCTCCGCCTCGACGGTCAGGATACCGCCGTCGGGCATCGCGTCGCGCGCGTTGACCGCCATGTTGATCAGCGCCAGTTCGAACTGGGTCGGATCCACCTCGATGGGATGCAGGCCGGGGGCGAAGCGGGTTTCCAGCCGGATGTCGGCCCGCAGGGCGCGCTCCAGCAGGCCGGCCATGCCAAGGACGCGGTCGCGCACGTCGATCGGCTCCGGACGCAGGCTGTCGCGGCGGGCGAAGCCCATCAGCTGCTGGACCAGCTTGGCGCCGCGGTCGACCGCTTGCATGCCGGCCTCCAGCAGAGGCGCCAGCCGCGGCTCCGCGCTGCGGCGGCCGATCATGGTCAGGCAACTGCTGAGCGCCTGGAGCAGATTGTTGAAGTCATGCGCCACGCCGCCGGTCAGCTGGCCGACCGCCTCCATCTTCTGCGCTTGGCGCAGCTGATCCTCGGCCCGGCGCAGGGCTGCGGCGGCCTCCTTGCGCGCCGTTACGTCGCGCCCCACAGCATGGATGAAGCGGTCATCCGGCACCGCGGTCCAGGAGATCCAGCGATAGGACCCGTCCTTGTGGCGATAGCGATTCTCGAATCGCAGGGTGGTCAGCCCAGATTCCAGCCGGCCGACCTCCGCGACCGTCGCGTCGAGGTCGTCGGGATGCACGAAATCGAGGAAGACCGCATCCTGCAGTTCCGCCTCCTGCCAGCCGAGAAGCGCGGTCCAGGCCGGGTTGACCGCGCCGATCGTGCCGTCGAAGCGGGCCACCAGCATGATGTCGGTGGACAGCCGCCACATGCGGTCGCGGTCGGCCGTCCGCTCCGCCACCCGCTGTTCCAGCGTGGCGTTGAGCGCGCGCAGGGCATCTTCGGCACAGCGGCGGTCGGTGATGTCGTAGCAGGCACCGAGAACCCGCACGCCCCCTCCGTCCCCGTCCTCGTCGCGCTTGAACGCCTGGGCACGCCGGGCGATCCAGCGCACGGCGCCGTTGTCTGGCCGCAGGATGCGGTATTCGACATAGCCCAGACCGTCCGTCGGCACATGCCCCGGCTGGAGCGTGTTCAGGGTGGGCCGGTCCTCCGGATGGATCAGCCCGACCAGTTCCTCCAGCCGCACCAATGGGCGTTCATCGATGCCCCACAGGCGGCAGAACTGCGGCGACACCGCCAGCATGCCGTCGGCGCGCAGTTCGAAGGTACCGACCCCGCCGGCATCCTGGGCGATGTGCAGCTGCTGCTCGCTCTCGCGCAGCGCCGCTTCCGTCCGCTTCATGCCGGTGACGTCGCTGCCCTGGACGAACAGGCCCGCCACCTGCCCCTCGTCGTCACGGATCGGCTGGAAGACGAAGGTGACGAAGCGCTCCTCCAGCGGTGCACCGGGCCGCCGGGCGATCCGCGCCGGCATGCCTTCGCCGACGTAAGGCTCGCCCGTTCGATAGACCCGGTCAGCCAGTTCGAAGAAGCCTTGCCCGACGATCTCCGGCAACGCCTCCCGCGCCGGCTTGCCGATGATGTCCCGGCGGCCGATTAGGTCGAAATAGGCGTCGTTTGCCATTTCGTAGACATGGTCCGGTCCGCGCCAGACATACACGAAGCCCGGCGCCTGCCGGAACAGGGCCCGCAGCCGCTCCCCCTCCGCCAGCAGCCGTTCATTGGCCCGCCGCACCTCCTCTTCCGCCTGCACCCGCTCCACAGCCGACCAGGTTCGTTCCGCAACCTCCTCGATCAGTTCGATCTCGTCCTCGCGCCAATGCCTGGGGCGGCGGTCGTGGACGTAGAGTGCCGCGACCATCCGGCCCTGCTTCACCAGACTGGCGGTGACGGCGGAGGTAAAGCCGAGTGCGGCGAAGGCCGCCAGCAGGTCGGGCGTTGCGGTCCGCGGATCGGTGGCCGCATCGTCGACGACCAGCGCCTGCCCCCTGCGCAGGGTCGCCAGCACCGGCTCGCCGAAGGCCAGCAGATCGTGGGTACCGATGTGGGGGGCGACGGTGCCGTCGGTCCAGTTGCGCTCCGTGGTGAAGAAGCGCTCACTCTCGTCCATCACGCCGTAGCCGACCCGGCTGGCGCCAAGGTGCCGGCCCAGCGCCTCCGCCGCCACGGTCACCACACTGAGCGGGTCGGTCAGTTCGCGGAGCCGGCGCTCCAGTTCGGCGTGGAAGGCCATGCGCCGCCGGCCCCGCACGGCAAGCGTGGTCTCCGCCACGATGCAGAGGAAGCCGCCGACATGGCCCGCTTCGCCGGCGATCGGCGTGTAGGAAAAGGTGAAATAACAGTCCTCGCCCAGTCCGCGCCGCTCCAGCGGGACCAGCAGATCCTCGTGCAGCAGGGACTCGCCCTCATAGGCGCGGCGGACGAAATCGCGGACCTGCGGCCACGCGTCCGGCCAGACCTCGCTCATCGGCCGGCCCAGCGCTGCCGGGTGGCGGGATCCCAGAATGTCCAGATAGGCGTCGTTGTAGAGGAAGGTGACGTCGGGTCCCCAGCCGATGAACATCGCCTGCCGCGACCGCATCATCAGGCCGACCATGGCCCGAAGCTCCTGCAGCCACCCCTCCGGCGGACCGAGCGGCGTCGCCGTCCAGTCGTGGCCGCGCATGAGAGATGCCACATCCCCCGCCCCGGTCGGAAAGGCAGGCGGAGACACCGCGGCGGGTGACTGGCTCACCGGCATCGTCCAACACCGGCGGGGAACGGAAGGCCTCTGACGTTCATCAAAGCAGTCGAGAAAATCCAGTGTCGAAACAATTCCGTTATCACACGCCAGCAGGGCCGCGGCCTAGCTGTCCAATCGTCAGTCCCAATGGGGGTGGCTGTCGGATTTCCCCTCGGCCACCCCGGCAAGCTCCTTGGCCGGCGCGGTGGCGAGCGCCGTTTGCAGATAATCGAGGAAGGCCCGTTCGGCGCGGTTCAGCTTGGCCTGCTCGTTCCAGATCAGGTGGACGTTGACCGGAGCGATGCCCTCATAAGGCGGCAGTTCCCACAGCAGGCCGTCGGCCACGTCTCGGGCGGCGATGTGTTCGGGCAGCGGGCCGATGCCGAGGCCGCAGACGATCATCCGCCGCACCTCCTCCAGATTGGCCGACGAGGCGACGACGCGGCCGGCGAAGCCCTCCCGCGCACGGAACAGGGTCAGGGGCGACAGGGCGCCGTCGATCTGGTCGGAGGTGAAGGAGACGAAACTCTCGTGGCGCAGTTCGGCGATGTCGATGTCGCGCTGGCCGAACAGGCGGAAATCCGGGCCGCAATAGAGACGGTAGGTCTGGCGCAGGAAGATCTGGCTGGACAGTCCGGGAATCGGCTCCCGCAGCAGGCAGATCGCCATGGCGCCGACCCGCTGCTGCAACGCGATGTGCGCGTCGGCCGAGGCCATCACGTCGATGCGGAAGGTCACCAGCGGGTACATGCGGTGGAACTCCCGCAGCGAGCGGTCGAGCAGCGGGGTCTGGATGCGGCTGGTCATCAGGATGTGGACATGGCCGCTGATCTCGTCCTTGGCGTCGCGCACCAGGGCGCCCAGGCGGGACACGGTGGCGTGGATCGACACCGCCTCGTCATAGACCTGTTCGCCGGCGGCGGTGACGGCAAAGCGGCCGGGACCGCGGTCGATCAGGGCGCGGCCAAGCTGCTCCTCCAGCCGCTTCAGGGCGAGGCTGACCGCCGGCTGCGTCAAAAACAGGCGGACGGCGGCCCTGGTGATGCTGCCCTCCTGCACGATCACCATGAAGGTGCGCAGCAGGTTCCAGTCCATCTGCTGGCCCAGACGGGCCAGGGCCTGCCGTTCCGCCTCGGTTTCGTTCACCGCTCCGCCCTCCCGATCACTGCCCGATTCCGGTGCATCGCTGCCGCCGCCCAAATTCTACGCACATGAACGCGCTGTGAGCAACTGCGGCATAAATCAGATTCATGGGCGAAATGAAAAATGCTTATTTGCCTGATCGATTGGATGCCTTCCTAATCGACACATGGCGGCCTTCAAACATCGCCATGCCGGATACCGCATAATGCGCCGTTATGGTGGCCATATCCATTTGGGATAGGCCGCAACGCAACAGCTTCGTCTTTTTCCACCCGCCCGTGCATCCATGCCGCAGCAGCGAAATAGATTCGGGCAAAGGATTTAGAATGACACGAGATACGGCAGACCGTCTCGACCATGTGTTGCCGGACCCCGGCCTGCGCGCCGCGATCCTGGACGCCGCCGATGCGGCGCAGGGCGATTGCGTGTCGCACCTGTCCGACCTCGTCCGCCAGCCGTCGCTGCTGGGGGACGAGTCCGGGGCGCAGGCGCTGATGGCCGACCGCTTCGCCGCGCTCGCGTTGGAAGTCGACCGCTTCGACATCGACGAGCAGGCGATTTCCCGCATGCCGGGCTTCTCGCCGCCGGTTCTCCCCGGCGCCTATGCCGGCCGCGAGAATGTCGTCGGCGTGCACAGGCCGCGTGACGCGAAAGGCCGCTCGCTGATCCTGAACGGCCATATCGACGTGGTGCCGACCGGCCCGGCGGAGCTGTGGACCACCCCGCCCTTCGAACCGCGGATCGCCGACGGACGGCTCTATGGCCGCGGGGCCGGCGACATGAAGGCCGGCATCGCCGCCTACACCGCCGCCTTCTCGGCATTGCGCACGCTGGGCTTCCAGCCGGCCGCCCCGGTCTATCTCCAGTCCGTGATCGAGGAGGAATGCACCGGCAACGGCGCTCTCGCCTGCCTGCATCGCGGCTATCGCGCCGACGCCGCCGTGATCCCGGAGCCGTTCAACCACTCCATCTCCATCGCCCAGGTCGGCGTGATGTGGGTGCGGCTGGTGCTGACCGGCACGCCGGCCCATGTGCTGGACACCTCCGCCGGAGTGAACGCCATCGAGGCGGCCTATGCGCTGGCGGCGCATCTGAAGGCGCTGGAGGTGCAGTGGAACGAGCCGTCCTGCCGCCATCCCGCCTTCTGCGGCCATGCCCATCCCGTGAACATCAATCTCGGCCGGATCGAGGGCGGTGAGTGGCCGTCGTCAGTCCCGACGCGCTGCGCGCTCGACCTCCGGCTCGGCTTCTTCCCCGGGCAGGAGCCGGAGGCGGTCCGCGCCGAGGTGACCCGGGCGGTGGAGCAGGCGCGCTCCACCGAACCGGCCCTGTCCGGCGTGGGGATCGAACTGCACTGGAACGGCTTCCAGGCCGCCGGCTGCGAGATCGACCCGGCCCACCCGCTGGTGACGATGCTGGCCGACAGCCATCGCGCCGTGCGCGGCGGCGATCCGGAGCTGGTGGCGCTGACCTGCACCACCGACGCCCGCTTCTTCCAGCTCTATGGCGACACGCCGGCCACCTGCTACGGGCCGGAGGCGACGCGTATCCACGGCATCGACGAATCGGTGTCGCTGGACAGCCTGCGCGACGTGACCCGCGTGCTGGCGCTGTTCATCGCCGGCTGGTGCGGCCTGGAACCTGTTTGATCCCTTTGCCTGACGAGACCCGCAAGATGATCGCCAAGACGCTGACCGCAACCGCCGCCCATGCCCCCCGCGCCAGCGGCACCTATTCCGACGTGGAATGGAAGGCGCGCACCGATCTGGCCGCTGCCTACAAGCTGTTCGACCGGCTGGGCATGACCGACCTGATCTACACCCACATGTCGGCCCGGATTCCGGACACGCCGGACCATTTTTTGATCAACCCCTATGGCCTGATGTTTCACGAGGTGACGCCCGACAACCTCGTGAAGGTCGACATCGACGGCAATCTGGTTGACGGGCGCGACGGCGACGAGATCAACCCGGCCGGCTTCACCATCCACAGCGCGGTGCACCACGCCCGCCCGGACGTCGGCGCGGTCATCCATCTGCACACCGACGCCGGCATGGCGGTCAGCGCCCAGGCCGACGGGCTGCTGCCGATCACCCAGCATTCGCTGCGCTGGTACAACCGCATCGCCTACCACGCCTACGAAGGCATCGCGCTGGATCTGGCGGAGCGGGAACGGTTGGTCGCCGATCTGGGCAACCATCACAGCATGATCCTGCGCAACCATGGCCTGCTGACCGTCGGCCAGGACGTCGCCGAGGCGGCGGTGCTGATGTACTACCTGGAGCAGGCCTGCAAGCAGCAGATCATGGCGATGGCTGGCGGCCGTCCGCTGGTCTATCCGTCGCCGGAGGTCTGCGAGCACACCGCCCAGCAGTATGAGCGTGCCTATCCGCGCGCCGGGGTCCTGGAATGGGACTCGCTGCTGCGCTGGCTGGACAGCACCACCGGCCCGACCGGGCCGCGCTGATCCGCCCGACTTTGCAAAAAGAAGAACGAAGACGACAGGGTCGCATTCGACAACGACACCATCTGGAGACGAGGACACCCGCATGACACGACGCCTTTCCGGTTTCCCCGCCAGCATCCAGCGCGGCTTCCGCCGCAACGTCCACCGCGCCGCCGCCGCCGGCCTGCTGGCCGCGGCACTCGCCATCCCCGGCACGGCCGCCCTGATGGCCGCCCCGGCCATGGCGCAAGAGACGCCGGTCCGCGGCGGTGTCCTCAACTCCATCGTCCAGCCGGAACCGCCGACCCTGATGCTGGGCCTGAACCAGCAGGGTCCGACCCAGACCGTCGCCGGCAAGATCTACCAGGGCCTGCTGACCTACGATCGCAAGCTCAACCCGCTGCCGTCGCTGGCCGAGAGCTGGACGGTGTCGCCGGACGGCCTGACCTACACCTTCAAGCTGTTCCAGAACGTGAAGTGGCACGACGGCAAGCCGTTCAGCGCCAACGACGTGGTGTTCTCCACCTCCAAGTTCCTGATGGAGGTCCACCCGCGCGCCCGTGCCGCGTTCAGCCGCTGCGAGTCGATCAAGGCGCTGGACGACCACACCGTCGAGTTCAAGCTGAAGGAGCCGTTCCCGGCCTTCATCCAGGCCTTCGAGGTGTCGTCGGCCCCCATCGTGCCGGCCCACATCTATGAGGGCAGCGATTACCGCACCAACCCGGCCAACAACACCCCCATCGGCACCGGCCCGTTCAAGCTGAAGGAATGGGTGAAGGGCAGCTACATCCAGCTCGTCCGCAACGAGGACTATTACAAGAAGAACCTGCCCTATCTCGACGGCATCACCTTCCGCGTGATCCCGGACGCCGCCAGCCGCTCGCTGGCGCTGGAAAGCGGTCAGGTGCAGCAGACCCAGTACAGCGACCTGGAGCCCTTCGAGGTTCCGCGCATGAAGACGCTGCCCAACGTGACGCTGACCACCGCCGGCTACGAGTTCGTGGCGCCGATGGCGTGGCTGGAGATCAACCACCGCGTCAAGCCGCTGGACGACAAGCGCTTCCGCAAGGCCATCGCCTACGCCATCGACCGCAAGTTCATCCGCGACAAGATCTGGTTCGGCCTCGGCCGCGTGCCGACCGGCCCGATCAACTCGGTGGTCAAGTTCTACGACCCCAAGGTCACGACCTACGAGCCCAACCTCGACAAGGCCAAGGCCCTGCTCGACGAGATGGGGCTGAAGCCCGACGGCAAGGGCGTTCGCGCCACCGTCAAGCTGATGCCGATGCCCTATGGCGAGACCTGGACCCGCCTGGGCGAGTATCTGAAGCAGGCGCTGGGCAAGGTCGGCGTTTCCGTGGTCCTGGAAAGCACCGACGCCGCCGGCTGGGCGCAGCGCGTCGCCAACTGGGATTACGAGATCACCACCAACTTCCTCTACCAGTACGGCGACCCGGCGCTGGGCGTGGCCCGCACCTACATCTCGTCGAACATCCGCAAGGGCGTGCTGTTCACCAACACCATGGGCTATTCCAACCCGAAGGTGGACGAGCTGTTCGACCAGGCCTCGCGCGAGAACGACCCGGCCAAGCGCCAGGAGCAGTACAGCGAGGTCCAGCGCATCCTGTCCGACGACCTGCCGGTGGTGTGGCTGCTGGAGATGGAATTCCCGACCTTCCTCGACAAGCGGGTGAAGAACGCCAACACGACCGCCATCGGTGTCAACGACACCTATGAAAGCGTCTGGCTGGCGAAGTGAGTTGATTTCCCTCTCCCGTCCCGGGAGAGGGTGCCCGCGAAGCGGGCGGGTGAGGGGTAATCCAAGGATCCGAAGCCGCATGTCCTCTTGGATAACTCCTCACCCTCCCCGCCTTCGGCGGGTCCACGGCCGCTCGCAAGTCTCGCGACCGCGCTCCGCCTACGATCACCTTGGGTGCTCGTCCGGCCTTCGGCCGTCGGCTCCGTGCCCTCTCCCGGGGCGGGAGAGGGCCAGAATTAGGAACCTGCCCATGCTGGGATTCGCCCAACTCTTCGCGAGCCGCCTCGTCAAGGCCGCCGCGATCCTGATCGCCATCGTGGTGATGAACTTCTTCCTCGTCCATGCCGCACCCGGCGACCCGGCCATGGTGATGGCGGGCGAGGCGGGAGCCGCCGACGAGAAGTTCGTGACGCAGCTGCGCGAGCAGTTCGGGCTCGACCGGCCGCTCTACGAACAGCTCGGCACCTATGTCGGCAAGGTCGTGCAGGGCGATCTCGGTTTCTCCTACCGCCAGCAGCGGCCTGTCTGGGACATCCTGGCCGAACGGCTGCCGGCAACCCTGGTGCTGACCCTGACCGCCTTCGTCCTGGCGCTCGCCGCCGGCGTGGCCCTCGGCACCCTGGCGGCGATCACCGTCGGCACATGGGCCGACAGTGCCATCACCGTGGTGGCACTCCTGGCCTACGCCACCCCGATCTACTGGATCGGGCTGATGCTGAGCCTGTTCTTTTCCATCCAGCTCGGCTGGCTGCCGGCCTTCGGCTACGAGACCATCGGCGCCGGCTACACCGGGCTGGCCCATGTGGCGGACGTGGCGGTCCACCTGATCCTGCCGGTCATCACGCTCGCGCTGTTCTACATGGCAAGCTATGCGCGCCTGACCCGCGCCTCGATGCTGGAGGTGCGCAGCCTCGACTTCGTCAAGACGGCGAAGGCGAAGGGGCTGACGCAGGGACGCATCGTCACCCGCCATGTCCTGCGCAACGCCATCCTGCCGGTCATCACCGTGGCCGGCATCCAGGCCGGACAGCTGGTCGGCGGCTCCATCCTGATCGAGACGGTGTTCGCCTGGCCCGGCATCGGCCGGCTGGCCTTCGAGGCGGTGCTGCAGCGCGACTATCAGGTGCTGCTGGGCATCTTCCTGGTCACGTCGGTGATGGTGATCCTGTTCAACATCCTGACCGACATCCTCTACGGCCTCGTCGATCCGCGCATCCAGGTGTCGCAATGATGAACTCCGATTTCTGGCGGGCCTTCGCCCGCAACAAGGGCGCGGTCCTGGGGCTGGTGATCCTGATCGCCATCGTCGTGCTGGCCGCCTTCGCCTCCGTCCTGTTCCCCGGCGACCCGTGGGAGATGGCGACGGCGCCCTTCCAGCCGCCGCTGTCCGACGATGCGCTGCTGGGGTCCGACATGCTGGGCCGCGACATCGCATCCGGCATCGCCCATGGGGCGCGGGTGTCGCTGCTGATCGGCCTGACCTCCACGGCGGCGGCTCTCGCCATCGGCGTCACGCTGGGGGCGCTGGCCGGCTTCCATGGCGGCAAGGTGGACGACGCCATCATGCGCTTCACCGAGCTGTTCCAGACCATTCCGAACTTCGTGCTGGCCGTGGTGCTGGTCGCCATCTTCACCCCCAGCCTGACCACCATCGTGCTCGCCATCGCCATCGTCAGCTGGCCGCCGCTGGCCCGTCTGGCCCGTGCCGAGTTCCTCAGCCTGCGCACCCGCGAGTTCGTCCAGGCCGCCATCACCACCGGGCAGAGCAACAGCACCATCATCCTGCGCCAGATCCTGCCGAACAGCCTGTCGCCCATCATCGTCTCGGCCTCGCTGATGGTGGCGACGGCGATCCTGCTGGAAAGCTCGCTGAGCTTCCTCGGCCTCGGCGATCCCAACGCGATGAGCTGGGGCTACATGATCGGTGCCGCCCGCACGGTGATCCGTCAGGCCTGGTGGATGAGCGTCTTCCCCGGCCTCGCCATCGTGCTGACGGTGCTGGCGCTGAACCTCGTCGGCGAGGGGCTGAACGACGCCCTGAACCCGAAGCTCGCCCGGTCGCGGGGGTGATCCGATGAGCCAGTTCAACGTTATGCGCACCCCCGTGGAGACCGCCGCCATGAACACCCCCCTGTTGGATGTGCGCGGCCTCAGCATCGCGCTGCCGCCGGGCGCAGACCGCCCGCTGGCGGTGGACAACCTGACCTTCACCCTGAACGCGGACGAGATCCTCTGCGTGGTCGGCGAGTCCGGCTCCGGCAAGTCGATGACCGCGCACGCCATGATGGGCTTGCTGCCCGCCCCCCATGTCCGGGTATCCGGCGGCAGCCTGCTGTTCAAGGGCAAGGATGTGCTGACCATGCCGGAGGCGGAGCAGCGCAGCCTTCGCGGCGGCCGCATCGCCATGGTGTTCCAGGAGCCGATGACGGCGCTGAACCCGCTGATGCGGGTCGGCCGCCAGATCGGCGAGAGCTTGCGCGAACACACCGACCTGCCCGCCCCCGCCCGCCGCGCCCGCGTGGTGGAGCTGCTGGCCCAGGTCGGGTTGCCCAACCCGGCCGAACTGGCCGAGGCTTATCCCTTCCGCCTGTCGGGCGGCCAGCGCCAGCGCGTGATGATCGCCATGGCGCTGGCCTGCCAGCCCGACATCCTGATCGCCGACGAGCCGACCACCGCGCTGGACGTCACCACCCAGAAGCAGATCCTCGACCTGATCCGCTCGATCCAGGCCGAGCGCCACATGGGCATGATGTTCATCACCCATGATTTCGGCGTGGTGGCGGAGATCGCGCACCGGGTGGCGGTGATGCGCCACGGCAAGCTGGTGGAATATGGCGCGGCGTCCGACGTGCTGAACCGGCCGCAGCATCCCTACACCCGTCAGCTGATCGCCTCGGTCCCGCACTACATCGAGCACCGCGACGATCATGCCAAGGCCGGCGCGCCGCTGCTGGTCGCCGACAAGGTGCGCAAGGTCTTCCATGTCGGCGGCGGCCTGTTCAAGAAGTCTAAGGAGGTTGTTGCCGGCGACGACCTGTCGCTGACCATCCATCCCGGCGAGACCGTCGGTCTGGTCGGCGAGTCCGGGTCGGGCAAATCGACGCTCGGCCGCTCCATCGTCGGGCTGATCAAGCCGGATTCGGGGCGCATCCTGTTCGAGGGAACCGACCTGCTGGCGCTCGACCGCAAGGGCTTCCGGCCCTACCGCCGGGCGGTGCAGATGGTGTTCCAGGATCCCTACGCCTCGCTGAACCCGCGCCACCGCGTCGGCGACATCGTGGCCCAGGGACCGGTTGCCTTCGGCGAGGACCGGACCAGGGCGCTGGCCCGCGCGCGGGAACTGCTGGCGATGGTCGGACTCGACGGCTCGGCCGCCGACCGCTTTCCGCACGAGTTCTCCGGCGGCCAGCGCCAGCGCATCGGCATCGCCCGCGCGCTCGCCATGGAGCCGAAGCTGCTGGTGGCCGACGAGCCGGTGTCGGCACTCGACGTGTCGGTGCAGGGGCAGGTGCTGGACCTGCTGGACGACATTCGCAGGCGGCTGAACCTCGCCATGCTGTTCATCACCCATGATCTGCGGGTGGCGGCACAGGTCTGCGACACCATCGCGGTGATGCGCCGCGGGAAGATCGTCGAACTCGGCACCGCGCGGGAGGTGTTCACCCATCCGCGCGACGCCTACACCCGCAGCCTGCTCGACGCCATTCCCGGCAAAGCTTGGCACATCCCGGACGACCTGCAAAAAGTCCCGGCAGGAGCGCACTGAATGAAGGTCGCCATCATCGGGGCCGGCGCCGTCGGCGGTCTGCTGGCCGCCCGGCTCAGCGCCACCGACGCCGAAGTGACGCTGGTCGCCCGGCCGAACGCCGCATCCGCCATCCGCCGCAACGGCCTGACCATGGTGACGCCGCTGAACCGCGTCGCCCGGCTCAGCCCGCGCGTCACCGACGACAGCCTGTCGCTGGGGCCGCAGGATCTGGTGTTCCTCTGCGTCAAAGCCCATGCGCTGCGCGGCACCATCGACACGCTGACGCCGCTGCTGGGTCCGGAGACCGCCGTCGTGCCGATGGTCAACGGCATCCCCTGGTGGTATCCGCACCGCCAGCCGGAGCCGCTGGCCGACCGGCCGCTCGCCAGCGTCGATCCGGATGGGCTGCTGTGGCGCACCATCGACCCCGACCGGGTGGTGGGAGCGACCAGCTTCGTCGCGGTGGAGGGTGACGGTCCCTGCCGCATCCGCCATGTCAGCGACCAGCGCTTCGTGTTCGGAGATGCGGGGGACCGAGACAATCCAGCGGTCGACCGCATCGTGACGCTGTTCGGGCAGGCGGGATTCCAGCCGGCGAAGACCGCCGACATCCGGCAGGCGATCTGGGTGAAGCTGTGGGGCAACCTCGCCTTCAACCCCTTGAGCGTGCTGACCGGATCGACGCTGGGCCGTCTGTGCAACGATCCCGGCACGCGGGAAACCGGCCGCGCCATGATGCTGGAGGCCAAGGCGGTCGCGGAAAAGCTGGGCGTGGTCTTCACCACCAGCGTGGACGAACGCATCGCCATGGCCGCCGGCGTCGGCGACTTCAAGACCTCGATGCTCCAGGACTATGAGGCCGGCAGGCGCCTGGAGCTGGACGCGATCCTGGGCTCGGTGATCGAGCTGGCGGAGCGTTGCGGCGTGGAGGTGCCGATGCTGCGCGCCGTGCTGGCGATGGTCGACCTACGGGCACGGGAACGGCGCGAAGCGGCCTGACCGCCCCCCCCCGCTCCCCTGCCTTCAACGAAAAATTCTGCGTGGAGTTTCCATG
>Ga0206116_1000125_pt1 | contig 114398 bp, 110 predicted proteins | sample 3A1Ametagenome_FD_178000 | JGI IMG/M metagenome (GOLD analysis project Ga0206116, IMG submission 178000) | Enriched microbial communities from leaf-cutter ant dump, University of Wisconsin, Madison, United States - 3A1A | ecosystem: Environmental > Terrestrial > Nest > Insects nest > Nest dump...
TTTTAAAACAAGGATTTTAGCAAAAATAACAGCATTAACTTTGATTCAATATATCAATAAATTCATATTTGATAGACCAATCAATAATATTAAAAATCAAACAATTTAATTTCACCCAACGGGTTAAAATTTATCTTCTTTTATAAAAAAACAAAAAATGAACTTCTACAAATACCAAGGCACCGGAAATGATTTTATCATGATTGACAATCGGGATAATTCTTTTGCTAAAAATAATCCTCAGCAGATTGCTAAACTTTGTGACCGACGATTCGGAATTGGCGCAGATGGTTTAATCCTTTTGGAAAATGATGCAGAAACTGATTTTAGAATGGTGTATTACAATTCTGACGGAAACGAAAGCTCTATGTGCGGAAATGGTGGGCGATGCATTGTTGCTTTCGCTAAAAAACTCGGAATTATTACTAACGAAGTAACTTTTATTGCTACAGACGGACTGCATTTTGCTACTATCGAAGGCGATATGGTCTCGCTACAAATGAAAGATGTCGATGAAGTAAAAATTTCTGACCATTATGTGTTTTTGGATACCGGATCGCCCCATCATGTGGAATTTGTAGAAAATCTAGAAAACTGGGATGTAAAAACCGAAGGAGCAAAAATTCGTTATGGTGAATTATACGGACAAAAAGGTTCGAATGTGAATTTTGTAAAACAACTCTCTGACAACTCTTTCCGAATCCGAACTTATGAACGAGGTGTGGAAGACGAAACCCTATCTTGTGGCACCGGTGCCACAGCAACCGCCATTGCCATGCACGCTTTGGGCAAAACTTCTTCAAAAATTATTTCTATTAAAGTACAAGGTGGTGATTTAACCATAAGCTTTAAAAATGATTCTGGCTACAAAAATGTGTATCTAAAAGGCAAAGCCGAGTTTGTTTTTGAAGGCAAAATATTTTAACAGCCTTATTAAATGGTATAAGAATTGTGTTAATTTTGTCATTTAAATCTTAACTTTAACTTTATGAAAAAAATTCTTTTCTTATTCGTATCGTTTGCATTTTTAGTTTCCTGTAAATCAACATTAGACACAAAATCTCAAACCGGAATCAAAGGTAATTGGATCATCACCAATGTATCTTATGCGGGATCGGATGTGATGCGCGTTAACTCATTCAACATTGCTGATGCAAAATGTTTTGAAGGAAGTTTGTGGAATTTTGTATCCAACAACAATAAAGGAACTATGCAACTTGCTAAAGCAGGATGTCCGGCTTTCAGTAGCCCAATTGTTTGGACAATTACCAAAACCGGTGATTTTACACTTAAAATCACTGAAGGTGACAAAGCTAAAAATGTAACTCATGGTTATTTCTTGAAAGTGAGAAATCAAACAGAAACCTCTTTCCAGCTTGTGGACAATATTAATGTAGGCGGAAAAAACACCGAAGTAATCTATCAATTCGTAAAACAATAAAAATATATAAAACTTTAGGTATGAAAAAAGTACAGATATCTATTCTTGCACTAAGTATGTTGAGTGCAACTGTTTTCACCGGATGTGAAGCAGTAAAAAACGCTAGTAATGAGCAAAAAGGTGTGGCAATCGGAGCTACCGCAGGTGCTGTATTAGGTGGAATTTTAGGAAACAACTTAGGCAAAGGCGGAAATACGGCTGTAGGCGCTATCATTGGTGGTGCTGTGGGTGGAGTTGCCGGTGGACTTATCGGGAACAAAATGGATAAACAAGCTCAACAAATCGAACAAGCTTTACCGGGAGCTGATGTAGTAAGACAAGGAGAAGGAATCCAACTCGTTTTAGGTGAAAATTCGGTAAACTTTGACACAAGCAAAGCTACCCTTACAGCCAAAGCGAAAGCAAACTTAGATAAACTTATCCCGGTTTTTACAGAATATTCTGAAACTGACATTCAAATTTTCGGATATACTGACAGTACAGGTTCAGCGGAATTCAACTTGAAGTTATCCGAACAAAGAGCTGCTTCGGTAAGAGATTATCTAGTAAGCAAAGGGCTTAAAGCAAGTCGTTTCCAAATCAAAGGAATGGGAATTGCTGATCCAATCGCTGATAACTCAACTGTTGAAGGAAGAAGCAAAAACAGACGTGTAGAGTTTGCCATTACCGCTAACGAAACCATGATTAAACAAGCAGAACAAGAGGCTCAGAAAAAATAAGCCTCCAACAAAACCTTTTCAAATCTTCATATAATTCTTTGTTAAAAGATTGTATGAAGATTTTTTTTTATTATATTTGAAAATAATTAACCTTAAAATTTATTATTATGAAAAAAACTTTACTATTAGCTTCTTTATTGCTAGGAGGAGCATTCTCAATGAACGCACAAACAACGGTTTTAACAGAAGGATTTCAAGACACAACATTCCCTCCTACTAATTGGTCACTTAACCAAAATAATCCGAGCCAAACTTGGTCAAGAATAGCAAGTGTTAACGATCCAACAAATTTTATTGCTCAGGTGCAATATGATGAAAACTTAATTCAACAAGACGAGTGGCTAATTACTCCTTCTTTAGATTTGAGTGGATTTGAACAAATTTCATTAGAATTTAAATTAGGGATGAGTTATTATTGGGGTGTAAATCCAAACGATAATTACGATGCTTTAATTAAAGTTTCAGTTGACGGAGGAAATACGTGGACACAGATCTGGAACGAAGATGTATTGGGAACATTCACCAATTTTACAATGAACAATGTAAATTTAGATATTTCAACATACAATCAAAATGATGTTAAAATAGCATTTCAATACTACGGAGTGGATGGCGCTCAATTACTTCTTGACGATATTGTGGTAACAGGAACAGAAGGAGCATCAGTAGATAGTCCGCTTGCTAATTCTTTCTCGGTTTATCCAAATCCAGCTAAAGATATGTTAAACATTTCTAACTCTATCGGAGCTGAACTTTTATCAGTAACAGTAACTGATTTAAACGGAAGAACTGTAAAACAAATCAACTCTTCAGTAGAACAAATTAACATTTCTGACCTAAATGCAGGCGTTTACTTTGTAAATATCAATTCTAACGAAGGAAGTTTAACTAAGAAGATAGTTAAAAAATAATATTACTATTTTTAATAAAAAAACGTCCTATCTATATAGATAGGACGTTTTTTTATTAACTATTCATAACAATTAAGTATATTTACATTTTAAATCTATACAAATAATTATTATTTACTAATAAAAAAACAACCAAAATTAAATTTATCATGAAAAAAACATTACTAGTACCTTCTTTATTAATCGGAGGATTATTCTCAATGAATGCACAAACGGTTCTTTTCGAAGACAGTTTTGAAAGTTATAATGACTTTATCATTACTGGAATCGGAGATTGGATTACCTTGGATTTAGATGGATCTGTTACTTATACAGATGAATCAGCAACATTCGAATGGCCAAATCTTGGCGATCCACAAGCGTTTATAATCTTCAATCCCGCAGTCGCAGGAGTAACTAACGCAACTTCTGGAGCGGAAGTAAGAAATTATGACCCTAAAACTGGGCAAAAATATGCTGCATGTTGGGCAGCCGTAATGCCGGGTGATGGAGAAGGTGGAGCAGGACCAAACAACGATTGGTTAATCAGTCCAGCGATTACTTTAGGAGGTAGCCAAAATGAAGTGAAATTTTGGGTTAAATCTATGTCAAATACATATGGACTTGAAACCTATAAAGTAGGGGTATATGTTGGTAACGGAACTCCTACCGGAGCTTCTGATTTTACTATTATTTCAGGTGCAACAAACTTAACCGCTCCTTACCCTAACTGGCAAGAAAAAACATTTTCATTAGACAATTACTCTAACCAAACGGTAAGAATTGGGATATTATGTAACTCTCAAAATCATTATATGTTTATGGTGGATGATTTTTCAGTTACAACTGCTTCTGCTTCTGTAGATAGCCCACTTGCTAATTCTTTCTCAGTTTATCCAAATCCTGCTAAAGAGGTATTAAACATTTCTAACACTATCGGAGCTGAACTTTTATCAGTAACAGTAACTGATTTAAACGGAAGAACTGTAAAACAAATCAACTCTTCAGTAGAACAAATTAACATTTCTGACCTAAATGCAGGCGTTTACTTTGTAAATATCAATTCTACAGAAGGAAGTCTTACAAAAAAGATAGTTAAAAAATAACATTTCGTTTCTATCAAAAACAAAAAATCCTGCCCATATAGGCAGGATTTTTTTATTGCTATTAGAATATCTATAATTCGAACCCTCCTTAACATAGTTTAAGATATTTTTCAGGATTAATATTGTAGTGTGATGTAATTTTACTTACGAACATTTAAATTACATTAACAATGAAAAAAGGATTACTTTTAGCTTCCTTATTTGCTGGAAGCTTATTTACAATGAACGCTCAAACTACTATTTCTTTTGAAACTAGCGAAGGATATTCTACCGGAATAGTGAGCGGTCAACAAGGATGGATGGATGCTTACAACGATTCAGACACTTCAACCATTACAGTTTCAACACTAAGAGCTACCAACGGAACTCAATCTCTTCAATTTACTTCAGATGGAGGGGCATGGGAGTATTATGATGGTGTTATTGGTGCTGTACCTGGAAACTGGACAGGAGTATTTGATATGTATTTTGATATCTATTTCGATTCTAATGAAGATTCAGACTACAACTTCGAAACACTTCAAGAAGGTTTAGATGAAAATGGAGAGCCAGGACTTTTCTATGTTTCTAGACTACAATTCAATTACTTCGGAAACATCAGAATTGCAGATTTTGACCAATTAGCATGGGTTAATATCGGTACTTATGAAGGTGAACAATGGTATACTTTTAAAGCTTCTTATAACTTTAATAACCATACTGTAGCTTTATACTTAGGAGACACTTTACTTTCAACGGTTGTCCTTCCTGAGGAAACTACCGGAATTTCTGACCTATTCATTAGTTATGACAACTACGGATCAGGCATGACAATCGATAACATTCGTTTTGTAGACCCAAGCGCATCAGTAGGAAGTGAAATCGCAAGTTCATTCTCTGTATATCCAAACCCAGCTAACGATGTATTAAACATTGCTAACACTATCGGAGCTGAGCTTATTTCTGTGTCTGTAACTGACTTAAACGGAAGAACTGTAAAACAATTTAACTCTTCAGTAGAACAAATCAATATTTCTGACTTAAACGCAGGAGTTTATTTTGTAAACATCAAATCTACAGAAGGAAGCCTTACTAAAAAGATTGTAAAAAAATAACATTCAATTAGTAGTAATAAACAAAAACTCTGGTTACAAATTGTAACCGGAGTTTTTTATTGTAACACCTAAACATCTGCTCTAGATTTCTCTTAATTAACACACTACTAACCTTCGCTAATAAGAAAGAAAAAAGAAAGCTCATGTGTTAAACATGAGCTTTTATCGTAGTATGGTTAAATGTAAAATTATTGTTTTACAAACTGAAGTGTTTTTGTTTGTGAACCATTTTGTACTTTCACAAAATAAATTCCTGACTGATATCCTGAAACATCAATAGAATGATGATTAGCAGAAGATAAAGTCGTATTGTACACCATTTGACCTAACGTATTATACACCTTAACCGTTCCGTTAAGTTCATAATTATCAGGAAGTACAATATTCAACACATTTGATGCAGGGTTTGGATACATAGATACCATTTCCAATCCAAAATTATCAATACTCGCGCTCGGTGCTTGACATGCGTCAGAGGTCAATAAAGAAGCTCTTCGTGTAGCAGTCTGTAAAGCAGTTCTCATACGTGTCTTTTGATTGGCTGTAAATGTATTTAAGCAATTATCTGTTCCATAATCCATATAATTCATAGGCATCGGAGTATATCCTGTACAAATTGTATTTGAATTTGCCGAGCATGTATCGTTAGGGTTTTTATGCGGTGGAGTATCCGGACAAAAATCTTTTTGACTATCAACAGAATTTACAGTACAATAATTATTATCACCCCAAATATGTCGTAATCCTAAGGCATGAGCAACTTCATGCGTTGTAGTTCTACCTCTATTATACCCGCTAAAGTAAGAACCCGGAGCTTCAGTAACTCTTCCGAAACATCTCCAATCTATAATTACTCCATCCGTATCAGCATCTCCTGTAAAAGGAATTCCTCCTAATCCAGAATTTGAAGGAAATTGAGCATAACCCAATACCTGATCTAAATCATAATTTGGATGTGGATGAGATCCAAATTCACAAACCCAAATATTAAAATATTTAGTTGGATCCCACTGTGTTTGAGGTTTTAGCGTTTCCTCTACATTTAATCGATGCCAAACTAAATCACCTAAATTAACTCTATTGATTCCATTCGTTGCTGAGCCATCTGGAGCTTTCTGAGCCAAACAAAATTCAATTTCTACATCAACTCCTGCAGCATTTGTACCGAATCCTGGAGTTCCAACTTTTCTTCTAAAATCTTCATTTAAGACTTTAATTTGAGATAAGACTCTCGCATCAGAAATATTTTTTCCAGAACCAACACTTTGTCCGTTATGGATAACATGCACTACCACTGGGATTACCAAAACCTGTGTTGTTCCTTCTGCTTCATTAGGCAACTCTTCGTCTGTTCCTCTAGCAACAAAATTAGAAGGATCTAAATCTTTTAGGTATTCCATGTATTGGTAAGACACACATTGGATTTTTCCTGTCTCTTGGTTAATGTAATCTGCTCCAAGAGGTTTTCCGAAAATCGTTGCCCTTTCTTGTGCAAATCCGAATGTAGCTAATGCCAACATCCCTGCAATAAAGCAACTTTTTAAAGTATTTGTTTTCATTAAAATTTTGGTTTGTTTATTATAATTGGCTAAAGTAAGAAAAATCAACTAGATAGAATAAACTGACTTTAAATAAATTACTATTTTAACACCACCGAACTCGGAACAAGTTGTTTATAATCTCCTCCGTTTTTGATTACATCCCGAACTATACTTGAGCTGATAAAGGAAGTACTCGATGCTGTTAACAAGAATACGGTTTCTATTTTTGAAAGCTTTCTGTTGGTATGAGCAATTGCTTTTTCGAACTCAAAATCAGCAGGATTACGAAGACCTCTAAGGATAAAATCTGCTTTTTGTCGCTTACAAAGTTCGATAGTTAATCCTTCATAGGTTACAACCTTAACCTTCGGCTCGTCTTTAAAAGCTTCTTCAATAAATCGTTTTCTATCCTCTAAAGAGAACATATAATTTTTAGACGAATTCACCCCAATAGCTACTACAATTTCATCAAACAATGAAATTCCTCTTTTGATAATATCATAATGCCCTAATGTAATGGGGTCAAACGAACCCGGAAATACTGCTTTTCTCATCGTTTAATTTTTAACTATCAGCTTTTTGCTCGATCAAGAGCTAAAGCTATTTCTGAATCAAATAATTTAAAAAAATCCAATCCAGCATGTGCCACTTGTTGCGGAAAAATACTCTGCGCGGAAAGCCCCGGATTGGTGTTAATCTCAATAAAATACGGCTCTGCATTCATTACAATAAAATCAATGCGCGAAAAGCCCGTCATATTGAGCAAGTCATAAATTTGAGCGGTAGTTTTTCGGATTTTACTCTCTGTTTCGCTATCCAAATCTGCCGGAGTAATTTCTTTTGACTTTCCTAGATACTTGGCTTCGTAATCAAAAAAGTCATTTTCAGAAATGATTTCGGTAATTCCGACCACCGTCGTAACCCCGTTGAGTTTTAAAACTCCAACCGAAAATTCTCTTCCGTTGAGATACGATTCAATCAAAATTTGCTCGTCCACCTCAAATGCCGTTTCTAACGCTTTCTCGAACTCACTTTCGTGATTTACTTTCGACACTCCGATACTACTTCCGGAACAATTAGCTTTTACAAATAACGGAAGTCCTAATTGCTGGATAATTTCAGCTTTATTGATTTGATCTTTTTTTGACAGATAAATAGATTCTGCTTTTTTGATTCCGAATTTACCCAACACAGACAAGGTATCTCTTTTGTTAAATGTCAAAGCAGATTGGTAAAAATCACATCCGGTAAACGGAATGCCAAGTAGCTTCCAATACGCCTGAAGTTGACCATCTTCTCCCGGAGTTCCGTGGATGGTATTCACAATTACATCAAACTTAATTTTATTCCCGTTAATAGTAGCCGAAAAATCAGCTCTATCAATCGGATATCGCTCCGTGTTTTGAATCACAAACCAACCTTCGGTCAGGATATGCACTTCAAACACCTCATATTTATTACGATCTAAATGAGCTAAAACGAGTTGTCCACTTCCTAGAGAAACTGAACACTCACCGGAATAACCGCCCATTACTACTGCTACTTTCATATAATTTCGAAAATATTAGTTAAATACAATCCATACAAAGTTATGTTTTATTCATTATCGAATTGATTTTAAATCAAATTTTTGGATAATGAAAAACACATTTGGAATTGCTTAAAAATACAGAAAAGTTTAGTACGGAATATATTCTGTGATTTCTAATCCGTAACCTACCATCCCCACGCGTTTGGTTTGTTGTGAGTTGGACAATAATCGGATTTTAGAAATATTCAAATCATGCAGAATTTGCGCGCCAATACCAAAATCTTTAGCATCCATCGGAACTTTCGGAGCTTTGAGTTTTCCTTGTTCTTGCAGTTCTTTGAATTCCACCAAACGAGTCAGCAAATTCATGGATTGTAACTCTTGATTGATAAAAATAACAGCTCCTTTTCCTTCGGCATTAATGGCGTCAAACATTTTTTCCAGCTTCTCATCCGGATTGTTGGTAAGCGTACCTAAAATATCGTTATTTACTAATGTAGAATTGATTCGGGTAAGTACAGGTTCATTATCGCTCCAAGTTCCTTTGGTAAGGGCAATGTGAACTTGTTTGTTGGTTTTTTGCAAATACGCTCTTAATCGGAATTGTCCAAAACGGGTCGTGATTTCAAAATCTTCTTTTTTGGAAATCAAGCTGTCGTGTTTCATTCTGTAAGCCACCAAATCTTCGATAGAAATGAGTTTCAAATCGAATTTTTTAGCCACTTCAACCAATTGCGGAAGACGTGCCATAGAACCGTCTTCGTTTAGAATCTCAACCAAAATTCCCATGGGTTTTAATCCTGCCAAACGAGCCAAATCAATAGAAGCTTCGGTATGTCCGGTACGTCTGAGAACGCCTCCTTTTTTAGCTACAAGCGGAAAAATATGCCCCGGTCTTCCGAGTTCTTCCGGCTTGGTGTTTTCGTCCGTAATGGCTTTAATGGTCTTTGATCTATCGTGAACCGAAATACCGGTAGTACATCCGTAACCTTTTAAATCAACCGAAACAGTGAAAGCCGTTTGATGCAACACCGTATTGTTTTCGACCATCATTTTCAGGTCTAATTCTTTTGCTCTAGTTTCAGTAATCGGAACGCAAACCAATCCGCGTCCGTGAGTAACCATGAAGTTTATCATTTCAGGAGTAACGAGCTCTGCAGCCGCGATAAAATCTCCTTCGTTTTCTCTATCTTCATCATCTACTACAATGATGACTTTACCGTTTCTAATATCTTCAATCGCTTCTTCTATCGTATTGAACGGTGATTTTGTATCAGACATTTTGAATATCTTTTTTGTTTTTAAAAATCTTTTTAAAGAAATCTTGAATAGGTTGGGTGTACCTATCTAGACTCATCCCTTTGTCATTAGTTGCTCTATAGGTAAGTATAATAGCCAAAGGCGTTAAAATCAGTGCAGAACCAAAAGCTCCAATAAAAGCATCTAATGTTCCGTCTTGAGCCACTTTTCTACCAAAAGTAGTAGAAAAGTGATATCCTACGAAAATAATCATCGCAAATACAATCGGCATCCCGAAACCACCTTTGCGGATAATAGCTCCAAGAGGTGCTCCAATAAAAAACATCAAAAGACATCCGTAAGCGATGGCAAACTTCTCGTACATCGAAAATTCATGGGATTTGATATTCTTGTTTTTAAAATCGAGATTGTATTTTTGGTCGACAATTTGGTACTTAATTCCCATCATGTTGTTAGAGGCGTTTTCGTATAATTGGTTGCGTTGATTGATAGGCACTATACTCAACAAATCGCCGTTGAAGTCTTTATCAGCCCCCGAAATAGAATCTTTCAACGGTTTTGGAGCATCTGTCGGATGTATAACTGTTGTAATTCTATTGTGAATATTATCCAAATACGAATTTACTTCGCTTTGATAAGCCACTTTTAACGAATCAATCGTGTACTTTAATTCCGACACATTCAACAAATCATCCGCTCCTTCGCCATTATCCGAATCCAAATTTACATTCATCAATCCGGACAAATCGATGTTTATCACGTACTTTTCGAAATCCGCTTTCAAGAATGGATTTTTTCGGCGCTCTTCGTAATTTTTAGGAATAATATCTTCGTAATGATGCCCATCATACAGCACTAGTTGAAGAATATTCGAATCATCTTTGCTGATGAGTTCTCCGGTTTTGGCTTTAGTAACCGTAGTATTTTTTCCGGAGTTAGATTTCTTATGAATAACCACTCCTTCCAAGAATCTATCATCTTCTCCAGATTTCTTGTTCACTTTGATGTTGTAATTCCCTAGATCATTAAACTGTCCTTCAGCAATTGCCAAAGATGGTTTATCTTTTACGTTCGACCTAAACGTCTGCACTTTATATTTAGAATAAGGGATAATTTCGTTGGCAAAGAAAAACGCAATTCCGGATAGAATAAGAATAAAAAACACCAATCCGCGCGAAATTCTACTGAGCGACATTCCGGCAGATTTCATAGCGGCGAATTCATAATTCTCGCCAAAAGTTCCGAAAGTCATAATCGAAGAAAGTAGTATGGTAAGCGGCAGAATTACCGGAACCAGCGTAGGCATCACATAAGACAAGAATTTCACCACCATCCACACGCTGAGTCCTTTTCCTGCTAAATCAGGAATGAATAGCCACAGCGCATACAAAATGAAAATACAAAACAGTATGACAAATACTGATGTAAATGTGGTTAAAAAACTCGTGATGATATATCTGTCAATTCTCTTCACCTAGGGATCAATCCAATCTGTTGATGTAATAGTTAGGATACTTACTTTCAACAAAGATAAAGTGATTTTCTGACAATGTTTGATTTGTTTTGAAAGAAATGATAGTAAGGTCTGATCGCGTACCATCTTTATCAATTTGGATTAACTGGTAAATGTTTTTGGTCACGTTGTCAATCCCTAACAAAATCTCTTTGATATTGCTCTTCGAATCAGTGGGTTTAAGCTTTACGAATTGCACCTTTTTCCCGCCAAGCAACAACATTTTATCCCAAGCATAAGTATATCCTTTGGTATAAAAAGTAAGCATCTTTGATGGGGTAAGCGCATTGTCTTTTTTAACATCATAACTCTCGATAGTGATTTCTTCATCTTCCGGAATTATGGTGTGTTTTTTGGTTCCATCAAAAATTTCGGTAGTACCTAAAAAATTGGAAATGTATTTATCTCCCTGAATCATTACATTTCCTTTACTGTCTTGCGAAACATTCTCTTTAATGTTCTTTATCGAATAACGAAACTCGATGGAGATATTGTTATACGATTTAACTTTCGCAGATACTTCATCCAAGAGTTTTTTTGCTTTTGGAGCATCTTGTGCTTGGGCAAAAAAGGCAGTAAAAAAGAATATAAAACTTAAAAAACGCAATTTCATTAGTTATTAGCTTCGTTATTAAAAAAATGCTCCAAAGCAACCAAGTCCGGAATCAAGACGCTTCGAGCCTTGCTACCTTCAAACGGCCCTACAATTCCGGCTGCTTCCAGCTGATCCATCAATCTTCCTGCTCGGTTATAACCTAGTTTAAGTTTTCTTTGGATAAGTGAAGTTGAACCTTGCTGAGCGGTCACCACCACTTCGGCTGCGTCACGGAACAGTGAATCTCTTTCGGATATATCATACTCAAGAGTTGTGCCACTTTCCTCCCCTACGTATTCCGGCAATAAGTAAGCATTTGAATAGGCTTTTTGAGAACCAATGAATTCACAAATTTTTTCTACTTCCGGCGTATCTACAAAGGCACATTGCACCCTTGTCAAATCATTTCCTTGGGTGTAAAGCAAGTCTCCGCGACCAATAAGTTGGTCTGCTCCTTGGCTATCCAAAATTGTTCTAGAGTCAATTTTTGAAGTTACTCTAAAAGCGATACGCGCCGGGAAGTTCGCCTTGATAATACCCGTAATTACATTTACCGAAGGGCGTTGCGTTGCGATAATCAAGTGAATTCCGATAGCACGTGCAAGTTGAGCCAAACGAGCAATCGGAGTTTCTACCTCTTTTCCGGCTGTCATAATCAAATCCGCAAACTCGTCCACCACCAGCACAATATAAGGTAAAAAGCGATGTCCGTTTTCCGGATTCAACCTTCTTTTCTTGAATTTTTCGTTATATTCTTTGATATTTCTTACGGCAGCGTCTTTGAGCAATCCGTAACGGTTATCCATCTCAATACACAACGAATTGAGCGTATGAATAACTTTGGTATTATCAGTAATAATAGCATCTTCGGTATCCGGAAGTTTTGCCAAATAATGTCTTTCGATTTTATTAAAAAGCGTAAGCTCTACTTTTTTTGGGTCAACGAGTACAAATTTCACCTCTGCTGGATGTTTTTTGTACAATAAAGACGTCAAAACGGCATTCAATCCAACCGATTTTCCTTGTCCGGTAGCTCCTGCCATAAGCAAGTGAGGCATTTTTGCCAAATCCACCACAAAAGTTTCGTTTGAAATTGTTTTTCCTAAAGCAATCGGAAGTTCCATTTCAGCATTTTGGAATTTAGCAGCGCTAATCACTGATTTCATCGGAACCATCGACGGATTTTGGTTCGGAACCTCAATACCAATGGTTCCCTTACCCGGAATTGGCGCAATGATACGAATACCTAAGGCCGAAAGCGAAAGCGCAATATCGTCTTCCAAACTTTTGATTTTAGAAATTCGAATTCCGGCTTCCGGAACAATCTCATAAAGCGTTACAGTCGGTCCGACCGTTGCTTTAATCTGAGCAATATCAATTTTATAATTTTTGAGGGTTTCAACAATTCGGTTTTTGTTGGCCTCTAGTTCTTCTTGATTGATGGTAATTCCGCTAGAACCGTAATCTTTCAGCAGTTCAATCGAAGGAAATTGGTAATTCGAAAGTTCTAAAGTCGGGTCAAATTCCCCGAAATCTTCTACCAATTTCGCTGCTAAATTCTCATGAATAACGACTTCTTCTTCGATTTTTTCGACGACAAAATCTTGTTTTGAATCATTTACCGAAAGAGGCGCAACAATAGGTTTTGGTTCTTCTACTTTAGGTGGAATTTGAGTTGACAATCGAATTTCGGAATAATTGGAAATGGTCGGCGTATTGTCTTCTATATTTTTTTCAAAATCAGACAATTCATTCTCATCTTCATATTTTTTGAGGGTAATTTCACCCAATTCTTCTTCGTCATTATCATTTTCCCACAATGAACTACTCTCTTTATCTTTACGAATAGTCGTCGGAGAAATGGTTTGCTCTTCTTCCTTTGATAAAAAATCGTCAGAAATGGGAACAATATTCTCAGATTTAGCTTGTTCAAAATCTAAATCCACTTCTTTTTTGCGGCTGTTGACAAATTCTTTGACTTTGTCCGGAGACATTTTAACTTTGAAAATAAGATAAATAAACACGCCTAACAGAACTACCAAAATAGTACCCGCTTGGCCAATGTAATCCTGAAGATAAAGATTCATTTCAAAACCGAAAACACCTCCTAATTCTGGCAAGCTTTCGTTGAAAAACCCGAACAAAACCGAAAGAACTACAATGACAAACAAATCCCAGAACCAAATTCTTCTGAGTTTTGCTAAAGGAACATCCAGCAAAAGTGTTGTTCCGGTTATGAAAAACAATCGTACGAACAAAAATGAGGCAACCCCGAATCCTTTATACAAAAAGAAATCGGCTAAAAAAGCCCCAAATTTTCCCAACCAATTTTTTGCTTTCTGGTCTCTATCGGCAAAATCGGTCAAGATGCTTTGGTCTGCATATCCGTAAATGAAATACGAAATAAAACTCAGAAGCAATGCAATCGAAAATAAAACCAAAATCACTCCTACAAACATCTTGTTTCTAGGATTCCAGAAAGGTTTTCTTTCCTTTTTATTTTCTTGTTTTGGAGCTTGATTTTTGGTGGTTTTAGCCATTTATCAAATTTGTTTTGTACGTATTACTTGATTGAATTCAAATCACTTAATTACAGAAATAGGGAATATAAATAATAAGCCCAATGGCAATCGCCGTAAGGGCAATGAAAAACACCGCACCAGCGGCAATATCTTTTATAAATCCAATTTTTGGATGAAAATCCGGATGGATAAAATCGGCAATTTTCTCAACAGCCGTATTTAGCCCTTCCACCGCCATTACCATCCCAATTGCTAAGGTTTGTAACAACCATTCTGTTTTAGAAATCCCGATTACAAATCCCAAAATCGTCATAATTACACCCACAGAAAACTGAACAATGATGCTATGTTCGGTGGTAATGAGTTTGTAGGCTCCTAAAAAAGCATACTTAATACTTTTAATTCGTCCTGAAACAAAATTATTACTCATAATGCGGCAATGGATTTATGACAAAGATGCTAATGCGTTTTCGTAGTTGGGTTCATCGGCAATTTCGCTTACTTGCTCAGTATAAATCACTTTTCCGCTCGCATCTACCACCACCACAGCGCGTGAATGCAATCCTTTAAGTGGCCCGTCTGTAATTTCTAATCCGTAGTCTTTACCGAATTTTCCAGATTCAAAATCGGACATGGCAAATACATTTTCGATTCCTTCTGCTGCACAAAAACGCGTTTGAGCAAAAGGTAAATCGCGCGAAATACACAACACTACGGTATTGGCAAGTTCAGCTGCTTTTTTATTAAAATTGCGTACTGAATTCGCACAAGTAGGCGTATCAATACTCGGAAAAATATTTAGAATTACATTTTTACCTTGAAATGAAGCTAAATTCACACGTGACAAATCGGTTTTAACCAATTCAAAATCAGGAGCCATTTGTCCGGTTTTTGGAAGTTCACCACTAGTATGAATTGCATTTCCTTTAAGTGTAATAGTTGCCATAATATTCGATTTAGATAATAAATATTGAGCAGATAAAATTACGGATTATTTTTAATTCTTAGATTAAAATTTCGGCAAAGATGTTCGAATTCACAGCCAAATTTCTACCTTTACTTTTTAAACTCATAACCATGTACGCACTTAATATGATTTGGAATCCATCAGAAGGAATTGATTTAGGTTTTTTTATGCTCCGTTACTATAGCCTTACCTGGGTAGTAGCATTTGCTTTGGGATTTTATGTAACCAAGAAAATTTTTATCCGCGAAAACGAATCAATGGAAAAATTAGATTCGTTATTCATTTATACAATAATAGCTACCATGCTTGGAGCTCGTTTAGGTCACGTACTATTTTATCAACCCGAACTTTTCAAACAAGATTTTTTAAGTGTTTTCTTGCCGATTAGAACCAATCCGGAGTTTCATTTTACCGGATTTTCCGGCTTAGCAAGTCACGGAGCGGCGATTGCAATTGTAATCACTATGATTTATTACAGCCGAAAAGTGATTAAAAAATCACTTCTTTGGGTGTTAGACAGAATTTCTCCGGCTATTGCTTTGGGTGCTATTTTTATTCGTTTAGGAAACTTCTTTAACTCAGAAATTTACGGAACCAAAACTACGGCTTCTAACCCTTTCGGAGTGAAGTTTATCCAAGAAGAAGAATTTTGGGAGCTTAACAGCATTCATGCTATTACTAGAAATGCCGATTTAAAAGAAGCGTATAAAATTATAGAAACTGACCCTCAATTTTCGGGCGTTGTAGATTTCATCCCATACAGACATCCAGCACAATTATATGAAGCATTCGGATACGTATTAGTATTTATTATCGTATGGCTTATGTATTGGAAAACCGATGCCAGAAACCGTCAAGGGTTGTTATTTGGTGTATTTTTGATTTTACTTTGGAGTGTTCGATTCGTAGTAGAATTTGTAAAAGTAAGCCAAGGCGGATTTGAAGGAGCAAATCCAATTCTATCCACCGGACAATGGCTTAGCATTCCGTTTATACTTGCAGGTATTTACTTAATCATCAGAAGCAACAACGCTAAGCCTATGGCTTAGTGTTGTTAAAACTGACTTGTATCAACATCAATTATCCCGAGCGTATCGTTAGACGTTTTATAACATTCTACCCAACTGCTTAAATCTTTAGGTTTTTCGAAATCTTCTTTCGAGACATTAAGCGTGGTATCTTCGTAGTTTTTCTTCATGTAGATTGCCCAAATCGGGAGTGCCATAGTTGCTCCTTGTCCGTAGGTAATGTTACGGAAGTGCGCTGCTCTATCTTCGTTTCCTACCCAAACACCGGTTACTAAATTCGGTACCATTCCCATAAACCAACCATCGGATTGGTTTTGAGTAGTTCCTGTTTTTCCGGCAATCGGATTAGTGAACGCCCATGGATGTCCGGTCACTCTTTTATAAGCCGGACCACCAGAACCGGTTGTTCTTAGCCTTGTTCCGCTACCTCCTTCGGTTACACCTTTCAGCAGTTTAATAGCCGCATACGATACATCTTTACTCAACACATCTTTTGGTTGAGGAACGTGTTCGTACAATATTTTTCCGTTTTTATCTTCAATTCTAACAATGGCTTGAGGCTCGATGTAAACTCCCATATTGGCAAATGTACTATAAGCTGCCACCATATCATATACGCTAATATCTACGGCTCCTAATGAAATAGAAACTTGCTCCGGAATATCCGCATCGATACCTAATTTCTTGGTCATATCAATCACAGATCTCGGCCCAACCATATCGATAAGTTTAGCGGAAACGGTATTTACCGAATTCGCCAAAGCTTTATTAAGCGAAATCATTCCGCGGAATTTATTATCCGAGTTTTTCGGACTCCAATCTTCAGCTACACCCCATTTTCCTCTTGGAATAGTAAATGGCCCATCAATTATACTATCGCATGGCGATTTTTGTAATTGTTCCATCGCTGTAACGTACACAAAAGGCTTAAAGGTAGAACCTACCTGACGTGCTCCTTGTTTGGCATGATCGTATTTGAAATATTTGTGATTAATTCCTCCTACCCAAGCTTTGATATAACCCGTTTGAGGCTCTATAGAAATCATTCCGGTGCGCAAGAAGTGTTTGTAGTAACGAATAGAATCCAAAGGAGTCATAATCGTATCCTTCTCGCCAGACCAAGTAAATACAGTCATGTTGGTCTTAATCTCGAAAGATTTTTTGATTTGCTCTTCCGATTTACCTTGGTCTTTCATTTGTCTCCAACGCTCGGAATCTTTCATGGCTCTGAGCATAATTCTATCGGTTTGCTCTTGAGATAATTCCACAAAAGGAGCGTTCTTTTTCCCTTTGAACTGAATGAAAAATTCTTCTTGTAAGTTCGACAAATGCGCTGTTACGGCTTCTTCGGCATACGCCTGCATACGAGAGTCGATGGTTGTATAAATCTTTAATCCGTCGCGGTAAATATTATAGTTTGATCCGTCGGGTTTTGGGTTTTCTTTTACCCATTTCTTCATATAATCCCTTAAATACTCTCTAAAATAGGTTGCAATTCCCTCATTATGGGATTCAGGAGAATATTTTAAAACTAAAGTTAAGTTTTGTAAAGAATCTTTTTCGGATTCAGAAATAAAGTCATTTCGTTCCATTTGAGCAAAAACAGTATTTCTCCTGTCTTGGGTAAGTTCTAATCTTCTTCTTGGATCAAAATATGATGGATTTTTAAGCATCCCAATCAATACTGCACACTCTTCTATAGAAAGATCTTTAGGTTCTTTTGAAAAATAGACTCTTGAAGCTGAACGAATCCCTACTGCATTATTCACAAAATCCACCTGATTTAGATACATCGTAAGTATTTCCTGTTTTGTGTAACGTCTTTCTAAACGAACAGCAATAATCCATTCTTTAATTTTCTGTGTATATCTCAAAATTTTTGATTTAGAACCCTCTCCATGGAAAAGTTGTTTTGCCAATTGTTGGGTAATAGTACTTGCTCCGCCTTTTTTTCCTAAAAAAACAGCCGCTCTAATAGTTCCGCGCGCATCAATACCTGAATGATCATAAAAACGCTCATCTTCGGTAGCTACCAAAGCATTAATCAAATTCTCGGGTAAATCTTCAAACTTAATCGGAGTTCTGTTTTCGTTTAAATACAGTTTCCCGATGGTTTTTCCATCAGAAGATATAATCTCTGAAGCCAGATTCGAAGATGGATTTTCCAACTCCTCAAAAGATGGCATTTCGCCAAAAGCACCAAAAGATGCCAGTAGGAACAGCAATATAATCGAGACTATACCTGCCGCAAAAAGTCTCCAAATCCACTTGATGTATTTAGAAAAATCTTCTGAGTGTTGCTTTTTATCCATAATCTATTTTACTTTTTCGATTCTAAAACCTACGTCAATTATTCCGTCTAATTCATCAAGACCTTCTATCTCGTTTCTCTTGCGAAGTGCTTGCTCTACACGAATGGTATGTACCCCCATTTCGGTAAAGCGATAATTGTCTTTGTACCAAAGTTTGCTTTCTTTAATATCCGAAAAACCATTCCCTAGCATTTTCCCGTCCGGTGCTGCCATAAGATATTCTAGCGTGTCGGTTTTTACTTTTTGCGCTGGACTTTCAATCGATGCAATCAAGAAAATATTACTGAACGGATACTGGTCATTCGCTCTTAAATTCAAAAACAAATCATAATGCTCGGTAGTATCTTTTACTTCATATTCAAAGGTCACGATACTATCTCTATGCCAGGTTTTTCCGACAGATTGATAGGAATCAAAAACCTGTTTATCATCACAAGATAACAACAGAGAAGCAAAACAACTTAGAATAAAAAGATTAAGACTTTTCTTCATTCTTCTTCTGGTTAGGTTTACGATTTCTGTTTTTGTTTTTATTCTTTTTGTTTTTTGGCGCATCAAATCGAGTAAGGCTTTCTTGTCCGACAGAATCTTTAAATTCTACTTTTTCCGGATCTTGAGTCTCAGCGACATAATCTTCTAGAGCCGTCACCTTTTTACCTTGTTTATTTTGGGCTATTATTTCTTTTACTTTATCTGTACTCAGCACATGCCATTGGCTCATATTATCTCTATAAGTAAACCACATCAGTTGTTTAAAGATATCTACTTTCTGACAATTAGCATCCCCTTTTTCGGTCACCAGAACCACATCTGTACTCGGAAAATCTTTCAACGCATCCATATAAGCATCGAGCTCATAATTCAAACAACATTTAAGTTTCCCGCATTGACCTGCCAATTTCTGAGGATTGAGACTCAGTTGCTGATACCTCGCTACCGATGTATTTACACTTCTGAAATCCGTCAGCCAAGTCGAGCAACACAATTCTCTTCCGCAAGAACCAATTCCTCCTAAACGGGAAGCCTCTTGACGGAAACCAATTTGTTTCATTTCGATTCGAACCGAAAACTCTCTAGCAAACTCTTTGATGAGTTGTCTGAAATCCACACGTTCGCTAGCCGTATAATAGAAAATTGCTTTCGAACCATCTCCTTGATACTCCACATCCGAAATTTTCATTTCCAGATTTAGCGAAATAGCAATCTCGCGCGCTCTTACCTGAGTTCTTTCCTCCTTTAGACGCGTTTCGGTCCAGACATCGATATCTTTTTGATTCGCTTTTCTATAGATTTTTGGAAGCTCGTCCGTTACACTAACTCCCTTTTTTTTCATTTGTACTCTTACCAGTTCTCCGGTTAAAGTAACCACCCCAACATCATGCCCAGAAGCAGCTTCGGTAGCCACTACATCACCTATATTGAGCTGAACATTGTCAGGAATTTTAAAAAATTCTTTTCTGGAATTTTTGAATCGCACTTCAACCACACCAAATTTTGATTCTGAAGTGGATGACATATTACATAACCAATCGAATACTGAGAGTTTATTACAAGAGTCTGTTCCGCAACTACCGTGACTACCACAACCCTTTGGAATACCTCCGTCTTTTGTTGAACAACTTACACAAGCCATATCTTACCTTTCTTTATAATGATAGAACCATTTTAAACATCACATTCAAAATCGTATCCAAGAAATTCTAAATTATATTAATACACAAAGATACTATTTTTTGTACCTTTATGAAGAACCCTTAAAATTAAATGTTATGAAACCAGTAAAGTACAAATACGCATCTACCTCGGTTGCCATAAATAACCTTAGAGCAGAGGGATTTACAGTTGATTTTAACCTAGAAGAAAATTGTATCATTTGCGGAACTAACAAATATGATGTTGATGATTTCGAAATTGTTCAAGTATATCGTTACGAAGGAATGTCAAACCCAAGTGATGAATCTACCGTATATGGCATTGAATCTAAAGACGGAACCAAAGGTATTCTAGTTACCGCTTATGGAATGTACACAGACAGCATGAGCATTGCACTGCTTAGAAAATTAGCTCTGAAAGAGGACTAAAATAAAAAAGCTCTACCAATGGTAGAGCTTTTTATATCGAATCGAAGTTGATTAGTCAACTAAAATTACTGCTTTGTTATCTTTCATTTCAAGAGTACCTGAAGAAATCGAAAGAATATATTTATTATTTTCTTTAGCGAATTTATCTTCAAACTGCGTACTGCTTTGGAAAGCATTTGTATCAATTTTTATCTTTCCTTTTGTAAGTACAGATACAATTGCAGCGTGATTATTTAGCATCTGGAATTCTCCATCTGCTCCCGGAACCGTAACCGATGTTACTTCTCCGGAAAATAAAACCGCCTCAGGTGATATAATTTCTAATTTCATTGTATTAGTATTAAGTATTAAGTATCAAGTATTAAGACATTCTCATACTGAATACTGCAAACTGTAAACTTTTTACGCTTCTGCAAGCATTTTTTGTCCAGCCTCAATTACGTCTTCGATAGTACCTTTAAGGTTGAATGCAGCCTCAGGAAGATGATCAAGCTCACCATCAATAATCATGTTGAATCCTTTGATAGTATCTTTGATATCTACTAATACTCCTGGGATACCTGTAAATTGCTCAGCTACGTGGAACGGTTGAGAAAGGAAACGTTGTACACGTCTTGCTCTTGATACCGCCAATTTATCTTCTTCAGAAAGCTCCTCCATACCAAGGATAGCGATGATATCTTGAAGTTCTTTATATTTTTGAAGAATAGCTTTTACTCTTTGTGCACAATCATAATGTTCTTTTCCTAAGATTTCCGGCGTAAGGATTCTTGATGTAGAGTCTAGCGGATCTACCGCTGGATAGATACCAAGCTCGGCAATCTTACGAGAAAGTACGGTTGTAGCATCCAAGTGAGCGAAAGTTGTCGCTGGAGCCGGGTCGGTCAAGTCATCCGCAGGAACGTAAACCGCCTGTACTGATGTAATCGAACCTCTTTTTGTAGAAGTAATACGCTCTTGCATTGCTCCCATCTCAGTTGCCAATGTTGGTTGGTAACCTACCGCAGATGGCATACGACCAAGTAGAGCCGACACCTCAGAACCTGCTTGAGTGAAACGGAAGATGTTATCTACGAAGAAAAGCACGTCTTTTCCTTGAGAATCTCCAGCACCATCACGGAAATATTCCGCAATAGTAAGACCTGATAAAGCTACACGAGCGCGTGCTCCTGGTGGTTCGTTCATCTGACCGAACACGAAAGTAGCTTTAGAATCTTTCATTAATTCTTTATCTACTTTGGTCAAATCCCATCCTCCATTTTCCATAGAGTGCATGAAATCATCACCGTATTTAATAATACCTGATTCTAACATCTCACGAAGTAAGTCGTTACCCTCACGAGTACGTTCTCCAACTCCTGCAAATACAGAAAGTCCTCCGTGTCCTTTAGCGATATTGTTAATTAATTCTTGAATAAGTACTGTTTTACCTACTCCAGCACCTCCGAAAAGACCAATTTTACCTCCTTTTGCATAAGGCTCGATAAGGTCGATTACTTTAATTCCGGTGAAAAGAACCTCAGTTGAAGTTGACAATTCATCGAATTTTGGAGCTTGTCTGTGAATAGGAAGACCATTTGAACCTTCTTTAGGTAAATTTCCAAGACCATCGATAGCATCACCGATAACATTGAACAAACGTCCGTAAACCTCAGCACCTACCGGCATCTGAATTGGAGCTCCAGTCGCTACTGCTTCCTGACCTCTACTTAGTCCATCTGTTGAATCCATCGAAATGGTACGCACCATATTTTCTCCGATGTGAGACTGCACTTCAAGTACAAGTTTTGTACCATCAGCTTTAGTAATTTCTAATGAATCATAAATTTTAGGAAGTTCAACTCCTTGAGCATCAAACACCACATCGATAACTGGTCCGATAATCTGTGCTACTTTACCTATTGTTTTAGACATAACGTATCTATTTGTTAAACAGCTTATTGTAATCTACAAAAATCAACTATTGATTTTCGGGTGCAAAGATAGTTTTTTCTTATAAAGAATAAAATACAAAAAATCAATTTTTTATAAAAAAAGCAGATTTTAAAAAAACCTGCTTAAAAATATATTATTCTACCGTTACGGACTTCGCTAAATTACGCGGTTGATCCACATTTGCTCCTCTTAGCACGGCAATATAATACGACAGTAACTGAAGAGGAATCGTAGCAATAATTGGCGATAAAGCATCCGAAGAATCCGGAATTTCAATCACGTGATCAGCTAAATCTTTCACTTGAACATCACCTTTGGTAACCACCGCAATGATTTTTCCGCTTCTGGATTTAATCTCTTGGATGTTACTTACAATTTTATCGTAATGCTCTTGTTTTGGTGCAATTACCACGACTGGCATTTGCTCATCAATAAGTGCAATTGGCCCGTGTTTCATCTCAGCAGCCGGATAACCTTCTGCGTGGATGTACGAAATCTCTTTTAATTTTAAAGCTCCTTCTAATGCCACCGGGAAATTATAACCTCTTCCTAGATACAAACAATTAGACGCATCTTTATAAATTTCAGCAATTTCTTTAGCATGTTCTGCCGATTGAAGTGCTTCTTCGACTTTTTCAGGAATAAGTTCTAATTCTTGTAAATATCTGTGGTAATCTGAATTTGACAAGGTTCCTTTAGCTTTGGCTAAACGCAAAGCAATCAAGGTTAGCACCGTAATTTGGGTTGTAAATGCTTTGGTAGAAGCTACTCCAATTTCAGGTCCGGCATGTGTATAAGCTCCGGCATCAGTTTCTCTAGAAATAGAAGACCCCACCACGTTACATACTCCAAACACAAAAGCACCTTCTTTTTTAGCCAATTTAATAGCAGCTAATGTATCTGCCGTTTCTCCGGATTGTGAAATTGCAATTACCACATCTTTTGACGTAATAATTGGATTTCTATATCTAAATTCTGAGGCATATTCTACTTCCACCGGTATACGAGCAAACTCTTCGATAACGTATTCCGCCACCAATCCGGCGTGCCACGAAGTCCCACAAGCAATAATTAGAATTCTATCCGCATTTAAAAATCGCTGAATGTTATCTTCAATTCCAGCCATTTTGATAAGACCTTTATCCGCTAAAAGTCTACCGCGATAAGTATCTTTAATTACACTGGGTTGCTCATAAATTTCTTTAAGCATAAAGTGATCGTATCCACCTTTTTCGATTTGTTCAAGGTTTAATTGCAGCTCTTGAACATACGGATCCACCAATGAATCGTCTTTAATTTTTCTAATTTTTAATGGCTTATGACATCTAACAACCGCCATCTCTTCATCCTCCAAATAAATTGCATTCGAAGTATATTCAATAAACGGAGTAGCATCTGACGCAATAAAATATTCTCCTTCGCCAATACCGATTGCTAGCGGGCTACCTAACCTTGCTACAATCAACTCATTTGGCTTTCTTTTATCAAACACCACAATAGCATACGCCCCAACCACTTGATTTAAAGCAATCTGAACTGCCTTACCCAGCCTTACATCATTCTGTTTTTGAACATCTTCAATCAAATTGATTAAAACCTCTGTATCTGTATCTGATTTAAAAGTATAACCTCTTTTTTGAAGCTCTTTTTTTAGCGGTTCATAATTTTCGATAATACCGTTATGAACTATAACCAAATTTCCGGAATTTGAAAAATGTGGATGCGAGTTTACATCATTCGGAACTCCGTGAGTCGCCCAACGCGTATGTCCAATTCCAATATTCCCTTCGAGCGAAATTTCTGATTTGGCTTTTTGGTCAAGATCAGAAACCTTCCCTTTGGTTTTTGATAGATTTAATTCGTTATCGTGATACAAAACAACACCAGCACTATCATAACCTCTGTATTCCAGACGTTGTAATCCTTTTATAATAACAGGGTATGCCTTTCTTTGACCTATATAACCAACTATTCCGCACATATATTTAAAATTTTATGGTTTAGTATAACGTATTTCTAATTTAAGTTTTTTTGCAGCGTCTGCAGTATTATTTCCGTAAATAACAGTTCCGGTTGGATGCATTACCGAAGCGGCCGGAATATATTTATAAGGAGAATCTGATGGAAGAGGCGCAGAATTCAACAACGAAATCATCGCTATTTGACTTATACTCTCGGTCACACAAACTCCTAATTTTACATTTTTAGCATCGCTATTTTTTAATAAATTCTGAATGTGTTTTGTGATTCGGAATTTATATCTGTAACCTTTGCCGTTTTCATCTTTATCCAATATACCTCCATGCAGGTATTTGTTATACTTAGGCAATATAGGATAGGTTGTAGCATCATTTGAATAATCTACTAACGGCACTACATTATTTGCATCAAATATAAACAATCTATTAGGCACATACGAATTACTATTCATCTGTGATTGATCAATATAGAAAACAAGATTTGCCTCATTGATTAACCATTTTTCATCCTCTACTTTCTGTCTTAATTCTTCTAATTCATCCGACACACCATTTCCGTCAGCATCTATACCTGCAAACAAATCTAAATAAGCAACCGAACCTTCTCCTCCTTTTACATACAACTTCTCATCTCCGGTAGTTTCATTAGCCGAACTCAAAGCCGACATATAATTATTTGAATACTGATTTTGATGTAAACTTATTGAATTACCATCCAAGTTAATCACCACAGTTGCTTCACGCTGCGCATCATTCCCTTCTTCAATATCGTATTTATAATAAACCGTTATTTTTCCTTGAGCAAAATTTAATTGAGACAAGTGAGTTCCATTTCCGGTATCTTCCACCTGAAAAAACAATCCTTTAAAATAATTTTTAAAAGCATTATCCGATTCTAATACCGTTCCAGGGGCATTAAAAATTTTAGACATGAAAAAGTCTTTATCAAGCTCTATTTTCATTTGCGGTTTTAAACGCTCGCTCACCTCTTGTTCTCCCGAACTATTTTCTTCATAAATCACATGTTCTGAAGGATCAAAGAAAAACTCATCATTTTGAGTTACCTCTTCAGAATTATTTAATCGCTGACCAATTTTTGCACTATTAATTTGGTCATACATATTTGAATAATACTTTTGATACTCTTCAAAGTTAGTATCCGGGTCAAAATCTCTTAAATAATATCCTGACTCATATACATTCAGCCTGAATTTAGCATTTTCAGACGTATAAAGCGAATCTAACTTATAAGTCTGATTTCCATTTTCATCTGTTGACACTAAAGTACTAAAATAAGGAACCGTTAGCTCTACTTTTGTAATTTCAGGGTTAAGGACAGAAGGCGCACCCGTTCCGGAAACAATCCTTAATTGAGTTACATAACTCACTATAGTTTTTCCGAATACCGGATTATCAATAACTCCCAAACTATTCAACGGATAGCTATCTGCCTGAACCGGCCCTGTAGCTCGATTATAGGCAATAACATTCTCCGAAGTATAGGATTGTAAATCCATATTGTCGCTTCCGACAATATTAGAACCAATAGAATTATAATCATCATCACACGAGGCAAAAACCACCAATGCAACAACCGCTAAAATTCCTTTTAAATAAGAATAAACCTTCATAGTAACAATATTATAATAGATGTTGTCTTAAAAAATCCGTATACGCATCAGCAAACGAATCTTTTGGCATGAAAGGTAAAAAAGGTTTACCCGAAGATTGTATAAATTCTGTTAAAGTTGGAGAGATTTCATCTGAGCCAACCACCACAGCGTCTGAGCTTGAGATAGCTGCTTTCATTAGATTTTCACAGTTCGGATTATCAAGACATTCTACTATGTTACTCGGAATTTTATCAAACAATAACTTTTCTTTAATCTCATTCGACAAAGTTCCTTTGAAGGACTGCTTATAAATCGAAGTTACTATTTTAGTATCTTCAAATAATTTTTCATTCGAATAATAATGCTTCATATACACCGGCAACAAGCCCGAAAGCCAACCATGCACGTGAATTACATCCGGAATCCAATTTAATTTTTTAATGGTTTCTACCACTCCTTTAGCAAAAAATATAGCTCTCTCATCATTATCTTCAAAAAGATTTCCTTCTTCATCTTCAAAGATAGCTTTGCGTTTGAAGTACTCGTCATTATCAATAAAGTAAACCTGAATTCGCTCTTTCGGAATGGAAGCAACTTTGATAACTAATGGCATATCCACATCGTTAATCACTAAATTCATTCCCGACAAACGGATAACCTCATGAAGTTGATGCCTACGCTCGTTAATATTACCATATCTTGGCATAAAAATGCGTATTTGACCACCTATATCGTTTATCATTTTTGGGATATCGTACGACGCTAAAGACACCTCTGTTTCCTCTAAATAAGGAGTAACTTCGCTAGATACATACAATATTTTTTTGTCTTCCATAATCGTTTAACTTGTTTTTAACACAGAATAGCGTGCAAAGTTACAAAATTTTATGGAATTATAATTCTTTTGAATCAGATTGCCGTACATTTGCGCCAGAATAGATAATGCGAAATGACACTTTTTACCAACCACAAGTCTTTAAAAGCCTACTTATCACCGCTATTAAAGAATAATGAAACCATTGGTTTTGTCCCAACAATGGGGGCTTTACACCAAGGTCACTTGTCACTTTTAAAGCAATCATTAAAAGCCAATGACCACACTGTTATCAGTATTTTTGTTAACCCTACACAATTTAACAACGCTGAAGATTTAGAAAAATATCCTCGAAATCTGGAAGCGGATATCGAAAAAGTAAAAAATCTAAATCCTTCTATTCTCGTTTATGCTCCATCGGTCGATGATATTTACGGAAAAAACATCAAATCCGAATTATTCGACTACGACGGACTAGAGAATTTGATGGAAGGAAAATCGCGCCCAGGTCATTTTGACGGGGTGGGAACTATTGTCAAAAAACTATTTGAAATTGTTCAACCTACCCGAGCTTATTTTGGCGAGAAAGATTACCAGCAAACTCTGATCATCAAAAAACTAGTACAAAAACACAACATTCCGGTAAAAATTCAGGTTTGCCCTATTTTACGCGAAAAAAGCGGCTTGGCAATGAGCTCGCGCAATGAGCGTTTAACTCCGGACGAAAAAGAAAAAGCTAGCTTTATATACGCAACACTTCAAAAAGCTAAAGAATTATTTGGCAGTAAAACCAAAGAAGAAATTTATGCTTTTGTTGAAAAAACGTTCAAAAACAACCCGCTATTTCAATTAGAATACTTCGCTATCACCGATAGTAAAACCCTTTTGGAGCCTACAAAGTTCTACAAAACCAAAAAATACCGAGCTTTTATCGTAGTTAATGTAGGAAAGGTACGTCTTATTGATACAATTTCGCTAAATTAATTACCTTTGCAAAATGAAAATTGAAGTTTTAAAGTCTAAAATACATCGCGTTTCTGTCACAGGAGCCGATCTAGATTACATAGGCAGTATCACTATTGATGAGGATTTAATGGACGCTGCCAACCTTATTGAAGGAGAGCGAGTTTATATTGTAAATGTGAATAATGGCGAACGCTTTGACACCTATGTAATCAAAGGAAATCGCAAAAGCGGCGACATTGTACTGAATGGCCCTGCGGCGAGAAAAGTTCAAAAAGGAGACATAATTATTATTATCTCTTACGGAAGTATGGATTTTGAAGAAGCAAAAACATTCAAGCCAACTATTATATTTCCGGACGAAAAAACCAATTTATTGAAATAGTTTTGAGCAAAACTGTAAAGAAATGGCTTTCAATATTAATCCCACTTTTTCTGGGATTTTTTTTTATTTTCTATGCCTATAATCAGTTTACTGTTGATGAGATAGAAGAAATCAAACAAAACTTCCGCAACGCCGACTATTTCTATATTTACATCTCTATAATTTTTGGATTCATTGCCTCTATTGTTCGTTCCTACAGATGGAAATACACCTTAGAGCATTTAGGCTATCATATTCCTTTCAAAAATCAATTCTTTGCTGTTAATGTCAGTTATCTGATGAATATGTTCATCCCTCGTTCGGGTGAAATTTCGAGATCATTGGTCTTGAAAAATTACGAAAACGTTCCTTTTGACAAGAGTTTCGGAACTATCATTGCCGAGCGCGTTGTGGATTTAGTCATGCTTTTCTTGTTAATGGCAGTTATCTTTTTTGTCCAATTTGATATTCTAAAAACCTTCGTGTTAGACAATATTCCACAAGAAAAACTTATACTTTTTTCTACTGTTTTAGTCGTATTAGGAATTGTATTTATTTTAGTTTACAAGTATTCTAAACTCAAATTCATTTTATTTCTAAAAGAAAAATTATCCGGACTGAAAGATGGCGTAATGAGTGTAATTCAGATGAAAGCCAAAAGGCCTTTTTTATTTTATACACTTATTATTTGGGGTTGTTATATCTTGATGTTTTGGATAGCTATTTTTGCTTTTGAAGAAACTTCCAACCTTAGTTTTATTGCTGTACTTACTACGTTTGTGGTTGGTACGATTGCCATTGCCTTTACCAATAACGGACTAGGTTCTTATCCGTTTTTGGTGGCTGAAATTTTGAAGTTTTACGGAATTTCGGTGATAACCGGAAGTGCGCTCGGTTGGATTGTATGGGCTTCTCAAACTATTTTTACCCTAATTCTAGGATTGGTTTCGCTCTTTTTACTTCCTCTTTTTAATAAGCAGAAAAATTAATCTTTCTTTTTTGCCAATTTAAAATAACCATTCGCCAAAATGGTAAACAAGATAATTCCTGCCCCAATATAAAATTCACTATTCATTTTTTCGGTTTCCGGGAAAATTAAAACCGCCAAAATAATTCCGTAAACAGGTTCTAAATTGATGGTAAGCATAACTGTATATGGGCTCAAATGCTTCATTACATCAATCGAGGACACAAAAGTATACGCCGTACAAATCGAACCCAGAATCAATAGATAAATCCAATCGTTAGAGCTAAGCGCAAAGAAATCTGAGTTTAACTCATCGGTAAAAAACAAATAACCCGTAATAAAAAGCACACCGCCTAATACTTGATAAAACGAAATATAAGACGAGCTATATTTTCCGGCAAAAGCCCCATTAATAATAGAAAACAAAGCCGACAAAAACGCAGCCAAAAGCGCTAGTAACATCCCATACAGAAAATTACCGTTCACCTCATAAATTATGTACAATCCGAGCATGACCAACAATCCAAATAAGACTTCGTACCCAATGATTTTCCGTCTATAAAGTAAAGGTTCTAAGATAGATGCAAAAAAAGCTCCAGTCGATAAAGTAGCCAATGTAACCGAGACATTCGATACTTCTATGGCCTCAAAAAAAGCGAACCAATGCATGGCAATAATAAATCCGGAACCTATGAAGATGGCTAATAGTTTCTTAGAAATCTGAAGTGGAATTTTTCGAAAGGCTATATATCCGGCAATAAGCACCAAGGCGATACTCATTCTGTACCAAACTTTTGCCATCGAGCTTACTGTAATCAGTTCGCCCAATACGCCGGTAAATCCCCAAATAAATACGATTAAATGAAGATGTAAATAGCTTTTGGTTTTAACGTTTGGCATTTTTGAGGAGATAAATTGCTAGAACCCCAAACAGTATATTGGGTAGCCAAACGGCTAGCAAAGGAGACATGCTCGATTTTTCGGCTAGCGTACCAAACATTTTGTCAAAAAACACATACGAAAAAGCAATAAAAATCCCCAGAGCCAAGTTAAGCCCCATTCCTCCTCTACGTTTCATAGCCGAAACGGAAACAGCAATAATGGTCAGTATAAATGCAGAAATCGGAACGCTGTATTTCTTGTATTTTACCACCAAATACGAATTGATATTCGACGAACCTCTTTGTTTTTCTTTTTCGATGAATTTATTCAAATCACTAATAGTCAGCGTTTCAGCCATATAAATTACCGGAGTAAGGTCGTCTAAATCGAAGTTGAGTAAAGTATCTTTTATAGGTTCGGCAATGATAATATCATTGAGTTCACCTACTTTTCTCTTTTTAAAAGCACTCAACGTATAAGTGCTGTCTTGTTCGTTCCAGCGAATACTCGCCGCTTGAATCTTTTCTTTGAGTTTATTGTTTTTGTCAAACGTTTCTAACGTAAATTCAATTCCTGTTTTGCTCGACGGATTGAAGTTGCCTACGTGAATGTATTGCGTATCGTTAAGTTGTTTGAATACGTTATTACTTTCACGGGTTTCGTGGTGTTTTTTGAGGTATTTGTAGCGAAATTCGTTATAGCCTTTACTAGCATTCGGAACCAAATAAAAACTCATAAACAACGCCAAAATAGAGATAAGCGTTGCTCCAATCAAATACGGACGAAGAAATCGAGTAAACGAAATTCCGGAGCTCAGAATCGCAATAATTTCTGAGTTGTTCGCTAGTTTGGATGTAAACCAAATAATGGACAGAAACAGAAATATCGGAAACAAGAAATTGGCAAAATAAACGGTAAAGTTGAGGTAAAACATTACGGTTTCACCAAGTGGGGCTTTATTTTCAAGAATTTTCCCGATTTTTTCGGATATGTCTATGACAATTCCGATAGGTGCGAATAACACCAACATGGCGATAAACGTAACCAAATACCGTTTGAGTATATACCAATCAATTATCTTCATCCAAAATCTTTATGAGAACAAAACTACAAAGAAGTGTGTTAATTCTTTCCGAAAAATGTTTCTCTTGTCAAATTATTCTTCGTAACGATCCATTTCGCGGTCGTAAAAAGCACCTGCTTCTTCAATCAAATGCTCCATTTCGTTGGCTGTTTCAGCTTCTTCTTCCGGGTCAAGATCTTCTAAAAACTCGATTTCGTCATCTTTTAAATTGATGATAAATCTTGGATATTCTAAGTGAATGATGAAAATATCATCCGGATAATCAGTATTGTCTGCTAAGACGAATTTTGGTAATTCCATAAAATTATATTTCTGTGTTAGTATTTATTTTTTGCTCGTGATTGCGTTTTAATCGATCGGTAAGTCGCTCGAATCTGAAAAACAACATCAAACACGCAGCTGTGAGTGCTGAAAAAAGTCCAATCCAAACGCCTACGGCTTTTAAATCGGTATGTAGCCCTAAATATACGCAAATCGGGAATCCGATAATCCAATACGAAACAAAAGTAATCACCGCCGGCACTTTTACGTCTTGCAATCCGCGCAAAGCGCCCAAAACTACGGCTTGAATTCCGTCCGAAATTTGGAACAATGCAGCCACTAACAGAAGTTGAGAGGCTATCCCTATTACCTCTGTGTTTTCAACCAGTTTATCCGGATTATTATTTTCCAGAAATATGTGCGGCAATACATTGTGAAATATCACCAATACAATAGCAAAAAACACTTCGAGGATAAGCGTTAACAAAAAAATCGAACGGGCAACGGTTTTCAAATATTCATAATTCTCCAATCCTTTTTGATTCCCGACACGAATCATTGCGGTAACTGAAAGTCCTGAGGCAAACATAAAAGTAACGGTAGCCAAACTCAATGCAATTTGATTCGCAGCTTGCGCATTTTTGCCAATTGCTCCGGTTAACCATACGGCAGAAGTGAAAAGCACTACTTCAAAAAACATAATGAGCGAAGAAGGCAATCCAATTTCAAATATCTTTTTAACCAATGTTTTTTGAAGATTCATAAGGCTGAATCCGGAAAAATATGGGGACAAATCTTCATCTCTGCGAAGCATAATATGCATCGTCACAATCATGATAATTCTCGAGGTAAGCGTTCCGATAGCTGCTCCTAAAATTCCTAATTTCGGGAAAAACCAAATTCCGTAAATCAAAAAGAAATTCACCACAAAGTGAACGACATTCGCTACAATGATGGCATACATCGAATATTTGGTCTTCGACATTCCGTCAGCGAATTGCTTATATCCTTGAAAAACCAATACGCTTATGAGCGAGAAAGCCACTAAGTCCACAAAAGGTGCCGCCAAATCTACCACTTCTTGAGGTTGCCCCATGAGCTTCATCAACGGTTTGCAGAAATAAACCACTCCAAACAAGAAAACCCCCATTATCGAACAGAGAATAAGCCCATGATGAAAAGCATTTCTTACGCCTTCTACGTTCTTTTTCGCATCATTTTGAGCCACAAGGGGCGTAATCGCTGTCGAGAAACCAATCCCGAAAGACATGGCAACAAAAATAAAGCTATTCCCCAGCGAAACGGCTGCCAATTCTGCTGCTCCGAGCTTACCCACCATAATGTTATCCACAATAGCAATAAGCGTATGCCCTACCATCCCTAAAATGATCGGGTAAGCCAATTGTATGTTCTTGGAAAATTCTTTGAAATAAATAGATAAGTTCAAATTGATGATTTTTATTAAAAACCTTGCAAAGGTACTCTGAAAAAACAGATTGTCCGCACTAAAATTATTTTCAACAAAAAAACCTCACTCCAAAAGAAGTGAGGCTTTCATAGTACTATTGCATTTTAAAATCACCCATTAAACTCTGAGGATTTAAAATATACTATACTTTATTAGTTCGGGTTGTATTTGTAAGTAAACTCCAAAACTTTAGTTCCGGTAGTTTGGTCTTGATCAGCAGAATCGTATTGATACAAACCGATTTTAAATAATACCGGAGTGTTTTCAATAACTGCCTCTTCGGTAATGAATATTTTATCATTGATGTTGTTTGACTCTCCTGGAGCAATGGTAATCGCGTCATAAATTGCAGGAGGCACATACCCTCCAGGATTGAAATTAAACAAACATACCTCACCAAAACAAAAATTCACATCAACTCCGGTATGATTTTGTCCCGATTCTGCTTTTAGCTTAAAGTATAAATTTTCGTCTGATAGATTTTTAACTTGAAGGTGAATATCAGCTTCAGAACCTATAGAATTAAATTCAAAAACTTTTCCGTTGGTTATTTCTTCACCTCCAACTCCGTTGGTTACCTTAAAATCTGGCGCAACCGGATCAGCTCCTTTCTTTCCTCCATCGTCACTACTACAAGAAGTTAATGCAAAAATTGATGTCAGAAATAATACGCCTAAATTTTTTACAATTGTTTTTTTCATTTTTTTGGATTAATTAATAATTATTTTTTCTGTTGTTTTAAATGTTTCTCCGGCTACTTGAATTAGATATACTCCTTTTTGGAAGGTTGTTAAATCGATTTGAGCATTGTTATCCAGTCCTTGAGCTGTATAAACTACTTTTCCGGTTACATCTACTACTTTTACATTCACTAACTCAGCTGTTGTGATATTGAATACTCCGGTTGAAGGATTTGGATAAACTGCAAAACTAGCTTTACCGATATTTTCTGTACCAGCAGTTCCGTATTTGAAAGCTCCCGGTCTAATAAGTGGTAAATCGTTAGAAAAAGACTTATTACCATTTACAAAAACCAAAGATGTATTTCCTTCAAAAACTTCTACTCCTGATGTAGGAGCTGAAGCAGAATTTAAATTCCAACCATCACCATAGGTATCACGTAATTCAATAGTATAACAATCTGCCGTGGCAGGAATAGTAATATTGTGAATCTTAGTTGTATTTGTATCAGCACTTGTATAAGGACCTGCATTTGCTATTATAGTTCCTGCAGAATTTTTTATTCTCCATGAAGCCTCAGTTGGATAACTATCTGTATACACTCTTACCTGAAGTTGAGTGGTTGAGGCTTGTGGTGCAATAGTTACCTCTCCGTGTTGAGCAAATGCAAATTCTTCATGGTAAATACTCTCTCCATTCACCCCTAAAAGTTCTGCCGAATAGTCTGAACCTGTGTTGATTTCTATATTATCGAATGAGATTATACTTTTTGCAAATTGAGATATATTACCATTAAAGTTTTTTGTAGCAATTATATTTCCGTTTTCCTTAAGAACCAATTGTGCAGAAGTAATAGTATTGTTTCCTAGATTTTTCAAATCTACTTTTACAGCATCTATTTCGCTACATGCATTAATATTTCCAGCTACAATTTTTGCATGATTTGCAACTCCAGTCATTGCTCCACAAGCAGAATTAATACTATTTCTTAATCCTGGAGCTGTCAATTGATTTAATTCAAATGTTGTTCCTGTGGAAGCACAAATTCTAAATAAAGTTGGGAAATACGTAATCTGATATTGACTTGCAATAGCTCCGCTATTGATAATCGGATAAGGTGTTCCTTCTACCCAATTCCCCATAGTATTTCCTGTTCCGTAAAGAGCTGCTACAGGAGTAGAGTTATCTCCTTCTACATACAGAACAACCGCTTCATCTGATCCATTTGGACCAAAAGCATCATAAAAATCTGCCAAAGCATGACTGTTGTGATAATTCCAACAAGGTCCACACCACGTAGCCGAAATATTTAATAAAACGTCTTTACCTTGGCTTAAATATGTACTCAAGGTATGTGTGTTCCCATTAAGGTCTTGAGCAGTAAAATTTGGAGCGGTACTCCCATTTGCAATTTGTGCATTGGCTCCTGCAAAAGCTAATAAGCATAGCGATAGTAATGTTTTTTTCATAGATGTTTTGGTTAAGTGGGTTAGAATCAATAAAATGTGTTGTTTAAGGAATTCCCAAATGTAAAAAAAATATTAAAACTCCGTTAAAATCAATTACATTTTTAACAATAAATTTTTCCTGAGCTATGATTGTGCTTTGCACCCGTGACACTTGAAAGTACATTGACCCTATTCTTCAATCTCAAATATCCCAATAACCCAAATATCAACGCTTCTTTGAATTCAATCAATTTTTTATCCGGAATTATCACTTGACTTTCTGGTAAATAATACCTCATCCGCTCAATCAAAAAATCGTTATAAGCTCCACCTCCGGTCACTAAAATTTTAGACGCGTTGGTATGTATGTTTTTACTTACCTGATAAGCAATATGTTCTGTAAAAGTCCGCATGACTTCTGTTGCAGCATACATTTGGGTAATCGGAAAAATCTCTTGCAACACGAACTCCAGCCCTAGCGATTTGGGTGGTTTTTGAGCATAAAAAGCGATGCTGTTCAATTTCTCAAACAACTCTTCTCGGAATATTCCGCCTCTGGCAAGTTTACCTTTATCGTCATAAGGCAAGTGCAATTGATTGGCATAATAATTCAACACTGTATTGACCGGAGAAATATCATACGCCATTCGTTGTCCGTTTTGGTCGAATGAAATATTTGAAAATCCGCCCAAATTCAGGCAATAATCATATTCTGAAAAAAGAATTTTATCTCCAATCGGAACGAGTGGCGCTCCTTGCCCGCCCAATTCTACATCCTGTATTCTAAAATCACACACTACGGTATGTTTTACTATTCGGGCAATCTCAGACAAATTTCCGATTTGTAGCGTAAGTCCGTTTTGTGGCTGGTGCAAAATGGTATGACCATGAGAGGCAATTGCTGTAATATCTTTTATCTGATGATTTTCAATAAATTGATTTATCGTTTCACCTAAAAGCGAAGTATATTCTCGATTGAGCACTTCCAATTCGCCTTCTGAATAATGAATCGCATTTTTTAATTTTTCAACCCAATCTTCAGCATACGAAACCGTTTCGGCCACACCTATTTCGAATCGAACATTATTCTCTTCTTCCCAAAAATAAAGCTCTGCCAAGTCCACACCATCCAGCGAAGTGCCGGACATCACCCCAATGATTTTCTGTTTTTCTTCCAACTTCTATAAAATTAAAGTCTAAAAGTAAGAAAAATATAAAGGGACAAAAACCGTGAAAGAGAAAGAATTATCTTTGCCGTATGATTTCTCAAGACATTTTTTCGATTAAAAGCGATAAAGAATTTATCAAAACCACCCTGAAAGTTTTTCGTTATCAGCACGAAAATAATCTTGTTTACAGAAGGTTTTGTGATTTCTTGCACACCGATATTCAGGAGGTAAAAACACTAGAAAAAATTCCGTTTTTGCCTATCGAATTTTTTAAATCCGAAAAAATTATCTCTAATCAAAATCCGACGCAAATTACTTTTACTAGCAGCGGAACCACCGGAAGCAAAACCAGTTCGCATTATGTAACCGACACTTCTGTTTACGAGCAAAGTTATCTGCAAGGCTTTTCAGAATTTTACGGAAATATCGAGAATTACGTCGTGCTGGCTCTTTTACCCTCTTACCTTGAGCGCGAAGGTTCTTCGCTGATTTATATGGTCGAGGATTTGATAAAAAAAAGTAATAATCCGAACAGCGGATTTTATCTGCACAATTACGACGAATTGATTCAAAAACTCATCCAGCTTGATAATTCCGGTCAAAACATAATATTGATTGGTGTTACTTATGCGCTTTTGGATTTGGTCGAAAAACAAACTTTCGAGCTCAAAAACACCATCATTATGGAAACCGGAGGGATGAAAGGCAGAAGAAAAGAATTGATTCGGGAAGAATTACACCAAATTCTCCAAAAAGGTTTTGGAGTAGATGCCATTCATTCGGAATACGGCATGACTGAACTTTTATCGCAGGCTTATTCGCTCGGGAATGGTGTTTTCCAATGTCCTTCGTGGATGAAAATTTTAGTTCGCGATCCCGAAGATTCACTTACTATACTCGAAAATCACAAAACCGGAGGGATCAATGTGATTGACCTAGCCAACATCAATTCTTGCAGCTTTATCGCTACTCAGGATTTGGGTAAAAATTACGAAAACGGAAGTTTTGAAGTTCTCGGACGATTTGACCATTCGGATATTCGTGGGTGTAATTTAATGGTTGTATAAGCTTTAAACCCTATTGATTTTGAAAAAATTCCTGAATCTATACTTGGATTCCTACAGAGGACTGTCTCGACCGGTGTGGATGCTCTCGCTTGTGATTCTCATTAACCGAATCGGGGCGATGGTAGTGCCTTTCTTGAGTATTTACATGACGCAGTCACTACATTTCTCTATTAAAGAAACCGGATTTGTGCTCAGTTTTTTCGGAATCGGAGCCGTGCTTGGCTCATGGATAGGCGGTTGGCTTACGGACAAAATCGGATTTTTCAAAACGCAAATGTGGAGTTTAATCCTGATTTTGCCACTTTATATTATTCTTCCTGAATTAAAAACGGTTGATAGTTTGGCTATGGGGGTTTTTGTATTGAGTTTACTGGCGGAAATTTTTCGTCCTGCCAATTCAGTTGCCATATCGTATTTTGCTCGTCCGGAAAATCTGACTAAAGCTTTTTCTCTCAACCGAATGGCTATTAATTTAGGCTTTTCTATTGGTCCTGCTTTGGGTGGAATTTTGGCTTCTATTTCGTATTATTTTCTGTTTTACGGAAATGCTATCGGAACCTTTTTGGCAGGAGTTATTTTTTACGTGTATTTCAATAATCGAAAATCCCAATTCAATACATCACCCAATAAAGTTACTGATTTACATTCGCCCAAGCCTACCAAATCGCCTTACAAAGACCGAAAAATGCTCTTGTTTGCCTTTTTGTGCGCGCTTTATGCCATTTGTTTTTTTCAATTACTTTCCACACTCCCATTGTTTTATAAAGAAGTACACAAAATGAGTGAAGCAAGTATTGGAATTATTTTGGCTTATAGCGGATTTTTTGTCTTTTTGACCGAAATGTTGCTCGTTCAGATCGCCGAAAAAAAATACAGTACTTCACAAGCAATTATTTTCGGAACACTCGCTTGCGGAATTTCGTTTGTAATGCTCAACCTGAATTACAGTATGTTGATGCTGTACATCTCGATTTCGGTACTGTGTGTATCCGAAATTCTGGCTATGCCTTTTATGTCAACCGTGATAGTTAAAAATTCGGACGAAAATAACCGCGGAGCTTATATGGGTTTATATTCCCTTTCATTTGCTGTAGCGCATATTTTTTCGCCATTCTTAGGCACATTTATCGTTGACCATTATGGCTTTGAAATTCTTTGGTGGGCAACTGGGATTGTTAGTGTCCTTACCGCGCTAGGATTTTATTTTCTGATGAAAAAGATAAGCGCTTAACCCAAGGTAAAAAACGCACTCAAATCAGTCTCAGGTTTTAGTTCTATCGGCTCGCCTGATTGCGTAAACCAACGCGCTGTAAGATTTCCTTTTAGGATGATTTTTTCTCCTTTCACCTCCAACCAACTTCCTTCTCGAAGCCCCAACACCGGAACCGTATTAAAAGCATGAAACTCCTTGATGCGAGTTTCACGAGTCTCACCCATGTGTTTAGAGTTCAAATCCGGGTCCAGATAGTGCGGATTCAGATTAAACGGAATCATCCCCAAGGTCTTGAAACTCGGCGGATATACAATAGGCATATCATTAGTAGTTTGCATGGTAAGTCCGGTAATGTTACTTCCGGCACTACAACCCAAATAAGGTGTTCCGTTTTGTAATGCTTCAATAAGTGTCGTCATTACATCGTTTTTATACAATTCGTACACCAACACAAATGTATTTCCCCCTCCGGTAAAAATCGCTTCCGCTTGTTGAATGGCCTCTTTTGGGTTATCAAATTCATGTAATCCTTTCGCCTCGATGCCAATTGTACTAAAAACAGTTCTTACTTTATCGGTATATTCATCATGCGAGATACCACTAGGTCTGGCATACGGAATAAAAAGCAAAGTTTTCACCTCTTTAAAATGTTCTTTTAGGGTCGGTAAAAGATAATCGAGATAAGTTCCTCCGTGAACGGTAGAAGTTGAAGCTATAATTAGGTTTTTCATTTTTTTGTTTATTTTTTTGGTCTGATTCAAAAAAATCTTGAGATTCCTCATTCTTCGGAATGATAAGTATAGATTATTTAATTACATCCGCAGTCATCCTCTCCGCACTTTTTCTTTTTCTTTTTCCAAAATAATTTACGAACCAAATAGAATATGGCAAAAATCAAAAGTACATAAACGACAATTTCTTGTATCATCCCAGCTGTATTAACTAAATATCATATACCCTAAAAAAGCAAACAGATATGCCAAAATTCCCATTCCAACGAGTTGAATGAGCGTCCACTTCCAAGAATTGGTTTCTCTCTTTACCGTTGCCACAGTTGCTACACACTGCAGAGCAACAGCATAGAACAACAACAAAGACACTCCTGTCGCCGTAGTAAATACCTTTTCGCCCGAATCGGCATAAGTAGCTGCTTGCATTTTGGAGCGAATGGTGCCTTCATCATCCGGGTCGCCCACGCTGTAAATAGTAGCCAAAGTCCCAACAAAAACTTCGCGAGCGGCAAAAGATGTGATAATAGCAATACCGATTTTCCAATCGTATCCCAAAGGTTTAATTATGGGTTCAATCGTTTTACCCATCATCCCGATATACGAATTTTCAAGTTGATAGGAAGCAATTTCAGCATTCAATTCATCTTCAGAAAGATTTGCATCTATATATTTTGAAGTAACTATTTCTTCGGTATTATCGAAAGCTTCGCCTCCGTGCGAAGCTAAAAACCACAAAACAATTGACACTGCCAAAATAATTTTTCCGGCATTCAGTACAAAAGCTTTGGTTTTTTCCAAAACGGTATAAAACACATTTCGAAATAACGGAAGTTTATACGAAGGAAGCTCAATAACAAAATAAGTCTTGCTCTTGAATTTGATAATCTGATTGAGCACCGTAGCTGACAAAATTGCAAGTAATACGCCCAAAAGATACATCGCCAAAAGCGCTAGAGCTTGAGAATTTAGAAAGCCAAACACCAATTTTTCAGGGATAATAATCGAAATCAAAATGGTATAAACCGGCAATCGAGCGGAGCAAACCGTAAACGGAGTGACCAGAATAGTGATGAGTCTCTCTTTCCAATCTTCAATATTTCGGGTCGCCATAATAGCCGGAACAGCGCAGGCATTTCCGGAAATTAGTGGCACTACGCTTTTTCCGTTCAATCCGAATTTGCGCATGACTTTGTCCATCAAGAAGACCACTCGGCTCATGTATCCGGTCTCTTCGAGCAGGGCAATAAAGAGAAACAAAATGGCAATTTGAGGTACAAATATTACTACTCCACCAATTCCCGGAATAATTCCTTGAGAAATAAGCTCACTTAATTTTCCTTCTCCCAGCCAAGATGATATCTTTTCTGAAAGCCACGCAAAACCGGAGTCAATCGCATCCATAAGCGGAGTCGACCAAGTGAAAATCGCTTGAAACATCACTAGTAGCAAAGCTAAGAAAATCGCATAGCCAAAGAATTTGTGTGTAAGCACCCTATCAAATCGGGAATCAAAATCCGTAGCTTTGGATTTATCAATTGAATAATTTTCTTTTAAGGCTTGATTCAGTAATTGATATCGCTTTACGGTCTGATGGTGTTGTTCTTTTTTGATTTCGCGCTCGCGCTGTTTATCATCAATAGACTGATATCCGATTTCATACGTATCTAAAAGCCATGATTTATAGGCTTCTTTATCTGCTGTAAAAAGTGGTTGTCGCGATTGATTTTGGTGATTTTCAACCGCTTTTTTAAGCTCAGAAATCCCCATATTTTTGCGAGAGCTGGTCAGAATGATATCCGTATGAAGATTTTTCTTAAGTCCATCGATATCAATCGAAATTCCTTTCGGCTCGATTCTATCGGACATATTAATAACAAGTAATGTCGGCAATTGTAAATCTTTGACTTGAGAAAAAAGCAACAAGTTGCGCTTTAAATTCTCGGCTTCTGTAACTACAATCACCAAATCCGGATGATTTTCGAGCAAATATTTGGTAGTTACGCTTTCGTCAACCGAAGTCGGAATCAAACTATAACTCCCCGGCAAATCAATAACTTCAACCTTTTGGTTATTATCCAGATGGAAACTTCCTTGTTTTTTTTCGACTGTTACTCCCGGATAATTAGCTGTTTTTTGATGAAGCCCCGTCAGCGCATTGAACAAAGATGTCTTACCCGTATTCGGATTACCAACAAGAGCGATTTGAATTGATTTGTCCATATTTAGGATGGGATTTTTTCAACTTCGATAAGTTTTGCCATCTCTTTGCGGATAGCCATGCGAGTGTCGTTAATCAAAAAATAAAACGGACAACCCAGCGGAGCAATTTGAATGAGTTCTACTTCGTTATCAGGCAAACAACCTAACTCTACTAATTTTAAAGGAATTAGCTGTATGTCAAAATTTTTAATGATGGCTTTATCTCCTTTTTGAAGTTGATTTAGATACATCAGAGGTTATTTAGAATGAATCCAAGCGAAAGTAAGAACATTTGTATAAAAAACAAAACCTTACAGGATATAAAAATCCCATAAGGTTTTGCAACTAAAAAGCCGAACAAAATTACTCTTGTTGTTTATCTTCTTTTTTGTTGTTTGCAGATTGGTCATCACCTTTAGCTGCATCTTTAAACTCTTTAATTCCTGTTCCTAATCCTCTCATTAGTTCAGGGATTTTTTTACCTCCGAACAGCAACAATATAACTACAACTATAATTATAAGATTTCCTCCACTAGGCATTCCTAAAAATATACTTAACGCATTATTCATAATACAATCTATTACATTTAGCGTTACAAATGTAATTATTATTAATGTTTAAATACTAAATAAATATATAATATTTAGTCCCGAAAAAAGTTAATTTTGAAAGGAGTAAAAAACAATCAACTATGACTGATAAAATCCGTTGCGGATGGTGCGGCAACGACCCTCTGTACCAACACTATCACGACTACGAATGGGGAAAACCTATTTTAGACGATCATCAACTCTTTGAATATCTTATTCTTGACGGCTTCCAAGCCGGATTGAGTTGGTTTACAATCCTTAAACGCAGAGAAGGATTTCGAGCAGCTTTTGACAATTTTGACTATAAAAAAATAGCAAAATACGACGAAGATAAAATCCAACAACTCATGATGGATGAGCGAATTATTCGAAACCAACTAAAAATAAGAGCCAGCGTTATTAATGCTCATGCTTTTATGAAAGTTCAGGACGAATTTGGTTCATTTTCGAATTATATCTGGAGTTTTACCAATCAAAAGCCTGTAAAAAACAAGCCGAAAACACTGAAAGATATTCCGGCTACTTCAGAATTATCGGATAAAATCAGTAAAGACCTTAAAAAAAGAGGTTTTAAATTTGTTGGAAGTACCATTGTATATGCCTTTTTGCAAGCCATCGGAGTGGTTGACGACCATCTAGAGGAATGTTGGGTTAACAAAAAATAAGACAGTTTTAAGATTTCTTTTTTTTCGTTTGGCACAGCGATTGTCTTTAAGGCATTGTAATTAACCCCAAAAACCTTAAATGATTATGAAAAAGTTAGTAGTTATGATGGCATTAGTTATTGGTTCAGTAACTTTTGCACAAGAAAAAAAAGAAATCAAGCATGATATGATGTCTACTGAAAAAAGAGTAGAAGCCATGACCAAAGAGCTTGATTTAACCCCTGAACAACAAGCCAAAATAAAAGCTTTGTTTGACGAAAAAGCAAAAGAACACAAAGCCAAAAAACAAGAAATGAAAGAAGAAATGGCTCAAAAAAAAGCAGAACGTGAGTCGCATGACGAAAAAATAAAAAGCATTCTTACTCCGGAACAAGTAAAAAAATACGAAGCCAAAAAAGAGGAAATGAAAAAGGAGAAAAAAGAAATGTTTGAGAAAAAAAGAGAAAAATCTAAAAAACGTTCTGAAGAAAAGCTCGAGCAACTTCAAAAAACTAAACAATAAGTAAACTTATTGCCTTTCAAATCCCGGTTCAAAATTGAATCGGGATTTTTTTATAACCGCACTCCAACCGAGAGTTCCAATGCTTCTGCTTTGGCCATATGAGTTTTGAGCGAAACGGAACTAAAAATTCTGTCGGTGATATAATATTTTGCTCCTACACGTTGGTACAACGCCGCGTCGGGCGCAAACGGAGCATATACGTAATACCCGATTTGTCCTTCCAGAGCTAATTTCGAAAGTCGCATTTCATAACCACCAAAAACACCCACGCGTTTATAATCAATATTCGGATCGTTATTACTTTCCGGATAGGCAACTGATAAATAATAAATGTATTCTTTCACGTATTTCATCCAAAACACATCCGCCCCGAACTGAAAAGTACTTTTTTCTGAAATTCGCTTGTCTGCATAGCCCGAAAGTACATAAAACGGAAATTGTTCCATTCCAATCACAGCACTAGAGCTTACGCCGGAACGAAAAGCAAAATTATAGCGAATAGGTTCCTTTATTATTTGTCGTTCGTGGTAAATAAACTCCGGTTGCTCGGTATCCAAATCATAGTTCAACCCGAAATTAAAAGCAATGGTATTCGTACTGGTATTGGGCGCTTTGATACGGGCATTCGAATAATGATGTAATGAAATTCCGGTCTGAAAACCTAATCCTTTGAAGAGATTTTGCTTTTTGTAATTGAGCATAAAATAGGTCGAAGGCATAAAATGAGTACCGTAAGCAATATTTCTAAAATTATGCTCTTTGTCGTATGGATTGCTGTTGTAAGTTATCCCTTGAGCAACACGAAAAGTGAGGTTTCGCTTCAAAAAATAAAAAGTCAAATGCGCGTAAAGTGAATAATTATCGCCCAACTCGTCATTTTTCATATCCTGATAGGTAAACGAAAGTCCGTAATCTGGGTAATTGTATAAAGCTTCCCATGAGTTTTGCCCGAATGTTTTTTTATTAAAAGTTAGTATAAGTCCTTCGGGATGACCTTTAATAAGGTGCTTCATGCTCGAACGATGTTCCATAATATTTCCGTAGAAATAATCGGTTTCTAAACTGAAATGCGAACGATTATCTTCTTGAGAAAACGCTAAAAAACCTAGCCACAAAGTAGCGAATACCAAATACATCTTACCCAAATGCGGTAAAGTCATAGTGATTCTTTTGTTTTTGATATTTGTCCTCACTGCGATTAAAATTGATATACTCTGTTTGGCGTTACACAAAAATCTAGTGGAATATCCAATTCATAGGCATCGGCAATTCGTTCTTCAGCTTCAAAAAACGAAAGTCCGATTTTGATTACATCTGTACGACATTCTTTAAGGAAATTATCATAAAAACCTTTGCCGTATCCTACTCTATTCCCTTTTTGGTCAAACGCCAACAACGGCACAAACACTACGTCAATTTTTTGGCTCGGAACTTCAATTCCGTCCAAAGGTTCCGGGATGTTGTATTCGTTTTTTTTGATTTTTGTATTCTCAGTAAGCAAATAATGAATCATTTTGCGCTGCTCAAAATCCGATTTTGAAATAACAATCTCTTTGTCTTTGCCCATCAAAATCTGCAAAATGTATTCGGTTTCAATTTCGTTAAGCTCAGAAATAGTCAAAAACAAATGGTAATAGGCTTTATCCCAAACCGATAGCGAAAGTAACTTATTAGCAATAGCTAAACTTTGCTCTTGTCTTTCGTCGGGAGTTAAATTGGCTCTGAGTTTTTTATAATGAGCGCGCAGTTGTTTTTTATCCATTTTCTCTCAACCAAATTAAATTGCTATTTTTGCAAGGCTAAAAATATAAAAATGTCCCTGAAAAAAGCCTATTTACTGATTTTATTAATACTTATCGTCGATCAAGTTTCAAAAATTTATATAAAAACCAACTTCGTTTATGACGAAAGCTATAAGGTGTTGGGGCTGGATTGGTTTCAAATCAGATTTGTTGAAAACGACGGAATGGCATTCGGAATGACGTTGCCGACCGAATACGGAAAACTCATTCTGACACTTTTCAGAATAGTTGTAGTAGGCGGAATTTGTTATTGGTTATGGGATTCTGTTCGCAAAAATGCCTCTAATTATTTGACGTTGTCCATTACTCTTATCATTGCCGGAGCGCTCGGAAACATTATTGATTCTATTTTTTACGGCGTAATTTTCGATCATTCTTACGGGCAAACCGCAACGCTTTTTGCTGAAAATCCATACGGAACACTGTTTCACGGATATGTAGTGGATATGTTTTATTTTCCGTTATTTGAAATTCCGCTCGGAGAAGGAAAAACTTTCCGATTCTTCAGCGCTATTTTTAACGTTGCCGATATTGCTATCAGTACCGGAATTGGAATCTTGATTGTTTTCAACAAGCGTGCTTTTGCAAAAAAAGCTTAATTATATCTTAATCAATAGCACATAAAGCAGTTGTTTACTTTGAAAGCAACTGCTTTTTTGTTGTCTTTGCTGTTTAAAATCTTATTTTTGCAAACATATATACAACACAACCACAATTAACGAAAAATGACTACTGACAACCGCTACAACCAAAGAGGAGTTTCTGCTTCAAAAGAAGATGTTCACAACGCCATCAAAAACATTGACAAAGGTTTATTCCCGAAAGCTTTCTGCAAAATCATTCCTGATTATTTGACTAATGACCAAGAGTATTGCCTGATTATGCATGCAGACGGAGCCGGAACCAAATCGTCTTTGGCTTATGCGTACTGGAAAGAAACCAGAGATATTTCGGTTTGGAAAGGAATTGCTCAAGATGCTCTGATAATGAACATTGATGATTTGCTTTGCGTTGGAGCAACGGACAATATTTTGCTTTCTTCAACTATCGGAAGAAACAAAAATCTAATTCCTGCTGAAGTGATATCGGCTATTATTAATGGAACCGAAGAACTTATTGAGGAACTAAAATCGTTTGGCGTTACGATTCACTCCACAGGAGGTGAAACGGCTGATGTGGGTGATTTAGTAAGAACAATTATCGTGGATTCTACCGTTACGGCTCGTATGAAGCGAAAAGACGTAATCGACAATGCCAATATTCAAGCCGGAGATGTAATCGTCGGGTTGGCTTCGTTCGGACAAGCTACTTATGAGAAAGAATACAATGGTGGAATGGGCAGCAACGGACTAACTTCTGCCAGACACGATGTGTTCAGCAAATATTTAGCAGAAAAATATCCCGAAAGTTTTGATGGAGCTGTTCCAAGCGAATTGGTTTACTCAGGAGGCGTAAAACTGACGGACAAAGTAGAAAATTCTCCTTTGGATGCCGGAAAATTAGTGTTATCGCCTACCCGTACGTATGCTCCGGTTATCAAAAAAATAGTAGAAAAATATTCTCCGAAACAGATTCACGGAATGGTGCATTGCAGCGGTGGAGCTCAAACCAAAGTGTTGCACTTCGTAGATAACGTTCACGTAGTGAAAGATAACCTATTCCCGATTCCTCCGCTTTTTAAACTGATTCAAGAACAATCAAAAACCGATTGGAAAGAGATGTATCAGGTGTTCAACTGCGGTCACCGTATGGAAATCTATACCGATAGCGAAACCGCAAAAGACATCATCGAAATTTCGAAATCATTTAATATTGAAGCTCAAATTGTGGGTAGGGCAGAAAAATCTGATTCTAAAAAGCTTACGATTAAAAGTGAATACGGAGTGTTTGAATATTAATCGAATAGAATTTGAAAAACACTATCTACATATTTCTTTTGGTACTGGTTTTTATTAGCTGTAAAAACGAGAAGAATTTGAATGTTGTAGAAACAACTACAGAGCAAGAGGAAACAATTTATTGGATTGATACGCTAGCAAACCACAAGTATCTGAAAATTTATTCTACACCGGAAAAAAAGTGGAGAGATCTATTTGCAGAATACGGAAACAATGGATTTAAACATAAAATTGATATACGAGAAATATACTATTTAAATGTACCTATTTCTAATGAAGTAGCATGGATAACTGATAAAAGTATTGCTTTAGTAGATGGATGTGGAACCGATTGTATTTATGTTTTAATTTTTAATGTAGAACAAAACAATCCTTTTGTTCATCCAATATATTATTATCCTAATATGTCTTATTTGGATTATGAAACTGACAATCCAAATTTATATATCGCGGTAAACGAAAGATCTAAAAAAGACTATGGCTTAGTGATTATAGATACTGATACTCAGAAAAAAGACACAATTTATTTACCTAAAAATTGGGCTCGTGGATTAGGTTCTATATATAATATAGTTGATAAAGTTGCTATTAAAAATTCGATTATAACATTCACACAAATAGAAGAAAATAAACAGGGTAAAACATACAAGCATACAATTAAACTGAGATAAAAATTCCTCAATCCCAAATCCTAAATATAAAAATGAAATACTACATCATAGCAGGAGAAGCATCAGGCGATTTGCATGGGTCGAATCTTATCAAAGCATTGAAAAAAGAAGACCCAAGTGCAGACATCCGTTGTTGGGGTGGAGATTTGATGGAAAAAGCCGGAGCAACTCTTGTGAAGCACTATCGTGATTTGGCTTTTATGGGATTCGTAGAGGTTTTGATGAATATTAGAACCATATTTAAAAACATAAAATTCTGTAAACAAGACATCGAAAAGTTCAATCCGGATGTGATTATATTTATCGACTATCCGGGCTTTAATATGCGAATTGCTACTTGGGCAAAACAAAAAGGAATTCCGACACATTATTATATTTCACCTCAAATTTGGGCTTGGAAAGAAAACCGCATCAAAGCCATCAAACGTGATGTGGACAAAATGTATGTGATTCTTCCGTTCGAAAAAGATTTTTACGAAACAAAACACAACTTCCCTGTAGAGTTTGTTGGTCATCCGCTTATTGATGCCATTCACAGTCGAAAAAACATTTCGCAAGAAGAATTCATCAAAGAAAACAACCTCGAGAACAAACCTATCATTGCACTGCTTCCGGGAAGTAGAAAGCAGGAAATTTCGAAAATGCTCGAAATTATGCTTTCAGTCTCTGATGAATTTTCGGATTATCAGTTTGTAATTGCGGGAGCACCAAGTCAGGAATATTCGTTTTATCAAACGTTTTTGAAAAAGAAAAACGTGCATTTTGTAGCCAACAAAACCTATGATTTGCTCAGTCATTCTCACGCTGCTTTAGTAACTAGCGGAACGGCTACTTTAGAAACTGCTTTATTCAAAGTTCCCGAAGTGGTATGCTATAAAGGAAGTCGCATTTCGTATGAAATTGCCAAACGTATCATTACCTTGAAATATATTTCTTTGGTAAACCTGATTATGGATAAAGAAGTCGTGAAGGAGCTCATCCAAAACGAATTAAACACCAAAAATCTAAAAGCCGAACTTCAAAAAATTCTTGAACCTACTTATCGTCAAAAACTTTTAGCTGAATATGACGAATTAGAACAAAAATTAGGCGGAGACGGAGCAAGTGAAAAGACGGCTAAACTCATCGTAAATGCTATCAAACGAGTTTAATAGTCAAATTACACTCACCACATAATATTCCATTTTTATAAAAAGTAGTATTCGAAGAAATATTTTTTAAATGAATATTTTTTATTCGATAGTATTTATTGTAAAAAGTTCAAAAATTTGCTTTCGGCAAACAATTGCTTATTTTTGCTAGAAAGACAAACTTACTTTTATGCTTCAATTAAACGTAAAAAACGAAACTTCAAGACTTAGAGCTGTCGTATTAGGAACGGCCGTTAGTAATGGTCCTACTCCTACTGCAGAAGAAGCTTATGACCCAAAATCTTTAGAACACATCTTGGCCGGAACTTATCCTGTTGAAGAAGATATGGTCAAAGAAATGGAAGCTTTTAATGAAGTTTTTAAAAAATATGATGTTCAGGTTTTCAGACCGAAAATTATTGAGAATTACAACCAAATCTTTTCACGAGACATTGGTTTTGTGATCGATGACATTTTTATAAAAGCTAATATCTTACCGGATAGAGAGCGAGAATTGGATGCGATTCAATACGTAATCGACCAAATTGACCCTACAAAAGTAGTTCGCCCACCGGAAGAAGTGCATATCGAAGGTGGTGACGTGATGGTTTGGAATGATTACATTTTCATCGGAACCTATAAAGGAAGTGATTATAAAGACTATATCACAGCACGAACCAATATGCAAGGTGTTCAATACATCAAAGAGCTTTTTCCTCATAAAATTGTGAAAGAATTTGATTTGGTGAAGTCGAAAATCGAACCTCGTGACAATGCTTTACATTTAGATTGTTGCTTCCAACCGGTAGGAACAGATAAAGGAATCATCTATAAATCCGGATTCAGAGAAGAGGCGGATTATATGTATTTGGTAAAACTTTTCGGAAAAGAAAACCTATTCCACATCACTCGTGAAGAGATGTATCACATGAATTCGAATGTGTTTTCGATTGCTCCGGATGTGGTAGTTTCTGAAAAGAATTTCACCAGACTGAACAACTGGCTTAGAGAAAGAGGTATTACGGTTGAGGAAATTCCGTATGCTGAAATCTCAAAACAAGAAGGATTATTAAGATGTTCGACACTTCCGTTAATTAGAGATTAGTTGACAGTTGACGGTTTTCAGTTATCCGTTAAAGCAATAAAAGATGAGTAGCTACCAAGATTTAGATATTTACAAAATCAGTTTATCACTGTTTTATGAAGTTCATTCTGCTTCGCTGCGCTTGCCAAAACATGAATTATATGAGTTGGGTAGCCAAATACGAAGGTCCTCAGATTCCGTAAACTCAAATATAGTAGAAGGTTATGGTAGAAATAGATATAAAAATGATTTTATACGATTTTTGGTTTTTGCACATTCAAGTTGTTTAGAAACTAAAGGGCATTTGATAAAAATCAATCACTTATATAATGGATTAATTCCTGAAATAGATAGATTTATAACTGACTATGATAATCTAGGAGCAAAAATTTTCAACTTTATAAAATACGTCGAACAAAACTGGAAAACTTAATGCAATAGTTAACCGAGAACTGTTTACTGACAACCGACAACAAAAAAACTAAATTTAAAATGAACCAAACTACAAACACTATATTGATGATTCGCCCGGTGGCGTTTCGAATGAACGAACAAACGGCTGTAAACAACTATTACCAAAAAGTTTTGGACAATCTTTCTCCGAAAGACGCCAACCGCAAAGCTCAAGAAGAATTTGATGCTTTTGTGGAAAAACTAAGAGGAGTTGGTGTAAACGTAATTGTCGTTGATGACACTCATATTCCTGATACTCCGGATAGCATTTTCCCGAACAACTGGATTTCGTTTCACGAAAATGGCGATGTAATTCTGTATCCGATGTTTGCTGAAAACCGTAGAGAAGAACGTAGAGAAGATGTTTTGGACATCATCGAAGACAACGGATTCATCATTGAAAATGTAGTTGATTATACCTTAGCCGAAGAAGCTGGTGTTTTCTTGGAAGGAACCGGAAGTATTCTTTTAGATAGAGCTAACGGAAAAGCATATTGTGCTTTATCTCCAAGAGCTGATGAAGAGCTTTTTATTGAATTCTGTGAAGACCAAGATATGGCTCCTATCATTTTCCATGCTTATCAAACCGTAAACGGAAAGAGAGAACTTATCTATCACACCAATGTGATGATGTGTTTGGGAGAGAAATTCGCTGTGATTTGTGCTGATACTATCGATGACAAACAAGAGCGCAAATTAGTCTTAGAATCCTTAAAATCTGACGGAAAAGAAGTAATTCTAATAACAGAAGATCAAGTCAACAATTTTGCCGGAAACATGCTCGAAGTGAAAGGAAAAGACAACAAAAGTTATTTGGTAATGAGCAAATCCGCACATCAAAGCCTGACGAAAGACCAAATCGCTAAAATCGAGAAGTATTCAGAGATTTTATCTTCTTCTCTTGACGTAATCGAAGCTTGTGGTGGTGGAAGTGCCAGATGTATGATGGCTGAGGTATTTTTGCCAAAAGCGTAAAACCAGTGAGCTATGGCCGAGCACAATGATTTAGGAAAAATCGGAGAAGAAAAAGCCATAGCTTATTTACAAAATATCGGCTTTACTGTTTTGGATAAAAACTGGCGCTACAAAAAAGCCGAAGTAGATATTATTGCTCAAAAAGGTGATTTACTGATTGCTGTAGAGGTTAAAACCCGCAGCTCGTTGGATTTTGGAAATCCGCAAGATTTTGTATACCCTAAGAAGGTAAAACTACTTGTGGAAGCTGTAAACCAATACATTACCTCCAAAGATCTGGACGTGAATCTGCGTTTTGACATTATCGCCGTATATAGCCATAATTCTGATTTTAAAATCGAACATTTGGAAGATGCTTTTTTGTACTTTTGAGGCATGAAATTTACGTATCCAAAACACGAAAAACTCAAAAGCAGAAAACTCATCAATCATCTCTTTACCGAAGGTAAATCGGTATCGAAATATCCGCTACGATTGGTTTATGCTAAGATTGAGCATCCGGACACGGAATTTCAAATAGGCGTTTCGGTATCCAAAAAATACTTCAAAAAAGCGGTTGATAGAAATTATTTTAAGCGCGTTTTGCGTGAAACGTACCGACTTAACCAACATTTACTAAAAAACAACCTCAGCGAGTCTTATGTCTTTATGCTGTTATATCAAACGAAAGACAGGTTGAGTTATAGCGAGATTAACGAAAAAACCATTCAACTTTTCGAGAAATTCTTAAACAGTATTAAAGAAAATGAAAATCAATAAAAAAGGTCACCTATTTGGTGACCTTTTTTATTTTTTCAAAGCTAATAAATCAATTAATATCCTTCTGTTGATTTAATCTTGCTGTATAGCTCCTCGTTTGCTATAAGTTGTTTAAACTCAGACTCCGACAATACTTCTTTCAATCTGCTTAAAGTATTTTCAACAATAATTGCCTTTCTCTGTTCTGACAAATCAGGATGTTGAGCTAACATGTTGTTTTTTTCCTTAAGAATTGCTTGAACTTTAGGATATACATCCTCACTTAATTTTAATGAAGATGCTAAATCTTTTGTTTGAGTGATAGTTGCTTGCTCTGCATCTTTCATGGCTTGCTTAATATTTCTCTCTTGTGCAGAAACAGAAAATCCAAGCACCGCCATTAAAATAAATAGTATTTTTTTCATAATGTTGTTATTTGGTTAATAAACAAATCTAATAATTATTTTTTATTCTACAAAAGTTCCTTTAAAATTAGCTTGATACTCTTGCCATTTTTCAGCAGTATCAAACTTTTTATAGTCGTTTGTAGCAAATATTTTCAAGAAAATCTCAATTTGTTTAGGCTTATAAAATCCTTTTAACGGCTGAATTACCTTTCCGGTTTCGTCAAAAAACATCATGGTTGGGTAGGCATTTACGCCCAAAGCTTGCGTAAATTCATGTACGCTATTTCTACCTGAACGACCTTCTACATAATTAGGATTTCCATAGGTTTTGTCTTGATATTTTACAGATTCCTTTCCTTCACCATTAAACTTTACAGCATAATAGTGCTCGTTGATGTATTTTACCACATCCGGATTTTGAAAAGTCTGTTTGTCTAACATTTTACAGGGCCCACACCAATCGGTGTACACATCCATAAAAATCTTTTTTGGTTTCTTTTTTTGAAGTTCTAGTGCTTCATTGAACGTTACCCATTTGATGGTTTCTTGCGCCTGAGTCACTACTCCGAAAGCAAGGAAAACGAAAAGTAAAACTAATTTTTTCATTATATTGATTTTAATCTGTATCCTTTTTACAATTGTCGTACCAATTAATTATCTCACTCCGTGCATTAACTTTTTAAGCAGTGGGCTTAAGAACATCGCAATAAGCCCCATAGTTGCAGGAACTATTGTAAATATCAAGAAGAACACTCCGATAGAATATTCATTTGAAATTTTATCAATCATACCTCCCATTACTCCGGCAGATTTTTGCCCTACCGCAATAGCCAGATACCATACTCCAAACATAAATCCAATCATGCGCGGCGGCACCAATTTACTTACATACGAAAGCCCTAGCGGTGATAAACAAAGTTCTCCCATAGTGTGGAATAAATACGCTAAAATTAAGAATACCATACTTACAGAAGCTGTTTGAGCCCCTTGCGGGATTTCCCAAGCTCCAAATGATAATATCCCGAATCCAACAGCCAATAAAATAAGTCCGAATCCGTATTTCATACCCGCACTTGGGTTGTATTTACTTTCCCACCATTTCGAGAACATCGGTGCAAGCGAAATAATAAAGAACGAATTCAATATACCAAACCAAGATGCGTCAATTGTACTTCCATCTTCCGAAAACTTATTGAATAATCTAAACAAGACGAAATACCAAATTCCAATAAAAGCTATCCCTAAGAAGATATTCGATAAGCTAATTTTCTTGAACGTTTGTCCGAATAGTTTGAATAATACCCAAGTGATAATAACTAAAGGAGTGGTTGTAAGTAAAGCATCAATAATTTTGAAAATCATCGCTGCCGAACCATGTAATGTTCTATCGGTATACGCATCTGCAAAAATGGTCATTGAACCTAATGATTGCTCGAATGCCATGAAGAAAAACAAGGTAAACAATCCGCAGAAACATACCGCTATAATTCTGTCTCTGGTGATTTTTGAATATCTTGAGATTCTAGAAATAAGTAAGGCGATAAATAATAATAGTGCAATAAGAACTACGAAATTAGTCCCGCTCAAACCTCCGACATTAAACGGAAGTAAGTTGATTTTTTCAATTTTGTATAACGGATCGTTGAATACAAACAACAAACCTCCGATAGCTGATAACGCAATCAAAACATAATCAATTAGCTGGAATGGATTGCGTTTATCGTTGTCTTCTACTTCATTTTTACTTTCAACTAACTTATCTTTTGATGGTTTGGCGCCGATTTCTCCGAAAATTGGTTTAGCTAACCAAAACTGTAAACATCCAAGCATCATAAAGATTCCTGCTAAACCAAATCCCCATGACCATCCAAAATTTTCACCTAAATACCCGCACAACATCATTCCAAAAAACGCTCCGGCATTTACCCCCATATAGAAAATCGTATAGGCACCATCTTTCTTTTCGTCATGACCTTTATACATTTGAGAGATAATCGAAGTAATATTCGGTTTAAAAAATCCGGTTCCGATTACCAAAAGGGCTAATCCTAAATAGAAAGCTCCTTTGGTTTCAAGAGCCATAGCAGCGTGACCAAGTGTCATCACCACACACCCAATTACTACCGCCATTCGGTAACCCGTAATTTTATCAGCTACATATCCTCCAACAAGCGGCGTCAAATAAAGCAAAGAACCATACGTTCCGATAAGGGCTAAGGCGTTCTCTCTACTCCACTCCCACCCCGGATTGATTCCGGTTAACGGAGCTGTGAGAAACAATATCAAGAGCATTTTCATTCCGTAGAACGAAAAACGTTCCCACATTTCGGTAAAAAACAATACAAATAACCCCGACGGGTGACCTAATACTTTTGATTTAAAAATGTCTGTGTTTGCTGATTCTGAAGACATAGTATATTTTATTTGTGGTTTAAGATGCGAAAGATAATCAAATTTTTAGACTCCGTCGGTTTATCGATATAAAAAAACCACCTCAAATGGGTGGTTTTTGTTATTTATGAATGCTGAATGTTTTTTCTTTCGATAGGTTTAATCACCCATCTATCATAAATCCAAAGTGAAATAACCGAAAATAATCCGATGGCTACAATCACTATCCAAATTTTATTTGGTTCGTATTTTTCCCACAACATATCTACCATTTCCCAGTGATTCATATTCAATTTTTGCTCGGCTAAAGCGAAATATTCGTTTTTAGAAAACGGAAACTGAAGGGCAGAAATATCAATTTGGTTTTGAGTTGCGTATTGGTTTACCGAAGTTTTCACCTGAGTCCAATCGATTTCTTCTGCTTTTAGATTAAATTGATTTTCGAATTGAGCTAATTTCATATCAAAAGTCTTAGCACCTGCTTCTACAAATTGCTCTTTAGATACAATTTCAGGCATTTCAATCGAGCGTGATTTCATTTCGGTTTGCAATAACGAAAGTTTATCCGACCAGGATTGGTACAATCCTCCGGAAATAAAACTCGTCACAAAATAACTTGCCGCTACAGGTAAGAAATAAGTTCCTTGATATAATCCTTCTTTTCCTTTTGGAGTAATTAATGCAATAAAGGAAGAAACCGTAGGGCTAGACATCATCTCTCCGATAGAGAAAATCATGGTTCCGACAACTACAAACCAAACCGAACCAAAATAAAACGACATCGCAATACCAATTGTAGCAATCACTGCTCCTCGAATTACTGCACTAATATGACGCATTTTGGTTACAAAAAACGATACCATCACTTGGCAAATAATAATCATTAAAGCATCAATATTTGTAAACCATTCCGCTTTTACTTGCGCTCCATCAGTAAGTGTGGTGGCAACTCCTGCTGGCATGTTTTGGTTAATCCAATCGCTAATAACAGCTGAATTTACCCAATCTTCAATAAAGTTTGGAAGCGTATTAAACAACTGATTGAACATCGTCCAGAAACCAACCATCAAAAGCAATAAAATTCCTAGACGAACATCTTTTAATGCTTCAACAATCCCTAACAAAGAATCTTTAATAGCTTTTCCGATAGAATCTTTTGGTTTTTCCACTTTTGGTTCTTTATAAAACAACAATAGAATCACCATATTAATAGTAATCACCACCGCTGCTTGAATAAACATCAGCTTCCAACCGTATTCGGTACGCAAATAAGACGACGTCGCGGGACCTACAAATCCACCGATGTTTACCATCATATAGAATATTCCAAATCCTAAAGTTCCGGTTGTTTCATCAGTATTCCTTGCAACAATGGCAGAAGCAACCGGTTTGAAGAAAGCAGCTCCGACCGCCACCAACAAAAACACTATATAAACACTGGTATAAGTGCTTACTTCGCCCAACAAATAATATCCGGCTATGAGCAATACATACGAAATGGCTAACGAAATTTTATACCCAATACGATCGGCTATTACTCCAAAAAACAGAGGTAAAAGGTAGAGTATCGCCACAACATTACCCATAATACTTCCTTTTTGAATATGGTCAAAACCTAAACCTCCCGCATCGGTCGAACCCACTAAATAAAGCCCGAACAAAGTGTAAATTCCGTACCACGCCCAACGCTCGAATAATTCCATCGTGCTGGCAATCCAAAAGTTTTTGTTTAGCGAACCTATGGTTTGTCTAAGATTCTTTTTGTTTTCTGACATATCAATCAATTTTGTGTATTAAACTATAAAAGCGACTTTAAATAAAGTCGCTTTTGAATGTATTTTGTCGGATATGATTATTTTACGTCTTGCATTAGCTTTCTAACTAGTGGCGAAATCACAATCAGCACTACACCTGCTATTATCGCATAAATTGCTAATTGTTGGTAACCATCCGTGTAAGCAATAAGTTTTTCGGTTTTAGTAGCATTTTCATCGGCTAATGTCATTCCGGCTCCTAAAATTCCGGCTACGTATTGTCCGTAAGCAGACGCCAAGAACCACATACCCATCATAATTCCTTGAAGTTTAGCCGGCGAAAGTTTGGTCATAATCGACAATCCGATTGGTGACAAACATAGCTCTCCTAAAGTCATCACGAAATAAGCAAAAGTAAACACATCAAGCGAAGTCATTCCGTTTTCGTCTGCAAACAAACGAGTAGCGTATAAAATATAGAACGCCGCTCCTAAGAACAAGAATCCTAATCCGAATTTTACTACGGTATTCGGTTCTATTTTTTTCTTAGCCATGGCTACCCACAACAATCCAACAACAGCTGCAAAAGCAATAACGAAAAAGGCATTTGCCGAGTTATTTACTCCGTTCGGGTCAAGTTTAATCACCCCTAAAAGCTCATTATTCAGGTTATTTGCTGCAAATAAACTAAGCGATCCTCCACTTTGCTCGAAGAAAGCCCAGAATAAAATAGAGAACACTATAAAGATTAAAGCTGCTATCAGTTTTTTGACCTCTGATGCAGTATGGCGAGTCATTTCGTACATTAAATATATTAATGTAGCCGGACCGATGATATACATAAAATAGTCTGTATATTCGGTTTTAGCCACCATTTTCATAATAAGTGGAATAGCTGCTAAAGCTCCAATATACACCGCAATTTCATAAATAGAACGCTTTTTACCGTCGATATCTTTCAGCGGAGAAAGTCCGATTGGACCCATTGATTTTTTGGTGAATACGAACGTAATCAAACTAATCGTCATCACGATTGCTGCTAATCCGAAAGCTACGTTCCAACGCATTCCTTCTGAAATTACAGTTCCTAATAATTCTCCTTTACCAATAGAAATACAAGCATAACCACCTAGTAAAGCACCTAAGTTGATTCCTGAATAGAAAAGCGAAAATCCGGCATCTCTACGCGAATCGCCTTGTTTGTAAAGCGCCCCTACCATAGTCGAGATATTCGGTTTAAAAAAACCGGTTCCGACAACGGTAAACGAAATCCCTAAAAAGAAGAATTTCACCGGATCAACTGCCAAAATTAAACTTCCAATAATCATCAGAATACCTCCCCAGAATAGTGACTTTCTGAATCCTAAGATTTTATCGGCAAAAAGTCCTCCGATAAACGTAAAGGCATACACGAATGCTTGAGTCGCGCCATACTGTAGTTGAGCATCTTTTTCGTTCAAGAATAGTTGGTGTACCATAAAGAAGGTAAGCATCCCGCGCATTCCGTAAAAACAGAAACGCTCCCACATTTCTGAGAAAAACAAATACCATAATTGTTTAGGGTATTTTCCTTGGAAATTCTGAATTGATTCTAATTCAGGATCTAGTGTTTGTGAATTTGTATTCATTAGGATAGTTTTGGTTGTTATACGTTATTTTCTTTCATTATTTTATTGAGCCACTTGAGTAAGAACACTGCAAAAATGGTTGCAATCATCAAAAGTATAAAATTCACAATAAAAAAGTTCGCTTTGTGCTCATAATCATACCACATACTTGCTAAAACTCCCGAAAGCTTGTTTCCTATTGAGGTTGATAAGAAGAATCCTCCCATCATAAGTGCTGTGATTCTTGGCGGAGAAAGTTTTGAAACGAGTGATAATCCCATCGGACTTAAACACAATTCTCCGATAGTTATTACTCCGTAACAAGCCACAAGCCACAGTGGCGAAACTTTTAATTCTCCATTACTTCCGATATAAGCTGCTAGTACCATCACCAAACATGAAAGTCCTGAGACAAATAATCCTAAAGCAATTTTGCTGGCTGTGGTAGGTTCTTTTCCACGGCGTGCCAAAAGAGAGAAAAACCAAACCAAAATCGGGGTAATCACCACTACCCAAAACGGATTGATTGACTGGAAAAGTTCGGTATTTATCAAATATACACTCTCGCCTTCCGCCGGTTTTTTGGATTCTTCCATATTGCGGAAATAGACATTTTTGCCCATTTCTTTTACCGGTTTTCCGTCTGGGTCATACACCACGCGGAATTGTTCATCATATACCGTGACTTCTGCATCTTCGTATTTCATCTCTTCAGCCAAATACAAAGCTCCGAGTGGTTTTTCAATAGATTCTGAAACGCTTCTTTCGGTATAAAAATTTGCCCAACGCGTAAGCGCGGTTCCGTTTTGTTTGAATACCGCCCAGAACATTACACTCACTCCGAAGATTGCCAAAAGTGCCGCAATCGGACGTTTTTCGAGTGGATTAGCTCTGAAGTACAACGAAATATAGAATATAACTACCGGAATACAAGCAAAAATAAAGGCATCGGTACTGTCGCTTCCTAAAATATTCCCCGGAATCATCCAACCGATAAATCCTGCAATAATTGCCGGCACAAATACATACAACAACACTTTACTCAAGCCAATATCTCCTTCTTGTTTTGGCTTAATCACATTGGCATGTTTGAAGTGTTTCAATCCGAAAGAGAAGATAATAAGCCCTAAAAACATTCCCACTCCTGCGGTAATGAAAGCTGCTCCCCAATCGAATTTATTGCGCATAAAAGCAGCAATAATATTACAAGCAAAAGCTCCGATATTGATTCCCATATAAAAAATACTATACCCGGAATCTTTCATGGCTTTGTATTTTTCTTCCGAATAAATATTCCCTAAAAGTGTAGAAATATTAGGTTTAAAAAGACCATTACCTACTATAATAAGTCCTAAAGCCACATAAAACGAGGTAAGACCAGGTAGAGCAAGTGAAATATACCCCAATCCCATAAGGGTTCCTCCGATGTAAACCGACTTTACATAGCCCAATACTCTATCGGCTAAAAACCCGCCCAAGAAAGGTGTCAAATAAGTCAGTGCGATAAAGGTTCCGAAAATATCATCTGCATTTCTGTCTCCGAATGCCATTCCGCCTTTGTCGGCATCAATCATATACAAAACGAAAATTCCGAGCATCAGATAGTATCCGAATCGCTCCCACATCTCGGTAAAAAACAAGTAATAAAGTCCTTTAGGATGTTTAGTTTTATTGTTCATATTAAGTAAAGTTTTTGGTTTATAATTTTGCTAAAATAAAGTTTTTCATTTTAGTATAGAGTTGCAGACGCGTTTTACCACCATAAATTCCGTGATTTTTGTCCGGATAAATCGCCCATTCGAATTGTTTATTTTTCTGAATAAGTGCCTCTACCATGTGCATTGTATTCTGTACATGTACGTTATCATCTGCCGAACCATGAATAATCATGTAATTTCCTTTGAGCTTATCCGCAAAAAATAAAGGCGAATTTTCATCATAGCCGCTTGGGTTTTCTTGTGGAGTTTGCAGAAAACGCTCGGTATAAATAGTATCATACAATCTCCAGTTCGTTACCGGAGCCACCGCAATGGCAAACGAGAACACGTCGTTTCCTTTCAAAATACAATTCGTTGACATAAATCCTCCGTAGCTCCATCCCCAGATTCCGATGCGGGATTTGTCTACATACGGATAATTTCCGATTACTTTGGCAGCATCGATTTGGTCTTCTACTTCGTATTTTCCGAGTTCTTTATAAGTGCATTTTTTGAATTCAGCACCTTTGAATCCCGTACCACGTCCGTCAACGGTTACGATTATATAACCTTCTTGCGTAAGCATATAATGGAAATAATCATCAGAACTATTCCAAGCGTTGTCAACTTGCTGCGAGCCCGGTCCGGAATATTGGTGCATCAACACCGGATATTTTTTGGTCGAATCAAAGTTTTTAGGCTTAATCATCCACGCATTTAGCTTGTGTCCTTTTTCGGTGGTGAGTTCAAAGAATTCTTTTTGAGGAAGATCGAATCTTTTCAAACGGTCTTTAAGCTGCGTGTTTTCGATAATTTTCTTAACCTCTTTACCCGTTTTTACTTCTACTAAAGTATAATAAGGCGGTTCTGTAGTCGAAGAATACGAATTTATAAAATATTGGAAGTTCGGGCTGAACGTAGCGCTGTTTGTTCCTTCTTTTTTCGAAAGACGAGTTTTGTTCTTTCCATTTATACCAATGGAATACACATCTCTATTAATAGAACCATTTTCTACCGATTGATAAAAAATCGTTTTGGTTTTAGCATCATAACCATAATAATTGGTCACTTCCCAATTTCCTTTGGTGATTTGATTGATAAGTTTTCCTTTTTGGTCATAATGATAAATGTGATTGTATCCATCTTTTTCTGAAGTCCAAATAAAACTATTATCATCCAAAAAAGTAAGATTATCATGAATATCGACATACGCTTTGTCTTGTTCCTTTAAAACGATAGTATAATTCGCTGTTTTAGCATCTACAGAATATAATTTCAATTCGTTTTGATGGCGATTAAGCGTCTGAACACTCAATTTAGTAGCGTCATTTGTCCATTTGATACGCGGAATGTAATAATCGTCGGCATCTCCAACAAAATCAAAATGAACTGTTGAGCGAGTATTCACATCATATATATGTAATGTCACTTCCGAGTTGTTTTCTCCTGCTTTGGGATATTTGAATACATATTGAGTAGGGTACAATCCTTCGTTATACATATCCATCGAGAATTCCGGAACTTGGGTTTCATCAAAACGCAAAAAAGCTATTTTATCTCCGGTTTTATTCCACTCAAAAGCGCGAACAAAACTAAACTCTTCTTCATACACCCAATCCGCTACTCCGTTGATGATTTCGTTATACTTCCCATCATGAGTAACCTGCGTTTGGGTTTTAGCATTCAAATCGAACACATATATATTGTTTTGATACACATAAGCCACCTTTTGCCCGTCTGGAGAGAATAATGGTTCTTGGATTTTGTTATCAGAAACTTTTACTGATGATTTCGCTGCTAAATCATACACATAAAAATCCGCCACAAACGAATGTCTGTAAATAGGCTCCGAATTGGTAGCAATTAATAGTTTTTGCTCTTTCGAATCGAACGAATAACTATCAATAGTTGAAATTTCTGAGGATTTGTTAGTCGAAAATAAAGTGGATTTTTTGGTTAAGGTAGCAAAATCATACAAATCGATGGAATTGCCTTTCAAAACCGTATATTCATTGGTGTTTCTCATGGCGTTGAGCTCTTGCATTTGTTCTGCTCGGAATACACCTCCCCAGATTTGTTCTAGGGTTAATTTTTCTTGTGCTACGCTAGATAAAGATAATAGTACAAATAAGAATAGTAATTTTTTGCCCTTCATATAATTTTAAAATTAAGACCTTCAAGTTTAAGGATTTTTTTTGAGAATAATTCAACTTTAACAGGATTTCTAAAGCGTAATTCTCTTACTCTCTGCAATATAGACAGTTAAAAAGTAGAAAATATACACAATCTCTACAGTATTTTACCCAACTAGTGATTATGAATACTTTTAAAAAACCTTTGTTATATTGCCTACATAGTATTGAAATGCAGCAATTTGGGTATATTTAATTTATAATTTAACATTTAAATTAATAAATTAACACTAAGAAGCATTGTGTTTGAAAATATTTCCTTAAATTTAATATCAACTCTAAAGCTTTATTTATGAAAAGTTTATTATGGACGGTAGCAACCATCTGCCTAATTGTTTGGATTTTGGGACTATTTGGTATAGGAGACGGAATGGGTTTAGGAAATAAAATTCATATACTTCTAATCGTAGGAATAGGAATTGTTCTCTTCAATATCTTATCAGAATTAAAATCTTTAAACTAAAATCAACCAATCAAATCAAGTTTAAACTAAAACCTTACTTTAGAGTTTGAGTCTTACACAAAAAAGACATTTTAGTTAAAACAAAAAAAGAAGCTACCCTCGGGGTAGCTTCTTTTGATTTTATACAGATTGACTTATTATTTATAAATCTATATTGTAAAGCTTTAATTTATTATAAAGTGTTTTCCGGTCGATATTAAGCAAAACAGCCGCTTTGGTTTTGTTATTATTGGTTTCTTTCAACGCTTCGCGAATAATTTGCTCTTCATTCTGATGCGAATACAATGAGAAATTCTTGGTCAATTCTTCCGGTACATTGAGCATTTCATACGGCAACACATCTAAAGTAATTTTATCGCTCTTCGCTAATAACACACATCTTTTAATAATATTGTTCATCTCACGAAGATTTCCATACCACGGATATGATTTAAATAATGCAATTACATCATCGCTGAAACCTTCAATATTTTTCTCCAAATCACGATTCGCTTTTTCCAGAAAGTGATAGGCAAATATCATTAAGTCTTCTTTTCTATCGGCGAGTTTTGGCACTTTGATGCTAAACTCATTGAGCCTGTGATAAAGATCTTCTCTGAATTCTCCTTTTTTTACAGCTTCCGATAAGTCTTCATTAGTTGCAGCAATTACTCGAATATCAACCTCGACTTCTTTGTTACTTCCGATTGGTTTTACTTTTCGCTCTTGTAAAGCGCGCAAAAGTTGCACTTGTACTTCGTAAGACAAATTCCCGATTTCATCCAAGAAAATAGTTCCGCCGCTAGCTGCTTCAAAATGACCAATTTTATCAGAAATAGCTCCGGTAAAAGATCCTTTTAAATGCCCGAAAAATTCGCTCGATGCCAAATCTTTAGGAATGGCTCCACAATCTACCGGAATAAAAGGTTTGTCTTTTCGCTTACTCTGCATGTGGATGGAATGAGCGATATACTCCTTCCCAGTTCCGCTATCTCCAATAATTAGCACCGACATATTTGTTGGAGCCACCAAAGAGATGTGTTCTTGCAGTTTGTTAGAAACTGAACTTACTCCTTTTACAAAATTAGGATTAGCCGAAGCTTCCACAGTTTTCCCTTCCGATTTGGAGCTAGAAGTTGTAGAAACCGGATAAATCTTCTCTGCTTTTTTGTTTAGCGATGCATTAATGGTGTTGAGCAATTCCTCTGGATTGATAGGTTTTCCTACATAATCAAAAGCTCCTTGTTTCATTGCATTAACCGCCGTTTTAATATCGGTATATCCGGTCATTAAAATCACTGGCGTGCTAATGTCTTTTTCTTTAACCCTTTTCAGGATTTCCATTCCGTCACTATCCGGAAGACGAATATCGGTTATCACGACGTCAAAATCATCTTTATTAATGATTTCTACAGCCTCTTTACCTGTAAAACTATTGGTAACATCAAACCCTTTTTTCTTTAAAAAAGTTTGAAGCAAACTGCAGAATGCGACATCGTCATCCACTACTAAAATCTTTTTACTCATTTGGTTTGATGGTTTTTTACTTATAAACAAAAATACACAAAAAATTTAACATATAAATATAAATAAAAAAAGGAAGCACTCCTGCTTCCTTTCCCTTTCGAAGAGTAAAACTCTTCAAAAAAACCACCTTACTCAATACTAAATTTTAATTCTATGTGAAAAATTTTTATCAATTGCTTTGTGCTAAGTATATATAAAGAATTGTACCAAATTTTAATTACAACACCTTTTACAATTAAAATTCTGATTATCAATAATTTAAATTAAATTGTAAAATAAAACATAGTGTGGAAATGTAGACAAGCGCAACAACAATTGTGTAGAACTTCAACAATTTGCCACACTTTAATATATAATTCATATTTTTATGTTAAAACAAAAACACCTATACACAACATTAACAACAGAAATAAAAACACAAGCTGATTAAAGTTTATTAAAAATAAGTACTTTTGAAAAGATTTTTTTTATCCTTCAATGAAATACATCAAAGCACCATTTTATATCCTCTATAGAATTTGGTTTTACATCTTGGTAACCATTCCAATTTTAATCATGTTTCCGCTGCTATTCATTTCTATTTTGAAAGAAAAATGGTATCCCTACTTTTTCAAATTGGCTCGCATTTGGGCTAAAGTGATTTTGTTCGGGATGGGCTATTTCATTATAATTAAAAAAGAGCAAGAATTCGAAAAACGCAAAAGCTACATGCTTATTGCCAATCACACCTCGATGACCGATATTATGCTCATGCTTTATGTAGTGAAAGACAATCCATTTGTGTTTGTCGGAAAAAAAGAACTTGCCAAAATTCCGGTTTTCGGATTTTTCTACAAACGAACTTGTATTTTGGTCGATAGAGGAAATTCGCGCAGCAAAAAAGCGGTATTTGATTTGGCACAAAGACGATTAGACCAAGGGCTTTCTATCTGTATTTTTCCGGAAGGTGGAGTACCAAGTGACCGTTCATTGGTATTGGATGATTTCAAAGACGGAGCTTTTCGTTTAGCAATTGACTATCAAATCCCGATTGTACCGATGAGCTTTTATGACAACAAAAAACGATTTTCGTATGAATTTTTCAGTGGAGGACCGGGCAAAATGCGCACAAAAATTCACAAATTCGTTGAAACTTCAAACAAAACTCAAGACGACAAAAAAGAAATCAAAAACCAATGCCGTCAGATTATTTATCACGATTTATTGAAAAATCAAAACGCGTAAAGGCTTTCTAAAATCCGCAAAAAAAAGTACCTTTGCACCTTTCTTACAAACAACAACACAACAACTTATGAATGCAACTAAAAAAATTCAGTCTGCACTGATTTCTGTTTTCTCAAAAGACGGATTAGAACCTATCGTTCAAAAACTTCACTCACTTAACGTAACGCTTTATTCTACAGGAGGAACCGAAGAATTTATCAAGAATTTAGGCATTCCTGTGATTCCGGTAGAATCCATTACCGATTATCCTTCTATTTTGGGAGGAAGAGTAAAAACCTTACATCCAAAAATCTTTGGCGGAATTCTTAACCGTCAAGACAATGCGTCTGACGTGCAACAAATGCAAGAATACAACATTCCACAAATCGATTTAGTGATTGTTGACCTTTATCCGTTCGAAAAAACCGTAGCATCCGGTGCTTCTGAAGCCGATATTATCGAAAAAATCGACATTGGCGGAATTTCACTTATTCGCGCAGCCGCAAAAAACTTCAAAGACACAATTATTGTTTCTTCGGTTGACCAATACGCCGCCTTTTTAGAACTACTCAACAACAATAACGGAGATACAACTATAGAAGAAAGAAAAAAATATGCTACGTATGCGTTCCACATTTCTTCTAATTATGATACTGCTATTTTTAATTATTTTAATACGGATGATACGTTCTTAAAACTTAGCGTGGCTGAAGGCAAAACGCTTCGTTACGGAGAAAATCCACACCAAAAAGGATTGTTTTTCGGAGATTTTGATGCAATGTTCGATGTATTGAACGGAAAAGAACTTTCGTACAACAATTTACTTGACGTAGATGCGGCAGTAAATCTCATTGCAGAATTCAAAAATAACGAACCTACTTTTGCTATCCTCAAACACAACAACGCTTGTGGATTAGCAACTCGAAACACACTTAAACAAGCCTATTTAGATGCTTTAGCCGGAGATCCGACTTCTGCTTTCGGTGGCGTGCTTATTGCGAATGCTAAAATTGATGTAGAAACCGCTCAGGAAATAAACAAATTATTCTGCGAAGTAGTTATCGCTCCTGGATATGATGCCGATGCAATTGAAATCCTAAAAGAAAAGAAAAATAGAATTCTCCTTGTTCAAAAATCGGTAGAATTGTCAAAAACGCAAATCCGAACTGCGTTGAATGGTTATTTGGTTCAAGACAAAGATTATTTAACCGATGCTAAAGAAAACCTAAATACCGTTACCACTTTAGCGCCTACCGAACAAGAAATTGCAGATTTATTATTCGCTTCAAAACTGTGCAAAAACACCAAATCAAACACTATTGTTTTGGCTAAAGACAAACAACTTATCGCAAGCGGAACCGGACAAACTTCGAGAGTTGATGCGCTTCGCCAAGCTATCGAAAAAGCAAACAGTTTCGGATTTGATTTAAACGGAGCCGTGATGGCGAGTGATGCATTTTTCCCGTTCCCGGATTGTGTGGAAATTGCTAACAACTCCGGAATCAAAGCAGTAATCCAGCCAGGAGGCTCAATTAAAGACCAATTAAGCATTGATTTTTGCAATCAAAACCAAATGAAAATGGTCTTTACCGGAATTCGTCACTTCAAACATTAAAAACATCTACCTTATACTATAAAGTCTCTGAAAATCAGAGACTTTTTTATTTTTACCCAATAATAACCTTCGTCTTTGTGAAAACAAAAAATGATAAAAAATTTTATGTTTAAATTTACAGAATAAGAGTATCTTTTTATGTACTTTTGTGAGTTACAAAACGTATCGATTTTTTTAATTTTTAATCCTTTGTAAATATGGGATTTTTTGATTTTATGACCGAGGATATCGCAATTGACCTTGGGACAGCTAACACATTGATTATTCACAACGATAAAGTGGTTATTGACAGCCCTTCAATTGTTGCTCGAGATAGAATTTCAGGAAAAATTATTGCCGTTGGTAAAGAAGCCAACCTAATGCAAGGTAAAACTCACGAAAACATCAAAACTATTCGTCCGCTTAAAGACGGAGTTATTGCAGATTTTGATGCTTCAGAGAAAATGATAAACTTGTTTATCAAAAGTATTCCTGCTCTAAAGAAAAAAATATACACACCTTCGCTTCGCATGGTAGTTTGTATCCCATCAGGAATTACCGAAGTGGAGATGCGCGCCGTAAAAGAATCTTGTGAACGCGTAAACGGGAAAGAAGTTTACCTTATCCACGAGCCTATGGCTGCGGCAATTGGTATCGGATTAGATATTATGCAACCCAAAGGAAACATGATTGTGGATATAGGTGGTGGTACTACCGAAATCGCTGTGATTGCGCTGGGTGGTATTGTTTGTGATAAATCGGTAAAAATTGCCGGAGACGTATTCACCAACGATATCATCTATTACATGAGAATGCAACACAACTTGTATGTAGGGGATACAACTGCTGAGAAAATCAAAATCGAAGTGGGTGCTGCCATCGACGACCTAGAATTCCCACCCGATGAAATGTCTGTACAAGGACGAGATTTATTGACCGGAAAACCAAAACAAGTGGAGATTTCATACCGCGAGATTGCCAAAGCATTGGACAAATCTATCCAACGTATTGAAGATGCGGTAATGGAAACACTATCTCAAACTCCGCCGGAGCTAGCTGCAGATATTTACAACACAGGTATTTATTTAGCAGGTGGTGGTTCAATGCTTAGAGGATTAGACAAACGTATTTCTCAAAAAACCGATTTACCTGTTTACATTGCTGAAGACCCGCTAAGAGCTGTAGTTAGAGGTACCGGAATGGCACTTAAAAACATCTCTCGATTCAAGAGTATTCTTATAAAATAATAAGTATAAGACCTTTATTTAATGCAACAGATAATCGGTTTTATTATAAAAAACGGACTTCGATTGCTGTTTTTGATGCTTTTAGGTATTTCGTTATGGCTTACCATAAATCATCATTCCTTTCATAGAAGTAAATTCATAAATTCTTCTAACAGTACTTCGGGATATGTTTATTCTAAAACAGCATCTGTGGCAGAATATTTTTCGTTAAAATCAGAAAATGAAAAACTGTTTAACGAAAACATTCAACTCAAAGAGCTTGTACTCAATCAAGAGGAAAATCAGATTACACCTTATCCGAATCAATCGGATTTGTCCGAAGCGGATTTTCGGATTATTGGGTCTAAAATCATCGAGAATTCATACCGCAAACAAAAGAATTTTTTAACCCTTAAAGGTGGCTCTAAGCAAGGCATCAAAAGGGATATGGGCGTGATTAGCGACAAGGGAATCGTGGGGATTGTAGAAGACACTTCGGACAATTATTGCATCGTATTGAGTCTTTTGAATACCGATTTCCAAACCGTAGCAAAGATTAAGAAGAATAATCATTTTGGCACCCTTACTTGGAACGGAAAAAGCACCGGATTCGTCCAACTGATGGATATTCCAAGAATTGCTTCGGTAACCAAAGGAGATACTATCGTGACCGGATTTAGCTCCAAAGCTTTCCCAGAAAATATCCCTGTCGGACTGATTGAAAAAGTATATTTAGACAAAGAGACTAACAGTTTCACACTCGACGTGCGTTTATTTAGTGACATGACCACTTTAAACCACGTTTATGTAGTGGAGCACACCCATATCGACGAATTAAAACAACTACAAGACAAAGCAGAAACTAATGAATAGCGAGTTTTTTGTAAATATTATCCGCTTTTTTCTACTTCTGTTAGTACAAGTAGCTGTATTTAACAACATGGAGCTGTTTGGGTATATCGACCCTTATCCGTACATTCTTTTCATTGTTTTATATCCGGTAAACAACAATCGTTTTCTGTTTCTGATTCTTTGTTTTTTGCTCGGATTGTCGATGGATATTTTCAGTAATTCGGGAGGAGTACATGCCGCGGCTTGTGTTACGCTAGGTTACCTTCGCCATCACTTGTTTAAAATTGCTTTTGGACTCAGCTACGAATATCAAACTATCAAAATACCGCATGCTTCGTTGCGCGAGCAAATTATTTTTGTGAGTTTGTGCGTATTATTACACCACACTATACTGTTTTTCTTAGAAGCTTTCCGATTGGATTTATTCGGAAATGCGTTGTTAAAAGTCTTGTTTTCAGGAATATTTACCTCTATCTTTAGTGTTATTATCATCAATCTATTCAAAGCTAATAGGAAATGAGAAAAGGATTACTGCCTTTATTGATAATAGCAGCATCGTTAGTCCTTGTTGCTCGGTTATTTTATGTACAGATAATTGACGAAAAATACAAACTGCAAGCAGAGAATAACGCTATCAAAATTAAATACGAATTTCCTGAAAGAGGTTATATCTATGACCGAAACGGGAAACTCATGGTTGCCAATCAACCTTCATACGATATCATGGTTGTGCCCAGAGATATCAAAAATCTCGATACGTTGGCTTTTTGCGAAGCTTTAAATGTGACTCGTGAATTTTTTGAAGAACAACTCGACAAAGCTAAAAAATACAGCCCGTGGTTACCATCGCCTTTTTTAACCCAACTCAATAAAAAAGAATTTGCCACCTTTCAAGAGCAAATGCGAAGATTCAAAGGGTTTTATATCCAAAAACGTTACCTCAGAGATTACCAAACTATGTCCGCTGCGAATGTATTTGGCGATATCGCTCAAGTCAGTCCGATGGATATCGAAAAAGACCCCTATTACAACAGTGGAGATTTAAAAGGTAAAAACGGAGTAGAATTAGCCTACGAACACGTCCTCAGAGGAACCAAAGGAATCAAACGCGTTCAACGAGATAAATTCAACCGAGAACTTGGCTCGTACAAAGATGGTATTTATGATACGCTTGCAATCCGTGGAAAAGATATTACCCTGACAATCGATCTGAATCTTCAAGAATACGGAGAATCGTTAATGATTAACAAGCGAGGAGGAATCGTAGCTATTGACCCGAAAACAGGTGAAATATTAGCTCTTGTTAATGCGCCAAGTTTTGACCCATCCATTCTAGTGGGTCGAGAACGCTCTAAAAATTACACCCGTCTTTTAAAAGACACACTAGCCAAACCTTTATTTGACAGAGGATTACTCGCGGAATATGTTCCGGGTTCTACCTTCAAAATTGTTACGGCATTAGTAGGGCTTCAAGAAGGTGTGGTCGATACGTTATCGAGTTTTGCTTGTAATCATGGATTTGTGTTCGGAGGAGGAAGACGAATGAAATGTCACGATTCCGGAAACTTTAGATTACACGACGCCATGCGAAGTTCTTGTAATACTTATTTCGCTAGTGTTTACCGTAAAACCATCGATAAATACAAAACCGGAAAAGAAGGAATGGATGTGTGGAACAAACACGTCAAAAGTTTAGGTTTGGGGGATTTCTTAGGCTATGATTTACCTACCGGTAAAAAAGGACGTATTCCGGACGGAGATTATTACAACCGTTGGTATCCGAACGGAAGATGGGGCGGAACCACCACTATATCCAACGGAATCGGGCAAGGAGAAATAGCTACTACTCCGATTCAGCTTGCCACTATGATGTGTACGGTTGCCAATCGAGGGCATTATTATACGCCTCACATCATCAAAGGTATTGAAGGAGAACATATCGATAAAAAATTCGTTACCAAACATCAATCTACCATCGATCCGAAGCATTTCAATCCGGTAATAGAAGGACTGCATGCCGTATATACCGGAGGAACTGCAAGAGGGCTGCAAATCCCGGGAATTGATATTTGTGGTAAAACCGGAACAGCCGAGAACTACACCAAAATAAACGGCGTAAGAACGCAACTCACCGACCACTCTATCTTTTTGGCTTTCGCCCCGAAAGATGATCCTAAAATCGTAGTTGCCGTATTTGTTGAAAACGGATATTGGGGAGCGCGTTATGCCGGTCCGATTGCTTCATTGATGATTGAAAAATACATCAAAGGCGAAATCACTCGCAAGGATTTGGAAAATAGAATGTACACCGAAACCTTGGAGTTTGAATATGAAAAACCATATTCAGGTCAACCGTTCCAAATCAATCAAAGTATCATAAAAGCTGCTGATTTTAAAAAAGTGAAAGGATGAAAAATCAATCTGTAATCGGACAAATTGATTGGGTGACGGTGCTCATCTATATGCTCCTAGTAGCTTTGGGGTGGTTGAATATTTTTTCGGCATCAATTCCGGTGGAAGGTGTAAGTGAGTTTAACTTTTCATCCGAATACGGAAAACAACTCATTTTTATAGGGCTAAGTTTTTTTGTAATCCTTTTCCTCTTATTTCTAGATGCTAAAGTGTATGAAAAATACGCCGGATTGTTCTATATAGTCGCCATGCTGCTTCTGGCCGGACTCTTTGTCTTTGGTAAAACGGTTAAAGGTCAAACCAATTGGTACGGAATAGGTTCTTTCAGCCTTCAACCCTCCGAATTTGCCAAAGTAGCAACAGCGCTAGCAGTGGCTAAATTCTTAGAGACTCCGAACATCAACCTAAAAGAATTTACCACACAAATCAAAGCCTTATCGGTTATCGGAATTCCGATGTTATTGATTTTACCAAATGACCCGGGAAGTGCTTTAGTATTTATGTTTTTGATATTTGCACTTTACCGCGAAGGACTTCCTTTCTTTTACATTCTTGTAGGAGGAATCGTGATTATACTCTTTATTTTGGCATTAGTCGTGGATGTTTGGATTATCATTTTAAGCATCTTTTTGATTACCGCTTTACTCTATTTCAGAACCCGAAAAGCCCATCGAAATATCATTGCCAGTTTAGTCGTATTTGTCGGTATATCGCTATTTGTGTTCTCTTCGAGCTATATATTCGAAAACGTATTACAACCTCACCACCGCGACCGTATCAATATTGTGCTAGGGAAAGAAGTCGATTTGAAAGGTGCCGGATATAACCTTAATCAATCCAAAATTGCGATTGGTTCCGGAGGATTACTGGGTAAAGGATTCTTGGAAGGAACACAAACCAAGGGAAGTTTTGTTCCCGAACAACATACCGATTATATCTTTACCACTTTGGCGGAAGAATGGGGATTTGTAGGCTCTTTTGTATTAGTTGCGCTCTACGTGTCGCTTATGCTACGGATTATTTATCTAGCCGAAAAACAACGCTCCAAATTCAGTCGAATTTATGGCTATGGTGTGGTGTGTATCTTATTTATTCACTTTTTTGCCAATATCGGAATGGTATTAGGAATTTTCCCTACCATCGGGATTCCGTTACCGCTCTTCTCGTATGGAGGTTCGGGATTATGGGCTTATACCCTACTGATTTTCATTTTCGTGAAACTCGACGCCAACAAGGTAAACGAGTGGTAAGATTTAGCTTAATTCTGTCGAAATTTTCTGAACAATAGCTTTTAATTCTTGGTCGAATTCCTCATTGGAGATTTGCATTTTCTCTACATCGAAATTTTCTGAGAATTTCGGAAGTGAAAAAGTGCCTTTTATAACTGCTCCATCAAACGGAAAGCGTTTTTCGGTGATTTCCAAAACCGATTTTCCGCCTCTGGCTCCGTTAGAAGTTGCCATCAGTAGCATTGGTTTTTGTTGAAAGACTTTCACGCCACCTCTCGAAGCCCAATCAAAAATATTTTTGAAGGCTACCGAAACGTTTCCGTTGTGTTCTGCCATAGAGATGACCAACAAATCCGATTGAGCAATTTTATCTAAAAAGCGAATAGCTGCTTCAGGTTTTCCGATTTGTTTTTCTAAATCCACACCAAAAAGAGGCAATTCGAAATCGTTTAAATCCAAAATTTCGATATCGGCTCCTACAAACAAAGAGCTGGCATAAGTGGCTAATTTCTTATTGATGGAATTACGGCTATTACTTCCGGCAAAGGCTACTATTTTCATGGGAAAAAGTTTTAGATTCTAAAGGTACAGAAAAATCTTTAGAAGATAGCCTTTGTGGTGGTCATTAGCCCCGGGTGAAGTGGAAATCCTTTATTTGCGAGATGGCAGAGCCATCTCGCAAATAAAGATTGGAACGGAAAACGGGAATATCGTCTCGGGAAAAGCCCAAACGCCCGTGCTCCAGAAAATATTATACGTTGAAACGGAAATGCATGATATCTCCGTCTTTTACGATGTATTCTTTACCCTCAACGCGAAGTTTACCGGCTTCTTTCACTTTGCTCTCCGAACCGTATTGGATGTAATCGTCATAAGCAATTACCTCAGCTCTGATGAATCCTTTCTCGAAATCGGAGTGAATCACACCGGCTGCTTTCGGAGCTGTATCACCGATATTGATAGTCCAAGCACGAACCTCTTTTACACCAGCCGTGAAGTACGTTTGTTGCTTCAAAAGTTTGTAAGCCGAACGGATAAGTACAGAAACTCCCGCTTCGCTCAAGCCCAAATCCTCCAAAAACATTTGTCTTTCTTCGTAAGTTTCAAGTTCGGTAATATCAGCTTCGGTAGCTACAGCGAGCACGATTACCTCTGCATTTTCGTCTTTTACCAATTCTTTTACTTGCTCTACGTATTTGTTTCCACTTACCGCAGAACCTTCATCTACGTTACAAACATATAAAACAGGTTTGGTCGTAATCAATTGGAAACTTTCCATCAATTCCACCTCATCGTCGTTGTTTGGAATAACAGTTCTTGCTGATTTTGCCTCCAATAAAGCGGTACGGATTCGCTCCAAAAGTGCTTCTTCGGCTTGCGCTTCTTTGTTTCCGGTTTTGGCAGCACGTTTGGTTTTTTCTAAACGTTTTTCAACCGTTTCAAGGTCTTTTAGTTGAAGTTCTATATCGATGATTTCTTTATCTCTTACCGGATTTACTCCACCTTCTACGTGAACAATGTTGTCATTATCAAAACAACGAAGTACATGAATAATCGCGTTACACTCGCGGATATTTCCTAAAAATTGGTTTCCTAAACCTTCTCCTTTACTCGCTCCTTTTACCAATCCGGCAATATCCACAATCTCCACTGTTGCAGGTTGTACTCTTTCAGGATTAACCAGTTCAGACAATTTCTCTAATCTCGGGTCGGGTACGTTTACCACACCAACATTCGGCTCAATCGTACAGAACGGGAAGTTTGCACTCTGAGCTTTGGCATTAGACAAACAATTGAAAAGTGTTGATTTTCCTACATTGGGTAAGCCTACAATTCCTGCTTTCATTTTTGTTTACGGATTTAAAATAAGAGTGCAAAGATATGGTTTTTGTTTCAGGATTCAAGATGTAAGCAATAGGAAATCAAGAAGTCTATAAATTTCGAGCTTATTGGATTATCTTTGCTTTAAAATTATTCTTTTAATCAAAAATTCCTAAAAATTGAATTCCAACAAATCCATAAAAGTCATTGCTTTTGATGCTGACGATACCCTTTGGGAAAATGAACCTTATTTCGAAGAAATCGAAAAGAAGTTTTGTGTATTGATGGAAGATTACCTTTCGCACCAAAGCATTTCTCAAGAAATTTTCAGAATACAAATCCATAATTTGCCATTGTATGGTTATGGTATTAAACCTTACATTCTTTCGCTTATCGAAACGGCTATCGAAATTTCAAACAATACACTCCCACTTGAGGCGATTTCCAAAATATTAGAATTCGGAAAAGAACTGTTAGACAAACCTGTCGTACTTATTGACGGAATTGAAGAAACGCTCAAACAACTTTATGGCAAATACAAATTGATTGTAGTAACCAAAGGTGACCTACTAGACCAACACCGCAAATTACACAAATCGGGGTTAGGACCGTATTTTCACCATATCGAAGTAATGTCCGAAAAAGCAGATGAAGATTATCAAAAACTACTGAAACGTTTGGATATAGAGGCTAATGAGTTTTATATGATCGGGAATTCTCTCAAATCAGACGTGCTTCCGGTACTGAATATTGGCGGATATGCAACCCACATTCCGTTCCGTACCACGTGGGCGCACGAGCGAATTGATTTCGAAATCAAACACCCCAATTTCACCACGGCTCAAAAAATATCCGAAATCATTAAATTCTTATAAATGAAATCACTCGTTGTCATACTGCTTTTCGCGATGAGTTCATGGAGCTTCGGGCAAGCCTCCGATGTAGAAATTACCATTCGAAAACAAATCCAAAAGTTTGAAAAAGCCTTAATCCAAAAAGATATTGAGCAAATCTCTGAGCTATTGGACAAAAACCTTAGCATGGGACATTCAAATGGTTGGCTGGAAACTAAAGAATCGCTAATAAATGATTTAGTCGAGTCAAAAATAAATTATGAAAAAATTGAAGCCGTCGGCTCAATAAACTTCACTTACAAATCCGATGATTTAATCGTTACCCGCCGTGATGTAGATGTTTATGGCATATTGAACAATGTTTCTTTTACTGTTAAGTTAAACATCCTCGAAGTATGGAAGTTAAATGGGCAACAATGGCAACTCCTCGCGCGTCAAAGTGTCAACCGAAAGCTCTAAAAGCCTTAACATATAATAAAGTATAAATCGCTTATTTTTTAGTAAATTTGCAACAATAAAATTTTAAACAATATGTATCCAGAAGAATTAGTAAAACCCATGAAAGCAGAACTTGCTCAGGCAGGTTTTGAGGAATTATATACGGCAGACCAAGTAAAGCAATCACTTGCAAAAGAAGGAACAACTCTAGTAGTGGTGAATTCGGTTTGTGGTTGTGCAGCGCGTAACGCAAGACCTGGGGCTAAAATGAGCTTGGACAACGCTAAAAAGCCTGACCATTTGGTAACGGTATTTGCCGGTGTTGACAGAGAAGCAGTTGATGCTGCCAGAGAACAGATGTTTCCTTTCCCACCATCTTCTCCATCTATGGCATTATTTAAAAACGGAGAATTGGTTCACATGCTAGAGCGCCATCACATCGAAGGACGTCCGGCAGAACTTATTGCAGAAAATTTAAAAGATGCTTATAACGAGTTTTGTTAAGCTCGAAACAATACTAATAAAAAACGCCTGAAGTTCAGGCGTTTTTTTTATTTTCCGGTAAAAAATTCTTTCAAATAAAAGGGTTCGAAGTAAGCTATATCTTCGAATTCTTTGTTTTGGAATTTAGTGTAAGAAAGCACAGCCATTTCTTGAGCAGACGGATAAAGAATATCATCCAAGAAAGCAAAGTTTGCTCGCTCAAGAACGGTTTTACATTTCGGAGCTCCGTCTCCAATAAAATATGCTTTTTCGGTAATTTCCCCAAAAGAATTTTCGTCTATAACAAGCGCTTGAGTGGATGTTTTTTGATGGTGATTTGCATCAAATACAGCAACATATACTTCCATTCTTCGAGCATCGAGCATCGGGATAATCAGTCCGTCTGTAAAAGTTACTTTATGCGCTAAAATGGCCAAACTATCTAACGCGATAAGTGGAATATTCAAGGCGTAACAAAGTCCTTTTGCGGTTGAGGTACCTATTCTAAGTCCGGTATAAGAACCCGGACCTTGGCTAAGCGCTACCGCTAACAAATCCTTATAACTAATTTCGGCTTGTTTGATGATTTCGTCAATGAATAAGTGTAACTTTTCGGAATGAGAAAAATTTTGCTCGGCTACTTCTTTCAAAACCACAATTTCGCCTTGTTTCGACAAGGATACCGAACAATTTTTAGTCGAGGTTTCTATATTAAGAATATACATTTTTGAGATGGGATAACTACCTTTATGCAAAGGTATTGATTTAAATTTTATACTTTTGGATAGTTAAACACCGAAATGAAGAAATTAACCTATCTTATTTTTAGTCTTGCGCTTTGCTCCTGCAGTTTCTTTGATAAAAAGATTCCCGACAAGGAAGTCTTGCTCGAAGAACGTTTAAGCAAAATAGATTGGTCTGAACCGACGCGCTATCCGTCCATTTCGGCATGTGATTCTCTAGCAGATAAATCCTTACAAAAAAGTTGTTTTTTTGATTATCTCACTCAATCCCTCCGAGAGCGACTCTCGGTAGACACACTTTCTATTCTTTATCCCGAGATTGATACCATTAATGTAAAAGTTGTTATCAATCCGGATGCTACGCTGATTTTTGAGCCTCAATTTCCTGAAAATTTCAATTACGGAAAAGAAAAAATTGACAGCATTATCAAAATACGTCTTCAAGATTTTCCGTCCGTAGAACCTGCACAAAAAGAAGGCATTCCGGTGCGAACCGAATTTATTTTCCCGATTATTTTAAAAGTGGAATAAGATTTTTAAGAGAATAATTTCTCGGAAATTCTGTTCGAAGCAATTTTTGATGCAATATAACTCAGCATCATAATCGTTACAAATACGACCAATAAATTCACAAAAGAAAATTTCACCGGATAAGGCAAGGTATCGCTCAACATCCAAATCTGGAAGTATTGCTGAATCAATACTACTCCAATTCCAAGAATTAGCCCCAAAACACATCCTAAAAAGCTTAACAACAATCCTTGCATCAAGAATATAGAGCGCAGTTCAGAGATTCGAAGTCCTAAATTGTAAAGCGTTTTGAGATTTAGTTGTTTGTCCAAAATTACCATAATGATGGTCCCGACCAAAGTGAAAAGCGTGATGATAACCACCAAAGTAATAATCAAATACACAATCAGATTTTCTGTATTGTGCATTTTGTGAAGAGTTTCGTTGAGTTCCATTCGGTTTTTAAGCAAAATATTCTCTCCAAAAATCTCTTTTAGTGCGCTGCGAACTTGTTTTTCGGAAGCGTCTTCTGAAAGTTTAAAATCAATTCCGGTGATTTTTTTCTCGTCCAATTCCAACAAATGCTGGGCTAAAACCAAATGAGTATATACGTATTTGGCATCTATTTCCTCGTCATTAAACGAATAAATCCCCACAGGATGAACCGTAATTTGGTTAAAATCATTTTGCGAAAGTGAACCTTTTCCCTTTTTCGGAACAATAATTTCCATATTGTTCTCATAATCAAAAACACCTACTGATAGACGGTACGCAATAGCATGCCCAACTACAGCTTGGCTTGGTTCAATATCCCATTGCCCCATATAAACAAAATCCTCAACCGGATTCACTTGCTTATACGCCTGGTCAACTCCTTTTATATAAGCAATTTGCTCTTTGGATTCATAACGAAGTAGCGCGCGTTCTTCCAAGAATTTGCTATACGAAGCAATTCCCTCAACCTTTTGTAATTTGGTTTGAATCTCCGGAGTAAAATCTAAAGTCTTCCCGACTGTTGCTACTAATTTCAAGTCGGGATCGGAACCTTTAATAAAGGAATAACTATATTCTCTGAGCCCGCTGAATACCGAAAGCACCACAAACATAACCAATGCTCCAGCAAAAATACCAACGGCTGTGATACCCGTAATAATGTTAATAGCAGAAGATTTACTTCTGCTAAAAACATATCTACGAGCTATATAATGAGTAATCTTCAAGCTAATTTAATTAGTTATCGCTTAAGTTGAGTTACTGTTTTTTGCGAACTATTTAAATCATCCAAAATGTTGATGGCTTCTTCTACATAAATATCTTTAGTAAGATTCTCATGCCATCTTTCGCGTTTTTTAGCCAGAATTGAATCTGATTTCATCTGAGCCAATTCGTACTGAAGCGATTTGAATTTAAGGTTGTTTTTGTAATCTTTCAGTTTGTCGAATTCTTTGCGCTCTTTCGAGATTTTCTCTTCACTTTCTACGAACTTTTTGTAGTTCAGGCTATATATATTATTGTTTCTGATTTCGCTAATCCATTTGGCATTTTGGTCAATTAACTTAAAGGTTGGATTGGTCTCTACGCGTTTTTTACTTTTTTCGATAGTATTTTTGAATACAGTTGATACAGCAACCGGTTTATAATCTGCCGGATTGATTTCATCCCAAGGCATAGCCGTTTTCATATCTCTTTCACCCATATCGATATGCGAATATTTATCCGGAAGCACCACATCACTTTTCACTCCTTCGAGCTGTGTAGAACCTCCGCTCACGCGATAAAACTTCTGTGTCGTGATTTTCACCGCTCCGAAATCGGTATCCGAATTGCGAATAAAATTATTCAACACAGCAAAATTCTGAACCGTTCCTTTTCCGTAGGTGTGTTTACTTCCGATAACCACGCCACGGTTGTAATCTTGCATTGCTGCCGCAAAAATCTCTGATGCCGATGCTGAAAAGTTATTCACTAATACTACTAACGGTCCTGACCATTGCACTCTAGAATCTCTATCACTGTGCATATCGATTTTTCCTTGTGATAATTGTCCATTATAGCGTCTTTCTGATGGATTTTTCACTTGAACAATAGGTCCTTTTTCGATAAACAACCCCGAAATATCCACTACTGTTCTAAGCGAACCTCCTCCGTTGTCTCTAAGATCAAATACAATTCCGTCAATATTTTCTTCTTTCAAACGCTCAATCTCCATAGCCACATCTTTAGCCGCGTCTCTACTTTTATTATCTGATACGTCGAAATAGAATTTCGGCAAATAAATAATTCCGTAACGTTTGCCTTCTTTTTCTACGATAGTTGAACGGACATACGTCTCTTCAATTTCTACCACATCGCGCGTAATGGGAATATCTTTGATAGAACCATCTACTTTTTTAACGGTCAAAATGACTTTGGTTCCTTTTTTACCTTTAATCATTTTAATCACATTATCCATTTTCATTCCGGCTATATCAATTGGCTCAGCGTCTTTTTGCGCCACTTTCATAATCAAATCTCCTGCTTCCAAAAGACCTTCTCTCCACGCCGGACCACCCGAAATAAGTTCCGATACTTCAATTAAATCTCCTTTTTTCATCAATCTTGCCCCGATTCCTTCAAATTTTCCGGACATACTCACGTCAAAACGCTCTTTGTCATCCGGAGCCATATAATTGGTATGCGGATCAGCTTGTTCGGTAATGGCATTGATAAACAAAGCATACCAATCCTCACGAGATTGATCTTTCATAAAGTCAAAAAAGTCTTCGAATAGCTTAATTTCAGCTTCGCGAGTTTCTTTTTCTAATTGTTCAAATGATTTGATTTCAGTCGCTTTTTTAGGTTTAGCTACTTCGGTATCCGGATGAATTTCTGACACCAAAGGATCTTCTTCTACGATACCTTTTTGGATTTTTTCTTTGTCGTATATTTTAGAAAGTACCGAAAGTTTAATCTGCTTTCTCCATTTGTCTTTTAAAGCTGCTTTTGATTTTTCGTACGGATGTTTTTCAAAATCTGTATTAAACTCTTCGTTTACGCTAAAGTCGAATGGTTTGCTCAAAATCTCTTTATAATACCCCTCTACTTCTGCGATTCGTTCCATTAAACGCGTATAGGTCAAATCAAAAAAGGCAATGTTGCGCTCTTTGATTTGGTCATCCAATTGAGTTTCGTATTTCGAGAATTCATCAATATCCGATTTTAAAAAGAACCTTTTGTTAGGATCTAATGCTTCTAAATAACTTGCATATAAACTTTTTGAAAAATTATCATCCAATTCCTTAAATTCATAATGCCCACCTTCCAAAACGCGCATTACAAGCTCTAACAATAATTTATCTTTATCCGGATCTTTTGCATCTAGTGTGTCGGTTTTAGGCATAAAACCCCAGAGAGCTAGGGCAAACGCTCCGACTAATATCAACGCTTTATAATTTCTCTTCATAAATTTTACAATAGAATTCATCTAAGTTTTTAACGAAGTTAAGTAAAAATCATACCAACGCAGAGGCTCCGCCGTATAATTTTTTGTTAAACAGACAAAGATAGGAGATTTACAGAATTATTTATTCGTACAGATTCAGCATGTACTTGATTAAATCTGTGGTGGTTACAATTCCGACCAAATTGTTATCTTCGGTAACCGGAAGGGCGTGAAATTCGCGACGTGCCAATATTTCTGCAGCTTCTTTGATACTTGTACTTGGCACAATACACACTAAATTCTTTGCCATCACTTGCTGAATCGTAAAGACATCGTACACCGTTACATCTATAATTTGATCTTCATCATCAATGGTTTCTGCAAAACTGATGCGCAATAAATCCGTATAGCTCAACATCCCGATAATTTTACTTCCGTCCATCACCGGAATGTGTCGGATTTTATTCTCTTTGAACAAACGCTCAGCTTTTGCTAGGGAATCTGTCACGTTGAGTTTAATTAGGTTGGTAGTCATAATGGTTGACACCGGAACATTTTTTTTCATATCGCTTCGTTTTTAATCCTTTATAAATTTACGAAATGAAGCTTTCAATATCAAATAAATCTACGAGTAAATAACAACCTGTAGTAGTTTTTCGGTTGTGATTTTTTTCATACATTCGTTTGACTTAAACTTCACACTTCTCTTGAATAAGCAAGCCTTCGAAATATACAACGCATCAGCCGGTTCGGGTAAAACGTATACTTTGGTAAAAGAATACCTGAAAATAATTCTTATTGCTCAACGCGATGATGCTTACAAAAACATTCTAGCCATCACTTTTACCAACAAAGCAGTAAACGAGATGAAATCCAGAATTGTGACCACCTTGCAAAACTTTGCCCAAGATGGGGATAGCCCGATGCTGTTGGACATTGCCCGAGAAACCGGACTAAGCCCTGCTACTATTCAAGAAAAGTCAAAAAGAATTATCAAGAACATCATTCACAATTATTCGTCGTTTGATATATCCACCATTGATAAGTTCATCCATCGCATTATTCGCTCTTTTGCGCTGGATTTGAATCTTCCGATGACTTTCGAAGTTACATTAGACACCGAAAATTTACTATCGGAAGCTGTCGATACCGTTATTGCCCAAGCCGGCGAAGATGAAACGCTTACCAAAATTTTGGTCGATTTTGCCACTTCTAAAACCGATGAAGATAAATCATGGGATATTACCAAAGATTTTTTCGAAATCAGTAAACTATTAGCTAACGAAAACCATAGAGTAGAAATTTCGGCTTTTCAAGACAAAACCATTCATGATTTTATAAAAATCAGACAAAGTTTACTCAAAATCTGTGAAGAGCTCCAAGAACAAATTTTAACTCTAGCTGTTGATACGCTAAACGATATTTCAGACCGCGGAATTGAATTTAATTCGTTTTATTCGAGTTATGTCCCAAAGCATTTTCAAAAAATTGCTTCCGGAAAATTCGAAGTCAGCACCACACATTATAAAAGATTAGAAGACCCTAGTTCGCGTTATTCTAAATCGGTACCGCAACATCAAAAAGATTTGGTTGACGAGATTGCTCCGAAAGTGTTGGAAAATCTAATTCAGATCAATCAACTTGTTGGTAAACTCAATTTGTACCGCGAATTTTTGAAACACCTCACGCCGTTATCGACCCTTAATACTATTTATCAAGAGATTTTAAATATTCAGAAAGAGCGAAATATCCTCTCGATATCGGAGTTTAACAACATCATTCACAAAGAAATCAAGAATCAACCGATTCCGTTTATTTTTGAAAAACTAGGCGATCGATACACTCATTTTTTCATTGATGAGTTTCAGGATACTTCACAAATGCAATGGGAAAATTTATTTCCGCTATTTGAAAACGCACTTGCCGGACAGAATGATTATGGCGAAAAAGGAACGCTGATGATTGTGGGCGATCCGAAACAATCTATTTATCGTTTCCGTGGTGGGAAGGCAGAGCAATTTATTGAGCTTTCTGACAACGAAAGTCCGTTTGTAAATCCTGAGAAATCAACCATAAATCTTGAAAGAAATTTTAGAAGTTTTTCAGAGGTGATTACATTCAACAATGATTTTTTTGGATTTTTATCAAATGAATTCTCTGAAGAAAAATACCAAAAAATCTACCTAGAAAGCACCCAACAAACCAATTCCAAACAAGGCGGATACGTAAACATCAGTTTTATTGAAAACCATTTGTTGGAACAAGACAATAAAGAAGAAATTCAAGAATTGTACTTGCAACAAGTCCAAAAATCAATTGAAAAAGCTATTGCTAATGGATTTTCGTACCAAGAAATTGCGCTTTTGGTTTTGACCAACCAACAAGGAACACTAATTGCACGCTACCTTACCGAACAAAACATCCCGATTGTATCTTCCGAAACCTTGCTATTGTCTAATTCGGACGAAGTTATGTTTTTGGTGAATTTATTACACTATCTGAAAGATGCCCGTAATCTGGAAGCTAAAGCTAACTTTTTGTATTATTTGGGAAGACGAATCGCCACCAACCCGATTCACGACTTTTTGGAAGCCGGCGTAAAAATTAAAGATGAAGCTGAGTTTGAATATTGGCTCAATGCCTATGGCTTCCCGATTTCGTTTAAAGAAATTCGCCGAAAAGGGATGTACGAAGCGCTCGAAATCATTATCGAGACATTTTTGCACAAACAACACAACGTTTATATTCAAAGTTTTTTGGATATGGTGCTCGAGCAAAATCTGAAACTGCGCAACGGAATTGATGACTTTTTGGAGTATTGGACTCAGGAAGGATATCGCAAAAGTATTCCTTCGCCCAAAGGAAACGCCGTAGAAATCCTGACCATCCACAAATCCAAAGGATTGGAATTTCCGGTAGTGATTTTCCCTTTTGCCGATAAAGATTATTCGAGAGCGAAAAGAGATGAAATTTGGCTCGAAAATGAGTTTAACGAAGTTGACATTCCGAAATTTTTAGTGAGTCAAAAAGAGGAAATGAATAACTATTCAGAAACTTCTGCTCAACTCTTTTCTAGTAAACAACAAGAACTTTTGCTCGACCATGTAAACGTGCTGTATGTAGCTCTCACGCGTGCCGAAGAACAACTGTACATCATTTCGCAAATGACGCTTACCGAAAAAGGGGCTTTCAAAAACACCATGGCGAGCTGGTTTATGCGATTCCTTCAAGATAGAACTGATTTTTCAACTGAAAAATTTGTTTATGAATTCGGAGAAAGCGCCCGAAAATCAACTCCGGAAGTAGCGCAAGACAATATTAAAATCATCCATCCGGTTCAATCGAGCTTAGATTTTCAAAGCATCAAAATCGCTACGCTCGATGCTTTGATGTGGGATACCAAAAAGCGCGACTCTATCGAATTCGGAAATTTATTACATGAAATTTTATCGCATATCGAATCTGAAAAAGATGTCGAAAAATCCATCCAAATGGCTCTTGATTCAGGAATGATAACGCATGAAAATCGGCACGATATTACTAGCAGAATTTACAATATTATTCACCATCCAGAACTTAAAGAGTTCTTTAATCCGTCTTATCGAATCCTCAATGAGCGCACTATCATCCAAAAAGGGTTTCAACTCTCTAAACCGGACAAAGTCGTATTAACATCCAACAAAACAGCTATGCTGTTGGATTACAAAACCGGACAAAAATCCGATAAATATACCCTTCAAATCAACAATTACGCCTTAGCTTTGGAAGAAATCGGGCTGCAAGTCACCAAAAAAGTATTGATTTATACCGGTGAGGAAATAGAAGTTGTAAATATTTAGTTTGCTCTACTATTTTATACACTATTTACTTTCTAAGAATACACTTTACATTTTATCAAAGCTAACGCATTTTAACGCTTTGACTAACCACAAAAAAAAAGTACCTTTGCAATCTTAATAAAAAAAAGACATAATAGCTTATGTTCAACAATTTAACCGAAAAATTAGACAAAGCTTTTCACGTGCTAAAAGGGCACGGGAAAATCACAGAGATAAACGTTGCTGAAACCCTAAAAGAAGTACGTCGCGCGCTACTCGATGCCGATGTTAACTTCAAGATTGCCAAAGAATTTACCACAAAAGTAAAAGAAAAAGCAATCGGAGAAAACGTACTTACTACCCTTCAACCGGGGCAATTGATGGTAAAAATCGTAAAAGATGAGCTTACCGAACTCATGGGTGGAGAAGCAACCGGTATTAATCTTTCGGGTAATCCGAGTGTGATTTTGATGTCCGGTTTACAAGGTTCGGGTAAAACGACCTTCTCCGGAAAATTGGCTAATTTTCTAAAAACCAAAAAATCCAAAAAACCACTTTTGGTAGCTTGTGATATCTACCGTCCGGCGGCTATCAATCAGTTGCACGTAGTGGGAGACCAAATTGGTGTTGAAGTATATTCAGAACCAGAAAATAAAAATGCTGTTGAAATTGCTCAAAACGCAATCAAATATGCCAAAGCTAACGGATTTAACGTAGTAATTGTCGATACGGCAGGACGTTTGGCTGTGGATGAGCAAATGATGAACGAAATTGCCAACGTACATCAAGCCATCCAACCACAAGAAACACTTTTCGTGGTGGATTCTATGACCGGACAAGATGCGGTGAATACAGCAAAAGCTTTCAACGATAGATTGAATTTTGACGGAGTTGTACTTACGAAATTAGATGGTGATACGCGTGGTGGAGCGGCGATTTCGATTAAATCTGTCGTTAACAAACCGATTAAATTCATTGGTACAGGTGAGAAAATGGAGGCTATTGACGTGTTCCACCCTTCTCGTATGGCTGACCGTATCCTGGGAATGGGAGACGTGGTTTCACTCGTTGAGCGGGCGCAAGAACAATACGATGAAGAAGAAGCACGTAAACTTCAAAAGAAAATTGCTAAAAATGAATTCGGTTTTGATGATTTCTTGGCACAAATCCAACAAATCAAAAAAATGGGTAACATGAAAGATTTGATGGGAATGATACCCGGAGCCGGAAAAGCGCTGAAAGATATCGAAATTGAAGACGATGCTTTCAAACACATTGAAGCGATTATTCATTCAATGACTCCGAAAGAAAGAAGCAAACCTTCTATCATAGACCACAAGCGCAAAATCAGAATCGCAAAAGGTTCAGGAACTCAAGTAGAGCAAGTGAATCAACTCATGAAGCAATTCGACCAAATGAGCAAAATGATGAAGATGATGCAAGGTGGTGGCGCTAAAAACTTAATGCGTATGATGGGTGGAATGCCCGGCATGAGATAAAAAAACAAATAACAACACAACAACCTAATGCAACTACTAGACGGAAAAAAAATCTCGGAAGACATCAAGCAAGAAATTGCACTTGAAGTCCAGAAAATCAAAGCCAAAGGAGGAAAAGTTCCTCATTTGGCGGCCATCATCGTTGGGAATGACGGAGCGAGTCTCACTTATGTAGCAAGTAAAGTAAAAGCTTGTGAAAAAGTAGGTTTTGAGTCCACTCTAATTCGCCTACCAAGCACGATTTCAGAAATTGAACTTCTGAAAAAAATCGAAGAACTCAATCAAGATGATAACATCGACGGGTTTATTGTACAGCTTCCGCTTCCGAAACAAATCGATGAGCAAAAAGTAATTATGGCAATTGACCCGAGCAAAGATGTGGATGGTTTCCATCCGGAGAATTTCGGGAAAATGGCTTTGGATATGAGTACCTTTATTCCGGCAACACCGTTCGGAATTCTAGAACTTCTGGAAAGATATAATGTACAAACTCAAGGAAAACACACTGTAGTTATCGGAAGAAGTCACATTGTAGGTCGTCCGATGAGTATTTTGATGGGCCGTAAAGGTTTCCCCGGGAATTCAACCGTAACCCTTACGCACAGTCATACTAAAAACATTACTCAAATCACTTCGCAAGCTGATATCATCATTACCGCTCTTGGTGTTCCGAATTATCTAAAAGCCGAAATGGTTAAAGATGATGTAGTAATAATCGATGTGGGAATTACGCGAGTTGCTGACGAAACCAACCCGAAAGGATATGTAATCAAAGGCGATGTAGATTTTGAAAATGTAAGCAAAAAAGCCTCTCACATCACTCCTGTACCAGGTGGAGTTGGTCCGATGACCATAGCCATGTTGATGAAAAACACCTTGCTAGCTAAAGAAAGAAAACACAATTTAAGATCATAATGAAGTCAAGAACACCTTCTGAATCCATCACCATAATGACTGATGTTGTCCTTCCGGGCGAAACGAATCCGCTTAATAATTTATTCGGAGGAGATTTACTTGCTCGTATGGATAGAGCTGCCAGTATTACTGCTCGCAGACATTCCAGAAGGGTTTGTGTAACAGCTTCGGTAAATAACGTAGCTTTCAACCGAGCGATTCCGCTCGGAAGTGTAGTAACGATTGAAGCCAAGGTTTCTCGTGCTTTTTCTTCGTCTATGGAGATTTTCTTGGACGTATGGATAGAAGATAGAGAATCGGGCAACAGAACCAAAGCAAACGAAGCGATTTACACTTTTGTGGCTGTGGATGAAACTGGTCGTCCGGTAGCAGTACCGGAAATCATCCCGGAAACGGAACTCGAAAAGCAACGTTATGATGCCGCACTTAGAAGAAAACAACTCAGTTTAGTGCTTGCCGGAAAAATGAAAGCCAGCGATGCTCACGAGTTAAAAGCGCTTTTTTTAAGCTAAAAATTCATTTTATATCAAATAAAAAATCCCGCCATTGAGCGGGATTTTTCTATTAGAATAGTTTTAAGGATTAACCTAAAACTTCTTTTACTTTTTTACCAATTTCAGCAGGAGAATCTACTACGTGAATTCCGTTTTCTCTCATGATTCTTTTCTTAGCTTCTGCTGTATCATCAGCACCACCCACGATAGCACCTGCGTGACCCATTGTACGTCCTTTTGGAGCAGTTTCACCGGCGATGAATCCTACAACTGGTTTACGGTTTCCGTCAGCTTTGATCCATTTTGCAGCATCAGCCTCCAATTGACCACCGATTTCACCGATCATTACGATACATTTTGTTTCAGGATCGTTCATAAGCAGTTCAACCGCTTCTTTAGTAGTTGTTCCGATGATTGGGTCACCACCAATACCGATAGCAGTAGTGATTCCTAATCCTTGTTTTACTACTTGGTCAGCCGCTTCGTAAGTCAAAGTTCCTGATTTAGAAACGATTCCTACTTCACCTTTTTTGAAAACGAATCCAGGCATAATACCTACTTTCGCTTCATCAGCAGTGATAACTCCCGGACAGTTTGGCCCGATTAGTCTACAATCTTTTCCTTTTACAAAATCGTAGGCTTTAATCATATCAGCAACCGGAATACCTTCCGTAATCGTAATAATTACTTTGATTCCAGCATCAGCAGCTTCCATAATAGCATCCGCAGCAAATGCAGGCGGAACGAAAATGATACTTGTATCCGCTCCTACTCCATCCACAGCATCTTTAACTGTGTTAAATACAGGTCTGTCTAAGTGCGTTGTTCCTCCTTTTCCGGGAGTTACACCACCTACAACGTTTGTTCCGTATTCAATCATTTGAGAAGCGTGGAAAGTTCCTTCGCTTCCGGTAAATCCTTGAACAATTATTTTCGAATTTTTATTTACTAAAACACTCATTTTCTATATTTTTTATTTAAACCCAAAGGTTATCTACATTATTTGAAGGAAATTAGCTTAAAACTGCTTTAACTTTATCTGCAGCTTCTTGGAATTGAACTGCTGAATGAACTGCTAATCCTGAGTTGTCAATCATCTCTTTAGCAAGTTCTGCGTTGGTTCCTTGAAGACGTACGATGATAGGCACTTTAATAGCATCTCCCATATTTTTGTACGCATCGATAACTCCTTGAGCTACGCGGTCACAACGAACAATTCCTCCGAAAATATTGATAAGAATTGCTTTTACGTTAGGATCTTTAAGGATGATTTTAAACGCCGTTTCAACACGTTTAGCATCAGCTGTACCTCCTACGTCAAGGAAGTTTGCCGGCTCGTATCCTGCGTGTTTGATAAGGTCCATAGTCGCCATTGCAAGTCCGGCACCGTTTACCATACACCCTACGTTTCCGTCAAGATCAACATAGTTAAGTCCTACTGCTTTAGCTTCTACTTCAATTGGGTTTTCTTCTAGGATGTCTCTCATATCCGCATATTTCGGATGTCTGTAAAGAGCGTTATCATCCAATACAACTTTAGCATCTACGGCTAAGATTTTATTGTCAGATGTTTTAAGAACCGGGTTGATTTCGAAAAGAGACGCGTCTGATTGTACATAAGCTGTATAAAGCGCATCTACGAATTTCACCATTTCTTTGAACGCATTTCCTGAAAGTCCAAGGTTAAATGCAATTCTTCTTGCTTGGAATCCTTGTAAACCTACAGATGGGTCGATTTCTTCTGTAAAAATAAGGTGCGGTGTATGTTCAGCCACTTCTTCGATATCCATACCTCCTTCGGTAGAGTACATAATCATATTACGACCTTTTCCTCTGTTTAAAAGTACAGACATATAGAATTCTGACGTTTCACTTTCTCCAGGATAGTAAACATCTTCTGCTACTAATACTTTGTGAACTTTTTTACCAGTTGGTGGTGTTTGTGGAGTGATAAGTTGCATCCCGATGATTTGCTCTGCAATCTCTTCAACTTGTTGAAGGTTTTTCGCCAGCTTTACTCCTCCTCCTTTTCCTCTTCCTCCCGCGTGGATTTGAGCTTTAATCACGTGCCAACCTGTTCCTGTTTCTGCTGTAAGTTGCTTTGCTTTTGCTACTGCTTCTTCCGCATTATTAGCTACATAACCTCTCTGAACGCGTACGCCATGAGAAGCCAAAATTTCTTTTCCTTGATATTCGTGTAAATTCATAACTGAGTTTTGTCAGGTTTTTAAAAAAGTGTAACAAAAGTAAAAAAATCAGGTTTAATACCCTAATGTTTTTTAAAATAATCCTTTTTGTTTACTTATCTTTAGAACTATCTTTGTTCTTCAATTCGCATTTTTTATGTCTAAAATCAAAACAACATTTTTTTGTCAAAATTGTGGAGTCCAATATGCCAAATGGCAAGGGCAATGCAATTCTTGTAAAGAGTGGAATACTATAGTCGAAGAAATTATCCAAAAAGAAGAAAAACCTTCATGGAATCTATTGAAACTGGAAAATAAAATCGCTCAAAAACCACTTCGCATTGACCAAATTGACGCTACCAATGAAGTTCGTTTAGACACTACAGATGCCGAGTTGAACCGTGTTTTGGGTGGCGGATTAGTAGCCGGCTCACTCACGCTTTTGGGTGGAGAACCCGGAATCGGGAAAAGCACATTACTTCTGCAAATTGCTTTAAAACTCCCTTACAAAACCCTTTATGTATCAGGAGAAGAAAGCCAAAAGCAAATCAAAATGCGCGCGGAGCGAATCGATAACGCCAGTCAGAATTGTTATATTTTAACCGAAACCAAAACACAAACCATTTTTAAACACATCGAAGAATTTGTACCGGAAGTATTGATTATCGACTCCATCCAAACGCTTCATTCGGATTATATCGAGGCGAGCGCAGGAAGTATTTCGCAAATCAGAGAATGTACATCGGAACTTATCAAATTCGCCAAACAAACCAATGTTCCGGTGATTCTAATCGGACACATTACCAAAGATGGAAGCATCGCTGGACCAAAAATTTTGGAACACATGGTCGATACGGTATTGCAATTCGAAGGCGATAGAAATCACGTCTATCGTATTTTGCGTTCGCTCAAAAACCGTTTTGGTTCTACATCAGAACTCGGAATTTACCAAATGCTCAATAATGGACTTCGTCAAGTAAGCAATCCATCTGAAATTCTGATTTCTCACAAAGAAGAAGAACTTAGCGGAACCGCTATTGCAACTACGGTAGAAGGAATGCGACCACTCATGATAGAAATCCAAGCTTTGGTGAGTTCCGCCGTATATGGCACGCCTCAGCGCAGCACAACAGGTTACAACGCCAAACGCCTCAATATGATTTTGGCAATACTTGAAAAACGCGTGGGATTCAAACTCGCTCAAAAAGACGTTTTCTTGAACGTAACCGGAGGAATATCAGTGGATGACACGGCTATTGATTTGGCGGTAGTGGCTGCTATTCTTTCATCCAACGAAGATGTATCTGTTGAAAAAGATTTTTGCTTTGCCGGAGAAATTGGTCTTTCGGGTGAAATTCGTCCGGTAAATCGTGTAGAACAACGTATTCAAGAAGCTGAAAAGTTAGGCTTTTCTACTATTTTTATCTCGAAATACAACAAAATTTCACTCAAAGACACCAAGATTCAAATCAAATTAGTTTCTAAAATCGAAGATATTGTTCATTATCTTTTTTAAGAATAAAGCATAAAAAAAGCGACTGATTACTCCAGTCGCTTTTTTTTGTTGAAATATCTGTAGAGATTACCCTAGAGCAACTCTTTTGAATCCTGTAACAGTTACATCGTTACCAAGAGATTGAACATATTTAGATACGCTCATAGAACCATCTTTAATGTAATCTTGGTTAACCAAAGTATTGTCTTTGTAGAAACGTTGGATTTTTCCTTTAGCGATGTTATCAAGCATAGCTTCTGGTTTTCCTTCTGCTCTTAATTGATCTTTTGCGATTTCGATTTCTTTGTCGATGATTGATTGATCAACTCCAGTCTCATCAAGAGAAATTGGATTCATCGCAGCAGCTTGCATAGCAACGTTTTTAGCCACTTCATCAGCTCCTTCAACATTTGCAGAAAGTGCAGTGATAACAGCGATTTTGTTACCCGCGTGGATATAACTTCCGATGAAAGCTCCTTCTAATTTCTCGAAAGAACCAATTTCGATTTTCTCACCGATAACTCCTGTTTGCTCGATAAGTTTCTCAGATACTGTCATACCTCCGAAATCAGAAGCTAAGAAATCTTCTTTAGTAGCGAAGTTGATTGCTTTCTCTGCCATTTGGTGAGCAAGAGCAACGAAACCTTCATTTTTACCCACGAAGTCAGTCTCACAGTTAAGTGTGATAACTACACCTTGCGTTTTGTCAGCGTTTACATAAGCAATAGCAGCACCTTCTGTAGATTCTCTATCAGAACGATTAGCAGCTACTTTTTGACCTTTTTTACGTAGAATTTCGATTGCTTTATCGAAATCTCCTTCAGCCTCAACAAGCGCTTTTTTACAGTCCATCATTCCGGCACCTGTAATTTGTCTTAATTTATTTACGTCTGCAGCAGTGATATTTGCCATAATATTTTGATTATTATTTGATTAAATTAAAAAAAGTCGTTGTGAGATTCTGGTAATAAACACGACCACAAACCCTCACAACGACTTCATGTTAATGCTATTTATTCTTCAGTAGTCTCTTGAACTTCTGGAGCAACTTGTGCTACAGTTTCTTCTGTTTCTTCTACTTCTGGAGCATTTCCTTTTTCAGAAACTCCTTCGATGATTGCAGAAGTTACTAAAGATAAGATTTTATCGATAGATTTAGAAGCATCATCATTTGCAGGGATTACATAGTCAACTTGACGTGGGTCAGAGTTGGTATCAACCATTGCGAAAACTGGAATGTTTAATTTTTGAGCTTCTTTTACTGCGATGTGTTCTGCCATAATATCTACAACAAAAAGAGCAGCAGGAAGTCTTGTCATATCAGCGATAGAACCTAAGTTCTTCTCTAATTTTGCACGAAGACGATCAACCTGAAGTTTTTCTTTTTTAGATAGAGTGTCAAAAGTTCCGTCTTTTTTCATTCTATCGATAGAAGCCATTTTTTTAACAGCTTTACGGATAGTAACGAAGTTAGTAAGCATACCACCTGGCCATCTTTCAGTGATGTAGGGTTGGTTAGCTGCTTTTGCTTTTTCAGCAACGATATCTTTTGCTTGTTTTTTGGTAGCTACGAAAAGTACTTTTCTACCAGATGCAGCGATTTTTTTAAGAGCCTCATTAGCCTCTTCAATCTTAGCTGCAGTTTTGTATAAATTGATAATGTGGATTCCGTTACGCTCCATATAAATGTAAGGAGCCATATTAGGATTCCATTTTCTGGTCATGTGCCCGAAGTGAACACCTGCTTCCAGTAATTCTTTTACTTCAATTTTGTTTGCCATTTTTTCTAAATAGTTTACGTTCTGTTGTAGTAAGCAATGATTAAGTAGCTTTTCGTTTAACCAAAAAAGGTCTCAATCATTTAGATGCTAAACTAGACCCCAACGCATTGGGAGAAGCAACAAAAACTTGATTTTAATTTCAATAATAAATGAACTCTGCCTATAAAGGCTGAAATATTAACGTTTAGAGAATTGGAATCTTTTACGAGCTTTCTTCTGACCGAATTTCTTACGCTCTACCATTCTAGGATCTCTAGTTAATAATCCTTCTGGTTTAACAATAGATCTATTTTCAGCATCAACCTCGCAAATTGCACGAGCGATAGCCATACGAACAGCCTCTGCTTGACCAGTAACTCCACCTCCGTATACATTTACTTTTACATCAAAGTTATCTTCGTTTCCTGTTAAAGAAAGCGCTTGTTTAACTTTGTATTGTAATGTAGCTGTAGTGAAGTAATCTTTTAAATCTCTTTTGTTTACTGTAATATTTCCTGAACCTTCAGAAAGATAAATACGAGCAACTGCGGTTTTTCTTCTACCAATTTTGTGGATAACTGCCATTACTTCAAATCGTTTAGGTTAACGGTTTTAGGTTGTTGAGCTGCATGTTTGTGCTCAGAACCTACATTTACACTCAAATTACGGAATAGTTGAGCTCCTAATTTGTTTTTAGGCAACATTCCTTTTACAGCTTTTTCTACTAAAATTGCAGGGTTTTTAGCCTGAATTTCTTTAGCTGTTAAACTTCTTTGTCCTCCCGGGTAGCCTGTGTGACGGATATACGTTTTATCCTCAAGCTTGTTTCCGGTTAGGTTGATTTTCTCTGCGTTGATAATAATTACATTATCTCCACAGTCCACGTGAGGTGTATAACTTGGTTTGTATTTACCTCTCAAAAGCATAGCAACTTTTGTAGCTAAACGTCCCAAATTGTGACCTTCCGCATCAACAACAACCCACTCTTTTTGTACAGTAGCTTTGTTTGCTGAAACTGTTTTGTAGCTTAATGTGTTCACAATAAAAAAATTAAATTAAACATTCCATTCCCAATTAAGGGAGTGCAAAAGTACAATTAATTATTTGAATTGCAAACCTGTATACTAATTTTTAGGAAGTTTTGCACAATTTTCTTAACAGCAAGGAGTTACTTTCTGTTCATCAGCTTATACTCTTCGTAACATTCGCTGATAGCATCCATAATCTGTAAGTCATTGGCGGTTTTGATAAAAGTTTCTGAGTAACTGCAGTTTGTCAGAATCTCTTCGATATCCTTTTTAGGGATACCCAATAGTGCCGAAAGGGTTTCTCGATCAAATTTAGAAGCGAGCACTTCTTTGACGGTTTGATCTTTTTTCATCTCGCGAAGCTTTTTCAATTCGCGCGGTTTTTTACCAAAAGTATTATATAATAAATCTGCCGGATTGAGCACTGAACTCATCGCTCTAGAAAAATTCGATTTTCTTTTTCCTGCCTCATATCCGTGATTAAGCCCAGAAATACTATATCTGTAATCTTGACGAAGCGGAATAATTTTAGCATCTACTTGTAAATATCCGGTAAGTTTTACGCCGGTAATTTCTATTTCTTCTAATAAAATTGCCTTTTCGATAAGTTCAATCGTCGTAACTTTTGATTTTACCCACTGATTGGTCACTCGGACTTTTAACGGTTCAAAACCAATATAAGAAAGGTGAATGGTATCATTGACTTTTGCTTCAATCTGGAAAGTCCCCATAATATTGGTGGTCGTACCCTTAACCCTATCCAGATTAATAACGGTCACACCCGGCATCGGAAGCTGATCTTTTTGATTGATTACCGTAGCTGATATCACAACTGCAGGCGAATTATCCTCTTGAGCAAACACACCTCCGAAAACAAAAGTCAATAAAAATAAAATAAGGTGTTTCATTATTTATGTTTTCGGAGGTTAAAATTATAAATTCTCTTCTGAGTTAAATATTTATTATCAGAAAATTAACTATTATGATTCATCGATATGAAAGCTTCTCAAGAACTCTACACTTTTTTGAATATCATAATGCAAGATACGGTCTTCTTTTACAAAAGGAACTTCTTCGCGATACGATTTAACAAACATTTCGATTAAATCACTCGACTGAAGCGGTCTTCTGAACTCAAACGCTTGAGATGCATTAAATAGCTCGATAGCCAAAATACGTTCTAAGTTTTCTAAGATTTTTAAACATTTAGTAGCTGCATTCGCCCCCATACTCACATGATCTTCTTGTCCGTTGGACGAAACAATACTGTCTACACTAGCCGGGGTAGCCAATTGCTTGTTTTGACTCACAATACTCGCTGCGGTATATTGCGGAATCATAAATCCTGAATTCAATCCCGGATTGTCCACCAAAAAAGCAGGCAAACCTCGAAGTCCGGAAATAAGTTGATAGGTTCTACGCTCTGAAATATTTCCGAGTTCTGCTAGTGCAATCCCAAGAAAATCCAACGCCATCGCTAGCGGTTGTCCGTGGAAATTTCCACCTGAAATGATTAAATCTTCTCCTACAAAAATATTCGGATTATCAGTAACCGAATTGATTTCGGTTTTAAAAACATTGCTCACATAGTTAATCGTATCTTTTGAGGCTCCGTGAACTTGCGGGATGCATCGGAAAGAATACGGATCTTGTACGTGTTTTTTCGGTTGTGAGATAATTTGGCTTCCTTCCAAAAACTCAGTCATACGTTTTGCGGTATCAATTTGTCCTTTATGCGGACGCGCATAGTGAATAAGTTCATTAAAAGGTTCTATTCTACCGTCAAACGCCTCGAGCGAAACCGCACTGATTAAATCCGCTAAATACGAATATTTATGAGCTTCGATAAGCACATAACTTCCATAAGCGCTCATAAATTGCGTTCCGTTCAATAGTGCCAATCCTTCTTTGGATTGCAAGGTGATTTTCTCCCATCCAAATTTTTGCAAAATATCAGCAGCCGGATATTTCACTCCTTGATGATATACTTCTCCTTCGCCAATAAGCGGAAGAGACAAATGCGCCAGTGGGGCTAAATCTCCCGAAGCACCAAGGGAACCTTGCGAGCAAATAACAGGTAGAATATCGTTATTATAAAAATCTATCAATCGCTGCACAGTCTGTAATTGCACGCCCGAATTCCCGTAACTTAGCGATTGTACTTTCAAGAAAAGCATCAACTTCACGATGTTTTGCGGCACTTCATCACCCGTTCCGCAAGCATGAGATTTTACAAGGTTTTCTTGGAGTTTTGATAAATTTTCGTTTGAAATTTTAATATTATACAAAGAACCAAATCCGGTATTAATTCCATAAATTGGTTCTTCGTGCGTTTCCATTTTTTTATCGAGATACATGCGGCATCTCTCAATATTGCCTTTTGCTTCTTCTGAAAGGGCTAATTTTTGATTTTCAAGTAGAATTACTGCAATTTTTCGAAGTGATAAAACTTCTGAAGATATATAATGATAAGCGTCCATTCGTTGTTAAAATTTTTGGTAAAAGTAACTGAAATCCGTGAGAAAATCAATCTTATTTCTTTTTGAGATTCGGGAGAAAATAAGCAATTAATCCCATTAGTGGTAAAAACGAGCACAATTTATACACGTATTCGATGCTGGTATGATCGGCTATATAACCCAAAATAGCTGAAGCTAGTCCGCCCATACCAAATGCAAAACCATAGAACAATCCGGATACCATTCCGATTTTTTTAGGGAGTAATTCTTGAGCAAACACCAAAATTGATGGGAAAGCCGAAGAAATGATAAAACCGATAAGCATAATCAAAATAGCTGTCCAATGCTGATCCACATAAGGAAGTAGCAAAGCAAATGGTGCTGCCCCAAGAATGGAAAACCAAATCACAAACTTCCGACCAATGCGATCTCCAAACACTCCCCCAACAAGCGTTCCGAGTGCTGCTGCCCCTAAAAAGTAAAACAGATATACCTGAGCCTGAACTTCAGTAAGTCCGAATTTTTTCATGGTATAAAACTGAAAATAACTGGTAATTCCGGCTGTATAAAAATATTTGGAGAAAATCAGCGTCAACAGAATAATAACCGAAAGAGTAATTTTTCGTTGCGATAAATCCGGAAGTACAACGGGTTTTTTAACGCCATTAGCCGCTTTTTTAAGCTCCTTGCTTCGCCACTGCCCTACATACACCAAAATGATTTTTGCCAAAACAGCAAACAGTACAAACCACAAAATATGTTTTTTTCCGTTCGGGATGACAATCCAAGCAATGAGAAGCGGCGCTAAAGCTGTTCCGGTATTACCCCCGAGTTGAAAAATGGCTTGCGCCAAACTTCGCTTACCTCCGGAAGCTAAAAAGGCAACTCTCGAAGATTCAGGATGAAAAATAGAAGAGCCAATCCCAACCAAAGTCACCGCCACCAATACCCAATTATAACTCGGCGCATAAGCCAACATGGCTATACCAATAGCCGTGAAAAACATCCCAAAAACCTGAGAATAGGGCTTGGGTTTTTTATCGGTATAATTCCCTACCAAAGGCTGAAAAATAGAGGACGAAAGCTGAAAACACAGTGTAATGATTCCAATTTGAGCCATCGAAAGGTTGAATTTTTGTTCTAATTGCGGATAAATAGCCGGAATTACAGCCTGCAAAAGATCATTCAACAAGTGAGCAATCGCAATGGCAAATAAAATAGAATAGGACGTCTTGGTTTGATTATCGGTTGTCATCAGCAAAGTCTTTTGCCTAAAATCAGCAAATCCACTTCTGTTTCATCCAACACGGCTACTTTCGGGAAAGTGCCCCAAGTGGAAAAACCAAAGTGTTCAAATAATTTCAGGCTTGGATAATTGTGGGCAAAGATAAACCCAAGTAAAGTTTTAATTCCAAAATTTGGCGCATTTTCAATACAAAATTGCAGAATTTCCTTTCCAATTCCTTTACCTCTGAAGGCCGTATCGATGTAAATACTTACTTCGACTGTCCCGTCATAGGCCGGACGACCATAAAAAGACTGAAAACTTGCCCAAGCTATGAGTTGTCCAGCTTCATTTTCAATCACCCAAAGTGGTCTTTTGTCAGGTGAATGTTGTTTAAACCATTCCTGCTTGCTCTCTACCGACACCGGCTCGGTATCTGCCGTAACCCTACGCGAAGCGATGGTAGAATTATAAATTTCCACTATTCTACCCAAATCACCCTCGACTGCATATCTAAAACGTATCGGCATCATTTTGAAGTGCTTTTCTTTCCGAGCATGGACTTGATGCTATTTAGCTTCATCAACGCCTCTACGGGAGTAAGTGTATTGATATCCAAATTCAGAATTTCTGATTTTATATCTTCCAACAATGGGTCATCCAGATTGAAAAACGACAATTGCATATCATTTTCCTTAGTTTGGTTAATGGTTTCTGTGGAATGATCTTTCTCTAATTGTTTGAGTATTTTTTGTGCTTTTTGAACCACGGTTTGAGGCATTCCTGCCATTTTGGCTACATGAATTCCAAAGCTGTGCGCCGAACCTCCTTCTTGCAATTTTCGTAAAAACAAAACCGAATCTTTGGTTTCTTTGACCGAAACATTGAAATTCTTGATACGCTCATAAATTTCGGTCATTTGATTGAGTTCGTGATAATGCGTTGCAAAAAGCGTTTTAGGTTGATGTGGATGCTGATGCAAATATTCGGCAATAGCCCAAGCTATGGAAACTCCATCATAAGTGCTGGTTCCACGTCCGATTTCGTCAAGCAAAATCAAACTTCTTTCCGATAAATTATTCAGAATAGATGCCGTTTCATTCATCTCTACCATGAAGGTCGATTCGCCCATCGAAATATTATCCGATGCGCCAACACGAGTAAAAATCTTATCTACGATTCCTACTTGTGCTGAATCAGCAGGAACAAAACTTCCGATTTGAGCCAGCAATGTAATAAGAGCCATTTGCCTTAAAATAGCCGATTTACCCGACATATTCGGTCCGGTAATCATGATGATTTGTTGCTTTTCTCTATCCAAATACACATCATTGGCTATATAAGGCGTGCCAAGTGGCAAACGCTTTTCGATAACCGGATGACGTCCGTTTTTGATATCAAGCACATAATCTTCAGTAATAATTGGTTTGGCATAATTATTCTCTTGAGCTAATTGCGTGAAACTAGACAAACAATCCAGTTGAGCTATGAGCGCGGCATTGGTCTGAATCGGTTTGATGTAACCCGAAAGCCACATGATGAGCTTCTCATAGATTTCTGCTTCGAGCGCAGCTATCTTTTCCTCTGCTCCAAGAATTTTAGCCTCATATTCTTTGAGTTCCTCTGTGATGTATCGCTCAGCATTCACCAAAGTTTGCTTTCTAATCCACTCGGCAGGAACTTTGTCTTTATGCGTATTTCTGACTTCGATATAATATCCGAAAACGTTGTTGAAAGCCACCTTGAGCGATGGAATACTTGTATGTTCGGATTCTCTTCGCTCTAAATCTTCTAAATAACCTTTTCCGGAATTCGAAATATTGCGAAGCTCATCCAATTCGGCATTTACCCCCGAAGCAATTGCGTTTCCTTTGGTAATCGAAACCGGAGCGTCCTGATTGAGCGTAGCCGTGATTTTTTCGATTATCAACTGACAATCTTCCAGATTTTTACCGATTTGTTGAAGCGATTTATCCGAACTTTCGAACGCCAATTTTTTGATGGGTTGAATGGCTTTTAGCGAGTCTTTAAGCGACACAACCTCTTTTGGCGAAGCCTTTCCGGTTGCTATTTTGGATATAAGTCGCTCTAAATCGGAGATTTGTTTAATTTGATATTGGATGGATTGTAGCGTATCCGCGTTGGATTTCAAATAATCCACCACATTTAATCGTTCTTCTATTTTTCCTTTTTGTTTTAATGGAAAAGCGAGCCATCTTTTGAGCAACCTTCCGCCCATAGGCGAAATGGTTTTGTCGATGATGTCCAACAATGTTACTGCGTTTTGATTCGGACTGTTGAAAAGTTCCAAATTGCGAATGGTGAATCTATCCATCCATACATATCCGTCTTCGATAATTCTATTAATCGAAGTGATATGCGCTATTTTGTTGTGTTGCGTTTCAGAAAGATAATACAGTATGGCTCCCGCCGAAATGATTCCGTTGGTCAAATCTTCCACGCCGAAACCTTTGAGCGAATTGGTTTTGAAATGTCCGGTTAGGCTTTCAAAAGCATAATCTTGTTTATAAATCCAATCTTCCAGATAAAATACATTGTAATTTTCTCCGAATGTATCTTTGAAATCTTTTTTGAAGTGTTTTGCTACAAGAATCTCACTAGGACTGAAATTCTGCAACAATTTGTCTATATAATCTCTATTTCCTTCCGAGGTCAAAAATTCTCCGGTCGAAACATCCAAGAAAGACACTCCGATGGAAGTTTTCCCGAAATAAAGCGAAGCCAAAAAGTTATTGGTTTTGGCACTCAGCACCTCATCATTCATGGCAACACCTGGTGTAACAAGTTCGGTCACACCGCGTTTTACGATAGTTTTGGTCATTTTCGGATCTTCAAGCTGATCACAAATTGCCACGCGAAGTCCGGCTTTCACCAATTTCGGCAAATAGGTATTCAATGAATGATGCGGAAATCCGGCAAGTGCAGTTTCGCTCTCGCTTCCGTTTCCTCTTTTGGTAAGCGTAATTCCTAAAATTTTAGCCGCACGGATGGCATCTTCACCAAAGGTTTCATAAAAATCTCCAACCCTAAAAAGCAAACAAGCATCAGGATATTTTGCCTTGATGCTGTTGTATTGTTTCATTAAGGGAGTTTCCTTTTTCATATCTTCAAAATCTCAATTCAGCCCAAAATTAGGGTATTTCTGCTCAGAAATGAATCGAAAACCAATTTTATTATGGTTTTACTTATGTTTTACAGACGCTTCGACATTTCTCTCGATTTTATGTCCCGGTCTTGACCATCTTGGTTTTTCGCCGAGTGATTGATATTGAGAATCTTCGGCTTCAACGGTTTTGGGTTGCGAAATTTTGGTAAATGGTTTCTGAGGAATAAGCCCTAAAGATTCAAACATTTTCATATCCTCGTTCACATCCGGATTGGGCGTAGTGAGGAGTTTATCTCCGGCAAAAATTGAATTCGCCCCGGCAAAAAAGCACATCGCTTGACCTTCGCGGCTCATTTGAGTACGTCCGGCAGACAATCTTACTTGGGTTTGTGGCATTACAATTCGAGTGGTAGCTACCATGCGAATCATTTCCCAGATTTCAACCGGCTGTTGGTCTTCAAGAGGAGTTCCGTCAACCGCTACCAAAGCATTTATTGGTACAGATTCCGGTTGTGGATTAAGCGAAGCCAAGGCAACAAGCATTCCGGCTCTATCTTCAACGCTTTCTCCCATTCCGATGATACCTCCGCTACAAACCGTTACATTCGTCTTGCGAACGTTATCAATGGTATTCAATCTGTCTTGGTAATCACGCGTAGAAATAATGTCTTTATAATATTCTTCCGAGGTATCCAAATTGTGGTTATAGGCATATAATCCGGCTTCGGCTAAGCGTTTGGCTTGATTTTCGGTAATCATCCCTAGCGTACAACAAACCTCCATATCGAGTTTGTTAATGGTACGAACCATTTCTAAAACTTGGTCAAATTCCGGTCCGTCTTTGACATTTCGCCACGCCGCTCCCATACAAACTCGCGAAGAACCTGACGATTTAGCTCTTAACGCTTGGGCTTTTACTTGTTGAACGGACATTAAATCATTGCCTTCAATATCGGTATGATAGCGTGCTGCTTGCGGGCAATACCCACAATCTTCTGGGCATCCGCCTGTTTTGATAGACAATAAAGTGGAAACCTGAACTACGTTCGGGTCGTGGTGTTCTCTGTGGATCGTGGCTGCTTTATAAAGCAAATCCATCAGAGGCATATTGTAAATATCGATGATTTCTTGTTTGGTCCAGTCGTGTTTTGTTGTGCTCATAAATCGTTAAAGTATTTTCAAAAGTATGTTTTTTTAACTTATCCCACAAGCGGCTCGGTGTGTCCTCAAAACAAAACTCCCGAAAACACACGATACTTTCAGGAGTTTGCAGCTAATTTAAATTTATATATGAAGAAATTATTTTTAATATGTATAGACAACTGTCCCTTCCCATCCCTCAATCTGTAGAGGTACTTGGTTTTGCCCTACTAATCGGTAAGGTTTTAAATCAAAAGAAACTGTTTTTGTTACAATGGCGCTACAAGCTTCCGGATTATTGAGCCCTACTTTAACTCTTCGTTGCAAAGGATCTGAATCAAAAAACACATTGTCACTGTAAACATCCATTATCCAAGTACTTCCGTCACATCCGCTAGATGAAAGCGTAACTGACAAACAATCTTCATCAATACTCACATTGGTAATGGCATACGACTCTGTGCTGATTTGATTGTATTGATTTTCGGTAACTACTTTAGCAAACTTATCACAATCCGATAGTACCGGTCCAGGATTGGAGTCATCACTCGAACAGTTAAACACCAACATTCCTAAAACTAAATAAGTAAATAACTTTTTCATAATCATTAAGGTTTATTACTTAGATGTATATTTGTAAAAACAGTTGCGTTTCCGATGAAAATAAGTTTAGTACAATTCGATATTATTTGGGAAGATATTTCTAAGAATTTAGAGATATTAGAACAGAAAACACAGCAAATTCCTCAAGATGCTGATGTAATTATTCTGCCCGAAATGTTCTCGACCGGGTTTACGATGAATCCTGAAAACGTGGCTGAAACTGAGCAAGGAACATCCGTAAATTGGATGATAAAAACCGCTCAGCAAACGCAAAAAGCAATTATAGGAAGTCTAGCCATAAAACAAAACGACAACTATTACAACCGTCTTTATTTTGTATTTCCGGATGGGAGTTATCAATCTTATAACAAAAGACATCTTTTCACGCTTGCCGGAGAAGACAAAAAATACACACGTGGTTCTGAAAAATTAGTGGTTAATTACAAAGATTGGAAGCTTTGCTTGCTGATTTGTTACGACTTGCGTTTTCCGGTATTTTCCAGAAATACGGAAGATTATGACGCATTAATTTATGTTGCCAATTGGCCCGAAAGAAGAATCAACGCTTGGGATATTCTACTTCGGGCAAGAGCCGTTGAAAACATGAGTTACACCATTGGCGTTAACCGAGTGGGAACCGACCTCAATGACAATCATTACACCGGACACACTCAAGTAATTGATACGCTCGGAAATTACATTCTCGCTCCTCAAACTAAAGACGGTATTTTCACTGTAGTTTTAGACAAAAAACAGCAAGATGAATTGCGAGAAAAATTAGGCTTTTTGAATGATCGAGATGATTTTTCGTTAAACCACTAACATTTGTTGAAGGTGTTCTTTGAAAAATATTGCCACAACAATCCCCGCTCCTACTGAGAGGATAATAAACAAAACCATAGAAATCCCCACTAAAAGCAATAATCTCAGGATTACATCCCCAAAAGGTCTATTAGCATAAACTCCTTTAAAAAACCATCCTACCCCCAGAAACATTACCATATAAGTCATTATTTGCTGAACAATAAAATAAAGCTGAGGCGTTCCTTTTAATAAAAACAGTATCGGATAAGTGATTATAATGTTTATGAGTGTTATATACGAAAGAAAAAAAGCATTAATCACCACATGTTCATAATAATTATGTTCCCATTTATGAAATGCAATTTTTGTAAAAATACTTTGTATAGGTATCGACAAAAGCATTAGCAAAGGCGTGTATGAACTAAGAAACCCTTGGAATTTTTGCACATTAAATACGGGTTTAAGCTGCATTTGCTCGATAGAAGTCATTGTAATTTCATTATTTCCTATAATCTTGTTCAGAATGAATAATGAAATACCACTCAGTACAAACACCATCAGAATCGGTTTATAGTGATTCACTCGATTACCTTCGACAAATTCGCGCGCTGTCTTTCCCGGATTTTTTAATAAGTTTTTGACTGTATAAAAAAATCCTTTGTTGGTATGCAAAAGCGTGTATTGAATTTCGTCTTTGAGGTACTTTTTGTCGATACGTTTAAATTTTTTCTGACCACAATTGGGGCAAAAATTAATGGATATTTCGTGTTGACAATTTGAGCAGGTATTGGTGGTATCCATATAAATTCTTATTTAACGCTTTGAATTCCTTGCTTTAAAATTTGACCAAATCGGTACATATCTTCATAACTACAGTAAAACGGAACTGGTGCTAATCGAATCACATTAGGCTCTCTCCAATCCGTAATTACGCCGTTTTTCATCAAATAATTAAACAATTCCCTTCCTTCACCATGCAAGAAAACCGAAAGTTGATTGGCTCTTTCGGAAGGATTTTTTGGCGTAATCACCTCGAATGTACTATCCACTTCTTTGTCGATTTCTTCGAGTACAAATTCTAAGTAGGAAGTGATTTTATCTCTTTTTTGGATAAGTGCATCCATGCCTACTTCTGCAAACATATCTACCGAAGCCAAGTATGGCGCTAGCGAAAGTACCGGCAAATTACTCACTTGCCATCCGCCAGCTCCTTGAACCGGATCGAAATCAGGTTCCATTTTGAATCTTCTCTCTTTGTTGTGTCCCCACCAACCCGCAAAACGATTAAGTCCTGATTTATGATGTTTCTCGTGGACAAAATAGCCCGAAGCATTTCCTGGTCCGGAATTCATGTATTTGTAGCTACACCACGCTGCGAAATCCACCTCCCAGTCATGTAATTCTAATTTGATATTTCCGGCAGCATGCGCCAAATCCCAACCTACCATCGCTCCCACCGAATGACCTTTGGCGGTGATAGTCTTCATATCGAAAACTTGACCTGTATAATAATTCACTCCGCCAATAAGCACTAAAGCAAGCTCTTCACCAACTTCGTCGATTTTTGCCAACACATCTTCTAGGCGAATATTGTGCTCGCCTTCGCGACGTTTTATTTCGACAATGGCTTCTTTGGGATTAAATCCATGATGCGCAACTTGAGATTGCAATAAATATTGGTCTGAAGGGAATGCTTTTTCTTCGCAAATAATTTTAAAACGATTGGTGGTCGGACGATAAAACGAAACCATCAAAAGATGTAAGTTTACCGTTAAAGTATTCATTACTGATACTTCAGACGGTTTTGCTCCTACGATTTTGCTAAGTGGTTCTGCGAAACGTTCTTGATAATCCCACCACGGTTTTTCGGCATAAAAATGTCCTTCAACGGCTAGCTCTGCCCAATCGTTCATTACTTCATCCACATACGATTGTGTGCGCTTAGGCTGCAATCCTAATGAATTTCCGACAAAATAAATCACTTGTTTTCCGTTTACTTTCGGAAAAATAAACTCATCTCTATATTTGGCTAACTTATCTTCTCTGTCGAGTTGTTGAGCGAATTCTAGCGTGTTGTGAAAGGTCATTTTTGTTTGATTTTGGTTAATCCAACAAATGTAAAAACTAATAATTTATTTTCTCTAATCTTATTTCGGTTTCTTTCTCAGACACTTCTAATAATCGGATATAACCATTTTTAGCACGTCCGGGATAGATTTGTGTGCCTTTGTTGGTCAATTTTAGTTTGTCATAGTTAAATTCACCATCCACATACGTAATCACCCCAAGCACCCATTCCGGATTTTTCTTTTTGGTAATTCTACCTCCTTCACGCTCATTGTTGGCATAGAAAAACACATAATTATCCTCATTGTCTAAGCGTTGTGCATACATAAAATCAAACAGATTAAGACTTTTCAAATAAAGCCCCGTACCTTTCACAGACAACAATGATTTTGTCTTATCGATTTTTTGGTAATACGTGATATTCATCTGCGGATCTAACATCACCACATACATATCCCAAACCTGAGAAAGACCTTTATTTTTAGACGTTTCAAAAATCCCGATGGTGTTCCCGTTTTTCAAATACGTGAAGTTTTGCATGATTAGTTTCCCGTCTTTTTTGATAGCGCCGTATTTGTCTACATTCAAATAATTCGAAAACTTAGTCCACGGAAAATAATCTCTGGATTTTTCGGTACCCGTTTTCTTATCTAAAATCACCTTGGCATAACCCATCAATTTTTCATCTTCGTGGTATTTATCTTTAAGTCCATATAATCTATAATAAATTATAACGTTATTTTCGTCCAACGTAAGATCCGCATAATCTAATCTATAATTTTGGTCTTTATTTACAATTGAATTGATAAATCTTCCGGTTGCATAATCATATAATTCGAAACTAAAACCTCCTATTCCTATACCTTTTTTATCAATATTTCTTTTAAAAAGCACCAAAACTTCTTCATCGGAATCTTCATAAAAGTATTCACCCTGTGGTGCTGATTTTTTATTTACCTCATTGCTCCAAACAAGTTTAAAGTCTTTATTAAAAGCCGCTATATTTCGGGCATTATTGGTTCTTACATCATCTTGACCTTCAAATTCTTGATTACTAAATGTCAACATTAAGTCTCCTTTGGTCGGAATGAGTTTTTGGTTGTATTTAAAATCATTGAATTTCAACACATCTCCTGCCTCATACTCTTTATCATTTACTTGATATTTTTGAATAAAATATTCACGGGATAGACTAAAATCACTCATATTTACTTTTCTGTATCGAGCATTAGTTACATATCCAGTTTCTTTGGTATGCGTATCATACACACAGAAAATCACTTCGTCTTTTATTTTATTCACGAACAGTAAATCAACTCTAGTCCCGACAAGTAGTGTCTTGTAAACTCCTTGCGTAAAGGTTTTGGAGGTAACTTTATTCAGGTTTTTATCCAAAATGACATATTCGAGTTCGTAAACTTCTCTACTTTTTTGATCCAATTCATACAAAAAGAAGTAGCCGTACACATCTTCGCCATTGTCTTCATAAATAATTCTGGAATCAATAAATTTTCCGGACGAAAGTGAACTCAGTTTTTGAACCTGAGCAAAAACCATAGAGGTAAATAGTACAAAGAGTAGAGTAGTTAGTTTTTTCATGGTTTATAAGGTGTATTTGTTAATGATTTCGTTTAATTCATTCTTTCTGAGTTGCCTAAAAAAGGAAAGAAAAGTATTATAGCTATTGGAATATCGTGGATTTAATGTATCGAGATATTTGTTAAGGGTATACGATTTTTGAGCTTCCTGAAGTTTGATTAAATTATCGTAAATCATCTTTTTCAGGAATTCATTTTCGGGTTCGTTTTTATACAACAATAAAGCTTCGTACAATGATTTCCCGTACTCTTCTATAGTATATAACCCTAAAATATGATTGTATTTGCTCGAATTTTTCAGCGCTTTAAACTCTTCTGAAATTTCTGCTTCTGCGGGTTGTACCGTAAAGTGTTTTTTGACAAAACCTACTCGAAGCTCACAGTCAGGATGGGTTTTTAAGGAATCTATTTGCCAAAATTTAGGCGAGCGATCATATTTATACGCTTGTAATTCATCATTATTTATCCATTGATTTTTGAAAGGTATTTTCGCAGTAGTGAAAAGCTTCGTATAATCGGCAACCGAAAGCGAATCGGTTTCTTTGTCAATATCTTTTAGTGTTTCAAGCGAAACTAACACCTGATATTCGTTGCCTTTGAATGCATTTTTAAACAATACAAACCCAAGAGAATCGGCTTGGTGCTCCAGTTTTCGGTTGTTTTTTCGTTTTCCGTACACAATATCACGGTACAACCCCGAAGCAATTTGCCCTTTGTTGTACTTCTGTTTCTGAATTTCTTTGGTTTGTTTTTTGATTTCAGACGAATGTACCATCGAAGCATGGTCAATCATTCCGTTATAAGAATGACTCAACAAATTATGAGCAATCTCATGGCTAAGAATAAAAGCCAATTGATATTGGTTATCAATTTTTTTAATCAGCGGAATATATACCACCACTATATTGGTACCGATAGCATAGGCATTGGGCGATGTCCCAAACGAAAGAAGGATTTTGGTATTGGCAATATCCGGATATTCAGGATTGTTTTTTTGGATTTGCTGAAGAATATCTTCTAAGAATTTTTGATACGTTTCGTTTTCTACAAAAAAACCTTTGTTTATACTTTCGATAAAATCTTCGCTAAAATCCTTATACAGGACATCCACTTCTTTTCGGATTTTCTTGTCGGATAGCTGTTGATTAAACTTGAGTTGTTGTTTAGCAACTCTAGAAGAATAAAGATTAACTAATTGTTTTTTGAACTTGGAATCAGCCGAATCAACTAAAACTAAATTTTGTGCATTAACGGAAAAATAAATCACCGACAACACTACCGATAAAAACAATTTCATAGGGAAATATTTACGTGTTAATTTTTTCTAAAAATAACACTTTTTTCTAATTTCCTAACAAAATTATGTTTTAATCCTCAAATAAGTTTCGAATGTAAAGTCAAATTGGTGTTTTTCGTCTTTAGGATGAAATTCAGAATACGTAAGTTCCCATTGGGATTTATCTAATTCAGGGAAAAAGGTATCGCCATCAAAAGTGTGATGCACTCGGGTAAGTTCTATTTTATCGGCAATTTCTAACGATTGAGCGTAAATTTCGCCTCCACCAATAACAAATACATCTTTATCCGTTGGAACATGCTTAATAGCTTCTTGAATAGAATTGGCTGCTTCCACTCCTTCTACCGAAAAATTTGGATTTCTAGTAATGACAATATGTTTGCGTCGCGGCAGAATACCTGGCAAAGATTCAAAAGTTTTTCTGCCCATCAAGATATATCCATCGAGCGTAAGCGCTTTAAAGCGTTTCAAATCATCCGACAAATGCCAAAGAAGTTTATTGTCTTTCCCTAAAGCATTATTTTCAGCTACCGCAGCTATGATAACAATCATTCGGTTGGGTTTTGATTTACTGAAGAATTATCCGTTGGATATTGTTTCTCCACTTTCTTTTGCAATTCTTGGATGCGGCGTTTTTGTTTTTCGACAAGTTTATCGATTTCTTCGCGCTCCCATTGTTTATTCATGAATCGTTTGGTAATAAACACATTCACAAAATGAAGGATAAACAAAAATGCCCAAATGGTGATTGCCCAATACGACCAATTCGGATACTGAATTCCGATTCCGACTAGTTTTTCGAAGACCAACATGAAAATTGCTGCTACAAAAAACAAAACAAAATGCATGAACAGATAACGCTTTTGTTTGATGCGTTTTCTGGCATTTTCGTATAATTCATGATTCAATGGATCCATATCTTTTGGTGTTTTGTCCGAAAATAAAAGTAATGATTATTCGAGGATTTGACAAGATTTTTTTCTTCGGGCTTAGAAATTTTTCGGAAACGAGTTTACACTATAACTTTATTTCTGCGATCCTTTTTTATACAGCGGAACAGTCGAACACGCCTCACCAAACATAATACTTTTAGCGATAGGTTGCAGTTTTTGGCAAGCCATCAGCAATGCATTTTCGGGCACGGGTTTATTCGCACAACCTTTGATTAACACAGGTTTGTCCTCATAAACAGAGTAATCGATTTTTTCTAATATTTCGCTGTACAAAATAGTGTTCAAGTCATCTTGACTGCCAACCGCTACTTTTCGGGCAATACCAACTAGGTGCATTGTAACCAAACTGTACGCCCAACCCGGAATAATCGCATCGGTAGAACAATACAAATAGATATAAGCATCCTGATATTGCTCCCAATTGTGCTCTTTCAGGCTGTCTCTGAATTCTTTTTCGCGTAAAATCATTCCTTCCCAAAGCCAAACGGAAATATCAATTCCGATGTATTTTCCTTGCGGATAATAATCTTCTAAATCAAAGATTTGTAACGGGCTTTTGGCAACTCTATTGATGATTTCTTCTTTCATTTTACTTCAAAATATAAGTTCCGTCTTGTTTTTTTATACCTAAATACACTAAATAATTGGCTTCTGTAAAGGTACCATACTTTTGGAAATATTCGTGATGGATGGGCAAACTCTGTAAATCGGATTTCAGGATTTTGTGTGTGGCAAATATTTTCTGAAACAACCAACTCATAAATTCACTATTCAATAGCTTTGTAAGTTCCTCGGCTATAATCGGAAAATCCTCATGAAGTACCAATAAATTAGCACTATTGAGAATCAATCGCTGCTCGGTATCGCAATAAAAACAAAGTTCTTTGGAAATGAATTTGTAAATGAGTTTTTCCGGAGCTAAATACAACTCGAGTGGAGCCGTTTGCTGGTAAAGTTCCAAGTTTTTATGAATATAAAGCGATGGTGATTTAATACCATCTTTAGTGATGTCCGTTCCTTTATAAACCGAGACAAAATCCTTTTGTGGATGATGTTTACATTTATTCTTATTGTCTCCGGTTACAATTCCCAAGCCGAATTTAGCATGATTTTCGAGCGTAATATAAGGCAATTGGAACACGTGCTCAATCACTTCAACTTCATGCGGTTCTATGCAGAAATTAATAATTGATTTCGGATTTTTTGAAAAATAAACTTGCTTTAAGCTTACTTTCTGCTGATTAAATTCCGCTCGAACATGATGATTACTTTTAGGATTTTCTGCTTTAAGAATAATGGCTTGTGCTTTATTCAATACACCTTTGAATGGTTTTTTATAATCCACCAAGCGTTCGATTCGGTATTGTAAGGCTTTTTTTCGGGCGGATTCAAAAATTGAAATATTGAAAAACGAATCCGGAAGTAAAAAACCCAATGTTCCTCCGTTTTCCAAAACCGACAAAGCTGCAAAAAAGAAAAGCGATGCGGTATCGGTGCTTTTTCCGGCAGAAAAATGCAAACTGTATTTTTGTTTGTCTGCCTTAGACAATTTCTTGCCCCAAGGCGGATTGGTGAATATGTAATCGAATTTTGGCAAATCCTGTACTATTTCCAGAAAATCGCCTTGTTTTATGTTTAAAGATGCATATCCTGTTTGCTCCAAAATTCTCTTTTTCGTGATTTCGACCGCATTGGCATCCCAATCCCACCCGTAAACATTTTCGGGTTTAAAACCTCGGGCGATAGCTTCCAAAATAAAATTTCCGCTTCCGCAACAAGGATCCAAAAAAGTTTTATCCGACAAATCGCCTTGAATATCTTTCATCATATCTTGTCCGATATAATGCGGCGTATAAAAAATTCCTTCTTCATTGCGATAAGCATCCGAAAGCAAGGCTTCGTAGGATTCTCCCAACAAATTTGATGCTGAAGAAGAATTTATTTTGTCTTGAATTTGCTTTGAGATATCGCTGTGATTATGCGAATCTTTGTAAAGTTTGTTAGCTCGTTGATTGAGTTTTTGTTTGCCTATAATATTTGCTTCAAAATATTGTAAAGAAGCCACGGTAATATTCCCTTTAACATCGGTTGACAACATTTTGGTTTTTATCCAATTGCGAACCGAAACTGTGGAAACGCCAAATTTGTCTGCCACTTCAGCTACCGTAAACGAATTATGCGGGATATGAAGCGTCTTATTTTTCATTTTTACAACAAATAGAAGGAGCACAAACGTGCTTAAGAATAGAATTAATTTCTTTTATCTTCTCCCCACATGAGTTTGTTTCGCAGGGTGCCCAAGAAAGACATATCGTGGAAAGCCACCATATTTATTTCGAAAGGTTTTTTTCGGATGGTAAGCACATTCTGGTTAGAAATCGTATAAATTCGCGAATCGAGCGAAACCAAATATTGGTCTTCTCTTCCGGAAACTTTAAGCGTGATTTCGGTATCTTCCGGAACTACAATCGGTCGAGTATTGAGATTGTGAGGTGCAATCGGGGTAATAATAACACACTTGGCTTCCGGAAGCAATACCGCTCCGCCACAGCTAAGCGAATAACCGGTAGAACCGGTTGGTGTAGAAATTATAAGCCCATCTGCCCAATATGAATTGAGGTATTCTCCGTTGAGATAGGTTTCAATCACAATCATCGAAGTGGTATCTTTTCGGTTGATACTGACCTCGTTTAGCGCAAAACTCATTTCGCTAAGCTCAGGAACCGCAGTAGAAGTTTCTAAACCTAAAAGTGTGCGTTTGGACAACTTATACTCTTTGTTGTAAACCAAATTCAGATAATGAAGAATGCTTTCTTTGGGGATGCTAGCCAAAAAACCTAATCTTCCGGCATTGATTCCTAAAATCGGAATTTGTGAATCTCTCACAAAAGTTGCGGCTCTTAAAATCGTTCCGTCACCACCTACACTAATAAAAATATCATACGAACTGTCTAAATCTGTCGAAGTAGAAAAGGTCTTTGCCTGAATAGAAATATTCTCATTCAGCATCTGATAGAATTTTTCTTCAAAAACAATTTCTATGCTTTTTGAATTACAAAATCCAATAATTTCCTGAGTTATTGGATTGTAATTTTCTTGATAATATTGTCCGTATATAGCGAATTTCATGGATTAAATATTTAGGTATTTGTCCATATAATCGAGTCTTTCTCGAAGACTTTTCATATATATATCTTCGGAATGTTCCGAGATAATTTCGTAATCGTATCGTCTGAAACTTTGCAGGATTTCGTTCAGATTTTCTGCATTTACTTTCAAGTAAACTTGTACTTTATCGTTAATCTCAGAAACAAACATTCCGTAGAGTTTACTTCCGTTGCTCTCCACAATTTGTGATATTTCGGAAGCAGAATATTGTAGAAGAGCTTTTTCTACCACAATGATTCCTCCGTGCTCACTAATAAATGAAGTGTAACTAAATATCTGAACTATATCAACTAATTTGTAATATCCTACATACAAATTTTCAGGACTCAAAACCGGCATTACATCCGTTTGATATTGAGCAAACTTTTCTAAAGCTTCGAGCCAGTTTGTAGTATCTCTAACATAAAAACCCTCTAAAGCATATCTGTAATCGCCAATTTTTTTGTCCGAATCAAAGGTTTCTACATCTTCCGACGAAATGCTTCCTATATACACTCCGCCTTCTGTAATCGGGAAATGCGAAAATCCATTATCCAGGAAAAAATCTTGAACATCAGCTATACCTACATTAACATCAAAAGGTTGAATGCTCGAGTGTATGTACTTTTCTGTTTTAATCATATACAAATTTACAAAAACTTGTCTATACCCTTTTTAAAGACGTTGACCTAATTTTTTAACCATTTGGTTTTTCCAAACAGCAAAATCACCTTCTAAGATATGTTTACGCGCTTCTCTGACAAGCCATAAATAAAATCCTAAGTTATGAATTGTAGCGATTTGTTTACCTAAAAATTCTTCTGCAGCAAACAAATGTCTTAAATAAGCTTTTGTATAATGAGTATCTACAAAAGTTATACCCATTGGATCAACAGGCGAAAAATCATCTGCCCATTTTTTATTTTTAATATTGATAATTCCTTCGGATGTAAACAACATTCCGTTGCGAGCATTGCGCGTTGGCATTACGCAATCGAACATATCAACTCCCAAAGCGATATTTTCTAAAATATTAATTGGCGTTCCGACACCCATCAAATAACGTGGTTTTTCTTTGGGTAAAATATCACACACAACCTCAGTCATTGCATACATTTCCTCAGCCGGTTCTCCAACCGAGAGTCCTCCAATGGCATTTCCTTCTGCTCCTACATTAGCAATATATTCTGCCGATTGCATTCTCAAATCCTTATATACACTTCCTTGAACAATCGGGAAAAGTGTTTGATTATAATCGTATTTCAAAGGAGTTTTCGCCAAATGAATCACACATCTGTCAAGCCATCTATGCGTCATGTGCATGGAGCGCTTTGCATAATTATAATCACACGGATAAGGGGTACATTCATCAAAAGCCATAATGATATCTGCTCCGATAGAACGCTGGATTTCCATCACACTTTCCGGAGAGAAAAAGTGATATGAACCGTCAATATGTGATTTGAACTTTACTCCTTCTTCCTTAATTTTTCTATTTGCCGATAAAGAATAAACTTGATACCCTCCTGAATCTGTCAGAATATTTCTGTCCCAATTCATGAATTTATGAAGCCCTCCGGCTTTTTCTAATATATCCGTTTTCGGACGTAAATATAAATGATAGGTATTTCCAAGAATTATATCCGGATTTATATCTTCTTTCAATTCTCGCTGATGGACTCCTTTCACAGAAGCCACTGTCCCTACGGGCATAAAAATAGGAGTTTCTATAACTCCATGGTCGGTAGTAATTTTTCCGGCTCTTGCTTTGGACTGAGAATCAGTTTTCAGTAAATCAAATTGCATATATTCAAATTATGTCTGCAAAGATAACTATTTTAAAACTGATAGTTGATTTATAGTTTTTTAGAAAAAGAAAAGCCCTCAAAATTGAGGGCTTTTATGATTATCTCTTCATCGAGAAATGCGCTTTAAATTCTTTTCTACTGCTGTTTTCGGTATAAATCACCTTGAACCAGTAGTCGGTTGAAGGGAGAGGGTTTCCGTTGAAGGTTCCGTCCCAGCCCTGACCT